>Ga0307514_10002422_pt1 | contig 19485 bp, 21 predicted proteins | sample 16_EM_MG_FD_203088 | JGI IMG/M metagenome (GOLD analysis project Ga0307514, IMG submission 203088) | Populus trichocarpa ectomycorrhiza microbial communities from riparian zone in the Pacific Northwest, United States - 16_EM | ecosystem: Host-associated > Plants > Roots > Unclassified | place... | reverse complement strand
ATGTAACATTCCCACGGGGTCCGTGGCGGCCTTAATTAAACCTACAGAACGTACATCCAGCCCGAGGTCAGGGCATCATCCATGGCAGAACAGAGTGTGCTCGTAAATGACCAGTTGATTTTGGACATAATTTGTGTCGAATAGTACAGTGAGTAGGTACTTGAGATCGACCATGTTTTTAGCAGTTTTGGATCTAGCCCCGGAGAGGGGCAAAACACCCTTCTTGAACTATCTGCCTCTACACATATCCCATGCGCACGAAACAGACTTCTAGGGATAATTTCGCGAGTCATTGGGAGCTGGTGTGGGCTCCATGGCCGTCGATAGAGAAGGGTAGTGACGTGGATTGAATACTCTACATAGTACACTGATTGGCCCATCCTACATGCAATTCATCCACCAAAGAATTTTAAACTGGTCAAATAAAACTCAAAGAGTATATCTACCGATCCTAAATGCATGAGGGGCCGCTGGGTATGGGTTGAGTATTTTATTCAGGATGGTTGGCTCCCTGCGAGCGACGTGTATCGCACGTGATCTAGAGGGTTGCCGGTCCCCACGTATAGGTTTTCTACGGTGACCCAAATGTCGTCACGTACCCACACTCAACACACTTTGGAAGAAGCTGATGAGCGGATTCCACGACATCGCAACCGTAGGTATTCGATCCGAGGGATAGTTTCACGTACAGACGCGAACCATCGTCCCGAGGCTCTTGTCCAGATTCTATACGATGGATGAGGGAGAACAGCGCTGCGTCGAGCCGTTTCCACGCGTTCGAATAGTTGTGATGATTTCCGTTGGTGTTTAGGACTATGAGGGCGAGCTTGCTGGAGGTAATTGTTTGGAGGGTATGGGTGGTATTGTGGATCTGATCCACGTTGAACTCCAACTCCTCAAGCGCGTCGACGTTTGTTAGATCGATACCCCAGGCGAAATCTGAACTTTCGAGTGCGATCAGAGACCACGATCGAGCTCAAAATGGAGAAGACGACTTGCCAGCAAGAACTCTGAAGTGGGTCAGCGTCTCTCGCGATCCCGCGAGTAGTTGATTGATCTCCGTACGAGGGCTAACGGTGTAGTTCCAGGGGACGAGCATCGGTGGGTCACATTCCAACAAGGTGATAGTACGAACGGCCACAGGAAGGAGGGCCAACTCGTGCACAAAAGACCGACCACTGTGTACCATGTCGATCCGGAGTTCGAGGTTAATCTCTCCCTTTGCAGTAAGAGGTTTTGGCGGATGTTCGGGTTTGGGGCCCAACAGTACGTGAGGGTCCAGGAGCGACAGATCCTCGAGGCTTGTGAAGGGATGAAGAAAGGAGGTGAGGTGGTGGATGTCCATCGAGCATCTCTCCAACGACAACTGGGAGACGGTGGATCCCAAATTCCCAAGGACGGAGCGAATTTCCTCGTGTTGTAATGAGACGTTGGTCACATGGAGGACCCGGACGTTCGTGAAAGAGGACATGTGAGAATCAGCGAGTACGAGGTCACCCAAGTACGAGTCCCCGAAGTCTTGATTGAATCGAAGGTTTGTGACATGCTGAGATGGTCCGACGTTTCCCGGTCGAATGCTCGCGCACCACTTTCGGAATCCAGTTTCGTTGAATTCTACCTTCGAGAACAGATGCCCTTGACTCCGGTAGACCCATGTATGGGATATTAACGAACAGGCTCGGAGGGTACTGACCCGCAAGACCGGCTCGGGTTCCTCCGCCACCTCGTCGACGATGATGTCAGCGATCTCTTGAGGGAGAGATGCTCCCACGAAAGCCATTCTCGATGCTGGTCTAACTGATTGTCTAGGTCCAACCACGCCAAATATCGAGTCTGGGCGAAAGGTTCGTTGTCAGGCTTGTACACTCGAAGAGTAAACGTGTCAGATGATATACCAAAGTAAACAGAGAAAATTGTTTAACGTAGAGCCAAGAGGGATTATGGGTAATTTGAGAAGGTAGAGGTGGGCTCTAAAGCTTGGAGAGACAAGGTGGCGAGGGCGACACACCGAGTCGACCTAGATATGTTAGTAAACCGTCCATGTTTGTCACATTTCTCCGCTTATCATTGAAACAGCCCGCCCATGGCTCCAACTTGTCACTTACATACTCCCAGGTGAGCCTCCCGTGGAGCGCATGCGAGGCGCTGACGCAGGGGGGGACTGTCGGTCTAGTCGGTGAAACCACATGGGTAGTGATCGAGTTCGATACCTAGTACCCACGACGGAGAGAAACACATCACGACACGCGCTCCCCCCCGTTATTTTTCATTTCACTGTAAACCTCACCACCTGGTCGGATGATAAACGGGTGCTATATACGCGTAAAGGCAGTCCCCGCAATCGTTCATCAAATGCGCCAAGGTCACGGTGAGAAACTTCCTGGTCAAGGTGGTGGTTCCATTTCTCCGTCCCCGCTCACGACTTTCCGGCAGAACGTTCCATTGCCCATTTGTAAGCTATACAGTCACCTTCAAGTCCGCTCATCTACTATACTTATCGGATCCGTTATCATGCAGCTCCATACAACCATGCATCACGGCCCACAGCATCAGGAATTTGAACTCGTGATGTACAAGAACTCGTGGTTGTTGCATGTGAGCAATCTGTACACAGACAACACACGTATGTGTCACTGGGTAACAAAAGCTCTGAGATTTGTGACCGTCCAAAGGGATGGATGTCGAGGTAAAAACAACACCGGTGTGGTGTTTTGCCACCAGGCGAACGAAGCCCTGAATCGGTGATCTCGATGCAGGAGCCAGCAGCGATCGTGGGAATTGGTGTGTGTTCACGGCTCCTCCGCCACGCCAGCCCTGGTTGGGAAGGAGTCGGAACTCTAGAGGAGCGGGGTAGCAGGTCACTCGATTACTATGGAACATAAGAACCATGATACAGTGGATAGATATTTTAAGTAACTAAAAAAAAAGAACAATTTTGCCGTGAAGTCGTAGATAATGGATGTCCAGGAGAGTGCAAAGATCGGATGAGACATACAAAGACAAGAAGACCCGGGATAGAGATGAGGATGAAGACTTAACGCCTATTCCTATTCCTCCTGCTCGAGCCACCAAGTTGAATCGAAGGCCGTGCCTTGATCACGGCGCCACACCGTTTACAAGTAACGGTCCTATCCAACAAACACAAGCCAATTCCCAACGGGAACCAAACGACGGCCGCGATGACACCTATCCAACCAAACCCCCGCAATCAGCACTTGTCACACACAAAGAAAAGCAAAGCAGTACGGAAACAAAAAAACTCACCAAGCAAACCAAACTTGGTCGTTTCAAGGTGCGAACCCTGCTGCAAGCACACCATTTCTGGATGGTCAGGCGGCAAAAGCGAAGTGATATGATTGCCATCTGTCGGGTTCACATAATGGTACACCCTCGACTGCGGCATGCTCGGGGTACCGAGCCTCGGAACGCTCGACCCCGTCACGAAGTCACTGGGAGCGGAGGATTGGCCGGATTGGTAGGACTGATAGGCGACTAGGGGATCTTGAGGGGGGATCTTCTGGTCCAGAGGTTGTGGTTTACCTCGAACGACGCCTGCGAGAAATGAAAGAGTCAGGAACACCTCCCACATGAGAGCTGTAGAGCTACACACCACCCGTCTCTTCGACCGCAACCTCGTATGTTGGAGGAATATCGGTGTACATTTGTTGTTGTGGCTGAGAAGCGTTATCCTGCTGCAATTCGAAGGTAAGCCACCGTTAATCCAACCTGCTCGAAAGTAAAGACTCACTTGACCGCCCATGCTTTCGAAAGACTGTTTGTTGGTGTTGCTGAAACTGAGGATCATAGACAACGCGCAGTGATGGTTTTATAGAGGGAGTTCCGGCTTCTCGCGGTCGGAAAGCACAGCCAGACCGCACTGGAGACGACGTTACATCAAACCTCTCCGCAGCCACAGTCACTGGCTGTGCACAGCTTGGTGGATGCCGGTGGGCTGACGGCGACTGCCGAGCCTCGGGCTGCGGAGAACTGCCCTAGTGCAAAGCCCGAACCGCTCGATGAATCAATCTGGGCGGTGGCTGCGCCGGCTGAAACAACGGAAACTGACACAGTAGCATTACGACGAATACATCTACTACGTTGGTGTTCTAGCGATGGATACGTGGGCGCATATTAAATCAGTACCTGTGTAAACACCGCACCGAGCCACCAAATATGATCAGACAGACAAGCACGCACGAGCAACATGGAAATTTTCAACGGGGCAATACAACGCAACAAGACAAGATACAAATAAAAATCCAATTAACACCTGACCAACGGTCAGCAGAGTTCACCAAACGCGGAAGTGGAGCAGAAAAAAAGGGAAAGACCACGCACATCTTGTATTCGACGGTCGTCTCCGTGCCGTCGGTCTCGTAGGAAATCGTGATATCCAGATCACGATTGTTTTTGTTATTAGGTGCACAGGCCAATCGACCGCGGATCTTCTGGCCCTCGGAAATGGTGATCGTCGATGGAGTGTAGAATACAGTTTGTCTTTCACAACATGTGCATGTCAGATCTCTATACCAAGGGTGATAAACCGAGATATGACCTACTTCCAGTGGGTGTATTTCGCATGGGGACCCGTGGAGAAGCTCACTCTCTTGTGTGTGCATGCGAACGAGATATCGAACCACGCCAGGAAAGCATGGACGTCTGAAAACCCACTTAACGGTCCTGTCAGATCAACAACAAGGAACACTGACAATCGTTACGCGTGGCGGTCAACTCGAATGGTGCATCGAACGAAAGGTCCTCTTTCTTGGCCGTAAGAATGTTGATGTGCTGTAGCGGGGTCATCACTCAGGTATAGATGCGCCGGCACGCTCCGTTACCTTGAATTTGCACGGATTGGACACCGTCGCCTTGAGCTCGACAGTGTCAACCAAAGGCTCTCTCAAAGCTATATCCTTGATGGCCGAATAATCAAACCCATACACATTATCCCAGACTGGAAAGAAAATGAGCGAGGTCCCGAGACTAACGGTGAATAAACACGCACAATTGATCTTTTCCTCCTTATAGTCCTGGTCTTCGATCGCGCAGATGTACAACGAAGCGTTATCAGGGAAGATCAACCCTCCAGGTTTGAGGTACTTGTCTCTGGCCAAGAGGACGGTATCCAGCATGGACTCGTACAACAGGAAATATCCCATCCATTCCGAGATGATGATATCGAACTGTTGGATCGGGAGCTCGGCTTCTTCGAGCTTGCCCTTGACAAGAGTGATGACTGCGACGTAAATGTGAACGTGCCATTCATACGTTCGAGTGTTCGGAGGTAACGTACCACTCGCAAACCCATTGGCGGCAATAATTCTCTGAGCCTGATCGATGATATTCGACATATCGATCTAACCGAATACGATCAACCCACTGACGCCGTCAAGAAACACAAAGAGAGAACAAAATTAAACGTACGCCGACGACATGCGAAGCCCCAGCCTTAGCAGCGAACATGCTCAAAATCCCCGTTCCACATCCAACATCGAGCACCGTCTTGCCTTTGAAGAGATGAGCGTTATCGACGATTGCGGCTCGGTACGATCCCGTTCGGACGGAATCCTTCAGCATCTCCTCATGGATACCTGTTGAAATCGAAAGAGAAAAAAAAACCCAAGAGGACGACATGTCAGATGATTAGATATTTAACGCATCGGCATTCGTGGTTGCATAGCATGCAAGCCACAGAGCGGATGAAGACTTGGATGACAACCCACCGAAATGAGCATACGAATCGGCATAACTATTGGAAAGAAAAAAGAAAAAAAAACCCCAAGGTTGGGTTTTCCGTATCAGCGCGTATTCGCAACCCAAGCAAGCAAGATCTTCAAAAACGAAACGGCAAAAAGACGAACTAATCCCTCGAAGTCATAGGTCCATCAGCATGCGCCTCAGAATTGCGGGTAGTTGCCGATGTCATCGCTCTAGCTTTTTTCGATAACCTCTCTTCAGGGTGAGGAGAAAGGCAAAAACACCGAAGGTTTGGGGGACGGGGGAAGAGAGAGGTGGGATGTGGATGTGAAACGGACGGGAGGTTGATGGAACGGGAGGATTTTCCGATCGGGCCCAAAATTGACCTTTTTGCCACGTGATCACTACTTCAGTCCGGGATACGTTCCGAGTTCGAACCAGTGTAAAGAAATACATGCGCTAATTCCAGCTCTAGAAATGACACAACGAGGTACATGTGCAGGATAGAACTTGTGTGTGTGTGTGTGTGAATGGGTGGACAGGCGAGGTAGGAGGAGAGGGGAGAACGCGAGGGGTGTCTCCTGTAATCGAAAATGGCGAACGACGAAAAGACCGAAAGTCGAAAGTTGGAGAGGATATGATGGGATATGGTTGGAGGGGGGATATTTCAAGTAGAAAAGCTACAAAAGGAATTATGGAAGAGGAAAGGATTTGCCCTAAAGTGCAGACGAAGAGTGGGGGATGAAGATAGCAGGCCTAGGCTACAGGTAGAGTGAGGCAAAAAAGACAGTTGAGAGTAAATAGAACTGGGTTGGGGCAGGCGAGATGATTTCTGCCCGCAGTCGAGCCGCGCAGGAATGGGGGCAGAGGGGCAGAGGGGGAGGGAATAACGACGCCAGAGATCCGAGCAACCGCCAGCAGGGTGACCAAGGGTGGGCACGTTGAGCCACAAGAGGAGGAGGAGAGTCCACTATGTCGTCCCGAAACTCGTAACCGCCATCGCTCCCACCCAAGCCATTTCAACTACCGCCCTCCCAAGCGCATTCAGCTCGAAACTAAACTCCACCTTCTCATCATCATCATCCAAATCGTCCGGATCCGCCATCTGTTCCACTTGCTCCGCGTTGCACAACCCGAGCTTGTGCAAACCCTCGGGCAAGAACTCGATCCCGTTGTCACGTTTCGAGCACTGGGCGATAGCGATTGGATCTCGATGCATTTCCGGTTTGACGTCGGGCGGTTGAGCTTTGGTGAGGGGACCGGTGACGGAAAGGCCGATCGCGGGGAGTCGAATACCTGAACCCTTGAAATCTTGATAGGACATCAAGTGCGCAGAGACGCGGAATGAGTTCAAGAACACCGTCTTGTTCTTCCCCCTCTGACTGCTTGAATGTGACAAGGTTGGCGATTCGACCTTCTTCCCACCTTCTACCCGTTTATCGAAAGGCACGTAGTAAACGAGAAGGTACTTCCTCGATTCCAGTGGAACTTCGTGCTGGGACATGTCCTCTGGTTGGCAGCCGGGATCCGTTTCGCCAGCGAAAAGAGGGAGTAACATGTACACCGAGTCGTTTGGAACAGGAAGGATGAGACTTTCGGAACTCTTGTCCTTCGTCCTGGTGACCGGCCGGTGGTTAATCTGCCGAGGGGGTACCAGTCCAACCGCACCAAAGTTATCGTTGAGATTCGACATCACGATCTGTCCTTCCTGGCTACTCAAATTGTTCGTCAACATCCAAGGAACGGGCGATGGGGCTAAACTCGTCGTCGGGGAATTCAGTAGCCAATCGGATGGGCTACCACCCTTCCGAGGGAAGATTTTCGTGAACCTCGGCCGCGAGCTACCTACAATCGAAGATTGGTTCCCTCGTAACAGGTTCCTAGCTTGTTCGTGATGGATAGGGGTGAGGGATGCATATATCTCGGCGTGGCTTCGTTTCTGAACATGCGGGTGATGGCCGTCGAAGCTGTCGTCGTCGTCATCGTCGTCTTCGACTTCTGCGTCCCACACTTCCGATCGGGAGATACTGTAGGAGCGTGACGAGGAAGCTATCCGCGGGTGCGGTGGTGAGCGGAAAGATGGTGTTGAGGTGGGATTAGAGCTCTCCGAGATTACTGGACTCGAGGTGGCGGTACTCGTCGGGGTTGATGCAGTGGAATACGATGCAGAGGGTGTGCTCGAATGAACCGTCGCAGTCGTACCGGAACCGGACGCAATGGGGTTGTTCGAAAGAGAGGAAGGCGAGGAGTGCGCATTGATGTTCCTTCCGGGTAACCTCGACCAGAACCCATCGCTCTTGTGGATGATCATGATACCCTCCCGGCTGCTTGTCTGGCTCCCTGCGCCGTCCCTCTTCTTCTCCTTCTCCTTCTTCTTTTCCTCCTTCTCCTTTCTCTTTTTATCCTCCTTCTGGGAACCCTTCACCTTCCCCTTGTCGCGTCCCACCTTATCCTTCCTGACTAAACTATGGCTGCGTGAGCGACGGATGGAAGCTGCCGATCCGCTGTGCTGTGATCCGCCATCCGCGTTCCCTTCGCTTGGTGGGGGCTGCAGAGAGGTTGAAGTCGAACGTTCCTCGAGAAGTCCGTGGGTCTTCAATCGCCCGGTGGTCTTGGTGCTCGTGTATTGTTCTTGAACGCTCTTTGTGGCGAGTAGGATCGACTGACTGGTATCCAGATAACGACTGCCTTGGTTAGGTTTTTGAGGTTGCCTCGGTCTGAAGAGATCGTGTGATCGGAAGATGGAGAAAGCCTTGGCCTGAGAATGTTTATGTACAATCACCCCTGGCCCACCGCGAAGATTCGCAGAATAAGGATCTTGTATGTGCTTGATATACATCCTGTGCTGAGGAGGTTTTGGAAGGTCGGCTAAAGGCGACAGGGAGAAATTAACGGTCAGCACAACGTCCCGTTGGAAACAGAAGTGACAGATCACCAAAACAGGGACGAACATTGTAAAGCCAGTCTCTCGATGTTGAACCTCCCCACCACGTGACACCTCCATAGCTCATATGTCCCAGGCCCAATAGTAGACGCGGTGACACCTCCAGCAGTCAACCCACTGGATCTGGGTCCAGGGGCATCAGCTTTCTCTTTTCCAAATGTCCATTCCTCCAGTCGAAGGGCGTAGGTTGCGTCATTGTGTTGTAGGTGTCGCAGGAACGTGTCCTCGCCGGTCGCGGTTGCCACAGAAGGGCGCCTATCGGCGTCCCGACCGAACGGAAGTCCAAAGCCAACAAACACGCCACTATTTTGTGGGACAGACGGTCGGCGCTGGACGAAAGACTCGGAAGACCAAGAACTCCTGGGCCCGCCACTCTCGCCAGAACCAAGGATATATGCAAGGTTAAGCCCCGTGTATGCGCTAGACTCGTCCTGTCCTTCCACTTGGTGAATAGAGGATTGCGAACGATATGCGAGACTCGTAGGTGTTGGTACGGCGTCGATTTGCTGTTGAAAGTTGCTCCAGTCAGCCTTGCTCAACGGTTCGCTCCTTGCGCTCCCTCCCGGTGGTTGGGTTTTTGTAACTTCCCCCGAACCAAGGATACTTATCTCGTCATCCAAACTCCGGCTCATCTTCCTCACGGCCAGGATCTCGTCACCACTAATCATCCCTGCTCGGTTGTTCGGCCGTGGGGTTCCAGGGATAGCCAAAGGTATGCTCCCCCGCCGCAGATTGAAGTCATGACCTATCGGAACCACAAACGAATTCCTCCTCCCTTCCTCATCTCCAATTCCTGGTGGGGTATGGGCAAAAGTAATCGGAGAAGTTGAAAGTTGATCGAGTGGTTCTTCGTCCAGATAGCTGGAGTGTTCCGAGTCAGAGTGATGGTACATGGCCGGGACACCGAATGTATATGTGGAAGCACGATCGTCCATGATAAGGTTACTTAACGAAGGATTATCGTTTCGATGAATCGCGTAGTCTGAGGTCACCCATGATGAAGGCGGAGGTGGTGAAGGGGACGAAGGCGGGTTTTTAGGCAAAGAAGGCCTCCTTCCCCCATCGTCGATCGCACGCATCTTTGCTCTTTTCTGCCGGGAAATCTCGGCCTCGTCGATTTCCATTTCGTCTCTAAGTGTCGGAACAGATGAAAGGGATCTGCGGGGGCGTTGGTGTTGTTCGATGTATCGCGGGGAAGGGTGGGGTTCGTGGATATCAGAGTCGGGGGAAGAAGAACGGGTTATCCCTGCAGCACCGAAAGAATAGGTGTTGAGGCCAGAATAGAGCTCATCGCTATTTATGTAGGGGGAGTGGGTGATTTGGGGAGGGGTGGAGAGGGATGGCGAAATGATAGTTGTGGGTGAACCCTTGAGGTGGATGGTGGGGACGGAAGCTCTACGAGTTGAAACCGAAGAGGCCAATGATGCTCGTCTGGAATCGTTTCTATTGAGGGATATTCCAGAAAGGTTCCTGTCATGCCGACCGATCAGCATTCGTTTTGAGCGTGGGAGGGAAGAGCCGGGGACAGGATGTGGCACAAAATAATGTCGCAAGAAAATTATGGGTGGGCCAACCAAGTAACACGGACGAGGACTCACTGTGCGAGGGAATTCTTTCTGGAGGAGGAAGCGGAATGGACGAGAACGTCTTCATCACCAATTGAGCCGCGAGACACAATCTGCCTGCCATAACGATTGGCAGCGGCGTCCTTGGGATCTGCGGGAAGTCTGGAGGAGGAAGGGGAGTTGCTCATGTCTTCTGTTAACCGTGTATGGGCAGATTGAGGATCCAGAGTTGCCAGGGGTTTGCGATGATGCATTCCGGCTGCAAACGGGGCAAGCGGTTGTACGCTGATACGACCTGTTTAAAGGTCCGTGGCGTTGGCGGGGTTGCGAAGGGGGGAAATAAAAAGGCAAAACAGGAGGTGGACCGGGAAGGGGCTCAAAAGAGACGCATCTGACGAGAAGGCGAACGGGTGGAAGAGATTGGTGAGCAAGGGTGAGAAGGCGAAGGGAGATCTGGCTTGATGCCTTTGTTACCCAGTCCACGTGGGAGTCACGCGTGAAACGGAAACCGTCTGCTCGTAATCCTCCTCAATCGTTGGCACAACGATGACCAAGTGGTGACGACGGTGTAAGCCTAGATTACTCGGCAGACAGCTGAGAAAAATATCCTCTATAAAAAATAATGGGTGCGAGCGACACGACGAAACAAGATTCAATCGAGATTACACAAAACAGACTCCCACCGACTAACATAAAAAAAATGTCACCCCCGGAGCCGTCCTCCTTGATCCGGGTGCGGAAGGAACAGTCTGCCTGGTTCCCATCAACAAGAACAGTTCGCGCTGCCGCCCACCTTGGCACACAGGTAATCCTTCGACGTCTTGATCGTGCGCAGCTTAAAAAGGACACCCCGGATCACCAATTTTAGTGCCAACTCCTCTAACTCGAGCTAGGAAACTAGACCATCGGGAAGGAAAAGCGCCGACATGACCAACGCCCGTGGTCCTCGCTCGAATTTGCTCAGCAGCCAGATCGGCTGCAAGACGACCGTAGGTCATGCTGCCATTTCCCCGCCAAAACATGGTCACCCTAAAGTCACCGGGATGCATCGTGTATTGGTGAATCTGATGGAAAGAGGGAGAGTTGTACGTACACATACCCACGGCAACGACAGCTGCCTCCGAGGTCCGAACCCGAACTCCACTTCCAACTGGAATCGGTAAGTACCGGGGGTATGGCACGAGCGAGCGAAACCCTTGACAACACTCAATCTCCATGGTGTATTCACTTGTCACGAGAACGCCGGCAGAGATGGTTACCAGAGCGCCAGTGTTCGCACGGTGAGATTCCACCTAGACGAGAGAAAGCAGACGGCCGGAGAGAGTCTGGGAAGCGTTATGGCGCTAGCGAGTATGTTGAACCGGCCCTTGGCGGATGCATATCACGATCAAAAAAGATCTTTGAAACCCGAACTAGCGTACGCGTGAGACTCCGTGTCGAGGGTCGTCAATCATCAGGGGTTCGTGTTTGAAACAACGAACACAACCCCGAGATCTTGAGAGATTTGCGGCGGAGCGGGGGACAGTTTAGCGTCGGTGACCGAAGATTCCTTCCCTTCCCTTTCACGATTGGCAGGGATCGAGTTCGACAGGCGTTTGGTGGGACGGAAGATGTGCGGACGTTTCAAGTCCTCGGCCGGATGTGCCGTGGTCCCTCCGCGGGACGGATAGGATCTCCTCGGTGCGGAGATGGAGAGGGAAGAGAGAATTTCATTTTCATCTTCAAAAGAACTCGGATGAAGATTTTACCATGGTAGACGATGGATAGTCCGAGGAGAGAGAGAAAGAAAAATAGAGATGAGCCATGCAGTTCCCCCCGATCAAAATCAAGGGCGTACCTTATTCTTACTTACTTACAATCCACTGGCCACATCCCTACCCACCTCAAACCCCCTCTAACCACTTTCGACTTGCGACATGAGTTGGGCTGGGTGAGTTCCCTCAAAAGAAAGAAAAGAAAGAAAGAAAACAACCGTTAAACTCGTCGTCTGAACCCTCAGCTTCAAGAAATCCATCAACCGAGCGAACACGTCAGTGCGTCATGTCCACCGAAGCCTGATATCCCTTCATCGGAACTCTAACGTCCGCCTATCTTCCAATTTCGACATCCAGCTCCTGCAAAAGACAGGTCAGATCGAACGTACGGTCGACCACGAGTTTGCAGACGAGGAGGTAAAATTCAAGTCGTGCGTCTTCTTATTTATCACCATTCTTCAAACCCAATCACCCTCTCAACATCCTCTACGACAGATTCGAGAAGGAATGCGCAGCCCTACAGAAAGAGAGCAAAGCCTATCTCGATGGCATTCGAGGTGCGTCACAAGCCGCCCACTGAATCGCTCATCTCATCGTTTTCCATCTTCTTATTCAGGGATGACATCTGCCCAAACCCGGGTAGCGGACACAATCGAGCTCTTTTTCACCGCCTCAGATAGGACATCCGATGGCGCACTCGCCGCCAACGCTTACAAGCGCGCAGTCGAGGATCTCGACCACAGCGTCACGCGAGAACTCGTACATCTCTCTTCGTCCTCCCATGCACACATCTCTTCTGACAATGGCATGTGGATATTCTAGGATGCACCATACCGAACGACGATTATGGAACCCATCGGCAAGCTCGTCGCGCACTTCCCGACCGTCACTGAGCATATTAACAAACGGAACAAGAAGGTGAGGAACCACATCCAAGTCCTGTTCCCCTTTCCCCGCCTGACCGGCGATTTATTCTAGTTGCTCGACTTCGACGCCGCCCGCAACAAGCTAAACAAGACGCTCGCTAAACCGGGTGACGACCCGACCAAGCTTCCACGGGCTCATCAGGAACATGACGAAGCCAAAGAAGTTTTCGACATCCTCAACGACCAACTCATCGTGGAACTTCCTCAGCTTCTCAGCTTGCGTGTCCCCTATTTCGATCCTTCGTTCGAAGCCATGATCCGCATACAATGCAAGTTCGCTGAAGAGGGATATGAGAAACTCAGCCATGTCCAGAAGTACTTTGACGAGACCGTCAGGGACGATTACGCAGCCGGTCAGTTGGATGCTGAGGTCGAAGCCGTATTACAAGAGATGAGGGAGTTGTCCATATGCGGTGCAACTTGATATACTTCAAGTCCGATTTTTTTTTCTTTGGATCGGGTTAGTGTATCGTGTATGTGTATGTACCCAAACGGACAAGCCCTACTGCCTGGAACATGTAATTTGGAATACCTGCAGAACGCTTGGAATGAAACCCATTACCATGGGTGACTATATCCCCAGGACTAGGGATATGTATATCCGTCGTATGAGGGTGCCACTAGCCGAGTTTTGCGGTGTCTGCGACCCGACAGAGAGGTCGGGGTCCCGACAGTTCCCTTAAAAGGCTTTTGATACTTATCTGGACTCGTGTATTGCGTTGTGTAGCCCTGGAGATTCGATGGGCATTGTAAACGAATAGTGTACAGATACGGGGTAGTCGCGAAATGTATACAGGGTAATCTTGGTCCATAAGAGGAACCGGCAGCTGCGTATTTGTGCTAACACATCGGCAACCACCAGCACAAAAACAAGTAAAAAATATTGGGTCATGAAAAAACCGCTTACCCTGGCTACCAAGTCATCGGTGACTTTAAGAGTTGTAACTATCTCATCGTATCCTCTCGCTCAGTTGTGGTTGGCGGCTTATCCTCTGCTCCAAAGACTTCTGTGGACCTCCACCTCTGCCACGCCTGCCAGATGTGGGTTGACGACGACCGTGAGCGACAGGGGGCGGGCTTGGAGTTGACCTCGATCTGGGTGGACTTGCGACCCTCCTTTTTGCAGGATGAGGATTTGAGTAATCCAATTTGCTCGGAGTGCTAGCGCTTTGCCAAGGGTCTTCGTGTAATGTCCTCTTTCGTGGATTCGGGGGAGGCGGAGGTGAATGACTGCGGCTGTCGTGGTCGTATCTTGAACCTCCGTCTCGGTAAGATTGTCGAGGTGGGGAATAATGGTCTCCTCTTCGGGGAGACGGATAACGACCTCGAGCGGTATCAGGACTCCGCGAGGTCCGTGGGGAACGTGAAGATGATCGTGACCCGGAACGACTTGGTCGGGAAAGATAGCGGTGAGGAGATCTCCCCCTTTGCTGCAAGGGCACAGGTGGGCGAGAATATATTGTAACCGGCTTCGCAGGGAGATGTGAGGGTGCAGGCAATGGTGTGGGTGCTGAGGCGGGGGCAGAAGTGGACATAGATGAGACGGGACGGGATGGTAGTTGGGTGGGAAGGGTATCTTCCATTGGTTGATCATTGTCAACGGGAGTGATCACTGGCGAAGTCGCCTCGTGTTTGACTGTGTGGTCGACGAGGCCTTCAGAAACCTTGACTCGTTGAGATAAATCGGGGGGAAGTCTCCCTGCTTCGGTGGTAGCAGGTACGAACGCGGGTGCATAGCGAGCCCCGTGGATCTTGGCGAGGCCAGGGTATCGATCACCAACAGCCTGGATGTTTGTGGATGCATCGTTGACGACGATTGAAGGTAGGCTGGAACCCGGTGGTCCTTCGACGGTAGATGATGATCCTGTGGAGGGAACTCCAGATTCGGGGCGGTGGTAATTCTTATACTTATCCTTCAAAACGGTGGCTCTTCGCTCCTGGAAGAGTCTCTGCTGTTCCTTGTCTGCTGCTTGTTTCTTAGCCTCAACCTCGGCCTTTGCAGCAGCTTCTACTTCCTTCCGCCTCTCTTCTTCAGCCAACCTTTGTCGCTCAATGAGTTGAGTTCTCTTGTCCTCCTCCTGTTTCCGAGCGAAGGCTTCCCTCTCCTCTTTCTCCTTCCGCTGTTGTTCTTCGGCCTGGCGTTTCCTGTCTTCCTCCCTTTGTTGATCTTCCAGTCGCTGTCGTTCTCGCTGTCGTTCTTCTTCTTCTAACCGGCGGCAGCGTTCTTCGCGTTCTCGAGCCTGGATTTCCTCCTGACGCCGTTTCTCTGCTGCCAAAGCTTCTTCCTTCTTGCGTTGCTCCTCGAGCCGCTGACGCTCAGCTTGCTGTTCCATTTCGACCTGAGCCTTCTTCCGTTCTTCCTCGTGTTGACGAGTCCGTTCCAGCTCCTTGGCTTTACGGTGTTCCGCTTCGAGGTTCTTCCTACGTTCAATCTCAGCTTCGGCTTTCGTCTTCTTAGTGTCCAATCGGGTCTTCTCTTTGTCCACAAAGACGGTTGTCATCTGAATGGCCTCGTCTGTGAGGAGTAGCACGCGATCGAGCTGGGTTTTGGTCCGCGATAGAGCGCGCGTGGTTTCTTCGTGACGAGCGAGGAGCTCTTCTCGTTCCGCGGTAAGTTGATGGTGTAAGCTGGTGATCCTATCCAGCTCTGCGGATTCCCGGACGGCTTGGGACAGGTCTGAGAATAGGGAAAGGGGAGATCGAGATGGGGTGTCGGGATCTGCGTAGATATCGATCGTATTGGAGTCGGGGAGTGCATATGCATGTGTTTCCGGAGCGATAGATGCCCGAGGCAAAGCGTCAGTGCGAAAAGCGTCCACTGCAGCAGACAATTGCCTAGAGACGGGGGTCAAACGCGTTTCCGGTCGTGGCAAAACGAGGTTGGACAAGGATGCCGAAAGCGGAGAGATGGCGACCGGCTCCGGAGCTCCTGGGTCTTGCGTTTGGGTGATGACGACTTTCAGGTCGTGGACCGGATGATCTACGCTCCTGCCCAATCTGTCCAAGAGGGTCGCTCGAAAGGGGTGAGATGTACGATTGTCTTCAACAACCATCATGGTGGGGTCCTCGGACGGGGCGGTGTCCATATCGCTTTGTTCCGGAGAAGGGGAACGATAATCAGAGGCTGCGCCCACGTCAGAGAACCGTGCGAGAAGCGTAGGGGGTTGACCGATGTTCTTGAACTTGAAGGTTGAGTATTCCAGGCGAGTGGATTGGGTGTCGGTTTCCAGTGTGGGGTTTGGCGGAGGTATCGGGGGACTTGATGATGCTACGGCTGCTGAAAAGCCGTTCATGAACCGTTCTTGAGTTTCTGCGGTCTATTCAACCCTATTTTCTTTGTATATAAGGGGAGGAAGGATCCAATACGGACCTTGCGTTTGCTGGGTGGTCGCCGCGTCGTAACCTTGAGGGAAAAGTTGGGAAAGGGTAAAGACAAGGCGGGCGACTAAATACCAAGCCTATTGTCCATTCGGAAAATGCCGGTATGCACACGCAAGCATCACGGTTAACCAAGGGCTAACAAAAAGGAATGGCTCTATAATCTAGAATGTTCTCGAATTTGTGATTAAAATGCAGTAGGGCTTTTTTGTATCGTAATGTTTCCCGCGGAAGGAATGGACGAAGACAATTGGAAGTATCTAATCAACCCTGATCCTGCTGTACAACTTCAGGACAGCCCAATACGCTGCCATGAACCCAATAGAACCTAGAGTGTGTTCAATCAAGATGCAACGATGAACTGATAACTCCAGTTTTCACTCACCAGTCATCAGGAATACCAGGACGGACATGAGAACGAGGTACCCGAGGTACAGAACGAAGGAAGAGCCAGAACTGGTCGAGATCTGCGTTATCCAATAAACGATGCCATAACCGAACACCCAAATGGCGGTCCCTCCGCCAGCCAGGAATGCGCGCCAGTGCCATCTATACTCTTCAGCACAAAGGACGAAATATGTGAATAGGATGGTGATCGTCGCGGTAGTCAGCGACACAACTCCTGCTGTAAGAGCCAGGAAGCCAAAAGCATAATACGCTTTGGAGGCAAACAAGCTGGACATAACGTAGTGTAACTCAACGGTGGCAGCACCAAATGGAAGAACTCCGCTGAAAATCGTGGTTGCCTGGAATAACCTGAGTTAACATCGTTCTTCGGAGTTAGTGTACTGCATACCAGGGGTTGAAGGTACTTGGGTTTCGGTGGAATTTGTCGCGGAATTGGGTTAACTCGGACCGGATGGGCAACTCCCTGAGAAAGGGCTGGTCAGCGTAGAGAACCCTTCAGTCTATCTCGATGCCTACCCCATGCTTTCCGCCGAAGTAAGACCCAACCGCAGACAGTGGCGCGGATATGCCGAACCAGAGGAAAACAATCAACAGCAAAGTGCCGAATGGAACGGCTCCCGAAGAACCAGCCATAATCAGGAACAGATTCAACAGGAACACGATGGCGAATATCACACTGAACATTGGTCAGTGGGGTGGATAAGGTATGGATGGGAGAAATTACGTTGGCAGGATCGTGGCGGTAAAAAACGCCAATTTTCTCTTCTCCGTGCCTCCCAAAGACGCGTATACGCGGCTAGCGATATAACCACTCACCCTGCAATCCCAACAAGTCAGCGAATGCTTATTCTCACGGACGATGAGAGCGTTTACCCCCCGAAGAACGTCCAGCAAATCATCATAACGGTGGCGATGGAACCCCGGTTCGACGGAGACAGAAATCCAAACAACGCGAACACTATCGGAGGTCAGGGTGACCACCCCAAAAAACCGATGGTAAAACAAACCTAGCGTGACGCCCGTCATAGAACAGAGTTGCGCGCCGTTCCCCACAAACATCGAGAGCACCAACGGATACCTCGGGGATCGGAAAACCTCTCCATGGACCAACTTCCAACCAAAATCCTCCTGAACGTCCTCCTAAAGAACTGTGAGACGGGGGGCTGATGCCCACTACGAGATCATACTCACACTTAGATCCATAGCGTTGTACCGGGTTATCTAATGGTGGTCAGATGATGTGCTGCACGTTTAGGATACGAAGTTCTTACGTCTCGAGATACGGCTCTCAGAAGGATCATCGAGACCATGACACATAGGAATACAACAAAGAATATGGAATTTATCAAATTGAACCAATCTAGGGAGAAATATTAGCCCTCGTATTATTCGATCGGCGTGATCACGGCTTACGGATTTTAGGGTCGAAGATACGGAGGTAATTGTCCCAACGCGTCGCCTGGACGCCCGTAAGTTCCGCCCGCACGATAAAGGATTCCGCCCACATACCCACGGTGTGCTGGATTCCTGTGTTTCAGGGTGTCAGTAGCTATTGATATCGACAAAGAGTTGGGGGCTCACATTCCACCTAACCCTGTACGTGTATGTAACAGCCCTTGGAGCGTTTTCTTCCAGCTGTAATAAAGGAAGGCGTGTATCGCAGCTCACATCATCGGTCTGATCGCCGCCACGGCTATGGAATGATGTTAGATGTTAGCTTGGGTCAGGACTCTAAGGGTACCGACCTTGATGGCCAAACTACGACTCCAACGACGCGATAGGATCCAGGTGTTGGGGTATGGTATTCGAGGAGAATCTCGTAGTGGTTATTGAGTGCAGGCTTGGCGTAGAGTTCGCCAGTATCGTCCCCAAGATTAAAGCCCATGTCATAGAAGACATCACCGGTTTTGTTATCCACTTTTTTCTCGGCTGCGGGAAGTCCGTCAACGAGCCAATTGAGTCCATAGTCCTCACGAATCCTCTCATTGATGAATTTGGTGTCGTCTGGGGGGATTTCGGTTACAGTACATAGCTTTTTACAGACACCGTGGTCTTCACGCATTTTAATCTTGGCAAACGTCACAATATAGATGTCAATAACATCACCGCTGACGAGTACAGCAAACCCACATCGAAAGGCGAGTTGAATATCCGATCACCGAACAGGATGGATCCGAGTCGCTCTGGTTGTGCCGTTGGACCGCCTTCTGGTTGACAGAAGTGGAACGCGGGATTGTAGTAGTCGTCTATCGGCACGACGGTGAGTAATGCAAGACGCCATTGATTACAAACACAGACAATTAATGAGCGATTTCTGCGGACTGTCAGCACCGCTACAAGGGTCGACACTGAGTGTTGACGTACCAGCTTCGCGTGGTCTTCGTTGGCCAACATCGGTGTCAATGCGTTGACGAACAGATCAACCTTTTCTCCTTGCTTGTAATCATGAGGAGCCGCTCCTGGAAGGTAGAACCCAGCCACATTGTTCACGAGCAGCGCGCACCCAAGAGAGAGCAGACCGAGCACGGACATGGAAGACGTTGCAGTTTATCCGGTTCCGCGCCGCGCATACGCCGCCGCTCTTCGCCGGCTCGTGTCTATGGGTCTACAGACCACGTGGTCTGCCCGCGACGCCCGCGCTTAAATAACGCGCTCGTCCAGGGATATCATGGTGATGTTTCTCGTCGTTTCGCGTTTAGGGATACCAATCCCAGTTTTTCCACCTGGATTGGGAATCAAGTTGGGCACTATTTTGTCTTCGGGAACAACTCAGCCCACCGCTCATCTCCTTCACAGGAGCTCGGCGCTTGCGC
>Ga0307514_10002421_pt1 | contig 19486 bp, 5 predicted proteins | sample 16_EM_MG_FD_203088 | JGI IMG/M metagenome (GOLD analysis project Ga0307514, IMG submission 203088) | Populus trichocarpa ectomycorrhiza microbial communities from riparian zone in the Pacific Northwest, United States - 16_EM | ecosystem: Host-associated > Plants > Roots > Unclassified | place... | reverse complement strand
GGCTACGTATTTCTCACATCATCGATTTAGAAAGCTCCTTTTGAGCTTCGGGGACCTTTTCTTTATGCTTTTTGGTTCGAAGGTAGTTCTCTTTGATCTATTATTTTGTACCAAAAAAGGAAAAAAACGTAAGTTGCTTAAATGGGCATGGTATAATTACATTAAGGAAGTATTTAATTTGGTCAAATAAACAGTTAATTAGTTGAAAAACCAAATATAGCTAGCGATGCTGCCCTATACATAATATATTTATAATATGCATTTCTTTATATATATTAAGGTTTAGTGATGGATTTTTTCACAATTATTGATGTCGAAAGTAGGCAAGAGAAACTAAAGTACAAACAGGAAAAACCGGAGCATCTTCTTTTCCATCCAATTTGTCAACATCCTTAAGTTTTGTAATAATAAAATAAAAAAGTTGCAGGAAATATTATTTGACAATATTCACCGCAGTCGAAATAAGAAGAAGGGTCCAAAAAATCAAACTGTGGAGAGCAAGGACGTCCATGCTATGAGAGAAATGCATTGTGCAGTATCAGCTTTCAAATTTTAATTTGAGCTAGCTAGCTAGCAACATCAACGTTATTGGCTAGGAGATTGTCTGCACCTTCGGATCAATAATTCAATGTATTGCTTTGCTTATGTGTGTGAGCTTTTGACCCTTTAAATTATTGTCTCGAGCTGTTTGAATTTGCTGTATAAAGCCAATCGTGCACATCCTAGCTCTTTCCTTTTATGAGTGTTCTAGCACTAGCTAGGGTTTATCTCTTTGCTCATCAAATGAAATGAACCACACACCTACGCTAGCCTCTATGATCAGCAGATTCCATTGAACTTTGCAGGCCTTATCCTGTTTTGAAGGTGGACCTAGCTGCTGCAGAATAGTGCTTCAGGATAGAGTTGCAAGTGCATTAGGGCTACGTACTTAGCAATCTTGTTCCTGATCGATCTTATCGATCTTTACTAATCAATGAAGAGTTATGGTCCTAGCTAGCTAGGAGTTATGATCATCACTAATCTAGGATGTTGCATCGCCTGGATATTTCATCTTATACAGGTTTGAGACAAAAACATTATCCAGAATCATCTGGGTCATGTTCATCTCAGTTCTACATGTTGGCTCTTGATGTCTTATAATTCCTTGCTGCTCCCGAGCACTCGCAGCAAGGATAGATCGGAATGAATGATTTCGATTAAGACCCTTCGATGATAATTAAGTTAGCTTTCTCATCTCTTTTATGAAGAACAAGTGTGTGCATGTGCGTTTTATATCTTCCTTGTACTTATTATGTGTCTGCATGTGTACATTTTATATCTTCCATTTGTACACTTGCTGTGTAATTATTATTTTAGGATAGAAAAGACAGAGATGTTAGAAATTGTTACTTTTACTATGGTTTTTAATATTATTTGTGTTTTAATCCTCGGTTAGAGCTAATTTAAATATTATTCTTAATGACAGAATAAGCATAAACAACCACGCACAAGATTTAATCTAAATCAAGGGCAATGGAGGAGAATCGGTCAAACGTAGCCAGGTGGTCAAGACCATAAACTCCAGCACTTGTCCACCTCAATCCAAACTATCATCACATGGCTGTCTGTCGTCTATATCATATGTTGCCATGTCCAAATTTTCCCATTTGTCTTTTCATCTTTGATCCATGTAGAAAATACTGCCACAATTCCTTCTTAAGTCAACAAGATTCCTTTTCTCCAAATTAATATCTCATTAGCTAGATACCATGTTGTCACATTACGTTAAACCCCACAAATTATTTGATAATGATATGCATTAGCATTTCATCTGTTGATCTCGATCCATATATATATATAGAATTATTATTGTTGTTATTATATGTTAATTTGAGAAATTAATCTTTGTTAATTCCATTATTGTTCCCTGAGGATCCACGCCGGCAAGTAATTAGTGATGCAAACAAAGTACATACACCCAATTGATTAAGAATTAAGTAACATTATGTCCCAATCCAGTACTTAATTAATTACTACATCTCGTTGTCTTACTAGTGATTAGAATATTATTAGTTTCAAATAACGGCTAATTAATTAAGTATATATATATATTTATTAAATATAAATTGCAAAGTTGATGGAGCCATTCTGAAAGTAATAGGAGACTTATTCTTAAAGCAATTATTAATGGAAAACGAGTCGAACCTTTGAGTTACTGAGTCGGATATTCCATTGTTCTGAAAGTGATTATATATTTTTATTTCAATGATATCGTAAGTTTCAACATACAATATATCAGGTATATTGTGTGTGTACCTATAACCATGTCATTACCAAAAAATCGGTGAAAACCAACGGAATTATCGACGGAATTTTTTTGTCAGTAATTTTTACCGACAAAAATAATTCCGTCTCTAATTCTGTCGGTAATTTTTACCAACGAAAATATTTTACTGACGGTTTGCGTGCCCCACACCGACAAAATGAATCCGTCGGTAAAACTGTTTAATGGTGTAGTGTATGTACAACTGTATTTGCATTAATATATTTGCATTAATAAATTTCACTAATTATTATAATCTGATCCCTATATTTTGGGCACAAAAATTATAATCTGATCCCTATATTTTGGGCACAATCATGTATTAGTGTCTTATTTTTTTAAAAAAAAATATCTCTCTTTATTCCTGAATTTTGTATTTCATTTATAAGTTGTTTAGCCTCTTCCCTTCCTTTGATATAATGCAAAAATTAACGAAATTCATGCAATCAAGATCTGACTTTCACCCCCAAATTAATTTTCGGAAACCACACGGATTAAAACGAAATTAGGAATAGAAATTATTTAGATTGAAACTAACAAACACAAGTCAATGAAGTAAAATTCAAAGTGGATTAAAGGACTAGATTGTGATTTTTGAAACAAGAGGGACCAAAATTTAAAATCTCTCTAATATAGAGGAATTAATTATAACTTCTCATTTCAATATGATACAAAACATTAAAAGTATCAAATTCAAATAAAAAAACTCCCAATTCCTCCCCTCCACGTGATACAAGCATATATTTTTTCAAATATAGAATAATATCTTTTATTTTTGTGATAATCAGAATATAATAAAATATAATTAAATTAAGTAGTTAAAACTTTCATAACATAAAAATACATCAATTTAATACTTTTTTTATATTAGGAAACAAAGTTTGGACCACGTACTCAAACATACACTAAAAGCAAACCGATTTTGGAATTCAATGCATTGGTACATGATAGTGCTATAGCTAGTGCTATCAATAATGTTAGTGTACTGCTAGCTATTGAATGATCAATGCCTCTTGCCCAATTTCCATCCATCGAACTAGAAAAAAAAAAAAATCCACTTCCTTCACTGTTTGGGTACAACAAAACGACATGGTGCATTAGTCTCGTCAACCTCTTTGAAGGACTTGTCTCGGTGACGATTGGGAGGCAGATTACTACTATGGTGTCAAATCAATTATCTAGTTGACACAAGCATTGCCTTTTTCTATTTCTATTTTTATTTTTATTTTTACAGTACATTACATTTTTCCTATAAGTTTTCTTGATATTTTTAACTCTCATAAGCTTCATTGAGCTTAATTATAAAATAATTTCAGTATAAACAAATTGTAAATGAATTGCTAGTTGAATCCAGGAGTCGACTGGAAAACTAGTGAATCAGAAACATAACAAGTTCTCCCTCTTGTTCATTTTTGATAACTATGTTAATATTGTGCTAAACATAAATATGAGGATCGAACCAACAAGGGATTTGGCAAGGGGTTAGTTCATCTCGATTTATTGATTGAATCAACAGCTCAATAATCAGTTCATAAGGTTTATCTTTTTTATCTCTTGATGATATTCGTGTATAATCTTCATGAATTTTGGCAGATTTCACACCATTTTAAACTTTTAAAAAATTTAATTTATAATAGTGATGTATTGATTTATATTTTATTAACTAAATGATTCGAAGAAACTGGGTGGTTTAACCAATTCTGTAAAAAACTAGCCAGTGGTTCTTTCTACGGTTTATTACACTTCAACAATCTGTGTTAGTTCAACAATCTTCCATGAAAACCAGACTGGTTCAGTGGCTTTCTTTCTTGCCTGCTCTCAGGTTCAGTCGATCATGCTGTTGTTCTTGTTGATGATAATGCACAATGGAACTTGAAAGACAACGCAGGGCCCTTCCTCCATAATGTGGCTCCCATATATGCCTCTAAAATCAATACCACCATCAATCCGTACATCTGGGACCCTATATCATGTGATGTGTGCTGTGTTTTCTGCACAGTGATCGTGCGTAATGGGTTGGGAGCAAAGTGGCTCACGAGTCACGACTGGCTTCAACTTGTACAATTCTTGGGAGAGAAATGGACCTGTCTATAAAAAAAATAATCTCTGTGGGATCCTCTAAGTGAACAGAACTTCGGAATGCATATTTAGGGGATCCTATGCCTATAGAGTGTACAAATTCATGTTTTGTTCATGCGATTAGTTTTTTTTTTTTTTTTTGAATTTTAAGCTAATTTACTACTCAATTCTTTTAATCTTTTGAACCCTTCATGTTCTTGAAGATTAATCTCTCTCAAGTGCCTTCAAATGTGGGTATTTGCATGTTATCAATTATCTTTCATGATAATACGGAGGCTTTACCTTTTATATCTGGCGTGAGATTACCTCAAATTAATAGGTTCACAATTTTATGAAAAATAATGATTTATAGTGATTTATTAGGAATAGTATGAAAGAAGTTTTAATTTTCATACTTGGATATAACTACACACGCAAGAGATTTATTTATTAACTAATCACATTACGTCACATGTGATCAATATTATAAAATGAGATGAATCTATGTGCCACATGTTTATATAAGAAATAAGAAATAAAATAAAATATTTGAAGAGAGAGAATAAGAAAAAAGTTCTTAATAAAAAAACTTTATATCAAGATTTCTTACAATATGTTTGTATTTTAAAAAAACCAATTAAAAGGTTGCATTGTAAATTTTAATTTAAGAAGTATAATGGATATTGTTTTTTGTTGATAAGTAAAATTATAAAAATCCAAAAAAAATTGCTTTCGTGCTAAGAAAATGTTAGTTTAATATATTATGTAGTTAATCGATTAGTTACATATGATACTATTATATTCATGCAAATACATATTTATTATTAAAAAAAACTTAATTTATTTTTAATATTCATATAATATTAGATCAATGAATCTAATATTTGATTTATGAATCTAGAGATAAGATAAAGTTCATGAAACAAAAGTGATTTGCAAAGGAAATTATAAAGTTGTTATAATTATTAGATTCATATTGCATCAAAACATTGTTCCTAAAATATTCTCGGTCAATGCTCTCTTAAATACTGGACATTCATTAGAGCCGTAGAAACTAATACATATTATATTCTTTTCTTTATAAAAGGAAACAACTATTCTCATAATGTAACGACTCGACTTATAAAGTGAATTAGGAAAAATGTTCTACATGTTCTCAAATAGTATTGATTGTTAAATCCTTACGCAAGGTGGAATGTGATTTGAAAAGATTTTTAGATTTTATTCAAATAATCAATGATTATAATGTTGCAAATAAATATGATATGACATGTTAGACACATCCATACTAAAATAACTAAATTAAAATATTATTGATGAAGGGATAATAATTACACTAAGAAACTGGTCACTAAAAGGTTAATTCAAACCACTTATGACTTTTCTGATATTTGGGGGATCATGACATGTTGCTAGACATTGCACTTGATCTTCAAATGTAAATTAATCAATTACTGAATTGATAATAAATTAAATTATTAGATTTATTTAATTCTATTTATTTATAATTATAATTTATATTGAGACCAATATATTAGGAACCTAATGGATCACACACATTAAGAATTACTAGTCAAAAATTAAACTGAGATAATTAATTAAGTGTGACTTGATTGAAAATAATTAAAGAAATTAAACACTAGAATGTATTTAATTCAGGGATGCCAACCGAGCTTTAACAAACTTCTTTTTTTATTATTATTGTATTGTCAGTTGCCTCTTGAAGTCTTGTAAACATACATGTTTGGAAGACTTTAACCAACTAGAGATAGGGAGAAAATACTTACAGTGTATACTTGCATAAAGAATATTACCTGTATTGCCTTTGAATGTTCCTTTTTTTTAATACGTAAGAGATTGTTGTTAATATTTTATGAAGAAAGATCTATGATCTTTTTAAAGACTATAGTCATAGGGATGTTGAGAAAGTCGGTTACAAGAACCTAGAGATAGTGGTCACAATGTCCTAGAGATAGTGGTTAGTAAGACTTGGAGTAGTGGTTACTAGGACCTGTAGACAAGTTGAAGATCAATTGAGAGTTCTTCATGAAAATTTCATAGAGACCTTTCATGTTTGGAGATATAGAGATGCACTTTTTTATTTATTTAAAAGATGATTGAGATATAATTTTCAAGATTTATCTTATATAAGGTAGTACATCACAAGTATCGTCTCCTGTTTGTTCATATTGTATCTCTTCCTTTATAAATTCTTTAAGACACCTATTGGAGATAAATCTTTCTATTTTTTTTGGAGTGCGTGACACTTTTCAGTGTTATGTCTATGATCATAGTTAAAGAGATAGAACTTATTTGGATTTATTGTGTTTGAATCACTTTTCATTGGAGGTGGGTATTATAGAAAGTCTTTTTTTCTCCTTTATGACAACCAACATATCAACATGTGTCGTTGTAAGAGTTGTGATAATGAGCTTAAGGAGTGTCAGACGATCATGGATGTCCTCTTGATGCTTTTATTGGATGTTCTCATTGGAGATAGATGGTGCAGTGAAAACTCTTCTTGCATGTGAAAGCATGTGATATAGGTGGAAGCTAAAGACAACAAACAAATATAAAACATAAAAATTTAATAAGCAAAAGAGGTTGCATATGTGAACCCCAAATTTATAACTTTATTCTGTCTAAAAAAATAATACTCAAGAAGCTTGTCTCACTGAAAGGTTTACAAAACCTTAATTAGACAAGAAACCCTACCTCAACTTCAAAACAAAACAAAAACATGAAAATATAAAGGAAACAACCATAAAATCCAAAACAACCATGAAATCTGAGAAAAACAAGGAAAATAACAAAATGACAATCAAGATCCGATGATTCGCGTAGTGCTGAAGGGGTTATTACAGGGAAAACAACATCTAAAAACTCATGTAAGAACTTGAGCCTAATCTAACTGTCAGATCAAAAGTTATGGTCGTTTTATGCCATCATTCTGGTCTGGAATAACAAACCTCATCTTGGGCCTAGATCTATTTCAATGGTTTATAAATGCATTTGTTAAGTCATCCACATCATTTACTAGGCCATCCATATAATCTGTCAGGGACACCTAATTGCTGAGAATCACCTGTTATCTCAAGCTCGGCTACATTATCGTGGGTGACCTTGTATGGTCACACACACTAGCTTTTTCTATCCTAATGTGATTTTCCATCACGTGTTTGATGCTAATTAGGTTTTTATTAGGAAATGTGTATAACCTTTCCTATAAAGAATAGTTGTAGACTCTATTGATCAGGGTTTTAGTGGTGATGGGTTCAAGTAGATCCTCTACGCTTAGCATTTTCTTGTTGAATCTTTGAAGATATGCTCTTGTGTTGTCATCATCTTGTTGTGTGATGATAAAGAGCTCTGTCTGTGCTTTTTTTTGCAGGAATGCTGATGCTAAAATGAGAGATGAGATTTACACAGAGATTATGAAGACCTAGGATGGATCTAGGTGTAAGACTATGACACCACACCCTAGTAAATATATGAAAAATTATAGGTAAAATCTTGTAAATGTCGGTACTTTCTATTGTAACTAGCTCTACGATGCTACTCACATTTTGTATATGCTTCTAGGGTTTATAATGTCATCATAGTTGTCTAAGTTGAATTTAACAACGACACGATCCTTGGTAAGGTAAGTGTGTAACATTTTTTTGACAAAGTAAAGACTCTTCCACTTGATAGGAATGGTATGCAGGAGTTGGGGTTGGTGCAGTCTCGTGCACGTCGTGCCTACGATTTTTCTTATGATGGGGAGTATATACATGAGAAGACCAAGAATTAGAAGAAAAATGATGGAGATAGCCACGTATAATTAGTTTGGAAATGCATCTTAACAAAGGTGGTGGTGTTGAAATCTTAAAAGACATATTGCAAATATCCTAGTTGCACAAGTAAAAAAAAAATAAAGCTTTAATGACAAATGATTCATCGTTAATAATAATAAAAGTTAATTTAAACTGTTTTAACAAGTACCCTTCTTGTTATAATTTAAGCATAATTAATTTTATTTTAGTATCCATGTTAGGATTATTTTTTATTTTATATCAATTACAAGTTTGAATATATTTGTAGTATATATGCTAGTATTTTATTATTATTATATTTGTGTTGAAAGCATGTTTTTTTTAAGTTTTATTTTTACATGTTTATAAATTTAGACATGTACACACTCTTTCTTTTTCTTAAATATTTTTTTTATGTTTTGTATGCTCTTATTATAATAAACTAAATATTTTTACTCAGAATATAATACAACATACTTTGAATTACAATGGCTTTTCATTTAATTTGCAATAATAATAGAGTTAGATTTGTTTTTGGTTACGTGGGATGGAATTAAAACTCTATTAATTTCAAACAAAATTAACTTTATATGAACAAATTCAATCATTTTATTAATGTTAAAAAGTAATAATATTTTTCTCTTTTATACTTTGGTTGATTTTTTCACAAAAAAAAAAGAAGGAAAATCTAAAAAAAACATAATAAATTATCTTTAAAATTCTCTGGAATTTTGGCATTAAACATGGATTAGTTTGTGAACTATCAACTCTTAGTAAGACTCTATTTGAAAATGAGGTTGCGCTTGTGATACAAGCTTATTTGTTTTTATATTTTAAAAATATTTAAAAAAAATTAAAATTTTTTTGTTTTAAATTAAATTTTTTTTAATGTTTTTAGATCATTTTGATGTGATTATATCAAAAATAAATTTTAAAAATTAAAAAACATTAGTTTAATATATTTCCAAACAAAAATAAAAACTTTAAAAAACATTCATTACTGTAAATACCAAACAGGCATTCACATCTACCTGGGAACACAAGGCTAGACCTACAGGTTGCAACCTTGTTTCCAGATGGCCTCTAAAACAATCTGTACCTGTTAATTTCGGGTAGGACCATAAGACAAGGAACACGATCTAGCCCATGTGCAACATGTTCCTCCATTACATTCTCCTTTCTCCTAGCACAGGAATCGGTTGAAATCGAACAGACAGTTTCTCCCCTTTGTGATATCAATAATTTTGGGGTCCTCAATGAGAGGCCACAGGAGGCTGTGAGTTACAGCAGCATGAGGCAACTTCGGCTATTGGCAAATGGGAAGAGAAATGGATGGTTTTCTAGGGGAACTGTTGGTCCTGATCTTAATTAAACAACCCTTCCTTCACGTGGGTTTTCATGTGATTTTAAGCAATGGTGTCCAAATCCGTACTGAATGCCCTTAAAGGGTGTTCGAGGCTTCAAGGCAAAATTACCTGTAAACTGTCACCCGTGCCGACACAGAGATCGATGGCTACACTTATTGTTGGGTCCAGAAACCTAATTCAACCCCACCATTCACCATGCCACTGTCGGGCTCTTTAAACTTTATCCCCTTTTGATTCTTAGGTGCAGATCAGAAGGTTAACCCGCCAGATTGATCTGGGTTTTATATTAGTACGATAAGCAACTTTGTGATTTTTTTTGTGATGATAAATTTGGATCCATATCCTTCGAAAATAAGTGAGATCTCGAGCACCCAATTCTACTGCTAGTTCAACAAAGATTGATGTAAAATTAAACTATCAACGGGAACCATAAACTTAATTGGTGGCCGATAAGGAGGGGAGAAAGGGATTCTTTCTTAGATGTTAGAAAGAGGGCTTGAACAGTGGTTGGATAGGTTCTTGTGCAAGCTTTTCTCCCACTAAGCCATCAGCAACCCTCTTAAGTTTGTAAGATTCAAACTCATTGCGAATGTGGTGTTGTTTTCACTGTTGAGCTTCATCTGTTTTGATATGGCATGAGCAAATCAGCACTTGTGGAGATTGAAGAGCATTATTTTATTTTTATGATTTACTAGGAAAAGATCAGAAACCGAAACCTCTGGTAAGAGAGGGAGACTGAAGAAATCTTTCAGTGAATCTAAGTTTTTGACACCAGCAATCTGGTAACTTAATGTTGTAAATCAAAGATACGGTCAAAGGTCGCTCAGGAGATTATTGTGAGCTTTCATGTACAGATGAACAAAATTTCATGTCAATGTATACTGCTAAGGACAGGAAAAACATTTTAGACAAAATACTAAGAGAAGATATTCAAATCTGAAGGATTGTCAATTTGCAATCAGATGCATTTGTCAATCAACGTTTAGCATATGCACTTGCGAGCCAGGGCTTGGCTGATTAAGTTGGTAGGTAGGTTGAAGCCATGTGGTTGCTAATATAATCGTCATTGAAGACTTATATGATTGTTAATTTTAAAGCCTGTAAAATTAGTCGAGGTACGCGCAAACTAACCTAAATACTCACAGTAATAATAATAAAAAAAAAAATTTGCACGTAGGTTCGTCCTTCACATTATCGTTTTGGGTTCGAAAAAGCAAGAAAGGTTTTTGTTTTGTTTTTCTTTGTATAATCCTAGCTAGTTCCTGAGAATAGAACAGAAATGAGCTATGATTTGGGGCAAATTGGAAGAGTTGTCTTTTCTTTTAGGTAAGTATCCTTCTTTTTTTATCTTTAACTTCAAAATAAGATTCTCGAATCTCCTCCTTTTACTTTTATATTTAAACCAGATTTTGAAATTTTCCTAAGAAGATAATAAATAATTGCAATCACTTAAAATTATTTTTTCAGCATGAACATCGTGCAAGAAGCAAGATGAATTAAAACTCCTCATGAGAATTTTATCGTATCAACCATATTAAAGTTTGAAAATTATTGTTTGAGGGTTGATCAAATATAATTTTTTATGGATTAATAAATTAATTTTTAGTAATTCGAACTTAAACCCAAGCTCTAAGACCGGATCCAAGTCGATCTAGCTTGGTGTGGCTTAAGGGCAAAGCCCCCTTAGTTCAAGGCCTCTTATCTCTAAAAGTTTTTGTTTTTATAGGTACAATTTTGACTCTTCAATTTCTTAACATATAAGCTGTAAGAAAATTTTGTAATCTTTCAAAATAGAATCGATGATTTTTTTTTAAACAATCTTTTAACAACCTCTAGTAAGAGAGGGAGACTGAAGAAATATTTCATTGAATCTTAATTTTTGACACCAGCAATCAAAGTTGTGGTCAAAGGCCATGCTCAGGAGATTATTGTGAGCTTTCATGTACAAATGAACAAAATTTCATGTCAATGTATAGTGCTGAGGGACATGAAAACACATTCTGGACAAAATACTCAGAGAATATATTCAAATCTAAAGGATTGTCATCTTGCAATCAGATGCATTTGTCAGCTAACGTTCAGATGCTAGGAGGGTAGTTTGGTAATTTCACAAAGGTCTGAATGTTATCATCAACTTCACGAGGGTCATTGTAGCGATCTCATATTTTAATGGTACAGTTAAATTACTTAATTGCCCTTGAGAGTTGTTTTCATTTAATTATTTTAAGGGGTATTCTTGGTTTTTTACGTTTTTTAAACACTAGAATTACTAAAGTAATCATAAAATCAAACTTTCTAAGCTTTGCATTAAGGGATGTTTTCGTTATTTTCTATAGGTTTTTCTGTTATTATTAAGTTGGGTTAAGGATGATTCATTCTCTCTTTTTTTAGAAAATATTAAAAAAATTGTGAAGACCAACTTTTGTCATGGCGTTTGAAGCTACAAGGCGCCCTCTTCCACGTGGGGCGACGTGTGTGGTGTTTTGAAGGACAATTTGGCTTCAGCCCCTATTCTTTTTTTTTTCTTTTTCCTCTTCTCTCTCTCTTACACATTACATTACATGTTGGCCATTAAAAAAATCAACTTTATCCTTTTATTTTATGACATTTCATATTTGACTCTTAATGTTCTGATTTCTAAATTTGATTCTTAGCCCTTATATCAAATTTTAATATTTTTTCAATCTAATCATTAGATCCATAATCTCTAGTTTTTAATTTCTTCAAGTTTGGTCCTCATTATCTTGATTTTTTTTAATTTGGATTCTTTTGTGAATTTAATTTTTCTTTTTTATTTTACCCTTCAATTCAAATTTCGATGATATTTAAAGTTAGACCCTCAATGTTTTGATTTCAAATTTTGATTCTTAACCCTTTTATCAAATTTTATTTTATATTTACAATTTCATCTTTGAATCCATAGTCTTGGTTTTTTATTTTTTAAATTTGATCCTCATTCTCTTGATTTTTATTTTTTGTTTTGGATTCTTTTGTTAATTTTATTTTTCTTTTTAATTTTACCTTTTAATTCAAAGTTTAATGATATTTAACGTTACGCCCTAAATGTTTTGATTTCAAATTTTGATTTTTAAATATTTTATCAAATTTTAATTTGTTTTCAATTTCATCATTAGATCCATAATCTTGATTTTTAATTCCTTCAAGTTTAGTACTCATTCTCTTAATTTTTATTTTTAATTTAGACTCTTTGTGAATTCTTTTCTTTATAATTTTACCATTCAATTCAAAGTTTGATGATATTTAAAGTTAGGCCATCAATGTTTTGATTCTTAGCTCTTTGATCAAATTTTAATTTTTTTACAATTTCATCTTTGAAACCATAATCTTGGTTTTTTTTTAAACTTAATCCTCATTCTCTTGATTTTTATTTTTTGTTTCGGATTCTTTTGTTAATTTTATTTTTCTTTTCAATTTTTCAATTTTACCTTTCAATTCAAAGTTTTATAATATTTAAAGTTAAGCCCTTAATGTTTTGATTTCAAATTTTGACTTTTAACCATTTTATCAAAATTTAATCTGTTTTCAATTTCATCCTTGGATCTATAATCTTGATTTTTTTATTTCTTCAAGTTTGGTTCTCATTCTCTTGATTTTTATTTTTAATTTGGATTCTTTTGTTAATTTGATTTTTCTTTACAATTTTTTCATTTAATTTAAAATTTTATATTGTCCTCTCATTTTTCGGGAGTCAATATGGGGCAAGTATCGGTCATGTGTCATGCAGGTTGACTTGAATTAACCCAAATCAAATGAATTTTATTTTTTTTAATAAAAAAATTAAGGATGATATCATTTTGAAAACAATAGTCAATGATTTTTTACCTTGTCTTGACTAGGTTTGCCACGGGTTGACCAAGTCACGAGTCAACCCGTGTTTTTAATTGTTTCGCAATGGGTCAATTCTCCTCAAATTTCTTTTGAAACCTAATCGGCCCTAAGCTCTGGGTCAACCCATTGTTTTGCTTTCTACTGTGTTATCTTGTTCACATGATCTCTCTCACGAGTTTTGACGACCTCACCTGAATTTGTTGGTACTTTGTTTTTTTAAATTTTTTTTGTTAACTGATTTTTTTATTTATTTCATACTTATATGTTTGAATTCTTTAGGATTGATAATCATAATTTTTTTTAGTTTTTGGATTTTTTTTCTTTAAAATATATTAATAATGCTTAAACATTATTTTTTTATCTATTTATTTATCTACTTTGATGCAGTACTGCTCAAAGATCTTCTCCACATTCATTGTATCTCTTAAAAGCAAAGACCCCAATGATGGAACAGAGCAGGCATTGCTCAATGAACTTGGTGCTTTCAATGATCATATCAAAGTTAGTCTCTTGAATCTATGTTATGGGTTGTTGTTACCTTTGCTGCCTGGATAAATGCTAAGGTCTTAATTTAGGAAACAGGAGAGGTTTGTGAAGACCTCGCCAACAACCGCCACGGCCTTATTTTATTTACCTTCAAGTTATGGTGGTCAGCTAACCTTGTGGCATGGATAGAAAAAAAGAAAAAGGTGCGAGGATGTATCTTTTTATGAAGGATTAATCTGATTGCAATGAAGATGCCTATTCGTTTTTTATAGCAATGTAAAACGCCATGGATTCTCTTGTTTCCACAGCATAGAAACGTTTCTTGAGTTCTGAGATCATAAATGCCAGATTTTCAATATAATACTCTTGTTGTTCTAGAATTCCTTTATGCACTGTCCAATTTTGGCATCTGATTGTTGTTCAACTGATTTAGTTTTTCATTTATCTTCTGTTCTTCGAAGGGGGGCTTTTGTCAAAAGGTTTCTGCTGCTGATATGGCCCTCGGACCAAAGCTATACCATCTAGAGATTGCTCTGGGGCATTGTAAGAACTGGTTGGTTCCAGAATCACTTCCCCATGTCAAATCCCACATGAAGGTATCCCTCCTCTTACATAAACGAACATGTTTTGCAGCCAATGAATGCAGACTTTGACCATGGTCTTTCACCTGTAACATATTCTAATGCACCCTGTTACCTTAATGGCTCAGCAGCAAGCATAAGAATTCGCCCCTCCCTTCTCCGCCGCCTCAGTCACGGTTGCTTGTGCTTTCAATAATCATGCTGTGCTGTCTTCATGACTTCAAAAGCTTTGTTAAGAGCTTTTGCACAGTGTAATCCCCGTTTACCTCAAGCTCATGCTTATTTCAGCACTGGCCTCGTATAGTTCCCCTCTAGTAACGTTATCATCACCACCAACATCACCGAGTTTTCCATCTCAACAACTCATTATTGTAAGCTTAGCAAGGCATCCTTGTTTGTTAACTTCTTCTTTAATTTGCCCTTACGTATGGTTCACTTGCATTGTAAGTTGTGACCAAGTGGGCCTAAGATGCAACCAAGCTCAGCAGCTGTAATCTAAATAGCCATCACTGTCTGCATCAAAGACTCTAAACACTTCCTCCAGGGTCAAGACTTGGTTCGATGACTCAAGCAGGGAAGGATCCAAAGCTGAGCCATTGAAACTTTGAACAGCAATGCAAACTGGTGTTTACGTATTGCAGACGGGCTCTCAACTCCATCTTTAATAACCGTCTAGATTATTGACCGTTCTGCTGCGCGGGTCAAATTATTATTTTTTAAATGTAAAAAATATATTTTGGACTTGTTAATTATTTTCCTCAAAAAAAATATATTTAAATTTTACAAGGGATAATTTAATACGACTTGGTTATCTCGGTGGATCCGAAAGTAACTTAAATGATCAATAAAAATATAATAAAAATATAATTTAACTTAAAATAAATATTGAAGATGAGATTTTTTTATTAATAAACATTGAGACAATAATATTTTAGTTTAATTCGGGTCAACCTGTTAATTCATATACCAAGTCATGAGACAATGATAACCTCATAGATAACAAATCAAAATAAATTATAAAATTCAATTTCTAATACACTCAATATTAAATGATGAAATTAAAAAAAAAATCAACTAAAAAAACACCAAAAAATGACCCAAGTTAACTTTTGTTAACCTACCAAACTTGCAATCTAGGTTATAAAACCAAGATAACCCAATAGAAAATAAATTGAAATAAATTATAAAATTCAATTTACAATTAACCTAGTGTAGAAAGATAAAATAAAAAAAATCAATAAAAAAAAAACACCAGAAAATTACTTAATTTAATTAGGGTTAACTCGTCAAACTTATGATTTGAACATAGATAACATAATAGAAAATAAATAAAAAATAAATTATGAATCTTAATTAAAAAAATAATTAATTAAAAAAAAACTCGAGTTAAGCCGTCAAATTCAGTATGGCTCACAAGCTTGAAATAACATCATAAAAAATAAATTTTAAAAAATTATAAAATTTAATTTTTAATAAAAAAAATATTTCAATAAATAATATTTTACAAGAAACGATGGCTCACGGGTCAGCTGTCAAAACTCTTTGTTCGTGACAAATCAGAACGAGTTATCTAACCGTGAGTAGGGAACAGATGACGAAGGACAAGAGCGCAAGAAAGCAAAAGGAGACAGTAAATTCCCCTCCTTTATTTACTGTCAAGAGGGCTGTTATTCTCTGTGTAGACGCTGTACATTCCCCCTATAAAGCCTTTAATTTTAAATAAGGAAAAACCTCTTCAAGTAATTCTTTCACGATAGCTAAGTTTGGACTTAAAAAAGGAAAATTTGTATCAAAATCAGTGAAGTGAGATTTGGAGAAGATACTTGGCTCGGTGACTTCCCTTGCAAAACAAGAAATTTCCTTCCCTCTCAAGGAAATATTTGAATGCTATTTCGGTTTGTTTGGCAGCGTGGTTGCGATTGTTTTTCAAATAATTTTTCGTGCTAAAATACATGTTAATGATGTTTTTTTATTTTTTAAAAATCATTTTTGACATCAGCACATCAAAATGATTTGAAAACACTAAAAACATATTAATTTGAAGTTAATAAAAAAATAAAAAAAATTTAAATTTTATCAAAAACGCTTTTGATACGCAGAAACAAACAGGCCTATATATATTTATACCTAACCCAAGTTGTTTGACTGCTTCAGGGCTCTAACATCAACCCTAAACACCCACTGCCGCATGCATTCCTGGCTAGAGACGGACACTCTTACAAAGTCTTTGAAATATTCAGGGCACAGGATCTTTTATTCTTGAAGGTGATTCAGCTTTTCTGTGCTGATAAGGAGTATGGAAGCCTCGTCATCCATGAATCTCTTTACAGATCTCTTGAAGAACCATGGATATGTGTATCAAGCTTTCCTCCATGAATTCGACCTGTACAAAAGAGGGCACAAGAGCAAACATGACCTCTTCTGTGACATGGTTGTTCTTGTTCATCAAAACAAGGATTTGCTTACAGAACTCCGAAAAGTACTCGTAGAGTCAACCTCAAATCCTATGCCAGAAGACATGAACGTTGATGCTGCTACTGCTTAGAATTATGATTAGCATAGGACACGAATGTTTAACCTTTTCTTTTCCCATCTCTTTTATTGTCCTAATTAATAATGTCCGTTGCCTCCTGTTTGCTCCTCAAATTATCTTATTTAGGATATATCTTTGAGGTGTTAATCTTTCTTAATTTCTTGTATGGAGATTTCAAACTGTTGATCAGTACAATTTTAAGACCGCCCTTGTTTATTTTTTTGCTTCAATTAATCTCTATCTTGTAAAGGACTAATTAAGGAGAGGTCACGAGTAATTCAGAAAATTAACTTGAAATTAGCTTAATGTATTTTTCGGATTTAACTTTAAACTCAGCCCGATTTTAAGATAGTGTTTGCATTATTGAATAGAATTTGTGCTTAATCAGGATACTTTGTGAGTGGTAAAATTCCCTCTCCTATCAGGATCCTATTTGCACAACATCTCCCTCTCCTGTATATATGAACCACAAGAACAACATATATATTTTAGATAACAAAAAGGTATATTGAAGCAAGATTATATCAAGAGAGCACAATTAGGTCTTGATTCTTGGATTCTAGGGAACATGGAATAGCGGCTCCATTGTTTGTCAGTATTTTCAAGAAACGTTTACAAGATTTTCTCCCTGGATTCAAATTGTACGAAGAAGGGCACAAGAGCAAACATGACCTCAACTGTGACATGGTCAATCTTCTTCATGGCTATCAAGATCTGGTTGAAGAGTTCGAAATCATGTTAAAAGATGATGAAGAGAAAGCGAGTCGACCTTTGCCGGAACACATGGAAGATGCTCTTTTGTTCGTCAGACTCTATAAGAAAAGCTTAAGAGTTTTTCTCCATGAATTCAAACTGTATAGAGAAGGGCACAAGAGCAAGCATGATATCAATTGTGACATGGTTGATCTTCTTCGCAGTTTACAAGATTTGGTTGCAGAATTCGAAAGCGTTTTAGTAGATGGAGAAGAGATCAAAGCGAGACCTTTGCCTGAACACGTGGATAACAGTACCGTTTCTGTTATTGCTCTGCGTAGTTGTAATTAGATTTTATCAACGTCTTACCAAGAATTACCATTGAAGTTCTTGATATTTGAAACCTTGATCAAGCTTTGTTCTCAAATGTTTCTTGCTTCCTAAGTTATAGGTTGAAAATACCACCATGCTCTAAAATCTAATTGAGGTACTGCTAGTGTTAGGCTCTAGTTCGGTTCGAGTTAGTTTGTTCTTTTGTATTAACATGGGAAGGTTAATTAGTGGTGCAGAGTTTAATGTTGCTTTGAACTTAAGATTGATGTTTAATATTTAGGATGGAATCACTTTTCCGTCTTGTATTGCATCAGCAAAGTCTCGTTCAAAGCGAACATCCTGACCCAAGATTCCTTTCGTCGATAGAATATCATAAGCGTGATCTTGCAATCATACTTGGAACTGCGAAATGGCAGGTATTTGCTGATGTAGAAGCTTCTTGCTTTTCATTTTCTGGTTTTCTTTGTCTGATTCTGGTTTTTGCCCTGACAGTTGGAAGATTTTGAAAGAGCTGCTAACTCATCGATCATAGCAAACAAATCTCAAACCAGAGAAGATGTCATTTCCAGACATAGGCAGTTTATTATGGCCATTAGGGAACATATAAATGAAGTGGAGAAAGGTGTAAAGGGCCCTTCAATGGGTGATTCCATGAGAAACTCTGAATGGGTTAATTTAAATGACCATGAAAGAGATTTATTAGCATCATTTCTTACAGGAGGAAATCCCAAAGAACATTTAAATCATTATGAAATGGAAGAAAGTAGCTCTTTGAGAAGATTCCTTGATCCAAACTTGGGTTCTAGTTTAACAGATAATGAAATTGTTGAACATGACAGCAGAGAATTTGAGAGGGTAAGAATTAATGGAGTTGGGCATGCTGAGCATTATCTTGACTCTGCAAATGAAGATAAAAGAAATATTGGTTCGCATTACATACCAGAATAGGCTCAGATATGATGAACTCTCTGCCAGAGAACTCTCATGAAAGGCATGGTGGTGGTGATCACTGGGACCTAGAAGCCAATGAAGCCAAATCTAGGAGCTTCTTCCATGAGATCAAGTCAAGAGGGACATACAGCATTATGTTCTTCTTTGGTTTCTTGATCAATCTATGGTCTACCCATAGGAACAGAATTGCAAGGAACTATACAAAGAGGTTGAAAGATGGAGAAGAAAATAGGCATTCGCCTACTTACACTGAATCTTCTCATTCTGCACAGGTACTTGGATGATCCATGTTAATGCTGCTCTAAAATTTGTTTCCAGAAAGTGTATTTATAACTTTTCAGGTAAGAGTCCATTTCTCTGGAATTGAAGCATGACACCTATATGAAAAGCTGTCCCAACTCCCAATCAAGGATTTTTTTTTTTTTTTTTTTCTTATTCACAGAGCATGCAACTTTTTATTGTTTCTTAGTCTTTAAGAGTTAGAAATTACATGCATGTCCAGAGGATATACCACATGCTACACAACAAAGTCTGATATC
>Ga0307514_10002419_pt1 | contig 19490 bp, 11 predicted proteins | sample 16_EM_MG_FD_203088 | JGI IMG/M metagenome (GOLD analysis project Ga0307514, IMG submission 203088) | Populus trichocarpa ectomycorrhiza microbial communities from riparian zone in the Pacific Northwest, United States - 16_EM | ecosystem: Host-associated > Plants > Roots > Unclassified | place... | reverse complement strand
GTTTCCTCTTAAATCTACAATTTTTTTCACGTGATTACCTTACAAACTCGGTTTTTAACATTCTTTGCATGACGGTCACTTTTGGTGTGATTTCGCATTTTACCAAGACTTATGTCCACTGTCTGTACATTATCTGTACTTTTGTATGGACGCTATCAACATACAGGAGTAAGACATGCATGCAAATTGTGATAGGCACTATTTGACGCGCTGCATACTCGGACCATGTATGCAGGGTATGAAACTTTTTGCCACCTAACTGTACATATGGGATCTCAGCTGTCCCCATGATGTCACGTGGCATTTTACCTATCTGAGTATTTCCCACCAGACTAAGTATTTCCTATATACAGTATTGGATCTCATGAACCAGACCATGCCAAGACTCTTATACCGCTGGCGTTGATATTGTAGCCAAGGTGCTATGCGCAAGACTGCTGAAAGTTTACTTCTTATGCATATGGGGATAAGGAGATTTGCTATGCATTCTTTACATGACTGATGGTATCGAATGCTTTTCTGTGATATCGCAGCTCAAATCTGCTCCCTTCGTGACCCCCTATGAAAGCCCTTGTTTTCTCCTGGTGACATATGATAAAAAATAAGTTAAAATCTGTAAATAAAAATAACCTGCGGCACCAGGGATTCCCACATGGTCACCCACCGCAGTACTAGCCTGGCGATCTGAAGCTTAGATACGGCAGAGCGGACGGAATGCCTCGTTTTCTTCAGTCTATGGTCGTAGATATGACATGTTAGTAGTATGCAACCTATAAATGCTGAATTGTTGCAGCACCATAGGTATGTGGGTGGTTCAAGAATCCTGAGCTTGGCAAGTGAGACTTGGTGCAATGTCTTACACTGGAGCTAAGCTAGCTGTTGGGACTACTCTCACGTGCGAGATCACAGGATAGACAAGGAAACCGAAAACGGCGAATTGGAGGGCATCCGGGATACCCAATACGGCTAATTGGGACAAAGTCGTGAAGGATAAAAAAGCTGGGAATAATAAGAGAGAGCACTAGATCCATAGCATACAAGTCTATAGCAAACTCTACGGTAGCTCCACTGCTGAATATATTCAGCTTTTACGTCCTTACCAGAATTTCTTCGTTCATAATCTCGTAATCTTACAGCAGCTACCCAATCACCCAAAAGATGACGTCTCAATACTCCTCTCGATTATCCCATGGACTGGTAAGACATTGGAAGTGTTTTCCTCAGCAGGACTAACAATATATAGAATGATCATCATGTAAAATTCCAACAGCTAAATACAGTATGAACAAAATGATTTTTGACATTGTGGACATTTAGATAGTGTTGGTTTCTTGCAAACACAATATTATCTCCGTAGCTGCATCTCTCTGTTGATATACACCGGTATATGTATGTACATGTACATGTATTGATTTTGACCTTAAGCGTTGGGATTATCACTGAGTTGGTGCCATATCTCTTTAGTAAGCGAAATACCGGAATATGTCAAGAGAGAGTGTTGGAGTAGGTAATGTTGATTGTGCATCATGCTCGATTGCTTCTAGTGGAGTATATTCAGGCATTGGTGGCAGGCCACATGTAGAGGGTAGTATCTGCTTCTTCGAAGCTGTACTGAGATCCAGTTCCCTCAATGCCTTTCGTTTTGGAGGCATTTTGTAGGTTCACGTTGCAATTGCTCTTGTGTAGTATGACGACGTTCAAAATTATCCCCATCAGATAGCATACTGTGCCAAGACTACTAAAATAGGGCACGCTCAGTTACCAAAAAGGTAGTCTGCTTGGTACCCCTATTCAGATCTGTCTTCTAGAATACCTACTGCACCTAGAGTGTAGGAGTGTTTCGGCTTGTTATATTGTGCGTTATCTGTAACTGTAGGTTGTCTCAGTTCGTTGGTACTTGACTAGGATCCAGGACCCCTTGTAGTCGATCATTGCGTGCAACGCCACCAGGTGAAGGAAATGGTCTATAGAAAGCGGAATAGTTGCAAAGGTTCCCGAGGATCTTGATACTAGTGAACAAGTGATACAGTTTGGTGTGGCATTAAGGATATTTAGATAAGTACATATGTACCCTTGGATATTGTAGAGTGATGATGATCAATTGTAAAACGTGTCCACCAGTTAAAGATATAATACCTTACCAAGGGAATAACTGTGCCTCGCGATAATATCAATCGCGGAAGGAGAAGTGTTGTTTTTCTTCCGGTCATGAATTGTAGAAACCGTAGACCCCTCGCTCGTTACCAACGCTATTGTGTTCGGGTTGTTGCTGCTGCTGGTTTCGGAGTATGTGGCTTCTGACCAATAACAAAATGTCTATGCACCCGTACTCAATGTTCGCATGCGCATATCATCCACCCTCCAAGCTCGCAATAGATAGTAACAATACGAGGGGGGGAAACTCACGTCATAAAATACGCATGCACTTTCTGCTCCAAAAGTTCCGTCCTGACCTGTCCCAAGAGAGCCTGCACCCCAATCGGCGACCAGCCAAGCACCCTATGCAACGGCCCCAACGTAAACCCCTCCAAACCCTCCATCAGATTCACTGCATTCCACCTCCCGACCTCCTTCTCCCTCGGGCTCGTACACCAGCTCCCCCCAACTGGCGTCTTCACCTGTAGATCACTCGTCTCCTCAAAGCCTACATCTATAAGCCACTGCCGTACATTCCTCGCAATTGTCAGAGGCCGATTGCTTAGAGCGTTTGCCTCAAGAACTAACCGCTCCCATCTCCACCAGGCGGTGGACTCGTTTAAAGAGCCGTCATCGGACATGCAGGGAAGGTGTACCTCGACGACTTCGATCCAGCCGCCAGGTTTAAGCGCTCTATACGAATTGTCAGTTGGCGTAATGGAGTAATGCGCCATAAAGAGTGAGTTCAGAGGCGGCTGTACCTGTAGGCTTGTGCGAAGAGCTGAGGCCAATCACATATTGAACCAATCATGCACCGTATGTGAATAAAGTCAAAATGATCTGGTTCGAATACCCATTCTGATTCGGCATCGTCGATCTCAAACCGAACATTTGGTGGAACCCTAGCTATGTGCATTAGACAAGACTGCAATTAACTTGGCTCTGGGTTGTACTCACCATAAAGGTTGTATTGGAGAAAGATCTGTACTCAATATTAGTATGCTCTTCTGAGTTACGGCCTGGACCTAAGCTTATACCTGTCCCTATTATCTAACACATTGTGAGGCCTTGACTCAGGAAAGGCGATCTAATGGCAACATGTACTCACCTGGGCGTTTGGAAACTGGTCCGCCATATCGATAGCCCATATACCAGTTCCCGTACCAACGTCTAATATTCGCTGGACTTTTGTCAGTACCATCACTCACATGAGTCATGTATGAAAACCAATCAAAAATGTACCTGAGGGTGAGGACCAATTGGTGCTCGAAAGAGCTTGCCATCAAGTAGCAGGGTGTACACATGGTGACTACTGGAAAGTTAGCCAGCCTCAGTACAAACTCAACTATGTAATGTTCTGGGAGAAAACAGACAATATATCCAACTGAGTGTTTTGTTGCTGTTCACATTGAGTTTGTAAGAGTAATCCCTAAACTAGGCATAGAAAGAGAAATACCTCATCGTTTGGGTACATATAAGATCCTACGAGAAATGGGCTATTATCAGCAAATCTCGAGACATTTGACCTTGATTAGCGCTTCCATGAAAACACACATACCTTGTCTGTAGGCATGATACCTCCGCCCATTCTCATATTGATAATCCAGTACCGAGCTACTCAAAGTAAGGGTATCTGTATCGCTAAATTTTTGAGCCCCCTTACCAAAAGCAGCCAGTGGAGAACTACTAAACCGCCCCCCCCAACCCATTTCTTAGCACACATTCTCAGTTTTTCAGCGTAGCCTCCGAATTGTGTTACTTTGTAAACTCGGTTTCATATCCCGAATCGTAGGGGCGAGCCTACTATGTATTAGTGTGAACTATCCTCCATCAAAAGTGCCAAAGAGCACCACTGACCCCGTCCTGTGGCGGATTTTTACATTTACTCTCCATCCCAGCAAATCAAATCCACAAAATGCCGCGCAAAAGAATGTTGAGTATAAGCAACAGTTGGCCCCTCCCTTCAAGAAAATAACAGTTTGTCAGTGCGTGAATCCTTGATTCCTTAGTCTTTTGCGATTCCTGTTTTCAGGGCTCACAATGAGGATGACTGTTCCCCAAGAATCGGTCAAAAGGAGCTGATTGTTGTTAAACGTGAGCAGTCGAAAGATGGATGTCATCCTTCTGCATCATAGGAATAAGTTGCCTCGACATATGCACGGGCCAGATGGCGACAGCTGACTTGGATATTATTCAACTTAAAGAGCTAGGTAGACTGGAGCACTATCTGCAGGGTTGTCACCGTCGGTCTTGTTGCCGCGGAGACCTGCACCCTAAGCGAGACCCGAGAGTGCGGAATCACAGCCAACTGGACTAGATAGGAACCACACCGGACCCCATGTCTATCTACCATATTCAAGAAGTCTGTCACATAGCCCTAGGCTTCACAGACGTATAGACTCAAAAAAAAAAAAAAAAAACTTCAAGGAGTACACATATTGGCCCACTTCTGGCTATCTTGTACCTACAGTACACTAGATCAGTACGCTAGAATCGCAAGAGCATAAAGCAGGGAACTTCAGCCTCTTGAAACAATGTTGCTATACGATTTGAGGGCTCAGTGCGGAAACACCTGCATCCTGAATGTACTACCTAGACCTGGCCCACGCTGTTTCGAACCAAATTTGAAGACTTGCACGGCAATGGTGAATGGGAGAGGTCTGAGCACAATCCACTACAGTTACTCAACGTGCCGCTAGCAGAATGTATGTGCTGTGCCAAATTCTGCTTCTAGGAATAGCAGTGGCGATAGAGCTCCAGGATGGCCAATCGCATACATGAATGACAACTTCTCTTGCAATTGGCTCGCCCTCTGCCGTGTAAGATCAGCGATTGTAGTGGAGATGGAATTTCAGAGGTATGCTCATGATTCTCCAGTCCTGAGGCTGTTCTGTGATATTTGTTAAGCTATAGGGACTCCAAAAAAAATTATACTGTGTGAACCTACGGAGTATCCGCCCCCACAAGTCTCAGGGAAAATTTGACACCAACTATGACATCATCTGGCTCAGTACATGTACCGGTACCTACATAGTGATCACCGCAAGGGTCTAGGTAAACTCCAATACAAGCTACCTAACTAGGGAGCGTAGATAACCTAACAAACAATACTTGTATATTTCAGAGGCACAGCTGTACCGTAGGTATCTAGAATTTCGAATTAAGATCCACTGCTCGAACTTAAGAACCACCCCTATTTTTGTAGAGGCAAAATTTTGTGATGCAAAGTCAAGGCAAGGCAGGTCTTAAGGTAAGTTCGAAACTCTCCCTAGTGGCTTCAACCCCTATATGTCAACGGTTTCCGGCCCCTACCTACCTAGTAATTAGAGCACCTTCTGTAAATGTCAATATCCGCCTTACCAAATCGACTGTAATCTCATGAGTCACCCCGCTATCACTACCTGCATAGATATCCCGAGAAGATGAGGACTACCGGTCAGAGGAGCTGCAGGGGTACCAAAACTGAAAACCAAAGGTAGGAAGTGATCGGGACTTCTGTATACTGGTAGCCAAATTAACTATAGGCGAACCAAAACTGAATGTAGTCTCGAAATTGACTGTCACAACTCAGTCCGAATAGGAATCAATTCCTCAGGGGAATTTTCGAATACGGTCAATGCAAGAGACGGCGAGCTCTGCCTACGCAAAGCAGAAACACTTGGCAGCCACTGCACATGCAGTCGCAAAGTTTCAATGGCGACCCTGCAGAATACCTAAGCCCCGATGATTCAGGTGACATGCTCGGGGTGGAGTATACCTCCTGTGCACCAGGGTTCGCAAGCCCGCTCACTTGTGCATACCAAAGGTGCATGCCAAGAAATGAGCCGCCAAGAACGTCTGGTGCGAGACTGATTGTATACCCACCCCAGGAAAGTTTAATTCTTGTTGCATGACCACTAAGGTTGGAGTGTCTGAGATGAAGAACGTGAGACGGCCCCGTTCCCGCCCCTTGGGTTTACGCACGAGACAACACGCTCTCACCCGGTCAGCCAGCTGCGCACTACCAACTACTCCAGCATTCCCCCTCAAATATTATTGCCTAATGATCTGGAGGAGTTAGCGTATGAGCTCTAGATCTTGAACAGCCCCTGGGATCCAATGCAGTTCTGGGAAGCAATGCAGAAGCCAAAAATCAGTCGCGGGCTCAATGATCCCAAATTTAAAACCAGACCGCTCCGAACATAGTGGGTACTCTCACAAGTTCTGAATGATTTGCACAATTCTACTCCGTATATTTCCCCAAAAAATCACCTGCCGTACCTACTTGGTATATGGTCAAAGTGGGGTGGATCTCCTGAAGGTGCATCCAGGACCATTGTGACAGGTACCTAATGCTGTCAGAAGGGTTTATATTAATATATAGTCCTGCTAACAGTCCATAGGTAGTTATTTGAAGCCTCCATAGTACAGCTCCACAATTCCAACCAAAATTGCCAAAGGGGATAGATGGTTGATGTAATTGAGTCCAGAGCAGGCCCATACCCACTTATGAAGAAAGGAGGCACACAGAACTCAAGTACATGGCAGGTGGTACATACCGGTATACAGGTATGATAGTGAATATAGTAAATATCACATGCAGGTCTCAGGTTTAAACTCCCCACTAGTTAATTCGATTTTTAGTGTCTTTTTTTTAATTAAAAATTTTTGTATCATACTCACCAGTCGTGTGCGCCCCAATTAGGACGAGTCCCAGTGGATTCGAGGGAGGGCATCTTAACCACCCCCCTTCGTCGGTGGGGTTGTGCAACCAGGCTAGGTAGTTAATCACGCAGTTTATACCTAAGTAGGGGATTCTTTAGGTGCATGTACCCTCCACTTGATCCTAGTCTGGGCTGGATCCCTGGTCTCTCTTATTGGTCTCCTGCCAGATCCCAGTACATATACCCTCCTATGAGGGGTAATGCAACCAGACTATACATATACCAAGGGACCGAGAGGAGGGGACATGAGCATGTACATAACGGATCTACTTTGTACATACCGTCTGGAGTCGGCAGATTAACTTGCCCCCCCTTGAACTTCCAAGTGGCTACTGCTATCAGGGATGCATACAAACAACGAGCATACATAAAAAAATTCCGGTACATCTAGTGGAAAAATTCCTCAACGCTGCCCCACTGGCCTTTTTCCTCTTCCGCTTTCTCCCAACATGGTGTGTCCAGGTCTCCCTACTTCTCGGCTCTTCTGGTCTTTTTTTTTTGTTTTGGAGTCTAAGGCTATGAGACGACCCCGATCCACCGCCTTTAAGGATTGGTACACTCAGGGCTCTTCTGGTCGGGTCTATGGTGTGGGGTGGGCGCTCGAAAGTGTGGTGATGTCCGCTCTGTTCTAGCTAGTGATCCGTTGGTATATGTCACCTTCCAGCCTTCGTCGAGCAGGTGGCCTATCCTTCATGTCCATATGATTGTTTCCTTGCTCAGCGAGCTTTCTAAGTCCAGGACGTTAAGGTAGGTACTAGGGAGGTGTATTGATTGCCGTAGCTGGTGCCTGCTGGGCCCCGGTAGGGCGGAAGGCGACCTGGGCTGGTCCGCCTAGACTGCCGCCGTCCCTTGCTACTATAAAACGTCAGGCTGCCGTGGGTAGAGCATGTCCAAGAAGAGGAGGAACCCCAGTATCCCTCCTGCTGAGTACCTACTATGTAAGTACTTACTTAGCAGCTCCAATCCATCAGTACTGCCTACTTATGCACCTAGTTACTTGTGAGCCACAAAGCAGCAGAGCACCACAGAAAAGAGGTTGCTCAACCCTCCACCATGATCTTCCCTAGTCTTGATGCGGCTTTCCTGCAGCTGGGTAAGTCAGACTATAGCTCGTTCCCCATCTGGGGCACAATGGCCATGGGAGAGTTTGGATTCTCTCTCCACTAGCCAGGCAGTATCACTCGAGCTTCAACAAATCCCATACATCCCCGGGATGTGGGTCAGTCGGTTATTTATACAGTTTCGGCGGTTTCGCACCCAATAGGTACCCAAGTAGGGTCAAATTGTGCAATTATATTGTGAATATAAAGTAGATTGCTAAATAAAGTGCAGGGGGGAAAGTGTGCGTTACTCCTTGTATGATCTGGAGAGTAATACAGTGGATCACAGGGTCGGTTTGGCTATATGATATGTGAATAGATGGGGTGATGGTAGTCTGGTTGGTCTGGGTGATGGGGGCTTAGATTCTTGCCCCCACGTAATATTTGCATTCTATGCTCGCTATGCATGAAATATGATGATTGACCAGAAGGATAACCTTAACCAGGGGTGTAAATGAACTTCCCTTACTGTAACTCAGCCAAATTTGCATGTCCAATAGCCTACACAATGTAGAGGAGACAGAAAAATGAGTTTCCGCAGTTAAATATATTGTATTTATTGATATATGCTATGCCGAATTAGGCTATCAGGCTAAGCAATCCCAATTTAGGATAAATACGGATCCTTTCGGGCTATTAAAGTTAATACCATCGCATGTTCGCACGTAATTTCAGGCCATATTTAGTCAGTAGTAGTAGCGCTTCATCAACTCCAAAGTCTTGTCGTGACCCAAACGTCCTATCACTTTAGCATCATGACATTGATGGATAGCTTGTAACTTAGGGGAATTGCTGTCTGGCACCTAGTTATAGACGGCGTTCATAGGTTACCATATGGTCCCTTGTTTTAAATACTTGTCTGTTTTTTTTACCTCCTTGCAAGCTGAGCCCCAGAAAATGAACCTGGTGAGAAAGGTATATATAAGTACGTAAGTAGCCGTCTCATAGCCTTAGGCTCCACAGATGTATCCCCCCGCCCCAAAAAGATGCGTAAGTATCTAGTTTATATACATTTATTTAGTTACTTACAGTAATTCGACTTGGTTTCATTGAGGAAGTACTTTGTATTCACTTTCTCTTAACCTACCTTTAGTCAGATGAACTCACTTGACTCTCACGAAGGCTGAATCTGATTAATGATTCTTTAAAAAAAATAGAAGGCTCCCGTACACATGTGCACACTTTTGAGCTACTGCCTAGGCAACCGATCTGGACCTTGCCAGTTAAGCTACACCAATAGAAACTTTATTTACATTTTCTCTTAATCTAATCTTGGGGACATAACCTCACCTACCGAGGGCCTTGTGCCAACCAGACTAAACCTCACCCAATTCTAGGCAGATACCATATAGAGGACACCTGAATGTTTCTCGTGCATGTCTTTGGCAGGAGCCTAACTCAGACCTGTTCTGGTGAAGTTACAATAAGAAACTTTGTGCCCACCTGGATGCCTATTGAATCCATTAATAACCGACTGATTTACACCCCAGTGGTGATCCACATCCCAGGTATGGATAGTAAGCCGGCCCAGCCGGCCACTCCCCACACATCCGCTCTCTACCATCCAGAAACCGTCACCGTGATACATATGTACTAGACTATCATCCACCTTGATGAAGCAGCCTCTACATATGATACTTCATTGTGGCCGACAACGGATAGACTTTCGTCCACCATTTCGCACGACCTACTAAGCGCATCTATGCATATATATGAGTGCATAGTAACCAAATGCGAAGGGCGCCAGACTAGCCCATCGTCAGATTTCAAGTTTCAACGTCCTGGTTACTCGACACCTCTTGAGTATCTGTTCTTTTAGCCGAATATGTATGAGATAAGCTAAATAAGAGGTCTGGGGACGAGAACAAGTATGTGTGTAGTTATACCATGGCCAACATACCGCACCTGTTTATGCCAAACCACAACTCGCTCCCACTATGCAAGTATATGTTGTACCCGGTACCCAGCCACACCGTAACCATTGCTTGAGCTCTATACCCTACAACCCACGGCTGCAAGGCCAAAGTTGGCAGCACGCCACTGCTGTACATCGCCATGTCCCTAACCTTTGAAGCTTAACCCCGGTTCGTTGGTCAAAAATATGGGAGAGTATGGGGCTAATTGCTGGTGCGAATTGCACGCCATAGGCTGCAGAAGTACTGGGCTCTTCTGCTGTCGATATCAGTGGACTTTCCATCCCATCTTGCTCCACAGTAATATTCAACCCGGAGAAATGAAAGACTTTGACTGGATCTAATGGAAATCGAGAGATGGAAATAGCCTAGGGTGTTGGCCTCTTTTATACACCACACTCCTTACCCATTCACGCCCATGGGGCGGGAGTGTTATCGAGATTCAGGATCATGGTTGGATAACCTACCAGTAGGTGCGGTGTCTCGTCATAGACTGAATATGAGTAATGATTTGCACCAAAAAAAATAAGAGAGACAGATTCAGGAGCATTGAAGGCTTGTCCTGGGGGCCTGCCTGTTTTTGCTACGTTGCCATCAGGATAACTCCAACTAGGAGGAAATAGAAGTACAAATGTAAGAGTAACCCTAACGCTTTGCTCAGGAAACTTCTCTATTACCCTGAAAGAAAAAGAATGAAAAAAGCCATGTGGGTGCCGCCTACCCATGAACCAGGAACAATAGAGCTTCGCCTCTGGGCATGTACACTCGACCATTAGCTGACTACCTCAAGCTCAAGCCATTGTATTAAAATTAATTTGAAAAGGCTCAAGGCACTGAAGGGTCCTGTATCGGCCGCGAAGCCTGACGGGGGAGAGTGTGGGAAGGTGGAGGCTTGTACTCACCAACACTGTAGTCTTGTGCCTAGTGCGTCAAGAAGCTGATACAGGTGTACAATGTAGCACCGCCTCCTACGATGCGATTGCCCCAATACCTATCCCTCACTTGATTTGCAGCTTTACTTGTCCCTCAAATCAAATGGACTACAGAGTACGTTAAGACACCTTGAATCATACAACAGGGTTACTGTCAACTTACTAATCTGGTATTTAGTCTGTTGTTTCAGATCATCATGTAGCTGACCGTTGCCTTGCATGTACTGCATAACGCCTCTGCAGCTGCCAATATTGGTTGACAAAAACCAGGAACCAACGGTCCCAATCACCTTTGCAAGACCGAGCTTGGGAGCATCTAGCATACATACCCGAGACACAGATTGCAGGACCTTGCAACCAGGCTTTGTCCACAATGGCTATGGATATGATTGGACACACTTATGTACACCTCATTCACACATGCGTAGGGGGTACACTTTTCTCGAGCTTTGCAGAATCGTCTTACACTACCGGTAGTCAGGAGGGACTCGGACTTGCCTATCTGGTACCTGCACTATCATAGATATACCTTTGAAAATGCCCTTCGGGTAGCACAGCTTTAGAGGGATGCCCAGAAACAGTCCGTTCAGTGAGACATTGCTACTCGTGCATTAGTATTTTGCTAACTCAACCTCCCAATTCTAGAACAATATGTCACCAAAGTGCAAAGCATTGAATGAACTGAATCTCGATACAGATTTGAAGGAATCTTCAGCAGATACATCATTGGAAGTATTTGAGCATCATGCAGAATCAAAGCTACTCGCACGCCTTTTGGTGACAAAGCCCGCAAGCTACTTCGAATCCCTACTTCATTTTTTTTTTTGTTAGGCTATGAGGCGGCCTACTCTCATCTATGATATAGTGGAGGGGGTTGACATTGCTAACCATACAGTCGTGTTCGGGCCTTGCCCAGCCTAAGTGAGACAGTCGAATACTGTAGTCCTCAGCAACGAAGTATCGCACCCCTGCCAGTGTGGCGTGTTTAGCGCTATCCGACCATGGACATGTATAGGTACGGCATTTGATTATGAGGGGGTAAGAGAGACTTCAATATATATAATATATATTCACTAAAGAGCACAACGTTAACTGTACACAGCTCCCCAGACTCTGGGGCTGGCTTCCACTCCTCTATTGGTCGTTGAATACTGGATACTATATATGGCTTCTACAATCAAGGTATATCATATAAATGGTTTCGGTCGGAGTTATCAGGTATGCTAGTGGAAGAAGCAAGTAATCAATACTGATGATGGAGCGGATCCCAAAATCTACTCGAATACCAAAGCCTAAAGCAGACTACCAACCAGTTTGCATATATTGGTGTACATGAGTAGAGGTGAAACTATGAAGCGATGTTAAATTTGCAAGAAAAAAACCCTATTCAGATGTTCATAATGTCAGGTTCATTTGTTCGTAGTGTATTTAATGATTAGGTAGATTTATTGTTAGCCTGCCTAATGGTACGAGTGGTTCTGTCTTGGAATGTCTCACCAGTTCATTGAATACATACTAGGTAGGTACCCACCCAAGCCTAGGTACAGCTTAGGTACCGTACATTGACCTAGACCCCTCCAGCTCTCTCGTGCTGGATGTTAGACTCTACATAGTCGACCAAGGGTGGGGCCGATAGAGGGCGATATGGGGAGGGGAATTGTCACCCGGAGGGTCAAGATAGAGTCCAGTACGGATATCGACAGTACAATAGCTACCAGTAGTTGAATTGAACTTGGTGACTCTGCTCCTGCACAAAGAAGGGCATTTCAAAGTTTTTCTCATTGTACAAGAGGACAGCTCTTAGAGCTCAAGGCAGGGGTGCAAACGAAAATATGATAGGTAGCAAAGGGTCACATTGGCATGAATCACCAGATCATAGTTGGGATAATTATATATAATAGATTGCATCAGATGAATGGGCAACAAAAGAGGATGTTGGCACTATAGATAGAAGTGAGAGATGGTATCCGCAATTTGGGGAGGTGCACACCTCTGGGTCATTGATATACCTAGGAACCTACTCTATATTAACAGCTGTTATCGATATCCAATAATGTTGCAAGGGAATACAGTGGGTGTCACGCCATGTCTCAAGAAGCGAGCCTTTCACGGGACGGTCCAACCAAAAGTGGAGGCAGGAGGCTTGCCACCCCCTCCCACTCTAGAGATTTGTGGTGCGACCAGCCTCCAGCGACAAGACAGGGAAGAAGGGAAGTTCTTGGCTATCGATTAATGCCGGCAACCCCCAAGTGGAATGATCGGCAAGTTGGAATGCCGGAGTGCATGATTCGGCGTATGTAGGACACAGTGTGGCTTGCGATAATAGCGATACACTACAGTGCAGTGTTGCATCAAGTCAATTACGCGCCTGTCAGCAAACAGACATCAGGAAACATGAAGCATCAGCGTCTCAAACCAGGAGTACCTAACCCTAGAGTTGTGTACCTACGGTAGAGTACTCTACCTACACGAGTACCTACATATGCAAGTAGTGTAAGACTTATGAATGGACAATTCAACTTGACACACCTCACCATGCCATGGGTATGGGTATCCTTGAAAGAGGAACTAGGTACTCTACTTTAGTACTCACACTTGGGGGCTGAGACTACGCTGAGATGGGGAGAAGGTTACACAAGAAAAAAACAAAAAACAATGCTGTACCTATTGGCTCCCTCCGTGCGACAGCAGCATCACATTATCCATGTTGATAGATGGCTGGACTTCCTCAGTGTTGCGAAAGAACTTTTACCTACACAAGAGAGGAAGTATAAGTACCGTACGCGTCGGAGGATAGAAGTAGTGTGGGTAGGTATCAGCATTGGAGTTATCTGCGGCTGAAACTCCCTTGAAATTCCTGTATATATTGAATGAATATCTATGAGGTTGGGTTTGTGCTGCAAGAGGAAAGGAACATACTCTTACTGCAGTACTTTTACATACTTGCTGTACCAGTACTTACATAGCTGTCGCTGTCAGGGAGTTAAACAGCAGGCAGCCTTTCTGGAATTGTAATCAAACTTCCCCCCCGCCTCTCAAACCACCGAGATTATCTACCAACCTCAGGAAAGGGGGGAAAGTTCGGTTTTTCCGCCACCAGACACCTTCAGCCTTTTTTGTATGTGAGTTGGTCCGTGCCTGAGACGAGTAGTTCATTCGAGGGTAAGTACCGTGTAAGTACGGAGTAGTGTAGACGGTACCTAACTCGGGGCGAGGGTACCTAAGTACCTACCTACCTACACTGCCCCCCGCCCAAATACTTCGCGATCAGGATTTGCGCGCAGCCACGCTGGTTGGATTTGTCAAGGGGCCAGGTGACTTTCGGCTACAGGCGTTTGCGTGCACAAGTGGGACTAGGCTAAGTTCCCATTCCCTGCCACGCAACCCCACCCCGCTGGAATAAAGGCCAGCACGATTCCACTCTACTTTCTCGTCTACACTTCTATCCGCACCACACTCACATAACCAACGCAAACATGTCAACAGCGCACATCGTCGCCCTCCCGGGCTTTGTCTCCATCCTTCGGATCGTACAGCTTGTGTTGACCATTGTGATAATTGGGTTGGTTGGGAACACGATCACCGGGCTCAACAAGGACGTCAATGGATTTGATATTTATAATTATCTGAAACTGGATTCGCTGGCCTTTATGATTTTCTGTGTATGTTTTACCCCTCCCCATCTCTCCATACTAAGAATGGGGAATATTGAGCTGATGTTCCAATTTGCAGTGTGTCTGGACACTCCTGATCAACTCCTATCTCCTCGTTACTCCAATCTTCCTTCCAGTCGCATACAACATGTGGGCGCATCTTGCCCTCGAGACCGTCGCCTGGGTTTTCTGGCTCTCTGGATGGGCAGCTACTGCGTCCTGGGCATCGGACAAGGATGAGTTGAGCAAAGAAAAAGGAAAACCATACTCTTACTGGGCTACTGCCGCCGCTGGTGCTGGTTTGGGTGCGATCATGTGGTATGTGCACCTCAACGCCAATATTATTTCCTGCACTAATGAGAATGGTTTTTCCCCTCTCTAGGATCATGTATACCGTTACCCTTGTCGCCTTCTGTATCCGTTTCCACAAGCACCGGACAGACCCCAATAATGCTCACTTGAATTCCTTTGGGCTTGCGGAGAAGGGTGAGAGCCACCCAATGGGCGCTGTGCCGCAGCAGCAACCAGTCCAGCCGCAGCAAGCGATGTATCCTCCACAATCAGCGCCCACACCAGTGACGTATGTGGCGACTCCGCCGCCGCAGCAGTGGCAGCAGAGCCCCCCACCACAGCAGGCGCAGTATTAGGAGCAGCAGGAGAAGGTGGGGGTGAGAGGAGGTGAAAACAGGACTATACGCATTTAATGGGATCTTTGTTTGGGTTGCTTATCTTTGTTCTCCTATCGTCACTTTGATTGCTTTTGTGGGAGTTTGTTCACGGGCTCAACCCCTTCCATCGTAATCTGGAAATTCGGTTTGTGAGAAACAAAGTTTTAATGATAGCATGGATGGATTGCCTTTTTTTTTCCCACCGCAGGAGTTCTGCGGGTGTTATGTCTATAGTTAAGTGACGATACGGCATATACCTATATACGTATGAAGGGGGGGAGGGGTTTAATGGCATTGTCAAATTTATCCCGTGTCGCTGTATTTGGGATTCAACTTAATGTAGCAAGACCTTGGGTACTATCATGGGTCTTTTTACTAGCAACCTCCAACTGCCAAACTCCGACTCGTCTTTTAATTAGCAAATCAGGCCCTCGAGCTGCAAATACACCCGAACCAGTCACTGCAGTTCACGAAATTACTAGAGCTTTATGACCAGGGTACTTAGGGTATCATAAGAGTCGGTGAGTCGTGCAACCAGAGCACCACGCAAGCTTAGCGCGTAATTACCCACATCATAATAGTCACCTGATACAACTTCAAAAAAAACCATTACGAGATAGATATGTATGCACTAGTACAGTAGGCCTGTGGTGTATGTATATATTATCTTGTATAGACAGTAAATGTCGGGAGGGAGTGGAGACATTGAGTGTCAGGATGCAACATTCCTGCCTTTGTTTTTTAGGTGAGAACCTCACTCAGCGATCGGTGCACATTGCTGATGAGTCTACATTCATATTTAGTTGATGTATAGGATGCGGTGGAGATGTACATGTACCCCGTTCCGTATATAGGTTGGCTGATGCAAGACTAGCCAATGTATGTATATACATATAGAGTCATGGTTTACCATAGATATCCGTCTTGGTAGGATACAGGCTACCCACGCCCCGATTAGTCTCGGCGTCATAGTGTATTGGGGTGCTGTACAAGTCATATGTTATGTACATGCAGAGTATATCATCACCCAGTGGCCGGCCAGGTACGAGATGTTCATGTGTAAGGCAAGTTTTGAAGCTGTATGTATTGTACCCGAGTAGACTACCTATATCGTGCAGAAGTGGACGTCGGGTGAGTTGTTCTTACTTCACTAGTAGACGGCTTGACGAAATCAGCGAGAAGGTGCTTGTGTAACCTCAATTTGAATTATCTTGTGCGTTGTGTCTTACTTAGGCATGTATTCTCCCTCCAATGCCAGTGCGCATAGGAAGCTAGACCACATGCAACCAGCCTGGGAGTTTCTGAGGGTAACCTGTGTGTGGGATGGGGTAGAAACACCCTTGCTAGTGGTCACAGTTAATGCGATATACCTCGTGGAGATGCTTAGCCCCTATCCGTGGCTTAGACCGGGCATTATATTGCTGTATGAGGATCGTTTCACAACAAGCGAGTATGTCGAGTGAAATGAAATGAGGGTACATGGAAAGATACGAGTGCACCAACTGAGATATACCAGTACGGAGTACGTATAGGCTGAATGTGGTTAATGACTCCTTAAAAAAAAAATATCAGTACCTACCATCCCAATAAAAACGCATAGATAATCTTGGGTGCAGAATGCAGCCTCACTCATCCAAATACGCGTCCCGCATCCTCATCACTATCCCAAGCCTCCCATTCGTACAACTGTATCATGCATTTGCCATGTGCCTCTATATTGAGTATGCGGCATATATTCATCGAGATTGGCAGGGTAGGTATAGCTTACCTATTATATTGGTTATTTTTGTAATGGGGCGGTGCAATGCTGGTTGGTTTGTACGACGCATTGAGAAATTTGTTTGTGCGATTGGTGGGAACAATAACTAGGTACATAGTTCTCCAAGCTTATTGCTCATGACCTCCCATCAAGTGAATAACCACAGGCAGGGAGGCAAGAACGTCCAAACCCGCGGAGAGTTCTTTCATGTATGTTGCACGGCCATTGTTATCTGTTTCAATACGCCATCTTTTTTTTTTCGAGGAGAATACCTATCTACTCTAGACAGAAATTTTAATTCGGTTTGTGTAACCATACCAGCCTCGTAAATACATACCTAGTCCTATGGATAAACGGCTCATAAGTTGGATTCCATCCCGACCCCTGACTAATATTCATGATGACAACTGCTCATTAGAAAGTCACGTGAGAGGCGGCATCTATGTTGGTATATATGTACTCCGTATGTACTTGGTACTTATGGATGGAGTGCAATCGAGCCCTGCATAAGTAGACAACTTGTTTATAGCTTGAAGGTAATTTTGACCCTTCAACAAGGTCCTCGATGGCGTAACATATTCAAAGCTTCTAATATACAAAGTTATTTCCACCTTCCTATCTGGGAATAGTATAGGTAGGTGGAAATAACATTTGTTGATACTATTCCCAAGTAGGAAGGTGGGAATAACTTTTGTTGTACAGTAGATCCATCCAATGCCGTAGGTACCTGGGGTTCAGGATCGCCACCATCTATGTATTACTTTGTGTTTCACAAACCTACAATAAAATTAAGCCCTGCAGACTGTCGATCAGGGCACCTGAATCTCTTCTCGGCCTGATTGCAGTTGTGTGCATATGTGCGCATTCAGGGTAAACTTAGGTGTTTTTTAATTAGTCATTTATTCAGTATAGGGTCAGGGCACTTGAATGATACCAGATATATATTGAAGTGAAAGACCCACACCCTCTATCAAAACCACCGGGAGCTTCCTCGGAACTTGATCTTGTTTCCCTAAACTCATAGTTGGATTACTGGATGTGTTATCAGGATGGGACAAGAAAATTAATGCTTAGGAGTAGTAGGCGTCCTCCCCTCTTTAGAAATATCCTCTGCTAACCTCGCCAACGTGGGGATCTTGTTCCGAATCCCACCTCATCTCCGGTATGTAGTACTTGGGAGCTGGCTTTCCTCTCGTTTTTTATCCTTTTCTCCCATTCCCTCTTATATTGCCTCTCGCCCCCCCACCCTACATTTCTAGAGCTTCCTTCCCCCAAACAAGAATCCCCTTATCCCGGTTCCACCACTGACCCTCCCTCCGCCGCTACCACCCATCTACACTATCTTAAAATGCAGTTTTTCAACTCTCCCCTGGATGATTACAAGATTGGGGTATTAGAGCCCTTTTATTCACTGGGTTATCACACCTCAACCCATTCCACTCCACTCCTTCAATCATTTCCATTCTTCAGAGTTCTCCCCATTACACTTTTAGAGTTTGCTGCTATGTATATTGATCTCAGGATGCACAGAATGTATGCTGCGATAACGAGGTATATTACTCTGAGACACCACCAAGCAATCAATCACTGGGAAGCGGCTAAAGAAGAGAGGGATGAGGCCTGCGGAACCTGCGGTTGACCAGTGGGTACTATACCAATAGGCCACACGAGAGTGAGGATGATGGATGGCACATTTATTATTACTCGTATTCAGACTACGTCGCTTATGGAAAGAGACCGCACCTACATGTAGGTTATTGGATCATGGATGGCAGGCACATAGCCAGCTACAAAAACTGCGGTTAGAAGTGGGCAGGATGGCAGGAACAGTAGGGTGGCTAGGAGCTTGGATACAAAAGCCTGAAAGACCATCTGAATGCGATTAGTGGTTCCCTAAAAAAAAAAAGTACTGAAACAGCAAGGTCGGCTGGCATCAAACAAGCCTTCCCTAACTACTCAAGCCGGCATAAATCTAGTTAGTGGGAAGGGGAGGCCCTATGGGACTCGCATACATAGTTACAGGCCGTGGACCGTTGGAATTGTGGTTGGGGGTGATCAGGAGAGCAGCTAAAGGCTAGTGCGGTTGTGGTGCAGCTGCAGCCCAGAAATCGCTATACCTGACGGAGGGTGTGGAAAAGGCACTGTGGAAGACGAAGTGTGGAAAGACTAGGAATAGTGCCGGGCAGTGGTAACCTTCCTCAGAGGGCACCACTGAGAGTTGTTTTTGTCAATAAAGCAGGGGCCAACTACAACCTACATGTAGGTGCGGTTCTTCGCTAATGATCATGGCCCGAGCCCATATCATCACTTACCTACACCGATTTTTTTCGTTTTATGGACTCATTACACATATGCACCCTTGATAGAAGAGGTATGACGCGGAACCCGGAATTCTGGGTGGATTCAAGGGAGGGCAATTTTTTTTTTGAAATACTTACTCGTATTCAGTCTATTTAGACTATGACGAGAGACCACACCTGCAAGTAGCCCTGAGGCTCACAAGTAGGTTGTCCATCCCGAGGGCCGGCCCCTGCCCATTTACATGCTACGTACATATTAAACATGCAAAGTGAACTAACGCCTCACAAATCCATATGGAAATACAAAGCATGATTCATTCTTTTGT
>Ga0307514_10002418_pt1 | contig 19492 bp, 31 predicted proteins | sample 16_EM_MG_FD_203088 | JGI IMG/M metagenome (GOLD analysis project Ga0307514, IMG submission 203088) | Populus trichocarpa ectomycorrhiza microbial communities from riparian zone in the Pacific Northwest, United States - 16_EM | ecosystem: Host-associated > Plants > Roots > Unclassified | place... | reverse complement strand
CTTTCTTCCCTTCCCTCGTTGTCTACCACCCATCCCGCCTCTCATCCATGAGTACCACCCTGTATCCCTTAGGTTGTCTTGTGTTGCTGATACAACTGACTTTATTTCAGGGTTTTGCACGTCACTCAACCGACAAATTTAAAGTGGAGCAAGAATTGCCCAGTCATCAAGCGCGAACAGCCGCCTTTCCTTTACTGAGACGATTAATCAAGTTTCCTGCCCGAACTCTTGTCATTATCCCTTCATATTCTTGTAACCTTATACTTTATTTATTTCCTTATTGCTCTCATACAACCTGCATTATTGAATCCCACAAGCCTATTGATACAGCCCCGATTCAGAATGCCATCACGTCAACTCGAGCTCAACTCGAGTTAAGACGAACTTGAGTTGTCGGAGTTGAAAAATTCATCAACTCGAGTTCAACTGATACAAATGCCAGAGCCGTGCACATCGCGATTTGCCCAAGATGGTAAGGGAGACGTCTATTGCTACCGACAACACGTATGAAACCATTTTCCCTACCCATCACCAGTTTGCTCGCCTAGGTGAAACCATGCTCGTTATCTGTAACTCCCATCGATTTCTATTACATCGATGTGGGTGGTCTACAAAGACGAGAACTCAGTTGTAGGTCGCTATCCAACGACAAGTGCCATGCTACGTGTACATCTGTGTACATCCCCTGAGATTAAGGAACATATGGAAAAACATGGCCTTCGCTTGATCAAAAATCGTGCGTACCGGGTCGGCATCTCAATTATTATATGGAACACTGACATTGCAAATAGCGAACTACAGAAAACCAGGAACCGAAAGAGGGCATAGCCCGCAACCTTCACAGTAAATTTGAGAAATCAACCCCAAATGTCAACATTAGGCAGCGGTGTCTGCAAATTAAATCGAAAAAAAGGAAAGAGAGGAGGAGGGGATGTTTCGATCTCAGAGAGCAGGTCCAATAGATGTCTGTATGCTCATCTAAATTTCATAATTTCTCCGGATTACTGACAATTTTACCTCCTCACCAGCAGGGTCAAGGTCTATTTTCCATAACGGAATTTTTAAAAATTACAAATCGTTATGTGGTTGGGGTCCTGGAACTCCGTGACTTCCAATCACATACGTTACTTAAATTAGCTAACTTCTGAAAGACAATGCCGCCTTTGTTAAGCCCAATCATGGGTTAACTCGAGCTCTGCCCGCAGCCATATACGGGTTTCCTGTGAGCATGACCCATGGGTACCTCAGACCTGTGATCACTGATATCACACTGCCACATCACCCCACCACCACTCGACAACACGACGACGACGACCAACAACAACAACGGACTGGGGACATCACAGGGAACGACGAGGTTAGGTGGGCCGTCGTGCCAATCCCCTAAAGATTGGTTTGTACTTTAATTGAATTACTTTGCATTTTAATGATACATAGTTTGTTCCAAGGACCAACAGAGCCTCTTCCTCCGTCACTCTAGTCTACCGACGAGATGGGCTCTTTTTAGGAATATGCTTGGTCACTCATCTGTACCGTCACTCGACGGGGGTCTTTTGCACCACCAACACCCCTCCGTCACTCGGTTCAAGCGACGGAGGGCTGTCGGAGGCTTCTTGCGCCCACCACTACCAATCCGCCGCTTGAAAGGAGAGACGGAGTTCTTTTGCATCTGCCAACACCCCTCCATCACTCGTTTCAAACGAAGAGGGCCTTTTGCACCCACCAACAAAGGAGTGAGAAGTCAACGAGGGTAGGGGTGGGCTGTCATGCTCATCCACACGAGCTCTTTCCACATCCGCTCCTCCCACGTCTCATCACCCACATATGTAGTTCGCCGAGTCTTTCTCTTCCAACTTTCCGTTCCAACTTTCCGCATTGCCGCTTCTCCTTTCCATCATCACCCACTGGCACCATCATCGTTACCGCGTCCGGGTCCTTTCCGGACGACGAATCCTCAAAAATTCCATGGACATGACCACCTGACTCAATCGGCGCAAGCTTATCGGCGACGGCGTCCAACGAACCGTTCACCACATCACTCTCAGCATGTTCGCCGTTTGTCGACATCGAAACAAGGATGGAGCCGTCACCTTAAATGAGTGTGTATTCAAATTTAAGTATATGGTATTGTATTAATTTTGCTACTACAGTCACGAACGTTGATGTGGCAAGAATACCCTGTTGCCACTTTGGTATCTTTTTAATGCTGCGCCCTCAAATGAACCACGCCCATGCTGGTGTGTTCGTCATTTCCGCCTCTTGATGTTACCAATATCATTCTTCATACATATGCAACCACCTTTGCTTTTGCTGAGCCATGTTGGTAACATACGACGTCTCATTACATATGTTCTTCTGCTTGCACCGTTGCACATCTATATAGTATGCATTTTCTAGTAGGTTAGCAAACAGATTACTGCACATGTCCCATTCAAAAGTGATTAAGAACCGAAGGCAAACCCCTGCGAAGTTCGAACGTATTTCAAACCAATGATTATGGGAATAATATATAATTGAATCATAATGGTAGTCACACAAGCAAATCAAGACCCCCATCACGAAAAATCAAATCTGATTTTGAGAAAATAGACCTTGACCCTGCTGGCCAACGGTACGCCGTAGCTGATGGCGTAGTTTTGGTCACGAGTCTACGGCGTAGTTTCCAATTCCCAGATTCTTTGCCCACGACCGATTGCTTTCAACTTTCGCAATTAGCTGGAATCTCGGTGGATTTTCCGGCTATCTCTGCGAGTCGGACTGGAGATTAGACTCAGTTGATACTACGATGACACCCTTATCGTCTTGCACAATGAATAGACTTCCATACGAGTGACAAAAGTTTGATCTCGCGGTCTGAGCTCAGAATCAGTATTTTTCCTAATGCCAGGCAAAGAGGGTCAACGCGAATGGGCCACCTTGTGACGAGAGGAGCAAGGACGCTGCTTCTACTGTCCACCCTTCTGCTGAGGACAAGTAGCGCTAATGTTTCGGTTAGTTCTTATTCTACCTCACATATTTCATCTCTTTTATCGTCTTTAAGCACAAGTTGTTTTGTTCATGTATTATTATTTCCACATCTTGGTCATATGGGCGAGCTCGCTGATTGTCAAAATAAGATTTCACCTTTGCTGAGTGTTGCGACAAGGATACGTGGAAAGAAAGAAATAGTTTGATGTTTGGCACAAGGATCCAATAAGCGCGTCGCGTTCGACGCTTTCACCTTTCGCATTCATCACCGAACATTTTTGAACTTTGGCTTCAGCCCTAACTCTAGCTTGATGGAAGAAGGCACGAAAAACAAGAAGACTGTCTTCGTCGGTGGCATTAGCGAAGACACAGATGAAACGACACTCTATGAGGCATTTTCTACGTTCGGTATGGTTGGATACCCTTCACCTGTGTTACTCGCGGCTTATACTTGCTGTAGGGGATATCATTGATGTGCAATTGCCTCCACCTGCAACCCAGCATTACCAGAATCCGAATCCAAACGGTGAAAGCACCTCCAACTTCTGTTGACGCTCCGTGGTTAACGATCGTCTTAAAACTCAGATGCAAAACACCGTGGATTCGCGTTCATCACCTTCTCATCCTCTGGGGATGCCCAAGACGCGATTGATAACATGGACATGAATGAGCTCAAGAGGAAAATACTCAAGGTCAATTTGGCGAGGCCTATAAAGACGGCTGTCATGAATCCTCAATCAAATAGAGCTGGTGCGTCGCAAGCGACCCTTTCACTTCTCATGTTTAACCATGGAGAATTATGTTTTCTCTCGTTCCAGTTTGGGAATCGGAAGAATGGTTGCAGGAGCATGTGAAGCCGCTTGCACAAGCCGGTGGTGTTCAAAGTCGATTCGGACAGTCAGATCCAAAAGGAACAGAAACGGAGGAAGTTTCGAAGGACGAAGATGCTACCATGGAAGAATAAAAAAAACGCACTGTATCATGCAGACCTTGGCAAATTTCGAAAGTCATCTATTGACTTGCAAAGTGGACAGGGTTCTATTGACAAGCCCAAAAAATGCAGTAATGAATACAAAGGCTAACGGAGTCGGGTTCTGTACGCTACCAAACAAAATCTGGTGATACAGGTTTTCTGGATATAGACAACCAGTAAGTAAGCGATTGGAAGTTAGCATCGAAAACGAATCCTTCATATGTTTTCGTTATCATCGAATTGAGCACGGGCGCGTTTGATGTCCTCCTGCATAAACAAGAGTTCTTCCATTCGTGCCAATTTCTTCGCATCCGCCGGCTTTGAAAGGGCACGACGAAGATCGTCAATAGACAGACGCGTTTTCTTGGATGGACCGGCTGCTTGTTGACACTGTGGAGCAAGTAAACTCAGGTACTGAACACACAAAGATGAGGAGACGCGAACCTACCACATCTGCAATATATTCTATTAGAATCTCTTCCATGACATTCACGGTATCGTTCGCTGGATTACGATCGTCGCCAAAGCCGTACATAAGACTCCGCACTAGACGAGTTTCTAGGACAAAGTGATCGACTTATACAAAGAAACATACCAACGTTCTTTTGTGAATAACCCTCTTAGATTCGATTGTCGCTTCCCACCGCGTCCTGTATAGGTCTCACGCGCATAACTTGGAGTGTAAGCCGAGAAGGTCGGTGTCCTTGATGTCGTAGCAGGCTGATATTGTAGTGTTGAAGCAGCGGTTGTTGTCGAGGGTGGCATCACAGTGGTTGGTGTGGAGAAATGGGCGGCGGACGACGCTGCTGCTGCCGCGGCCGCTGCAGCAGCCTGTGCATTGTGTTGTTGCAGGTAGCTATACGGGTATGTCCACCCGTATCCTGTGACGCCTGTTTGATAAGCACCGTAGCCATACGCGCCTGCTGTGTAGGGATGATAAGCGCTGTAAGGGTACGTTGCAGTTGGTGTTACTGTCGTGGTCGTGGTCGTAGGCGTACTCGTCGTTGCTGTCTGGTTGGTGGAAGTAGTACCTGCTGGGGGTGTATACGGTGTGGAAGACATCGGGCAAAACCAGATGACCGTTTGTTGCAGAAGGCGCCTCTTACTAATTTCATGTCCTATCCTATTTTCCTTTACTCCAGTTTACTCACTCATGGAATGTGGTCCAGTGCCACCACGCGTTATTAATATTATACCTGTGGTGGTCAGGGGAAATCCAGACCGCGTTGTTTAATACTTTTTATCAATGCGATGTATTATATTGTCAACATAAATGTTGGTCATACATGAGATAGCCAGCTCCTGCCGTCATACACCAGATGGAACAAGCCATTCGCCTTCGGTCAGAGTCAAATGTCCATTGCCTAAAATGATACAATCGGATCAATAACAGAGAAATGTGAACACAGAATCCGCGTAGCCAGCATCTTGAATGAGATTTGAGGTAGCTTCGATTACGGACGTATCACATTCCATGGTTTTACATCGCGACATTTTCACACATCTACTTGACCGTAGCCACAACGTCTCGGAATTTGTCTGCACCCTCCTGCCCGAGTATATCATATTGCCACCACGGGCTGTATCTACCAACAAGTCAGGATCAGGGGCGATGCTCCTTGGTTCCAAGCGTCTAGTTTGACTATCGTAGGTGTAGAACGCAATCTTGGTACCGAAAGCCGATGTAAGACGGGAATTTTCAGGTCAGGGCTGATATCCAAAAAGAGTTTCCGTAGTTGGAGATCAGCTTCTTGACGCTTCGAGGAGAAGCGAAAATCGCCTGGTGGTTTGATCTCGACGACGAAGACAGGTGTTGCATTCACGCAAATGAGGAGGAAGTTCACAGCCTCACGCGCCGTGATAGCAGGAAATTGAGGAACGTGTATCGGGAGGAAAGACTGTGCTGAGAGGCCGGTTCCAAGACCCGTCAAAAGGCTTCTCAGATGTTGAGGTCGATGCTCCAGCGGTGAAAAGGGGTCGCATAATGATTCCAGGTGGCTGGGCGACTCCATGATGACTGGGTACAAAATGAATGATAGTTGCAATACATTTGCGGTAACGATCATCCTTACCTTGTGGTAGTAACGGCCTGTTCTCTGTTTGACTATCGCACCGGACCGGGAAATGTATAATTTTATTGTTCCGCCTGTACTTACGTATTTGACTCATTTATCAATGGACGACTCAGGAACAGGGGACAGCTTTTGCATGCAAGTTCAGAACCTCCTGAGCCGCGACTACCAGTCAGACCCGACAGGACAGTAGCAGAAAGCCTACCTGCAAAATCTTTTAACGACGCGCAGCATTCCAATCGTTCCCAACCTGTCGACCGGCCTCAACGCAGTCAGAAACACTTACTCCTCCGATTCCAGCTCCTATGATACTGAGTCGCCCTCTCCAACCAAGATCGTCCTTGACACAGCCTCGTATTTCTTGCACGCGTTCCAAATGACCCGGCATGAACGTCGGGATGCACGCTTCGTTCTCCCAAATACGCCAATAGATGGGATCGGGAAGATCGCGCCCAAGTTGCAACTCCAATTCGTTGAGAACGGAACGGACGAAGGTCGGTAGATCCTCGTTGATCGATGGTGAGGTAAACTTCGGAGGCAAATCCAGAACTGGATAGGGACCGCCCATCATAACACTGAGTTTTGTATGGGTAGAGTTGTGGTAATAATCTGGTCTAGCAGGAGAGTCCTGCCCGTGTAAGGAACACGAATCAAAGACTACCCCTAGAATTCCTGGTGACATAGATCTAGACTCGGCTGGATATCCTGTTCGAGGACGAGGGATCAAATAACCGAAGCCTTCTGGATGGATTTTAGACGGAGGGCAAGAAAAGACTAAATTCAGGACGTGCACCGTCGATGAAGGATTCTCTAGTAAATGGGGAATTAGTTCTTTTGGAGATGGGCTTGGCGTTGTGATGAGATCTTGAAGAATAGGTAAAGGGAGTGCAGATACAGCGTGAGTGGCATTGATAGAATTTCCGGCAGTGTGCAATACCTGTTCAACCGTCAAAGGTGTAAATGGAAAATTCGGAATATTGAATAACCTGTATGATCGAACCCTTGCAATGACCAATGTTCAGAATTCGAGTGCCTCTGATGATCGTGACGTTAGGCAAAGCCAGGAGATAAGACTCCAAGGCGTCTGTCAATGTCCTCATTCCATCCTTGAAGGAATACACGGACGTTCCTTGCATGAGATCGCCCATAAGTCCAAGTTCATAAGGATCGGTCTCCTTTCTGCTTCTGACAGGAGTCAACATTCCCCGGATGACGCTCCCTCGTCCCCTTTCCTCCGCGTGCCAAAGAGATGGGAAAGCGGCCTTAACACTAAGTTGACGAGAATCTGCGGCATAGATACCATGAACCAGTGCGCTCCCAAATTTAAGGGCAAAAGTTTCGCCGAATCGACGCGAAAGGAATGAATCCACACTTTCGTCCGTGATATGTTGAGGACGATTAGCACCCTTGAACATTTCAAAAATAATGGCGGTGAAAGTATCGGACAATAGAGGTGAGGTGAAAAGAGAGAAAACCGAAGAAGGAAGCCTTTGCAGACCCGTTGCAGTTCCTCCGAAGGACTCGGGTATGTAAAGGAATCGAGACTTCGCTGAAAGCGCGGTCTGGGGGATCTTAATAACTTTATCCTCCAGTCCAAGGAGATTTACCTATTCTCAGAAGTTCTATTTCCTCAAAACGCTACTAGAAATGCAATAACGCACCAGTTCAAGTACTGACTTGCCATTTGGCCGTAATGTCCGTGGTCCACCTTCGAGCAGAACTGAGGCGTGAATCTGAGGTAGTTGTACACGTTCAGATTGCACCCAACCTCCCAAGCGCTTTTTTTGTTCCAGTAGATATATCTGAGCGGCCGGAAACTTTCTCGAGAGATGAAAAGCAGAAGACAGCCCAGTAAGTCCTCCACCTAAGATAGCGATAGTACGCGGCAACATATCCTATTCGCCTAGTTACAGACGATTTAGCATCTTCGTACTTTAGAGCTCCCAATCACAGCTCAACAATAGCTAGTAGAACTGGCAGAAGGAATAGGATGCACCGTCAAAGCGTCAACGTGTACAATTCCCACAATGATCCCTAGGTTATTTATTGATGCTGTCTTTTCAAGACTTCTTGGTCTTAATCCCTGTGAATCGCACTTCGAATTTGGATGGTACATTATTCTTCCTTGGAGGATGAGTCTGTTAAATGCGGCGTATGTGACGTTACAGGGTTTCTTCTGGTCGCCCCCACTTGATCTAAACTCAAAAAGGCGCCAGTGTCTAGCAGCTCTTCTAGCGGACAGACGTGGACTGCAAAGTTTGTACCTACGCCCATGAAAGCCTTCGATTCCAGCAGGAAGATCGGACAACATCAAGTATATTCATCGAAAGCTTTGGCTAATCTGATTGGCAGACAACTGTGCCTTGCGTCAAGTAAGAAAATAAGTAATCTGGACTGCAAAAGCTATCTCATGGAGGGAATTGTACGCCGCGGACAGGTTCTGCCGTCTCACCCATTGTCCCTGACGTTGATGAATACGAATATCCTTGCCTGATTGGCCTCCCCAGACCCGACTCTATCGAAATTACGACACCATACTTTTGTTCTCGGCCCAGCAAATCAATCCCCTCCATCTGGCGAAAGAGCTTGAGCTTGGTTATTCCAATCTCCTATTAAACAGCGAATGCTTTCTCGGCTATAACCAGATCGGTCCTAACGTCTCGGAATTCATGATACTATGACACGGTGGCAATAACTGGCAGGTATTTGACGAGTAGACGGTCTGTTGGGTTCCCAAATATCCCGCGTCCACTGGACAATTTTGGAAACGAACTGAGCACAAATTTAAGCTTCACTCCGAAACTTCAACTCACTCGATTCTTAACACATCCCCGTTCCCGATCGAATTATTTCAAAATAACCTGAAAATTTTGTACGAAGTTCCACAGAACCGCAAACTGGGTGCGCGGCATCGGCCTCAGTGACGGTGCACTGCTTTTGAAACATGATGTAGCCGTCCCAATCGCGAAGCACAGCAAAGGGCGACCACCTCTAGCATTACCTTGGACCGTCATTGATTGATCATTGATCCTTGATCCTTGATATTTTGGCCGTCTGCCTTCCGGATGCGCTTTAGTCCGTTTCGAACACTGAGTCACCCTGAAAAAATCCTCAATGGTACAGAATATATAATCGCGAGTATCTCATGCAGACCTTCATCAGTGCAACCTCTGGCGACACCAACAAACCACTCGACGCGTCCGATAATCCCTTGGCGATACGACAACGATGGTTTCGAGTTCTTCTGCGGCTTTCTCTTTCTTCGTCGTTCTCAGCTTACTTCATAACTTTGTTCTCGCTGCACCGTTAGATGCAGTTGCTTCGCATCATAGTTCTTGTAAGCAGCTCCTCCCGCGTATGGAATGGTACGCTAGCCCTCTTTTTTTTCCGTGGATGTGACAAGTCTGAAGCTTGTTTTCAGGCGAGACTTGAGCGACGAAGAGAAGAAAGGTTATATCGATGCGGTTAAATGTTTGCAGTCGCTTCCCGCTCAAAATCCCGTGATACCGGCGGCCAAGACTCGCTTCGATGAATTTCACGCTCACCACATCAAAATTGCCGAACAAGTCCATTATGTTGTAAGTATTGGTCGAGGTAATACCTTGCAGGCGTTCTCTCATCTTCTTGTTAGGGGGAATTCCTTCCTTGGCACCGGCATTTTGTAAAATCGTATGAAAAGGCGCTTCGAGACGAATGTGGATACGACGGAGCTCAACCGTGAGTATCCGTTCAGCTCTCACACTCCAACCAGTACTAACAACTTTTGTCAGCTATTGGGACTGGTCTCAAGACGCCGACTCACCCAATCTGTAACTAAAGTCTTTCATTCGTTCTTTCGACCTTGTCTAAATCCGAGTTCTAGTATCTCCGAATCTCCTGTTTGGGATCCTGATACTGGCTTTGGTGGAGATGGTGTGCCAGGAACGTATACTGTTCCTCCTGATCCTGCGAATACGTCGAGAATCAGGCCCCTTGCCTTTCGCGGATGCGTGCAAGATGGTCCCTTTGCTAACTACACACTTAGGCTCGGTCCTGGCCAACTGATTTCCGACCACTGTTTAACAAGAGGGCTAAACGATACAGCCAGTCTGTTCCTCAACACAACGGCTATCGACTATCTAATGACTCTACCGACATACGATCAATTTCACCTTGAGCTTGAGGGTTCACCAGCCTTTGCTCCGGATCACAGGGCGCATGACGGTGGACATGTCGCTGTGGGAGGGGAAATGAGTAACTTTTACTCCAGTCCTGGTGGTAGGTCAAGACCGACTCTTCGTCTTTTCAATGCATTTTACATTGGTTTAGATCCTATTTTCTATCTTCACCATGCCAACCTTGATCGTATCTGGTGGCGCTGGCAAAAGTCTGCTCCTCCGCGTCTCTTTCAGGTCTCAGGAAATACCTCAATCTCTTCTCCTGGCAATCTGACACTCGATTATTTATTACAAATGGGCAGTCTCGGACCCACAGTTCCCGTTCGTGATGTGATGGACATCCATAGTGAGCCGTATTGTTACACTTACATTTAATCATATCCTTGTTTCACCCTCGGTGCCAAATTTTTTATACTTTATACTTAATTTCTATACGTTAGACGGACTTAGAGATGTTAATGGTTATAACGGCGTCATAATACGTTTTTAATGCATTTTACTGTTTCTTCTTCACGTCCTATGTTTCTCTAGCACTTCTGATGCCGCCGAGTTCCGCGGACTTGAACGTTGATGATTTGTTCCCAACCAATGCAGTCGTGATCAGTACCATGGCACACCTCCCATTGGCTGGCCACCTACAATTTAATCCCCATCCGCCCGAACCCAATCCCTTCTTGTGAAAGTCGCTGTAATATAATAAAGTATATTGCGAATCCGATAGAACGTTGATGACTACATTTATGTACCTAATATGACTGGACCCACATTCAACCATTTGAACTTTTTCAACTCAGTAAGTGATAGACTAAGTACGGGGGCCGATCAACTCCAAATTGGTTTTATCCGACTCGGGCGAACGGAGAGCAGGATGAAAAAAGTGAGCATCTACAGTCGATTTACCAGTAGCAATAAGCGACGTTTGTATTATGGTTATCATGACTTCTCATGCATCTTTCCCAAAATAAGCTAAGTACCACGTCAGGTATAGCATTTGGACCAACGAAATTTGCCAGTTCGCTATGGAGATTAAGGATCCCACTCACTTTGCACTCAATCCGAAGGTTTTGTGAGCAGAGACCGTGTGAACGTATAAGATTTATTTGTATTGCTCTTCCAGAGATAGCAACTGTTTCCAAATTCGGCTCAAGTCAAAACTATAACTCCGTGAATCTGTCTGTCCGAGTCAAATGAGCATTTTTGACTAGGTGCATGAGTAGTATGAGAAAAATCCTGCGGGTGCTCAAAAATTGATGCCAGCATAGCCGACCTTCCTCCGAACCTAATGAAGGAGTGACCCAAGATTATTCGGGATTAGAAACTGATAGGCTAAAACACCAAAGTAAACATAAAATGCTTAGGGGAGATTTCCTTAAGGGGATGTATTGTTATTTGTCAGCAGGAAGGTACCCAAAAAATTGACTTGAGCTTTTACAGGCTTTTACCTGTTTCGTTAGGGAGCGGTATAATGGATCGTCCTCAATTGCCTGCTGCTATTGCGCTACTCGTCAGCGCATTCTTAAGTCTCGCTCTTCTTTTTAAAAACAAGAACGAAGGCAAGCTTCAGCTTCCTATTCACGTAGACGGGGATGATCGACCGCTTGAACACGACCCATTTGACGTAACAAAACCTGAGGATGTCGTGGACGGATACCCTATCGACGAAGAAGGCTTTTGGAACAGGGTACGTAGCCAATACGCACCTGGGTCGGTTTGGGTGTTGACTTCATACCGTAGATTCGTCGAAGGAAGTTTTATATATCTTTTCTCTTGGCTCTGGCCGTTGTTGCATCGACTGCTTCACTGGGTTGGTCAATTGCGCAAGGGCAGGAATTTGAGGCCACCGTATTCGCATTGCATTCGGCTTTTGCTGTCTACATCTTCGTTTTAAGCGTTTCCTCTGTCCGACAAGAAGATACAGAATCCCACGCAGAGTCTATCATCCATCTCGCTGTTCTGTCAATGATTGCATTTCTATTGTTGGGATCCATTATCATAATGCCGGAGTCTCCTCAGCCTGTTAAAGCTTTTGTGAATTATCGTGTCCTTCGTCCTCAGTCATTCGCTTTCGACACATTGTATCCTGACGTTGTCATCGTCTTCATTTATACCTCTGTCTGCATCCTTACATTCAAAACTCCACTGGGTCCTTTACTACATTACCCTCCTTCAGATATATACTCGGAGAAGACAGTCCAGTCTATCACCAACACAGATAAAAATAATGTTTGTGGGGTCACAAGTCCGTTCGACACTTCCCTCCTCTATAAACTACGTCTAACAAGCCCAATTATAGGTGGATCTCTATGGGATTTGATTCTTTTCTCGTACACTACCAAGGTCGTTTGGTTAGGGAATATTGCTTCTACTCTGGATATAGGAGATTTACCAATCGTCCCGGCGAATATGAGGTCCACGTACAATTACGCAGCCATGAGGAAGATTATGCGCACCGTTAGACTCCGTACGCCGTTTTGGATTCCTAAACCCGGTAGCGGGTGGCAACTATCCTGGCAATTGGTTCGCCTGAATTACCTTGTATTGACGGCCGAACTAATCCTAGCCGCTGTCTCTGCTATACTGTTCTACACTCCTGCCTACTTCTTACAACACTTCGTGTTGTATCTGGAAGTAGAACCTGGTAAAGAAAGAAAACAATGGGGTTGGGTCTATGTTATAGGTCTCTTTGGCACGAATGCCATAGTCTTCTTAAGTTAAACCTATCCCTCCTATTTTATGGAATCCACCTCATCCGAATACTTATAGCAACTGCCCAACTATGGTCTCTTGCGACCACTACGGTTCAAGTCAGACTCCGCATCCAACTCAACTCCATCCTTTTTGCAAAATCTCTTGTTAGGAAAGATGTTGCCTCTTCGTCTCCACATTCTACCCACAACCATGGGGGAAATGGAGCTGGATCAGATGTAGGTTCTGAGAAGAAGGGCGATGAAGACGATTTCTCGAGCAAAGCTCAGGTAATGACGTTAATGACGACGGACGTTGATAGAGTTAGTGAATTTGGTTGGCATGCCTTCACCCTTGTCGGTATGTTGCACTGGCTAAACATGAAAGATTGATGTCTAATTTTGCTTTAGATGCCCCGATAGAAATTATTATTGGAACGATGTTTTTGTACAACTTACTTGGTAAATACCTTTCCGTTATAGTCAACACTGACAACAAAGTTAACGTCTTGTTAGGCGTTTCTTGTTTCTTTGGACTCGCGGTGACTTGTTTATTCCTTCCAATGAACCACTATGCAGGGAAAGTTGTCGTTGGCGCTCAAGAGAACCTCATGAAAGCGCGTGACGAGAGAGTTGCCCTGATGAACGAGATCCTCGGTGCAATACGTATGCTCAAGGTAAAAAATCACAACCACTAGTTGTGATTCGGCGATGATGACAACTCTTCCGCAGTTCATGGCCTGGGAACGCAGCTTTGAAAAGCGCGTTCTCGCTATCCGTGACAAAGAATTAAGATATCAGCGCCTCAATTATTTAATTGAGACGTTGTGGAATGCCATTTGGTACGAAATCAATTTTTTCTCTCTCTATGAACCCTTCAATTACCCGCCCTAGGAATGGTTCGCCTATTCTCGTGACATTGGTCTCCTTCTGGCACTTTGCTATCGTGAGACAGCAAATCTTAACACCATCTATTGCGTTCACGTCTATCATGAGTAAGGATGAACCAGCTACTCGTCTTCAAATTTCTCATGTTGTTTTAGTTTTCTCAGAGATGAAATTCGCTCTGAGTGCTCTGCCTGAAACATTTATCAATATGCTTCAGGTAACCTTATACTCCGATTCTCTGTCTTGGTTAAGCTGACTTTTTTGTAAGACTTTTGTCTCGTTAAGGCGTATAGAGAAATATCTCAACGCGGCGGAGGTAGCCCACGTACCACCCGTTGACCAGCAATGCGAGACCATAGCTTTCCAGTCTTGCACTGTCACTTGGCCACAAGAACGTGGAAGCACAAGCCAGGCATCCTCTGCTGCGTCAACGCCTAGACATAGATTTTTGCTTGCTGATCTTACCCTCAATTTTCCTCGAGGTGAACTGTCACTCGTATGTGGAAAACTGGGATCTGGAAAGACGTTGCTACTGCTGGCTCTGCTGGGTGAAGTAGATATCTTGACAGGACAAGTCCTCTGTCCGAGGTCTCCCCCTGATTCTTTGGCTTCTTTCGTCGATACGAAACCGAACAAGAAGGAGTGGGTTATCAATGGCCTATGTGGATATGTCCCTCAAGCAGCTTGGCTTCGCAATGCGTCTATCAAGGGTATATTCAATTTCATTCCATTTTTGCAAATCTCCAACGCTTTGATAAGAAAATATTCTCTTCAACCTTCCCTACGATGACGAGCGGTATTTGAAGACTTTGGAAGTTTGTGCACTCATCAGCGATCTCGAAATTCTAGAAGATGGCGACGAGGCTGAAATTGGAGAACGAGGGGTAGATCATTCTCGATATAATGCTATAGAAATTTGTTGAATACGTTCTAGGTCAACCTTTCTGGAGGTCAAAAGGCCCGAGGTATGTGATTAACTCACCATGTCGATCTTCGTTGATTTATTATTTACAAGTTTCCCTTGCACGCGCCATTTACTCAAGAGCTTCCATTTTGCTCTTGGATGATGTCCTATCGGCTGGTGTGTAATCGCAATATCCCTTTTATCGTCCGGAATTCATCCTACTTATAGTCGATGCACATACTGCCCACCATCTCCACAACGAATGTCTCAAGGGCGAGCTTATGGAAGGAAGAACTGTCATTCTAATCTCACATCATGTACAGATGTGTGCTCCAGGCGCAAGCTATATCGTAGCGCTTGATAATGGTCGTGTTCAGTTTCAAGGTTCAAAAGACGACTTCTACAGATCTGGTGTTATCCGCAGCCTTCTCCAGAGTACACAAGACGAAACTGAAGATGAGAAGGCTGATATAACATTCCTGGACAAAGACGAGAAAGCAGCGGAATTAGGACAGGGCTCAGAGTCTAGTTCGACGGTGACCATCTCCAAGCCTCCCTCTGTCAAACAAGATAAGAAACCTGCCAGAAAACTTGTTGAAGAAGAAAAACGTGCTGTTGGACGCATCAGCCGTGACATTTGGCAAACATATATCCAAGCGTGTGGGAATGGGTGGTATTGGGTTTTCTTTAGTATTGTGCTTCTGATTGCTTCAGCAAGTCCTGTTCTGGAAAATGGCTGGCTCAGGTATTTCTGATTTTTGGAGGGTTGGTGCATTGACTCACCGTCTGTTTAAGGCACTGGTCGAATTCAGAGCTAAATGGCAATGTAGATAACCCAGCGTATTACATCGCTATTTATGCCGTCATTACTGCATTGGGCTTGTTCATTGGCACCTTCCGTTGGTTCGTCCTGTATCGCGGGTCCATTCGTGCATCGCATATCCTGTACAAGAGGTTGCTGGAAACCGTGCTCTTCACCAATATCCGTTTCCATGATACAGTCTCCCGTGGTCGTTTGCTTAATCGTTTCGGGAAGGATTTTGAAGGCATCGATAGTACTCTATCCGATAATTTCGGGCGGAGTATCATGTATGGACTTTCAGCTGCGACTTCGATTATCACTGTGAGCGTTGTTGGAGGTCCTCCTTTCATCGTCGTCGTCATTCTCTTGGGTATCGTGTATTGGAATGGTAAGGATGACTTGTTAAGTATGACTTCAACTGACTTCTGCTTTAGCTGCGAAAGTGAGAAGGATTTCTGAAAGTTGCATATGCATTACTAACATGAAATAGATCTACGGACAGACATCCCGAGACATGCGCCGCCTTGGTATGTCCCAACTTTTATCCATGCAACGAAACATCAATGGACCCGTCTTCCAGATTCTGTTACTCGGTCTCCTTTGTATTCAATATATGGGGAAACAATATCTGGTGTGACAATCCTTCGAGCTTTTGGAGCGTCCTCCAAGTTTTTGCGAGATATGCTTCAATGCGTTGATACGGTGTGCAACAATTTATCACGAAACTTAAGATAGAGTTTATCCAACACCAACAGAATTCTAATCCATATTATTGGATGTGGGGAGGTAAGTGGTACGCCAACTGCGATGGTCTCAGATTCATATATGTCCTTACAGTGAATCGTTGGTTATCAATTCGCTTCAACCTACTTTCTGCGGTCATTGTTGGCGCAACTGCGTTTGCTTGTCTTGTGACACCTGGTATAACCGCATCTATGGCTGGGTTTGCCCTGGCATTTGCTTCGACCGTTACCAATGACCTCCTGTTTATGGTCCGGAGGTTTGTCGGGTTGGAACAGTCAATGGTATGGCGTTCTTCATCTACATATTCAGGAACTTATGTACACCACAGGTTGCATTGGAGCGTGTAAAGGAATACACCGAGCTTCAGCGTGAGCCTTCCGAGTTTGTGGAACCACGACCCGACCCTTTATGGCCGTCTTTGGGGGCAATAAAATGCGAAGGCCTCGTCATTCGTTATGCAGTACGCTCAAATATTCATCTTACATTCCAATGTTTATCTTTTTTTTTTCCCAGCCTGAATTGCCCGACGTCTTACATCACCTCAATTTCGATATATTCCCTGGAGAGAAGGCAGGCCAATCAATTTGTTTTTTTTTGGTCAAAGAAAAAATCTCACACTTCAAGAGTAGATCGGTATCCTCGGTAGGACTGGATCTGGCAAAAGCACACTTGCATTATCATTCTTCAGATTCGTTGAACCCACTGCGGGTAGAATTTTGATTGATGGTGTCGACATCTCGAAGATTGGGCTTACTGACCTCAGAAGCCGCCTAACCATCATACCCCGTATGTTCACATCGGAAATTTCGATCGGAGTACTTAGTCTCATTGCCAAAATAACAGAGGATCCAACAATTCTCAGCGGAACCTTACGCACAACCATTGACGTTTTCAACGAGTACCAAGATGCCGAAATTGTGCGTTTTTATTTATTTATGAAAGCATATCTCCTTGATGTCTAACTATGTGCAGTACGAAGCCTTACGTCGTGTTCATCTGATTCCGAGTGACGAGAGTCCTGATGATGCATCAAATACCATAAACGCAAACGTATTCCGGGACTTGGAGTCAACGGTCTCCGAGGGAGGAGAGAATTTTTCCACTGGGTGATGTTTTTTTTTTCGGACTCTGTTCCTTGTTGAAATGCTAATTTTACCACAGAGAGAAACAACTTTTGTGTATGGCCCGAGCGATATTGAAACGTACCAAAGTCCTTGTCATGGACGAGGTATGTCATGCCCCGCAGTCCTACTACTCTAACTAATACACTTCTTATGTTTAGGCTACTGCGAGGTATGGGGTTTTTTCTTCATCCAGTTCGGCTTTTACCTACTGGATGACATTTTGCTTTCAGTGTCGATTATGCGACCGACGAGCTCATTGGCAGAACCATACGACAGTAAGGGGCTTTCAATCGTCCACATTTGTCCATTTCGGAATGCTGATCGTGATATAGAGAATTTGCACAAAGCACAATATTGACAATCGCACACCGTCTGCGAACCGTAATCGATTATGACAAAGTGAGAAAGAAAAAATTCTATCGCCCAATCTTTTTCCCTAAAAACTAAAAATTGTCGTTTCACAGGTAATGTTGCTTGAGCAAGGTCGAATTGTAGAGTTCGACAAGTTAAGGGCTTTTCTTCATTAACTGGGATAACCATGTACTAACAAATTTTACAAAAAGGCCTTCATCTCTATTGAGCGATTCATCATCGAAATTCTTTGCACTTTGCAAGGCGACGGGACGAGACGAGTTTGCCACACTTAAGAAACTGGCTGGAAGCGTAGTGGCCATCTAGATTTTAAAACTATTTTTTAGTTCGATTTTTTTATGTAAATAAGTACCATCTTGAAAAAATTGCAATGCAACTACTTTTTCGGGGACTTGCGAAATTGACTGCTGTATATGAATATGTACAATGTGCCTTTGAACTAATGTTGATATTCTAACCGTACACAAAATTTGTTTTCGACGGCGTCTGTCGACTGCCCAAAGGAAAATTCAGAGATTGGACGGCAGAGAACTCTGTTCACCAAAGGGCTTCCACATCGTCTGATTGATGTATTGAAGGAGTTCACTATCGTCCATTTTACGTAGCTCAGGTGAGCGGTCGACACCCTACAAATTCAATTTGTTAGCAGACATAAGGCTACGGGGGAGAGGATTGAAAGCGTACAGCCTTCTGAGCGTGGCGGATGACTTCCTTGGTGATATGTACAGTAATTTCTCGAACTGTTACGAAATAATACAAAGTTGAGAACAAAGTCGCCGGTGATTTTTCTCCGTCAAAAGACTTACTTCTTTCGATGCGAGGGTATATCAAGCCAAGAGCCGTCTCTTCTTCAGTCAGGGAATTGGCCAATCCAAGGGAAGAAGCCTCAACCATGCCGTCCGTAATCTGTGACGCACGCGAAAGAATAGCAGCCAAACCCAGACCTAAAAGAAAGAAAAAAAGAAAAATACCATCAACAAAACCAACACGAGAGAATTGCGGGTGCGACTCTCACCTGGGAAGATGTACATATTATTCCCCTGTCCCGGGACATACCTCCTTCCCTCAAAGCAGTGCTCAGAAAAGGGCGAACCAGACGCAAACAGCACAGATCCCCCACTGTGCTCGACGGCATTTTGGAATGTACACTCTGCCAGGCTGACGGGGTTGGAGAGAGGGAAGATGATGGGGCGAGGATTGAGAGCGGCCATTGCCTTGATGATGTCGTTCGTGAAAGCACCCTAGAAATGCTGGTGAATCTCAAGAAAACCAAGAGGTGGAGAAAGAGGTACACCGATAGTTGAGAGGCCAAGGAGCGCTGTAGGTTTGACATAGTCAATGATATCGAGCAAGTTAGTTATCGGCGGTCCCTGGTAATCATCGCGCGAAAAGACTAGGTACGACGAGTTTGTGTCAGTGGCACAGTCCTTTATCTCCAAAGACCGAACACAACACGCACATTTTTTGTGTTCAGCCAAGCGTCCCCGCATATCATACACGAGTCCCTGCGAATCAACAAGATAAATCCGTCGACGGGCTCGCTCCTGCGACATGCCCTGGAGTGTAAAGAAACTCATCAACTGCGAAGCGACACCGACACCCGCAGAGCCTGCACCGAAAAACAAGATTCGGTGATCCGTCAGAGGCCTGAGTCCGCCGGAAGCAGACGACGCGAGTCTGGCTGCGTTCATGAAGCCACTCAGGACAACAGCGCCTGTGCCTTGGATGTCGTCATTGAAGAGAGGGTATTTCCTCCTGTACCGCTCAAGATATCTGAACGCGTTGTCGGTCGAAAAGTCCTAGCA
>Ga0307514_10002417_pt1 | contig 19497 bp, 21 predicted proteins | sample 16_EM_MG_FD_203088 | JGI IMG/M metagenome (GOLD analysis project Ga0307514, IMG submission 203088) | Populus trichocarpa ectomycorrhiza microbial communities from riparian zone in the Pacific Northwest, United States - 16_EM | ecosystem: Host-associated > Plants > Roots > Unclassified | place... | reverse complement strand
TGGGTCAGCTCCACCTATGAGAGTTGAATCGTAGGCCTTCGAATGTTGACAACGGTGACTAAACAAGAAATTGAAAGATACAGTGACAGTACCTTTCGTTTCTCTACATCTCCCAGAATTTCAAATGCTTCACGAATCTGTAAAATGGAATTTGCGTTTTGAGTTTGACAGCAAGATTCTGGAGAAAAACCCAGACCCTGTGAAATTGCGTTTCAGCTGCTTGTTTCACCCTTATGCAGGCATTCGGGTCGAGTTTATCTGGGTGGGTTTCCAGAACCTTTTTTTTATAAGCCTTTCGTACTGCGAAAATGATCGGTTGAATTGTCAATTAATTTGATTGTTTCTCACCTTCATCCACAGAGGCATTTTTCTCGATTCCAAGCGCGTCATAGAAATTAAGGATGAATGAAGTAAGCGTCATCTCCCGTACTAACTGAAGAACGAAATAATTACAGGCAAGGAATTCGAAATGAGCCCGTAAGTTGAACGCGTTTAGGCGATTGGGTCACATGACCCAGAACTGTGTTAAGGTAGCGGACATCCACAACGTAGTCACACTGTGACATGTCAACCAAATCAGGAAGGTTTCGCTCAGATATAACAAAACTAGGTATCTTAAAGTGGTTCCCACATATCTGGCTCAAGGAAATCGTTGGAGATGTTATATACTACTTGTATTCAAATTTTTAGAGAAAAAGGATCAGATTTGGGTGACTAGATACCAAAATACAGAAGATAGTGTATTTAGCACAAAAACAAGACATCGACAAGAGATGTGGATGATTATGCAACCCTTGCCATCTTCATAACACTCATATTGCTCTTTGGAAGCATGGAATTACTTCAATACTTCTTTTCTGCACATACAGGGACTTCAAGGGTCCCTCCCTTTTAAGGTTTGCAGGCCTTGACTATATGCATGATAATAGGCCAAAACTTTTGCATCAACTCCAAATGAACGGACACCAGCCCCAATGAACTCAAAGAATTTAATTTTAGGGCTTGTTTTAGTTGTTCAGAGCAGGATTGATGTAGTGCCAGTGGTGGGCCCACCATTTCTGTTTCTTCTTGACCAAATTTAGCTTTTTTTCAAAAATAAGTTGATAAGTACGTGACAATTATCCCTTTCTTTAGTTCCTTGGAAGTCGATTGCTCAGAATATTCCCTACCAGCCGACAAAACGAGCTTTATCGCTTAATTACAAGAAACCTTCCATTTCTGGACGATGTCACCTGTGGCTGTACCCGTTGGTGCATTGTGGATGTCCGCTACCTTAGCTTCCTAACTAGACCAGTAACCGGTCTACTTCCTAACCCTCAATACAAGTCTTTTTCTTGGGGCACCAAAAGGCGTTTATAACATTAAACACTTTAACGACCTCGAATTTTGTTTTGGCTGTAAATGGATGCTGTAGCAAAAGCTAATGCGGAAAAACAAAGCCGGTGGTATGTTTGCAAGTAGAATCATGCTCGCTAGTTGGTTGGACTGATGCTTCCAGGGTCAAGGATAGGAAGGTTGGAGAAGGAACCTATGCCGTTGTATATCAAGGCAATTAGAGCATCGTCTTGCAGATGAAGGTTGCCGCTGAATTTAGTTTGGATCGATAGGAAGGGAAGCCTCGACAGGAAGGAAAGTTGCTATCAAAAAAATAAAAGTTGGGCAGTTCAAAGACGGCCTCGATATGTCGGCTATCCGTGAGGTGAAATATTTACGGGAATTGAAGCACCAAAATGTCATCGAGGTGTGTCTATGCATTCATTTTTTTTTTGTATTGTTCACACAAACACAACTCTGTTAGCTCCTTGATGTTTTCTCATCGAAAACGAATCTGAATCTCGTCCTTGAATTTTTGGATTCCGACTTGGAAATGATAATCAAGGACAGGTCGCTTGTTTTCTTACCTGCGGATATCAAGAGCTGGATGGCAATGACATTCCGCGGTTTGGAGTTCTGTCATCGTAGTTTTATTCTACATAGGGTACGTTCTTCGCGGTTACCTATTCCATAGCTGAATCGATTTTCTAGGATTTAAAACCTAATAACTTGCTAATCGCCTCGGACGGCCAACTGAAAATAGCTGATTTTGGCCTCGCGAGAGATTTCGCTGATCCTGGATATAAAATGACATGTCAGGTTATTACCCGGTACATCTGCCAAAAATATTCTTCTTCCATCTACTGAGTTGCCTTTTTGACAGTTGGTATCGGCCACCAGAACTACTCTTCGGGAGCAGGTATTACAGTTCTGGAGTTGACGTCTGGTCGGTTGGGTGCATATTTGCAGAACTCATGCTTCGTATCCCATACCTACCTGGAGAAAGTGATATGGACCAATTAAAAACGATATTTCGAGCACTAGGAACTCCGACGGAGGAGGAATGGCCTGTATGTCATCGGTGTCCAAGTTTGATTTCATTTGGTTTATCAATTGTCTGCAGGGTCACACAAAGCTGCCTGACTTCATCACCGTCGGCCAATTTCCTAAACCGCCTTTGCGAGACTTATTCACGGCTGCAACCGCCGATACGCTCAACCTTCTGAACAGATGTCTTACTTATGAACCTCGGAAACGTATAATAGCCAGAGAAGTGAGCTTGGATGGGTCATACTCTGACACCTCCTAATTGTATTCCATAGGCTCTCAACCATCCTTACTTCTTCGCCTTACCATATCCAACGCTTCCCTCGAAGCTACCAAAATGTACCACACAACTCGCAGCAGCTCGCCCCCTTGAAGAGGTCGATGGGAATGTTGACATGAACTCGTCGGGACTAGGCGTCAAAGCACGAGGTGGCAATCTAAAGCGCAAGTTACTTTCACCCGACAATGGTCGCCGGTCGATAGCAAGGCGATTAGACTTTACGAAGCAAACCCCAGGTTCTTAGTTACCTTTGAATCTATTGCTTTCTTCTCATCAAGAATAAAGAGACAGGCAACAAACAACCAGTTTCTTCCTTGACATGAGAAAACTATCTACTGTAATTGTAATGGGTTCAAAATGAGGACAGAAAAAAGTGGGCAATACAGAAACAAGAACCATGAAGTGTAAAACGGAGAGGTATTGTTAGATAGCAAAGTTTAAGACATGGTATGCAGGAGTCAGAAGAGACCAGTGAATAAGAATTTTTGAACAAAGAATACATAACCCCTTTATTTTGGATTCTCGCATGTCGTGCAAGTCGATGCGGTTTCAGGGTTGGAAAGTCTGCACAATGAGCAAACCCAAGTGCCCTTTTCAAAAGTTGGCGGCTTCAGACCAGCCGCAGCAAAGTTAAACGGCTTCACTGGTGGAGTATCCGCGGGCTTAGCCGAAGGTGCAGCGAACACGTTGAACGACGACGTGAGTGGCTTTGGTGGAGTACTGACGCTTGAGGTAGACGAGCTGCTACCAGCTGGAGCCCGGGGCTCATCGCAAATCGTACATTTGTCTGTCGTCGTTGGACTTGACAACCCACACCGGCTGCAGTTCCACGTGCTGATGCTGACAGTGGGAGCCTTCAACCCAGCCGCACCCCAATTAAATGCTTGCACTAGCGGCGTAGGAGTGGAAGGCAATGAAGCAGCGGGTGGCTGCGAGTTGGAATCAGGTTTGATTGCGTCACAGATAGTACATTTGGTGGCAGTTTGCGGGTTTGACAAGCCGCACAGACCGCAATTCCAAGTGCCTGTCGTGCCTGTCGGTTGCGTCATACCCGCTCCTGCGAAATCAAAGGGCTTCACGATTGCAGGTATTGGAGGGGTCGGTACAGCAAGGGGCTTAGTACCAAAGATGTTCGTAGTTGAGATGCTCGACGGCATGCTTCCAGAAAACGGGTTGAACGCAGGCGAGCTGGTGTTGTTTGGCAATGAAAAGGTATTCGGTGTTGAAAGTGGCTTCGAATTAGACGAGCCAAAGCCGACAGAGAATGGCTTCGTCGAACTCAGATCAAAGGCTGGAAGTGAAGAGACGGGAACGGCTTTCGCTCTTTCCTGAGCGCTCACATGTCTTTCAGTGCTTTGAGATGAGCTACTACTTCCAGTCGATACGAGGACGAAAGTGGGTAGCGACTTTGCGTCCATGCCACGAACACGTGCTTCAACGCCCACAACATCTGGTGCGCGGACAGCTGCCTGCTCAGTGGCCTTTGCATTGCTCTCCTCCGCAGATAAGGTAGAGCTGGGCTTGAACGTGAAATTGAACCCACTGGAAACATTCTGGATTGAAGGAGGCGCTGACTTAGAATCCGCAGCCGAAATGGGAGTTGATGCAGGTCCGGAAGTTGTTAATGGAATCGGAAGAGAAACAGAGACCTGAGGAGAGACAGGAGCAGAAGCAGTCGAGGAAGGCGACGGTTCCGCCTGAAAGCTGAACCTTAATTTGCTTGGTTCCCTTGGAATAGAGGTGAAACCCGTGAATGGTGTAGGTCGAGACGTCGAGCCGGCCAGCACAGCAGATTTTGAAGGTTCAGAAACGGGTTCTTTAGCTTTGCCTTTGTCCGCACTTTGCATTTCGACCTCGTCAATCTCTTCAATAGTGACATCACTCTGCAGGGGCTTTGCAAGAGATGAAGGGAGACCATAGCCTTCTACTGTAGGTTTCGATTTCTTCACGGTTCTTTTGAGATCCTCATCATCAATCTCCTCAACGACATAACTTACTTTCTCAGTGTGGGCAGAACCGCGCGGCGGTGGAGAAGTGGAACGCTCAACATTCCCTGAGGATTGTTTCTCAAGATTAGCAGGAGGGCGAGAACGTTTGCTTCCCTGTGGAATGGGTAAGTTTAGAGAGCTTGTCCATGACTTAAAAGACAAACCTTCGGAACGGTTGCTTCAATGATAGCCTGAGCAGAAAGTGCCTTGAGTTTCGTCTCTTCCTCTTTCTTCCTCTGTTCCTCTGCTTTCTTTTTCTCCTCTTCCGCCTTCTGTTCTTTGGTTGGTGGAACAGGTCGACCAGCTGCCCTTGGCCGCTTGTTCGCTCGTCTTGGAGGGCCCACTTTCCCAACAGGACTGGCAGTTTGATAAGGGTTGCTTAAATCTGGCTTTTTGGGCGGGGCCGTCTCTTTAATCAGCTCGGCAACAAAATTTGCCGTCATGGTCTGCTTCAAAGGCGGGCTTAATTTATTATCTTCATGCGAAGAGGTCGACGATACATCTGACCATGCTTGCCGCAAAGGTGATGGGTTAACTGGTGCCGTGGGTTTCGCTGGCGTACGGAGACGAGAGGGAGGTAACGGGGATGTCCGCCGCGTGATACCGTTTGTGCGAGTGGTAGGCGACGAGTGCGGAAAAGGGACCGAGGATGTTGGATTTGTTGACTGTGCAGCAGTAGAAACAGCTTCAGCAACTTTCCTTCTCTTGTTGTCTTGATTTGGTTTCGCTGCCTCAGCCACAGCACTTCCAGGCTTCGTTGGAGAAGCCCCAAATGCAGGCGAGCCAAACCGATTGCGCTGACGTGCTGCCTTAGCACTTCCAGCCCCCTCCCAACGATAGACACCATTTGGATTTTTTGAGAGCTTCCTGGAAGGAGTTGTACTTGGGAGAGCAGATGTATTGACACTGGGAGAAGAAAAGGAAGGGGGTGACTCGCGACCCGGGGTCGTAAAAGTGAACCTGAACCGTTCTCGTTCAGCTGCAAGATCCCGATCAACACAATAAAACTGGTCTATCAAAAATGTGTCTTACGCGTTGTTTGAAGATTCGTGACCATTGATTCCACTTCATTTGCTGTTACATTTGCCCCCATTCTGTGACTAAAGTAGCTCGCAACCTCTTCGGAATTTGGGACAGGCAATGAAGAATCATCTCGCAGTGCTTGCGAGAATACATTGCCACTTCTATTTGGTGTGAATGGGGCGTGATTACTGGAAGCATATGGAGATTTAGGACTTTGAACAACACTCTGCTTCCCGTTAAGTGGCAAACTTTTACAAGGATGCGAAATCAGAGCGTACCGCGTCCCCATCTGATTCTATGGAGTCTTCGACGGGAGAAGGGTCCGAAAAACCGAAAAATCGAGCAAAAGTACCAAACTGAAAAAAAATAGTCAATGAGGACACAGCAAAATGATCAGCCTGGAATAACTTCACCAAACCACGAGCATAAGGTGTCGATCGTTTTTTGCGAGTTTCTGAACGACTCGAATTTCTGCGAATTGCGCTCATCTATAAAAAAACTGGATGGGATAAGAACGACAACAAAGGCGTCCTTGTCGGTCAACGAGGCCTGGCGGAACTTTGACCTTCATGCGTGACCAGTGAGACTTAGGGCAGGCTCTTGAATATAGTCACGTGAATAACCTTTCACTGTACACTTCACTTTGAAATTGAAAGCTCAACGACAGTGACGATGCCTAACAAGGTTGTGGAAACCAAATATCCTTTAATCGACGCAGACCCACATGCGTCGCGCGTAATCGGATATTTTAGACCCTCTGACTATGCCTTTTGGACTGGCTCGACCATTGCCTTCCCGAGTTTGCTCTACGCCTGGGGTTCGTTCAATTGGTCTGCATCATGTCAGGCAGCTAAAATTGTTTCTAGAAATGGCAGATCCAACTCATATTAAAATAAAGGTTCCTTTAAAGCTTGGTGGTCTACTCGGCTTCCTAGGTGGATTCATGTTTGCATATCAGAGATCGAGCAGTGAGTGTCATTGTCGCGAATCACCTGAAATATGTGAATTTCTGTGCGCAGTGCGATTCTGGGGCTGGTCCGAAAACAAACGTGAGGCAGAAATGGATTTACAAGAACTTCGGGAACGCGCGGCGCAAGGCTTACCTTTGTACGGCTCATCACCCCAACCAGATTGGGTGCAACAGGCTGCTAACAGGAATTCTCAATGGTCACAACTCAAATTTTGTACGCATATCCTATATAGTATGCGAGCTTTCCTTCACTCATCCGCCTTTTCTACAATCAGCTGTCTTTCCAATGTGAGCCTTTCCAGCGGATATGCGATTTGCCACTGATGGTATTTATTTATCCAGGGTTAATCTTGTAAATCACCCATACCATGGGTCCGATCCTGCCAAGTACGGAGTGAAAGCAGAGGAAGACAGTCTGTAGAACTTTAAACTAGAAGAATGATCCCTTTGCACACTTTCCGGTATACTCTATGTCATTACGGTACAACGGGTTCAGCCTTGGTCACGGCTCTTTGACCTGCTCACGCACGTTGGTCAAAGAAAACGTATTTATAGCTATACATACCAGAGCTTCCCATTTTCTACCGACTTGTCCAATGCTATCATTTCCAGTGGACGCGTGGAATAGTTCCTTCAAAGCCGCTGGCATAGCTCGAGGACCTCGGCTTGGAGACTCCAATGGCCGTCTCGCCAGCCAAATTACTCCTCGACTCTACCTCTCTGACTATAGGACAGCAAGAGATGTCCAGAAGCTCAAAGAGTTGGGCATTTCCCACATCATATCGCTGCTAGAATTTCCACCTGATCTGCCAGAGAGTATTCCGGCGGATCGAAGGCTTCACATAGCCGTCCCAGATAATCCCAAGGCAGACATTCTGAGGCACCTTCGAACATCCACCTCCTTCATCATTGCAGCGTTCAATGAGAACTCATCAAACAAAGTCCTTGTATGTTCCAGCCACTGGTCACTTTTTGCCAAAACTGACTATTGTTTCTGTCAGGTCCACTGCATGATGGGAGTGAGCCGCAGCACAACAGTGGTTTGTGCATATCTTGTCGCTACGACAAATGTGACTGCCGCGGAAGCCATCGCCCATGTTCAATCCATACGCGGCGTAGTAAATCCCAATCTTGGTTTCCGACGACAGTTGGAAACATACAGGTTAGGTTTCGTTAAGTCCAATCCACCACAAACAAACTTGGTGCCTAACATTTTCAAGCATTGCTGCACAACTCCGGAGGTTGAGGAAAGTGGATAAGGAGATACCATCGAAAGTTCAGCAACTGGATGATGGTTGTGCGTTACCGAGCGGATATTAATAATACAGTAGTTTACTTTTACGATAACCATTCTTGTAATAACAGAACAAGGCCTTTTACCATCAACTGAAAGTTAGAGATCAGGGTTCAGATCAAGGTCGAGGTCAAAGATTTGTGGTTGTGGACCCCTAAGATCATGTCGGTACGGGTGTGCGCCAGGTACATTTTGGGTATTATCAATCTTTGGAGTGGCAGAAAGAGCTATTATGCAAAAAATCGTTTTGTTAGCAAATGAGAACAATTAAAATATCCGCGGACTCACGTCTTCCAACTGAATGGGTCTCGCCGAGAAGGCCAAGGGGTGCTTCTGCGTTGAGTCGACCTCTTCGCATCTTTTCTTCATTAGGAAATGGAGGGAAAAACAAAGGCGGGGGAGGTTGACCAGGCAGTGTTAAATCAGGCATGTTCGGTGGCGCCGATGTGAACGCACTGAGGCTTTGCGCATATGCAAGAAGCTCAGGATATGGTATCGAGGCTAAAAACGTATCAAACCCACGTCTTGGATTGGAATTGAGAAATGACCATTTCTTGCCTCATCGATTGCTTTGATACGTTCATCTCCTTCCTCTATCATTCCTTCCAACTCCGCTTTGCCATTCGCAAGTTCGGTACAAATTCCCCGCCATTGAGCTTCTAACTGCAGGATATCCGTCTCCAAAGAGTCGATTTTCCGCTGCTTAACTTGATGTACGTGTGCCAGATTTATCGCAGCTGCAAGCGCTTTATCGCATTCTAAGAACGCAGACGCAGGTGGTGGTGGTGGTGGTTTGGTTTGAGGCGGAGACAAAGAAAGGAAAAGAGTATGTGCGAGGGCTTGGAGCTCATTCAGAGGTGCAAGTAAGATCTCTGATATAGATGCGTCTTCGTTTGCTTTTTGGGACCCATATGAAAGACCTGTGGTGAACGATTGAGACATCGCTCAATAAAATGACTGAACCCTCTCAATATATGAATGCAAGTTGTTTGGCAAAGGAAACTGGACCAAATAGCAGGGCATCAACCACTCAACGTTCTCAACCTATGAAGTTCTAACATGCTTCCGGGACGTAGACCACGACGACAAAATGACATATACCCAGAAGACGAATATGAGCTGACAGAAAACGGTCGAGTTCCTGTCGCATATCAACGGATAGCGAAATACCATGACGGAAATACTATCGATTGGCTGCATGAGGAGAACTTGGAGAGGGAACGGGTTCACGCAATGCAAACGCAGTCTGGGACACGCGGGTTATTGCTTCCTATTTTGGACTCGGTGAAGATGTGGTTTATTGTTATCATGACCGGAGTTGCGATTGGGCTTGCTGGCGCATGGCTTGACGTGCTGGTTAAATGGTGTGTATTAAGTTCGCCAATTTTTTGTGCAGAGATTTCTGATGAGTCGTTTAAGGCTCGGGGATCTTCGAGAAGGTCGGTGCTCTTATGGCTTCTTTTACAACTCGAACGCATGCTGTAGTGGTCTTGATCGTAAGCAGTTTTACTTACTTCGTGCTTCGGGTTTTAACTTTGTTCTGTAGCTGGTGAAGTGTGTAGTGAATGGCAAACGTGGGGAGACTACTTCCATATCAAATCCATCTTTGGACATTCTTTTCTACAAGCCACAATATACGTCGTACTTGCTGTGTGTCCCATAGACGAATCTATTATGTTGTTCCCTCAACCTGAAATCTTCTTAGGTTGCTTTTGCGGGAAGTGCCGCTCTTTTGGTTGTGACATATGCTCCTTAGTAAGTCTTTTGTCAAAAAATACAAATGGTCCTGGGTCTCATCATCGTGAAAGCGCATTTCATACCGGAAGTTTGTCATATCCTTCTTAATCCTTCGATAAGTCAAGGAGTGCTAATACAGAATTCATCTTCATCAAGTTCCCGAAATTAAAGCTGTCAGCCTTATTCATTCTGCTATTTTCGATGGAGAATGACATTCTGGTAGATACTTGGTGGCTACATGTTTGATTCTTTCTTGTCGCCGTGGACTCTCTTGATCAAGGCTCTCGGATTGGCCCTGTCAGTAGCTTCTGGTCTATCACTAGGAAAAGAGGTGAGCCGGGACCAAACAAATATACCGGTACTATTCTTACTCTGTGTACACAAGGGCCCGCTTGTGCACGTCGCTTGCTGTATGGCATTCTTCCTAACTCGACTGTTTAAAGAGTTTCGACACAACGAAGGTATAAGCTTCTCATATTTTTGAGCACCTTCTTATCCTTCTTGCCTGTAGCACAGAAACGGAGGTTATTAGCCGCCGCTGCGGCTGCGGGCGTCTCTGTTGCATTTGGTAGTCCAATCGGTGGTGTTCTTTTTGGATTAGAAGGTATCGTTGACACACATGAACTCCTCTTTAACGTTAAAAACAATTGTTCTCAGAACTGGACACATTCGCCAATGAAACTGATGTTATTTGGAGAGGGTTTGTTGCCTCTGCCATCGCAGCTATGGCCCTACAATGGGTGAATCCCTTTGGCACTGGAAAACTAGTCTTGTTTCAAGTCACATTTCTATCCGATGATTGGCGGGCATTTGAGCTGGTGCGTTTTGACTCAACACAGCCGCCTCCTACATTCAAAGAAAGGTGTTAGATTCCTTGGATCACACTTGGCGTCATTGGGGTAACCACAGTTAGTTCTTACAATCTGATAATTTTTGAAAATCTGCAGGGCGTCCTTGGTTCCCTTCTAATTCGTCTCAATGTCGAAATTTCTTTGTACCGTCGGAACAGTTGGCTCAGGAATTGGCCTGTGCTTGAGGTGGTTTGCGTCAGCGCCTTTACTGCCGCTGTCTGTTATTTGGTAAGCCAGTTTCTCAGATCGCAAATTAGCGGCGTGTTGGACTCTTCTCGCAGATCGTTTTCGCCCGGTACCCTTTTTGGCTCTTGCACGAAGATAGGCTCTAACGTTTCACTTTTGCAGTGTACAAACATCCGAACTCGTAGCTAATCTCTTTCAAGAATGTGATCCGATTAAAGGAGACTTCCATGGCCTGTGCAAGTACGGGTCATGCCGTCCCTTTTTTTGCATTATCTTACTGCGTTGTCCAGTCCCACAGCAACTGGACAGAATATTTTCCTTCTTACTTTGACTGCCATTCTTAAGATTACTCTAACAGCTTGGACGTTTGGAATGATGGTAACGTTGACGTTTTTTTCGGCACACTTTCCTGATAAAATTCCAGGTTCCGGCAGGTATTTTTCTTCCGACTATCGGGATAGGTGCTTGTCTCGGTCGGGCTATGGGTCTCATCATGTAGGCTAACCTTTCCTCTGAAGTCGGTCGTTGAAATTCTCTGTAGGCAAAGCCTCTACCGAGCGTACCCAATGGCTTGGATTTTCTTATCTTGTCCTCCAGATCCGTCCGTCCGGTGTATTTCCCCGGGATTTTATGCCGTGATTGGTGCTTCTGCCATGCTGGGAGGGGTAACGAGGATGACCAGTAAGGATTTTTGCATTAGTACCTTGCAGAGAGCTCATGTTTTGCAGTCTCACTTGTGGTTATTCTTTTCGAGGTTTTGCCGTCTTCTCCCCCCACACTGTATAAATCTCACTATTGTTCAGCTCACAGGTGCCCTCTCTCATGTCTTACCCATCATGATTTCTGTCATGATATCGAAATGGGTCGGAGACGCAATGGGCCAGGATGGTATCTACACCGTCTGGATCGCCATGCGTCGGTATCCATGGCTCCCCCCAGGAGACTACGGCGATTCAGGCGAAACTGGGGCTGACATCATGAAACCATTATCGGAAATTATCGTCATCGAAGATGGAATAACGACCGTGAAACAGTTGCAAAAAATTTTGGCGACGTATACGTACCATGGATTTCCGGTCATTGATGGTCATGAGGAACTCGTAGGATATTCAACGCGGCAGGAACTCATTGCCGCTATAGGTAAATACGTCTTTCATGCATTAGTTGTTAATCAACATTGTCATCTACCTCAGGCGATCTCCAACTTGACGAAAGCGATATCGACCTAAACAAAAAATGCACCTTCTCCGAACACCGCCTGAGAGTACCAATCGATGAGCGGGTGGGTTTGGAGAGCACACTCGAAGACTCTGTGATTCAATTGCGAAAAGAAGTCCCACAGGAGCTCGTGGTGAACATGTTCCAGAAACTTGTAAGTCCCGTTCAGAATACTCGTTCACCGACTAATTTCCCTTGTGTAGAACCTTCGTCAGATCCTTTTTACTCATTCAGGCAAGCTGACAGGTTTGGTCACGAAAAGAGACGTCGTCTGCCTGATGACGAGTCATTTCCCTCATGCTGCTTCACTGGCGGAACACACAGGGCCACCAGACTACCGATAATGTAGAACCCTATAACAATATTATACCAGACTTGCATGTATTATTCGATGTATAATGGTGGATCTTTATGGTCGAAAGTGACATACGCCATAAGTAAAATGCGAACAAGTGTCCGGACTATTTTGAACATATTGTGGTTACATACCACAAACTGCACCCATAGGAAAAGGCTTAACAGAGAAGGCATGGCGCATACCTAGTCCTTGTAGGGTAAGGTGTTACGATTTCCCTCCGAGTTGAAGCGCTTCGGTGTACGGTTACTCATCGTCTGAGTCGTACTCGTCATCATCCGCAGTCTCTTCTTCGTCCATAGACTGTTTCAACTAGAGTCAACAAGTTAAGTTGGATGCAAGAGGGGTGTATTCAGAGGACACGCACCATTTCGACCAGTTCATGGCATTCACTGAGATTCGCGTGAATGATGCCTTGGCCTTCAGGAATCGACCCGTCTGAGCCTATAAAGCGGCCATCCTTGCGCATATTGTCGATTTGGAATAATGCAAGTTGATACTATCATAGCAAGACATCATCAGCACTGACACGATTCTCAGATGGGGAAAAAAACAACCTACAGGATACAAATCACGCGCATTGAAAGTTCCTCCATATTTGAGAACTTCATTGAGGCATTTCTTGATTGTAGTGAGTTTGTTTGCCTATATCAAAATTGGGTCTTTAGCACAGAAATCAGGGGGACGATTTAGCAATCTTACGACGGGCATTAACTCCTCTGATACCGGCTCACTTGAAGATAGCAAGTGGTAGATGAGACCATGACAGCGTCGAAGAAGGTAAAGTAGGACCTAAGACCGTAATCATAAGTATTTTTTTTAAAAGTCATCCTTTCCAATAAAAACCTACATATTGCCCAGAAGGCATATTTCCGTCCGAATCCACAAACTTGCCGTCGACTCGCATCCTATCTATCTCTTGCAAACTAAGAGAATAATTCCACAGGTCTGTTTCGCGCAAACTCCATCGATGCGTCATTACCAGACTCTCGAGCTCAGCCCGGATCTCGTTCAGCCTATCGTAGATCGGCTTCAACGAAGAGCCTACGTTCTTCGAATCCTCGCGTGCTTTGATCTCTTGTGTGATGTCAAAGCACTCTTCGAGGAGGGAGGAGCAAATTGCTTGAGAAGCGGGTACGGTGCCACCGGAGCCAAAAAATTTGCCATCCACACGTTGTCTAGCAGAAAACATGGATGTAACAATGGGGGAGTGGGTATAAAGTGGCGAGGCCCCAGACGAAGAGGGGATAAGAACAAATGCGTGCATGCACGGAGAAGAGAAGAGAAGAATAGTCAGCAACAGCGTTTGTTTAAGAATGAGAGCCAAGCGAGCAAGGTTTGCAGGTTTAAATAGACAAAATGAGAGAGATACTCAACGAATCGATCTTGCGTAGCTCTTCCTGAAGTGGCTTCAGCGCAGCCTTTTGAGTGCCTTCCTTCGCGGCCAACGTAGCAAGCTGCCGTCTAATGGTCACAAGCCTCTGATGCACGGGTACCAGTTCAGGTGACAAAACCGATAGTGATTCTTGGAGTTGCTTCACGAGTGCACCTTAATATGAATGCAGAACGTCATTAATACGGGGAAATTTAGATTACAAGTTATTGAAACAAACCAGTTTCATTAAGCTGACGCTCAAGAAGCCTGGTGATAGCTTTTGAATGTTTGTTGCCCTCTGCGCCGTCTTGATGAACGATCTGCCGAAGTTCAGCCAGTCGTTTGGCAAATGGTGCAACATCTGTTTCGTTGTACACTGCGGACTCATTCATATGATTGAGAATTTGCTGTAGGCAAATTAGTTCCGAAGTGAATAAATTTTGTTTTTGAAAAGACCAACCCGCATTGAAGCAATCTGGGAATAAACTGCTGGCGCATCGCGAGTCTTACCAATGGTAAGGTAAAAAAGGGATAACAGAGTGAATACATCGGCAAGCGTTGTATCAAGTCTGTTATTATTATAAGTTGTATTATCGTTTCGGACGTCATTTAGCTTCGTAACTGCAAGAGATCCCGAAGACTGTCAGGGTTTGCACAAAAATAGCAGACTTGACTGAACCTTGCTTCACAACTTGTTGGTAAAGGTGCTTTACGTCTGAAGGCTTTATGAATTCACCGCTATCCTTCTTCAGAGCAGTAAGTCTGTTTCGGATCCTACATGCAGAGACGTGTTAGGTTGATACTTGAGCCCATAAGTAGACCAGAACTGCACTGGATAAAAGCCTCGAGGATAGGAAGTTCTATTCATAACTTTGTCAGTAGATATGGATCAACATACTTTATGAAGCATACCTTCCTGAGGAACCGAAGCCATGAATACAATCTGGTCGTAATTGTGAACTGGCTTGGTTCATCGATCAGAACTTTTCCGAGTTCACACGACTGCTCAATCTAATCTATTAGTATATAACTAGTAGTTCACATGAAGGTCCCAGGCCTTTCGTTCTTTCTTTTCCACCCATTCCGGCAAATCGTATAAATGCAGCGTCTCAACGACGTATATTCGAGAGTTATTATTACTTTCTTTTCAAACTTACGTGCCATGGTTTTGTAGATCGTCACCACTCGCAGGGCTGAGCTTGCGAAAGCCACAGAACGTGCAAAGAAGGCCGAAAGCGCGATCGAGGAGAAAGAACCGCTGTTGAAAGAACGGACGAAGAAATTGGAAGACCTTCAAACAAAGGTCGAACTTGCGAAACAGCGCAACCAATTGAACAAGGAACTATTAGTGGTCCTACAGAAACTACGTGATGTTCGGCAAAAGTAGGTCTGCCGACATTCTGCTGTTCTTCGTGATAAATCGCGTTGATTGTTGCAAAAGACTGGATATAGCAGAAGACTTGGCGAAACATGGAGATACCAAAGTGCAGTCCTTGCACGGAGAGGTAGAATCTTTCGAGTCAAAGTACCGCGTGAGCACTCCAGCTTCTTGATATCAAATTCGTAATTAATCGAGCTACGTAGACAACCAAGAATCTGCATGAAGGACTTATACGAGAGATAGAAAACCTAGGAATCAACTGATCCGTAGACTACAAACATGCTCTATAACGTGATACCAGTAATTAACATAGTAGCACGTGTGATAATCTGTTCTGTCTTTCGTTCCATCATCTACTTCGCAATCATCACCGCCAATATCGCCAGCGTTTTTTTGCGTATCTAGAAAATGACTGACAGAATCAGAGAAGTATGTCGTCTTCACCCTCGTTGTCTTTAATTATCAATCAAAAGAAATTTATTTTCAAGAGGCTCGCTACACTCCGTCAAGAGGCTGACAACGCGATTACGCGCGCAGAGGAAGCCGAGAAGAAGATCAAAGTATACGAGCAAGAGCTTCTTCAAAAGGAACAGGAAATCGTCTCCCTCAATAATCGCCTGGGCTTTTTGGAAACCGAGAACGAGAAGACCGAAGAGAAACTCAAAGAATACAAGGCTTCTTCTTTAGACTCTGAGCACAGTAAGACAACAGCGGATACCTTGATTAGAAAGGTTCAATTACTTGAGGAGGAGCTTGATGCAGCGGAAAAGAATCTGAAAGAAACGGTCGACAAGTAGGCGTCTCAATTCCGACTGGCTCCCTTATGCCTAGCTCTGTGATTGACTTGAATTGCTATTCTTGACAGGTTGAGACAAGTGGACGTCAAGGCGGAGCACTTTGAAAGGCAAGTTGTGCGTGCAGAGCAGGAACGCGATCAGTGGGAGAAGAAGTATGAGGTGAGCCCCTTACAACATACGTCCGAGACGTCTTGAATTTGTCCACCATTCGATTTCCCATTGTTAAATCTCATTTTCAACAGGAAGTACACGAAAAGTTTCGCAAGGCTCAAGCCGACTTGGACGATCTCGAAAAGAGTATGCAAGATCTGTGATTTCGTGCGATTGGTCGTTTAACAGTATTGATTCTTCCCTTAACTGCGTTCGTGTCTACATCTTATATTCGTGGATCTTAAACTATCTTTTAAAAATGACAAAATGTTTGGTTTTGCATGTTCACATCCTATGCCACGCAAGCAAGACGACCCGTTCAGTATACATATAACGCCGTTTGCAGATACATTCACCTTCGAAATGTTGTTTGTGTTCGAGAAATATTGTATACAAGTACAGTTACATTCGAAAGCTGTTTGTTGTTTTAGTTCTCGTCTTGGAACTTCAGCGAGATGGAATTGACGCAATGGCGTTCGTCCGCTAAACCGTGCATGTAGCAAGGTAAGCGATTAAAGATGTACCCACATACTTGGTGTACCATATCCTTCGCCTTCAAAGACATGACCAAGATGGCCACCACAAGCGGTGCAGGTAATTTCAGTGCGTTTCCTCCCAAATGATCTGTCTTCTTGTCGAGAAACAGCGCCAGGGATAGCTAATCGGAGGAGGACTCGAGCTCTAAAACATGCACGCTGAGAGTTGTATCATATGCGTACCATCGAAGAAAGCAGGCCAACCACAGCCACTCTTTTAGAGTATATCAGAATTGGTGCTTTATCACAAATATGGCGTACACGTACATTAAATTTTGTGTTGCTCTTGTAGAGGGGAGTACCGCAGCCTGCACAACTGTAGATTCCGGCACTAGAGTGCTCGTTATATTCGCCTGTGCCCGGATGCTCGGTGCCTTTTTGGCGAAGGATCCTGAACTACAATGAAATAAATTAATAGATCAGCCCTTGCCAGTGATCAACCTTCGTAACTTGTTCGGGGGAAAGGACAGCCCTCCACTCCGATTCAGACCTTTGCTTGGTTGACATGGATTTTGGGGCTGCTATTCGACTAGAAAGGTTCAAGATATGATTGTTGATTTGAGACTTGCAGAAGAGACTGCTTTCTGTGATATTTATGGTGTACCTAAATGATGTTGAGACTCTGCGAAAAGCAAACATTAAGTGGATGACTTCCTGTGCAGGCTGGAACCCGGATCATCAGCCGCGGCATCCCGGCTGATATCTCCCTTACCGCATGTCGTTTACTAACTACTATCAGTGACAAGGTGTTTGAAACGTTCGGACGAACTTTTGGTGCAAATCTGGTGCACCACATTCTAAGTTGTGCACCCCGAAGCTTGTCCGATGTCGAATCCGAAGGAGCCTATATCTGAAAGACAAGCCAGTACACTAGTGGTTGTGAGCATTCCCATAAGCGGCGTTGTCCAGCGTTATCCATTTTCGCCCACATGTACATTCGTTATCTATTGATTTGGTTGGCCAACGCTTTACCGATTCGGATAAAAAGGATTCCGTTTTCCAACAGATTCTCCACTCTGAGCTGGTCTCTACCCAGGTGCTATAACCTTTGTTTGCCTTACCTTTGCCCATGAAAAGCAAAGTACTGCTTGTTATTTCTGGACTCGTCCTGATCAGCAGCATTCGTGCTACTAGTAGTGATCGTCTCCCAAGTCATTACCCTTTGTTATCTTGAAGTCGGGTGCTGGTGCTGATAACGGGTTTCCTTACAGCTTATCGCCCATGCCTAAACTGTCCGGAACTTCATGCAGGGGGTCACTGCATCTTTGATAGTGAGTCGTGCATTTGTACTGTATCGCGAGCTTGGCCTGACTCTCAGGCTTCAGGTGGATTTCGAGTCAGAGTTCGTGATACTCGTAAGGTGTGTCTTCAGTTTTGTCATTATCCATTGTTGGTTGCTAATGGCCCTTTCTAGCACATACACACACTGCATTTACTGAATGAGCATGCTAACCTGAGTCCAGCTCCACCTGATGAGACGTCTAGAATTTGTAAGGTACGTCTTTGATTCTGTCATCATCAATATTTCATCATTGGTTGTGCTCCTTTCATAGTGTATACGCTGAATAAACAATGAATGTATGCTGACGGACTCCAGTTGCAAGACCGCCAGCCGAAAATATTCAGGTTCAAGTTGATCCTCCTCGCAAGGTATGGCTTCGATTCTGTCGTCAGTCGTCGTTGGTTGTGCTCACTTATTAGTGTGTAAAAAAACGAAAATTGCCTACTGACAAGAGCTCGTCAGCCCAGGTATGACTTCGATTCTGTCGTCAGTCGTCGTGCTCACTTATTAGGGTGTAAAAAAACGAAAATTGCCTACTGACAAGAGCTCGTCAGCCAAGGTATGACTTCGATTCTGTCGTCAGTCGTCGTTGTTGTGCTCACTTATTAGAATAAAAAAAACAAAAAAAAGCGTACTGAGCCAGGCGAGAGCTCGTCAGCCCAACAAAGTTCCATTAATCCTGGTCGCCGTAGTAGGAGTTCTCGTAAGGTATTGTTTCGGTTCGTCATCTTTTACCATTCGATGACCACCTTTCATTTAGTACATCTAATCAACTACAAACAAGGACATGCTGACGGGTTGCTTCAGGCCGTGACGGCACTGCAGGGAAATCTCCAAGTTCAAATGTCGTCGACGAAGAAAAAAAGTTTATATGTCAATATTGTGACAGGCCCTTTATACAGAAAGGTCACCTGAAAGTTCACGAAAGTAAGTGGCCCGGGCCTGGTAAAGAGTGCCGACGATATAGTGAGTTCATGCTTCTCTGCGTTTGCTGTCGCCGACTGGTCGTAGATCGCCACCCTCCGTCGACCAATCCTGAGTTAATTCAACCGCGGGGCCATCTAAACCCACTGGAGTGTATTTCTTGTCACAAAACATTCAACACCGTAAGTCAACGTGGGGAACATGAAAGACGCAAAATCCAGGGTGAAGATTGCCGCAGAAATAACCGTTCTAAAAGAAAGGATCCTAAGTAGATGGACAATATTGACACTCGTTGCCACCTGGCCCCAGCAAAAAAAGATAGAGATCCAAAGAGCTGAAGTTGAACTATAAGCTTTGTGTTCAACAACTGAAGTATCGCGTACGCTCCTAGAAATATAGAGGACAAAGCCCATGAAATTCTATGAAACTGGAAGAAATCGTAAATTAGTCACATAAACCAACGGGAAAGCCGTTCTGAATTCTTCATACGATAACACCTCCATTCCCTGAGGTTCCCGTTGTTGATTCAAGTTGATTATATGAGCCTAAACATTCTCAGCTATCCGGCGGCATGGAACAGCCTGATATCGCCAGGAAAAAAGAAACGTGTCATAAACGTGTTGATTTGATAAAGCGAAAGAAAGAGGCAAAAAATTATTCTCGTTTTATACAGGGCCTAAGTTACAAATTTGTTATTGAATGGTGTCTCAGTTACTATCACTTACCGAGTGTTTTACCACGGGTACCAGTGTTTCACCACCACACTGATAATGGCCTCTGAGCCCCAAA
>Ga0307514_10002416_pt1 | contig 19502 bp, 26 predicted proteins | sample 16_EM_MG_FD_203088 | JGI IMG/M metagenome (GOLD analysis project Ga0307514, IMG submission 203088) | Populus trichocarpa ectomycorrhiza microbial communities from riparian zone in the Pacific Northwest, United States - 16_EM | ecosystem: Host-associated > Plants > Roots > Unclassified | place... | reverse complement strand
CGTCGCCATGCTGGGAAAGCAATGGCTCAACCGGTACTTGCGTAATTCGGGCGGCTCGATGATCGAGCGTTGCGGAGATCGCCAACGCAAGTGTGATGGGCTCGGGAAATGGCCGCTACATCTCTTCGTCGAGAGTCTCCCGCTGATGCTCCAGGTCGCGCTCTTCCTCCTCGCCTCCGGACTCTGTCGACACATGTGGTCCATTAACGCCTCGGTCGCATACACCCTCATCGTCCTCACGGGGTTTGGGGGTCTGTTCTACATCGCCATCGTGATCGCTGGCACGTCGTCGTACGCGTGTCCGTTCCAGACACCGGTGTCTTTTGTCCTTCCCATCCTGTGGAAGAGGCTTCGCCGAGGAACCGTCTCCTTCATTGTAAACTGTCGAAGGGCATTTTCGTGGACCCACCATACGTGGAATCGAAGCATCCAGCCACTCCCCCGTCCCCAATCCCCACCGCCGATCCCGCTCGAGAACATGCAGGTGCAACAACCTCGACAGTGGTTGAAGCCAAGTGATCGCGCCGCCATTCTTAGGACGAATGCCTGTGATATACGGTGTGTGTCGTGGATTCTTAGGAGCATCACCGACCCAGAGGCGCTCGATGCGGCTGTCCGACTCGCTGGAACGGTCCGGTGGTTCGAGGATGGACTTGGCGTCGAGCCCCCCTATGATATGATCATCTCGACTTTCCACGCATGCTTTGATATCAACGGGAAGGTGTATCCGGGGTCAAGGGACAGGGCATACTATTCCGGGCGGGCAATCCTGTGGATCCGTACTCTTGCGAAGTGTAAATCCGAGAGATTGGCACACCAGTTCCCTCTCTTGGTCACCAGCTACAAAGCCTCGCCCTCTGACCATGACCTTACACATTTTCTTCGGATCAGCGGATCCCCTAGTGCCTATTACCGCTTCATACGCCTGGCTGAGATCAACTCAGGACACACCCCCTCGCACTTGCAATGGATTTCAAATGTACAGTTGCACCATTCCTGGGCCAACCGTACCACGTTAGATTTTAAAAAGGCCTGGCGGTATGACATAATCAGTGGAGATGAGACTACTCTCCCTCTGGACGTGATTCTCAACCGCCTCCTTGTGTGGTGCATTTGCCTTGGTTCACCTGTTGAGGAGGAGGCGCTGAAAGTTCAAGACAAATCGTACGATGTCTTCGATTTCCGCCCTTCAAGTTTCTCACACAGCTTTTCACCAGTAATCACTTGAAGCAGATCCTGCGTCAATTATCCGAATCGATCATTTCGGCCATTGACCCCATCCACGAACGACACGTCCTCGTCCCGTATGTGCTTGGTGCCTTAGCTAGGTGGGAAATTCGTTCCCATCACTTGACAGAGATGGCATACGAATGGTGCTCCGTAATGTGTGAGAACCTGCGATTTTTCAAGGATCGGGAGAGTCTTCTACTTCTTCCGTTGGAAATTGGTTTCCGTCACCTTGATACAGATACACGGGGCCGGCGGACCGACTTTCTACTCACTCACACTGAACACCACCGAGGATTGGTCGACGTGGTTTTCGGGAGTAACGACGGTGAGGCAATTGCAGATCTCCTCCATGCTTGGACAGCGGAACAGCAGTACTATTTTCGAACACACGCATTACTCGACATTTGTACGGAACACCTAGTTGATCTCCACAACCGGGTATCATTCTCCCCAAGGTTGCGACGGCTTGTCATACATTCCGTCGAAGTCCTCAATTACAATGGGTTCGAGGAGGTGGGGATGGGGAGATTCGTTGGATTGCTGAACCACCTCCATGTCACATTCAAGGATACAAAAAATCCACTCAGATGGACGATGCTCCTCTTGGATACCCTCCGATCCTCCGAGGCAATTCAACACCTATCCCTCTATTACTGGGAGTTGCTTGTGGAACTCACAATTTTGATCCCCCCGTCCAGGAATCAGCTTTCCTACAATCCACAGATCACGATATCCCTCACCGAAGCCCAGGAATGGGATAAGTTGGAGTGCTGGATAAAAACCATCTGTATCGTATGGCTATCGTGGGATGTTAGGACAATGGAGGAAGATTTAGAGCGGGCGATGCTGATGTTGTTCCGCAAACGGCCTGGTGCTTTTCAGGGTCTCAAAACGTGGGTGGAAAGATGGGGCGGAGGGTGGTATAATGATGTGCCTGAAATTTTCAAACGGATTCGCAATCAGGCAAGCGAGGCAGCGCAGCAGGATTTACCGTGAGTTTCCTTCCAGTGACCGCCAGGCACTTTCCGGTCCTCACGCGAGCTTACCTTTTATTTTAGGTTGACTTTGTCTGTTGATGAGGCTCAAGGGTCTGCCCCTTCGCCGTCGTCCGGGGGTAGCACGTTCTGGGCATCACTACCATACCATACTTTGTGAATTTCGAGCATGTCGTGAGCTCATTCACTTCCAACTTCCCACCCCGCTGTGTTGATGATTATCACTTTATCACAACCACGATGATCCGCCGACGTTTGATAGTGCAATGTACATGGTGTGTTTACGAGCTCCAAATTAGTTTCCGTACGTATATACATATGCCCGTACAGTATACGTTGTGTTGTATCTTATGTGTTATAAACCAGATGGGAACACACAAGAAAAGGGAATATGGAAGGATTGAGACAACGGAACCAAGGGGGAACATGTGACGATAAGACACGAAGGAAGGATTTAAAAGGGAAGGTCAGTAGTCATATGAAAGATTACAGTTTCGCCTGAGCCTCAAGTCCCGTGAAGCCAGACGAAATGAAAGAAGCTTGGTGATTAGCAAGGAGCGACACGAAGGCGGAGGATGAGAGAGAGAGAGAGAGATCCGGGGTGTGAGTCGACGGGCCGGGCGCTATCAGAGTGATCGGTTTCGGCCGAGCAGCTGATGGGCGTCGCGGGGGTTCGTCGAACACGAGATTCGTTCGCGAGAGAGAGAGTTTACTGAATCCTTTGCTCAGTATGCTGTAGTATCTAGTACACTGGCTCGGCCTTATATACTAATGCTACTTATGATATCATTAAATCGAGTGTCCGTCCGTGAGTCTAAATCTGAGAGATTTCTACTCGAGTCCGTGCTACCCCGGGAGCCGGCGCTTACACGGGGTGGTTTTAAAGCAAATGAAAAAAAAACACGGGTTCAATGTAGGAAGGGAGTGTGACTGATTTTTCACGATCAGGCGAGTGAGAGGTACTAAGGAAATACTAGAAGAAAAGACATGGACACAGAAAAGGGTGAGTCGGGGAAAGACAGCGATACTGTATACAGCAAATGCAACGAAAAGGTTGAAGGAGAGTGGGATCGGATGGTGTGGGGGGTAGGGAAGGGAGGGCGATATTGGCGAACGGACAACAGGGATAGCATATAAACCAATATCACGAACGAAAAGGAAACATTGGGCGTATGGGGGGGAAAAAGGCAGAGTGAATAATTCAGAATTCAGAGGACGGTGCAAGTGTAGTTGGGAATAACTTCAGAGCAGGGTAAAAGGAGCAATTGGAAGAACGGAAGGGTAAATTCCCACATACCCATCAATGTGGCGAATGTAACGAAGATGATACCCTCGACCTTGTCCTCGAAGATTGACGGGGCAACTCGGGTTCCGACGAAGGTCTCCTCGACCCCCTCCACGGTAATAAACTCGCAATCACCGCGCTGGGCAACGGCATCGTCAAAAGGGACGACTACCCGGGTTCAGAAACATAAGATTTTGGGTCCAAGAGGAAGATTTAAAATACAGAACACGTTGCGAGAACAAACGGGGTGCGGATGGGAACGGGGAGCAAGGACCGGCGCTGTGTTGTTCTGGGAATGGCTAAGGGTGGAGACGGTTCAGGAAATTCTGCAGTGGACCCGCTGGGCGTAGCGTTAGCACGCGCGGTCATCACCAGCGGCATAGATGAGCTCACTCACTGGGAGGTTTGTTGTTGAAATTCTCGATCTCATGGAAAGTGGGGTGTCTAGGGCAAGAGCTGAGATGCTCAATCTTGTGATCATCGTCGATGAACCGCGTCCCGCACAGTTCACACAGCCTTAACCTGTTGCACCACCGCATCGTAAATACTCTGATGTATGCCGCGTAATCGAAATGAAACACGCACTCCTCGTGTATGAGATGTATGTGGACGTGGCAAGTGTACGCCTCGCGAGTGGGCAATACATCGTAACATCCCCTCTGAGGGCACAAAAACGATCCATCCTGGTTAATTTTCTTCAGTATCTCCCTAGCTTCAGAGGAAGTCGCCGCCATGTCCACCTCCCGTGCGAAAAATCGCCGGATTGTGGGGGTAACAGGAAGGAAGGACGAAAATTCTGAATCATTATCCACCGATAGATGTTCCTCAATGCTGGAATCATCCGGGACTAGGTTCATGCGTTCATCGGAAACCTGAAAACAGGTTGCGGGACCGGCGCCAGATATTGCAAGCAAACCAGTGTCAGAGGAGGTCGTGAAAGGGCCTGCCTGAGAACCCGGGTTATCAACTTCCACAAGATGCTGGAGTTATCCACACAATCCGCAGGGGGGAAATGAGAAGGGTATCCAAGATGAAGCGGCTTACCTCTAGCTCTGGAGGGCATGAGACCTCACTTTTAAGGGCCTCCAGTGAACCATAACGTCGTCGATATCGAGCAGCGATCATTTGGGCCTCTGTAGTTGGCACCCGTCTGAGGGTTGGGACGGGCGGAAGACTTCGTGTCGAAGATGTCATCTGCAAGGGCATCATCTCGAACGAGGTTGTCACTGGTTCCCTGTCCAAAAGCCTCCTTGATGTAGACGGAATCCTCGGGAGATCCTTTTCGATGTCAGGACCCTGCGGGGTGGAACTGCTAGATGAGGGGGCATCGCCGGTCCAAGTAATGCTGGTGTTGGAGAAATCTCTTGCATGTCGACGAGTCCTTCTTTCGTCACTTGGATCTACAGTTCCAGGTTTGCGACCAGCGGGGGGCGAAATACGGGTGTTGTGGCCAACAAAACCGGACATGTCTAACACGACGCGAGTCGAAGTGGTTATCAGGAGGGTGGAGATATGAGCGAGACACCACAATTCAGCCAGGTATTTGTAGTTATTGCTGATTGTGGCCACCACGGTCACAAAAGTGGCAGGGTATTAGTTTGCCGATTGTTGTTTTCTATACGGTCAAACCATGGACGTTGATGGTGGCCGTGATCATAGCCGTTGCCCTGCTGTGCATGGTCGATGGATATCAACAAATCACTGCCCGTGTGAACCCACGCTGTAGGGAGGCCAAGAGAAAGCGAACATCCGTTCACTGTGTCCATGGTGGTGGCGAGAGGAAAAGGATCCGGATTCGCCCTGATCGAGCCGCGCCGGCCCGCAGCGTAATCCTACGCCCACACCGTCACATTGTGACACCTAGGCCAATGGGAACATAGGTTACTTATTAATCTCGACGGCCTTAACCCCATCGATAGCAATCATCCCCGCCACACTTTTCTTTTTTTTGGGGGGGGCACGGAGCGATATATATATGGTCCGAGGATGATGATGACCTTCCAGTCGCCCACGCCTTGTTCATGTCCTCTTATCTTGCTCTGCGAGAGGCTTTGAATGCCTCCATTACATCAGGCCATTTTGTGGACACGAAAATCTACCTATTCTCTCACCGTAGCACTACAGGGAGAGTATGCAAACCCAAGGCACTCTACGCTAACAGTGTGGTCCTAAAAACTGTCCCGCATTTCAACACCCGTGAGTCTCCCAGAAATATGTCCGATTTCCATGTGGTTACTCCGGATCAACTAGTACTCTCCGGGAACTACTGCGAAGCTGCCACTAGAGACCTAGATGAGGATACCGCAGATGGAGATGCAATTGGCGAGAACTATGGGTATGACTCCGATAGCGATCTGGAGGATGCGGAGGATCTGAAAGCAATGGAGGAGCCACCCCCTCGGGGGCATCTATTCGATCCTTTTTGTTTCTCCCTCGAGGATAATGACGGCTCAGAGTCAAGCGGTGACGGTACCGCCGGTGATAAACATCAAGACACGATAAGGTACTCCCGGCCTCCCCGCCTGTCAAGTTCTCTAACCCAAGGTTAAACAGCAGTGAGGACCCTGTGCCCGCCCAATATGAAGAGAGGATGGAAAAGGGCAAAGTAATAAAAATCCAGGATGTGGCTTTTATAACGTGCGTGTACTCATGTCCTATGCCTCTCGCCGACTGACCGATATCCGCAGTTTCCAAGCGTTTCTGTTCTACTTGTACACGGATCATATCGAATTCGCGCCCTTCGGATCTGAAGCCAACCGCAAAACACGGGCTGCTGAAATCTTCTCTCTTGCCCCAGATCGCGTACCTCGACCTTCGCCGAAATCCATCTACCGCTTTGCCGATAAGGTATACTCCCCCGTGTTTCATTGTGCAATCCTTCTGCCTCACCGTAGCCGCATAGTATGATGTTCCGGTGCTCAAGTCTACTGCCTTGGGAAAGATCAGAGAAGGGCTCGGACAATGCAATGCCGTTCGAGAGACCTTCGGCAGATTTGCCTCTCAGTATGCCCCAGTAGCTCAAGATGTTGCTGCCATCTGAATCGCAGGCAAATATTACAGTTACCCAGAGATACTTGGAATGCACGTCGAAAATCTGGCATCGATTCTCACCGGGGACAATTCAGGAGAGGTGCAAGACGAACTGAACGAGAGACTGCAGGCCTTCGCGGAGGGTGAGATTGATCACGCCTCGGAAGCGTTCTCTTCTTTGTGGAGGGTCCTAACCAGTAGTGGGGGCGGTGGTACCACGCGCGATGGCCGTTCGGATAGCGTTAGTTTCCCATTTCTTGGGAGACGGTTGATTCTAATACCTGTATCGCAGTGGTGGGGATTCCCCCTGACAACGGGACCAACATTGGACAAAGCACTGATAAAAACAATCCGTCAAGGTACGCTTTGCGACCGCAAATATTCCGCAAAACGAAATGGTGTGGGGGACCTGGGAACGCCAGTCTATATTTCCAGCATTGTTCTTGGAGATACGGAACCAAAATTGAATACCCGTAAGCTGCCTTTCATACGCGAACACATCCCACCATACCCAAATTCCTGGAGTGATCAGAGATCCGAGGAGGGGCGAGGGCGAGTGTTCAGACGATGAATGTGATTCGGATAGTGATTACGAAGATGCGGCGGAAGGGACGACAGTTTCCGCGCAGGAGGACACGGGACACCACTCGGATCAAGAATCCGAACATGGGCAGACCGTCACCAGCTTTCTTTCTACTGGGGCATTTTCAACGTGAGCGAGTTTCAGTTTCTAGTCCGTGGTGACGTCTACTTGATAAGGGAAGTTGGAGGGCTTTGTTCTTTTTTCTGTACACCAGGAATTACGAGTTCGCACCTCTAAAATCGCAAGGGCCAGCGGCACGTACGCCCGAAGCGAGAGAAAACAGGAGACCATGCGATCCACCGCTGTGTTCACCCAAGTCCATCAGCTATTTGGCTGGAAAGGTACCTGATCCTCCATTTGAAGATGCCTTCTCGCGTACTGACGTTCACCAGTTGGGTTTAGAAACACTTGAGAAGATCGCGCATGAAGACGTGGCTGCGAAAACATCCTCGACCAACGTTGTTAGAGAAGCTTTCTCCAAGTCAACCGCTCGGTGAGTCTCACTAGTTGCAGCAGGTTTACAGATATTTGGTGAACCAGAACAGGTTGCCTGGTATTCGTGAGATACAGTGTCGACTCTTGGTATCCTTCGCCAGGAACGGAAGAATCACAACAACGGCAGAGGAACACATTCGCGGATCCGCAGGTGGTCAGATGTCACACCGTCATGCCGCTTTGAGTCTCGCCTTCGGAATGGCCATCGAGGAGAAGCGCAGAAACCCAAGGGCGGGAACAGACGCGGAAACCGATGGCCAAACCTTTCCACCAGGGCAAAAAAAGAAAAAAAAGTCAAGACTTGTCTCGGTCTCGGCTGAAATGGGATAGATGTGGGGGTCGTCGAGGGGTTGGCAGATCATAGTGTGGAATTAAGTAGATTTGAGAACAAATTCGTGTGAGCTTCAGGGAGGGGGATCAAAAACCGCCGCGATCAAACGTTCCCCACAGCCATCCTAACCCTACAGACCATTCTTACCCACCGCGACAGGGTTGGGAAGGATGTCCTCTTCTAACTACGAACCTTTGCCCCAGGAAGGCGCGGGGGACACCCTCTACGACGACCGAGTATCAACCCACTCCGGTCCTGTGCGACCCCCAACTTACTACGGCGAGGGCCCTTTCGATCCACCAAGCTCTGAAGACGAGGATGAATCGCTTCTGCAGAAGGAACACAGTCGGTCACTGGGGATGGTGGAACGTGCTGGATATGCTGAACCTGATGTCAAGGTGCGCCTCCACCGTTCAGCTTCCGACCAACGCCCAGTCCTTCAACTACCACATAGAAACGGTCCTCGTCGCTGAGATATCTACTCATATCTTTGGGTGTCCTGGTGGCGATTTCTGTTGTCATTGGGATCGTTTCTGCGTTCACGTATAGCGGGACCGCCACATTCCACGGGAAGTTGAAGGCGACGTTGGACCACATTTCCAACGGTACCTTCCGCCCCCAATTTCAGAGTTTGCTTTGGGTGCCCGAGGGTGCGTAGTTTATCCCTTGGAACGTTTGCGCTGGGTCTGACGTATTATGTTCTCAGCTGGCGATGGAGTCTTTGCGACTATGGGGGATGGCACTATCGAGCTCGTCGATCTCAAGTCTAACTCTACCACCGTCCTCGTCAAACTTACAGATATCAAGGATGTGAGTATCACCCATTTCTTGGCGGGGGTGCATTCCACTGACCTCTCGAGTAGGGCGAGGGCGGCGTCCTCCGGTTTTCTGATTGGAAGATTTCATCAGACATGAAGCTCCTTCTCTTGAAAACAGACCACCTCAAGCAATGGAGACACTCGAGTTTCGGGAACTACTGGATCCACGATATAGAGGCGAAGAAAACATGGCCGATGACTCCGCCTTCACACCCACCCATCACAGCCTACGCAGTATGGTCACCGACTGGACAGTCTATCGCATATGTCGCCAACAATGACATCTACATCATCCCCTCCGCTGCAACCGTTTCAGAGTCTCCCATTCGCGTCACATCCAACGGCAATACCTCGCTTTTCAATGGCGTTCCCGATTGGGTGTACGAGGAAGAAGTTTTCTCGTCGGACTTTGCGCTTTGGTGGTCTCCAGACTCGACGAAGGTTGCATTCCTTCATTTGGACGAGACACTGGTCGAGGAGTATACGTATCCGATCTACAACCCTACCCAAAACTCGAACGCTGTGGTTCCTTACCCCGATCATGTCACGATGAAATACCCCAAGCCAGGATATCACAATCCGATCGTTTCCGTGCACGCGTTCGAACTAGATAGGTATCGCGATGCGGTTGCGAAAGGGGATGACGACGCGGAGAAGCACACGATCGAGTTGGACTGGACTGGGAAGCACACTGACGAGAACAGGATCGTGTTCGAGGTTGTGTGGGTTGAAAACGCAGAACTGATCATCAAGGAGGTGGACCGAGCGGGAGAGGATGGTCACGTCGTTTATTTCAATTTGGCTGAGGATAGCTTGGATGCAAGGGTAAATGGTAGAGTTGTCAGAAAACTCGGAAAGCATGGAGAGGAAGGCGACGATGGGTGGATCGAATCAGTGAGTCTTCTCCGAGGTGCACGTGGCGTGGGCGCTTTCCGAACCGTTTTCCAGAGCCAAAACATTCTCCCCATTCCCAAGGAGCTCTCCTATGGCGGCACTTCCGGTTACCTTGACATTGTACCGACGGCAGAAGGGTACAACCACATCGCACTTTTCAGCCCTGTGGACTCGAGCACTCCGAGATTCTTGACAAGCGGTGACTGGGAGGTCACGGACGGGGTGTTGGGAGTGGACCCGCTCCGGGGTTTGATGTGTGCTATTTTGTTTCCGCTGGCTGACGTCCAAACTGATTAGCCTTTTGAAATTCGGACCAGATACTTCCGAGCTGCGAGTCCAACATCAATTGAACGCGGCATCTACTCGGTACACGTCCCGACAGACGCACACTCCGAGGCGGTCGAGCGCCCCACCGCGCTCACGGACACATCGGTGGTTTCATACTATTCTGCAGACTTCTCGCCCGAATCTGGGTTCTACTTGTTGTCTTACGAAGGTCCGGGGGTGCCATTCCAGAAGTTGATTAAGACCGGAGAAGAAGGTGGGTCGGGTGCTATATATCTCTGACGGTTGGTTTTACTCGTGTGGGGGTTGTTTAGCGAGTGCGCGCTTGTTGGTCTCCAACACGGTGCTGAACAAGACGGTGCAGATGTATGAATCTCCTGTGGTTGTTCGATCCACGATAGAAAGCGAAGGATATGGTACGAGAGAGCTCCGCGACCCTTGTCCAGGATTTTGACCGTTTGTCGGACTCAGAGTTGAACGCTATTGAGTTGCGTCCTCCAAACATGGATGAAAGCGGCAAGACGAAATATCCCGTGTTGTTCCACTTGTGAGTGAGCTCGATAAATTCTGTGCCCTTTTTTGTACCCGCGCTTCTTACGGTGATTGGATTTTTGATGCCGAGTCCTCGCCTCGACGGTCGGGCCGGACCCGGATTTGTTGACACATTTCTCTTCGTTTCGAAATGCTGATAGAAACGTTACCAAGGTACAATGGGCCCAATGCGCAACAGGTCAATGTCCGGTTTAACAGAGATTGGAATTCTATCCTGCCCGTCAATCACAAGTACATCGTGGTCATCGTTGATGGGCGTGGCACGGGTTTCAAGGGTAGGAAGTTGAGGAACCCAGTGAAAAACAACCTCGGGTTTTTTGAGACTCGAGATCAGATAAACGCAGCGAGGTGAGTTCCTGAAAGCGGGGGAGGTGCGGTATCCATTGAACGTTTTGGTGGTTGATAGGATCTGGGCTGGGAAACACTATGTGGATAAGAAGAGGATCGGAGTCTGGGGATGGGTAAGTGTTGGCATTCGTGGATACTCAAGTTGGCCTGAATAGAGTCCCCGTTTAGTCATATGGCGGATTCATGAGCTCCAAGATCGTGGAAGCTAATGCCGGAATCCATTCGCTTGCGATGGCAGTCGCTGTGCGTTCTTTCCTACGTTGGTTGTCTCGGTCGTTTGCTGATGTCTGTTCTGCCTCCTAGCCTGTTACGAGTTGGAGATTATACGGTGAGTGGGGTCAGAATCTGGAACGAGCGAGGTTACCGCAAACTGACGGTCGTGATCCCGGTACGGTGTGTTTTGGTGTGTAGACTCTATTTACACCGAACGCTACATGAACCTTCCCGACGTCAACCCGGGCGGATACGTCAACGCGTCAATCTCGAACGTTACGGGATTCCACAACGTGAACTACCTGCTCGCTCATGGGAGTGCGGACGACAATGTGCACTTCTTGAATTCGGCTCACCTACTGGATATGTTGACGAGGGAGAAAGTGAGAAAGTTTAGGTTTAGGATGTTCACTGACAGGTGTGTGAATCTTACCCTTGAGTTTGTTTTCCCGCTGGGGACTGATCATGGTTCTCAGTGATCACGGGATTAGAACGCGTGGAGCTAATAGGGAGGTTTATCAGTACATGGAAGACTTCTTGGTGGAGAAATGGGGTCGAGTGAAATGGGCGCCGACTGTGCACGAAGACTAGAACACTCTCTCGCATTATTATTTAACTACATTTTCAGTGTAAATTATTATCAAGACGGCTCTTTGTCCTTGGATGGTTTAACCGACGTGTTTTGATCGATCGATTTGAGTTGGAATGGACTGACTGCACCCTCTGAGCAGTCTACTTGGAAGGGGAGGCGAAAATGGGTTTGGTCTAGACTCTGGGTCTAGAACCGTGTGTGATGGTGATCGCAACTTGCCAAGGCTCAGGCGCTCCTCAACCACTGGCCGCTCTCCTCGTTCTGCAGGTTTGCTGCTTAGCACCAATGTCATTTATGTATTATTTACAGATTTCATCTCTTTCTCTTTCTCTCTCTTCCATCCACCCTCGCTCCTATCTCCCCCTCCCAAAAGCCTAATGACCGTCCCAAGGGGGAACCGTCCCAAACGTCCCCGGGGTTCATTCAGCAAGAGTCAGCACAAAGACAAGCTATGCCAACTTCCCTACCCCTCCATCGAAGAAAGATATCCATCCCTCATCGCTCAGACTCTAACCCAACGGCCTTCCATAGCAACCTGCCAATCCCAATCGCGTCCAGTTCCGCATTGTCGACGTAAGAGGCGAAGGTTCACCGCTAACTGCACTAGTGTCTTGCAGGGCCAGCTTCCCTTCGCATCATCCAAGGCAGAGTCCGTCTTTCCCACCCCTTCAACCTCCTCCGACCCTTCTTCCCCTGCACACCCCTCCCCTCCGCCTTCCAGCCCCCAACCGGATGAAGAAGAGAGACTCTCTGTGACCTCAGAACGACTCCGTCTCAAGATCATGTCCAACTCTTCGTCAACCGCCCACGGAAATCATCTCACCGGTCAGGTGTGCACATATGAGGATTGGCAAGACATCAAGGAGTTATTCGCAAAGGCTGCCGAGCAATACAACGGTAAGCGGCCCTCCCGAACTTTTTCCGATTCCACAACCCCCATGCCCTCTCCAGGCTCCCTTTCGATGTCTCACACTAACCCATTTCACTCCCAAAAAAAAAAGCCCCAGAAATGGACGCCGTCGAGGTAATGCCGTTACTGCGTGCTGTGATTCATGAATGCCACAGGTTCCTGCTCTTTTACCCAGACCCTTCAGAACTCATAATACAACCTCCCCGCCCACCGCCACCTGAACAAAAGTCCTCTAAGCGCGCTGGTGACAATAGTCCTTCTGGCCGACATTGTTCTCAAAGGAGAAAGCACGCGACCCGTCCACCGGGTGACCCGGCCACCTTTCCGAATGAGACGAAGCGATCGAGGTCAGATCTCCGCCGGGTTTCCCCGTCCTCACCTACTTATCCTCCCCCCTTTTGACAGTCCTAATTCGACTACGGAACAGCCAACCGCGTTCCACACGATCCTTGGAATCACACTCTTTTTGTTCGGCAACTTGATGGCTCATGATCCCAGCCTAGCGCTCGAGGGTGAGTCCGCATCACCGACGGCGTATTGGTTGGCGGCGCTTGACGTCTTCGAGGCGGGCGAGAATCTTCCCAGTCGGACCGATCCATCCATGTCTGACGCCCCCGAGGACTGGCGTATGGCTGTCGTCTGGGGTCGCACTTTGGTTTGTCTCGCAGATGTCAAGGTCACTCGTTCGATAAGGGCCACTCAAGATACCTTCGATTGTGTCAACTCCCAACCCTCCTTCACAGCCGAGGACGAACCGGACTGGTCTCCCGATTCTCCCTTCCATGCCATCGCCTCCAGGCGTCCCCCTGTGACGAGAAGGATGACCTTGACTACAGCCTCTGCACACGATCTCATGGTTCTCGCGATGGACCAGTTTTCTCGTGGCATCCTTCACATGCCCAGATGTATTCCACCTTCAACCGGTGACCCCCGCAAGAGAGCGCTGACCATCGGACCTTACTTTTCACGCTCCGGAGAGCTGTTCGCGATCGCCTCAGAAGTCCTCGGAGTAGCTGAACGCTTGGACTCTTCAGAAGACCGCCATTATTTCTCGTTTTGGGCCGATTCCATCTTCAACCAGGTCTCAAAATCAACCCCCGGGCCGGATGCGGAGTGGTCCACCAGGGTCACAATTTTCAGGGGAAGGTGCTGGTTGAATATGGCTTCGTCCAAGATTGAGGAATATGAGGCTGCTATTGAACGAGGGGACGATGCCATCCTTAGCTCGCCGCAGGTGGCGGAAACCCGTGAGGAGCTGTCTACAGGTTTGTTTGTTTGTTTTTTTGATCCCACGGTCGATTCTCTCAAAACTGACGAGTCCCTCCCCGTCCCAGCCATCGGATTCTTTGAGCGTGCCAAGAGCGCTGAAACTTTTTTGACTGGTGAGGATGAGTTAGCCCCTCTTAGACCATTGGTGAGTGGTGATCGCATCCTTCACCGACCGGACATCCGTACTCACGGGACTCGAATCCTCCCATAGTTTGTTGAAGCCCTCGTCAGCCTTGCGAACCTCTGTCCCGACGAGATCAAACGCGAGGACCTTTATTCTCAGGCTCAAAAGGAGAGTGGAGATTACAAAATTCCTTGGGGCGATGATGACTCCATGGACACGAGTTCTTAATCCGCCCGATCCACTCCCTCTCAGCTCCACAAACACCGTTCTCTACTTCCCCTTCCACTGGGGTTCATCCATACCTCTCCACCCTGCTGTCCGACTTGTTGCATCATGCTTTCGTATACACCGTCGTTTCTCACAAGCTGCCCAAATGCACCCACCCTGCTTGTCCTCCCGATGCTTTCTGCCTTTATTTATCTCGTGCTTCGTTTTCCGTCCGCACACGCACTCTGTCTGTCTACTATCAATTGTTCGGTTTGAGCTCCGTCGCTGTTAAAGTCTCCTTTTTCACCCGGGTTTCTTGCAAGTTCTATCTCTCTCCCTTCAACACTATTCTGGCTCATACATCACCATCTTCACTCGGCCATCCTCGTACTCTATCCATCACTTCTTATCCCTTCGCCACATTTTCACCGGGTGGTGGGACGTGTTACCCGGTTCGGGCCGTCGTCCCCCCCTCCCCAAATTCATCGTCTCATCTACTTACTGAGTTATTTAGTTATCATTCGTCTAGTTCTTCATAGCTACGTTAGTTTACACGAATCATCCATCTGAATGTCCCCATCATGCTACCTTGGACAATTGACACGGGAACGATGGCCTCGAACCTCACTAAGGGTTGTCTAGGCCCCAAACATCCATACGAAACGTCCATCCTATTCATACAACCCCCGCGTTCTTCGGTCCGTTTTTGATCTGTCGCCTCGTATAACTACGGCTCATGGCGAATGTCGCTTGCTTGTTCTCGTCATGGCGGCTACCACTGCTCTCCGCGAGGCTTTGAATCAAGGGATCTCCTCCGGGAACCTTATCGACACAAAGATTATCTTGTACTCACACAGAGACTCCTCGGGTCGCGTCTGCCGACCGAGGGTCCTCTACGCTATCAGCCACGTCTTGAAGACGGTTCCTTACTTCAATGACCGTGAGTGCACTGCCACACTTGGTATCATCCTCACAGAGCCTCACCATCGTTGCAAAGTCCTCTCCGGGGAATTCGCAGAGTCTCGGTCGAAAGATTTCAACCTGGAAGCAATTTGCGGAGAAGGACCTGCGGAAGACTACGGATATACGTCTGACAAGTGACCTTGAGGATGAGGAGGATGAGGAGGACGATGAAGATGAGGAGGACGATGAAGATGAGGAGGACGATGAAGATGAGGAGGTCGCCTCGCTCAAGTCGAATGCTCTTCCGCTCGACTCATCGACGATTTCCAGCGAGCCCAAGAAAATCGATTGTGAAAAATACGAGGAGCGCGCTAACGAGGGGAAGGTTATGAAAATTCTGGACGTGGCATTCGTGACGTGAGTGTAAACTAGCAGTCCCCCAAAACATTTCGCTAATCCTATCGAAGGTTTCAAGCTTTTCTGATGTATCTCTACACGGGTGTGATAGAGTTTGCACCGTTTGGGTCCAAAGAGAATCGTAGATCGCGCAGCGCAGAAATCGTCTCCCCTTCTGACGACAAGGTCCCCACATCCCCAAAGTCCATTTACCGACTCGCGGACAAGGTCCGTCTCCACTCTTGGCAATATACTCACAGCACCCGGGATTTGACAAACTTTCATTGTAGTACGACGTTCCCGCACTGAAGACACTGGCTTTGAATCACATGCGTAGCAAATTGGAAGAGTGCGATATCGTTGAAGAAGCGTTCAGTAGATTTTCATCTCGGTCAGTGGGACAGATTACTAAGGCTGGAGATATTCCAACAGAGGCACAGATACGACGAGATAAGGAGCATATACGCCGACCAACTCGTGCGTGTCTGGATGAAGGACTCGACGGCAAAAGCTATTGGCGTCAGCGTCGACGAGAAGATCAACAGGTTTGTCGATGAGGGTCTCAATCACGCGACGGAAATGCTCTCTCTGTTGTGGGAGATTGCGAACGATGACAGTCGTATCATCAGATCCCTTCCCAATACCTCTTCGCCTGTGAGTCGGTTCTACTTCTATGGAGTATGCGGAAGTGCTTACTCCACGTCACCAGACCACGCAGATCTTGAGCCCTGCACACTGGGCCTCTGTGGAGATGGCGCTCATCAAGTCAATTCGTAATGGTGCCTTCTTCGACAGGAAGTATTGGGCTAGACATTCGAAGGCTGGGGATGTCTTGAAACCCATTTATTTTTCAAGCACAATCATGGAGGATAAGTCTCAGCAGTTCCAAGAACGTGCGTCGTAATTTCGGACACGGACCTGTCAATACACTGACGAACCTCAGTGGTGAAATATCTGAAGGACCGAAACACCCCGACCAGCAACCCAGACGGAGACCTGAACATCGAGAGCGACTGTGAGGGCGACCCGGTGGAAGTTGTCCCCGAAACACATCAGGCGGAGGAAAACGAAGAAATTACTCGCGCGGTTTTGATCACAGGGTCATTTTCAGCGTACGTACGGTTTCTCGCCTCATGCTGACTTCGAAAACACAAGTTCTGCAGCTGGAAATCTCTGTTTTTCTATCGCTGCACGGATACAATCCTGTTCGCACCCCTTAAATCGCAAGGCATCGACTCTCGGCTGAAGCATGTCCGCGAAAAGACTGTGGCGGAAGCACCACCTCCCTGTTCGCCGAAGAGCATCTATAGCAAGATTGGTGAGATGATGTCTAAAAAAAGGTCTCATCCACGATGTTTAATGTCGATTCAAGCTTGGAATCGAACCTCTCTCCCAAAGAGCCCTTGAGGACATCGGATGTAAACTGTCTCTGGACAGCATCATGCCCGAGGTTTTCACTCCAGTCCCCGTCGGGTGGGTCTTGTCACCTTCTCCCGCCGTTGGGTCGATTGGGAATCACATACTAACGTTTTCGTTCAGACAGGAGAAGATCGCAGAGGCGTGGTGTGACCTTCTAGTTTCGAATTTCAGAGACCCAAAAACGATTACCCTCATGAAAGAAAACATTGGCCACATCTTTGACGGGTCTCTCTCCCACTGTGCTGACACGCTCAAGCTTGGGTTGAAAAAGGCTGTCAACCTCAAGAAACAGAGGGATGGTGTGAAGTTGAAATGCTCTGGGGGGCCCCGGGTGTGCCCACAACGTTACGAGCCTGTCTCATATTTGTCCCTTGATTCAAAGATCCGTTGCACAGGCTGTGGTAGGTCAGACCGCATGACGTGTGCAGGCTGCCAATTTAGAAGAACCGATGGTTGTATCTCGTGTCGGGGCTGTGGGAAGTGGTTCCTTTAGATGAAAATGGTGTGATCATGATTACGACACAGGTTGACTTATTTCACTTTCGATAGCACTTGTCCTGTCTGTGGCCACTCCCGCCGTTCCTTAGTGTTGGTGACTAAATACTTACGCACATCCGGCCAATTCATGCGACTTATCGCCCGTGATTGCGCTTGGAAAGTAAACTGATTTCAAAACAGCCTCAGGGTCCCCGCCCAATACTTCCTGTCAAAGAAGACCCCCTTGCGAATTGACTTTATGAGTGCGACCTTCACAGAGGACCAATGCGCAGGGCTCGTGACCTGCATGGTCTGGCGGTGTGAAGTGAGCCCTCCTACATGACACGGAGAAGGAAAAACTGAAGCGGTCTCACAGGCGGCTGGGTTTTCGCAGGAGCTTTGACATAATCGTCATTGTTCGCGATATCCCACAGCGCGGAGACAACCTCTGTCGCGTGCTCAAGACCCTCTTCGACGAGACTGTCGATCTTTTTGCAGACGCTGGTGCACGTCGTCGGGTCCTCCATCCAGGCATGCGCGAGCTGGTCGATGCATAGACTTCTAATCTCCTCGTATCTGCACCTCTCCGTCACCATGCAGTCGACTCTATCGCTGTGTCCAGCTCACCTGGATGCGAATCTGCTGAACGCTTCTTCAACAATGTCGCATTTTGCCAGTCCATCGCGTATGTGATTAAGTGCCAGGTTCTACAACGCAGGGGCGTCGTACTGTAGTGTAAGATGCTGGATGCTCTTAGCTCATCGCCGAGACCGGATACAGACTTTGTCCGCTAGTCGGTAAATTGACTTTGGAGACGGCCTGGGGACCTTATCGTCGGGAGGTGCGACGATTTCCGCGCTACGCGGCCTGCGATTCCCTTTGGATCCAAACGGTGCGAACTCAATCACACCTGTGTGCAGATACATCAGAAAAGCTTGAAACCTCCAATGACATCAGCGAAATGCTGGAGGGGACTGCTAGTCTGCACTCACGTCACGAATGCAATGTCCGGAATTTCCACAACCTTCCCCTTATCAACGTGTTCTTCATATTCTTCAGTCGATTTTCTTGTCCTCGGCGGGAACAGCCACCTGATCAAAGGGGTGAGGCTTCCGCTTGAGTGAGACTTCTCATCCTCATCGTCCTCAAGGTCGCTGTCAGACAAATATCCATAATCTTCCGCAGATCCTTCTTCGTCGGTCACCGCTTCCTTGTTGAAACCTTTTGGCTGGGACTCCGCGAATTCCCCGAAGAGGACTTTGAAACTACGGCATGAGGCTCTCCGCGGTAGTAATCTTGAGCGTTGTGGGACACTCACGGTCATTGAAGTAAGGGACCGTCTTCAAGACGTGGCTGTTGGCATAGAGGGGCTTTGGCCGGCAGATGCGACCCAAGGAGTCTCTGTGTAAGTACAGAATGAGCTTTGTATCGACGAGGTTCCCGGAGGAGGGTCCCCGGTTCAACGCCTCGCGAAGAGCAGGAGTAGCCGCCATGTTTGCAGGGTCCTGAAGCAGTATTTCGGTACGCCTCACGAGTCGTATTTAATGGCACAGATGGGTGTGCGGGAGATGCCGGGTGTGAGCTAACATACGGAACCCCTTTGCTGGGCTACCGGTGATAGATTGCACGTGGTCGTGCCCATATTTGGTCTCCACAGGTGGCCAGAAGGTTTTCTAGGAGTGGTACAGCAGCTTCGAGCGGGAGTGGATGCATCGAGGCGATCACCGGAAACTTGAGCTTTCAAATTTCAAATATGATGGCGAACCCCATCTGATTCTCTAATCCCACAGTCCTCTTGGACCCACACCTGACTTCCCTCGGAAAGTATTCGGGTGCTGGTGTTGAACGTTGAACGCCAGAACCAGGGATTAGATCACGCATACGTGACCATATACACTACATAGTTGGCGTGGTTGGTCCTCGAGCAATTCCCATCACGGTGAAAAAAGCTCATCCCTTGAGTCCGAATAACTCGGGGGATCCAACTCGGGCTCTCGGTGAGGGCATTGATGGGAAAATTTTGTCCCTCCGGCGCGGTACTGGGACAAAAACCCTGCCCGATGGTGGAACAGCTGTATGATTGCCGGTTGATTAGGTTGGTGGAATTCAATCTAACCGGGCGGACGAGGGCCGGGTGCGAGGATGA
>Ga0307514_10002415_pt1 | contig 19510 bp, 22 predicted proteins | sample 16_EM_MG_FD_203088 | JGI IMG/M metagenome (GOLD analysis project Ga0307514, IMG submission 203088) | Populus trichocarpa ectomycorrhiza microbial communities from riparian zone in the Pacific Northwest, United States - 16_EM | ecosystem: Host-associated > Plants > Roots > Unclassified | place... | reverse complement strand
GGGGTATTTTGGTTTGAAGAGAGTCAAAAAGCAGCGGGGAAAATGCGGGCGGGTTTATCTTGATGGGCGATAAACGTGGGTTGCAGTGCGTATGTAAGCAGGGCACACGCGCATCAGAGCAGTGACGGGTCGATAGGCGAGTCGGACTGTATGTATATTCGGTGGGGCCCGAGATGACGCCAATAGAAGCTCGGCTGTTATTCTTTGTTGTGCCACATGACCGTAATGCCATTGTTTAGAACTTGCCAGCGGTGTGCTCTTCAATGCGGGCACGAGAGCATACTGTGGGTGCACACTTGAATTTGAAGGCGGTGCAGCATTGCCAATAATACAGTATTATTGGCAGTATGATATTTGGGATGACCTGCAACAATTGATGTTGTTTGGGCAGACCTCGAACACTAGCCACATGTACTGTATATGCAATTCGCCACAACACCTGCCACAACACGATGACTTGTAAGCTGCAACACAAAGACCCAAGGTCCGTGGTATGGACTTCCCCTAAATGTACTATTATTGTATTATGGTGCTACACCTGGCAGGTGAGGCTCCAAAATAAGCATATTCCACACCAACTGTATATACTATTATCATCCAAACCTGCCACCAACGAAACTCCACATCCAACTGAAAGCGATGAAGACCAGCAGATGCGGGACCCTCTCCTGGATATTCCTATGTCACTTTGGAGCAGAGTATGGAGGGAGGGATTTAAACCAATTTACAAACCAATTATGGCCATTCAGTTAAAGCCCCCAGATGATATTGTGGAGAACTTACAGCTTGTATATCAGTTTTCGTAGTACAGTACCGACCATGGTATGTAGTATACCTGGCATGTTTTATGCATTGCGTCGAATGACAGTAAAATTGAAAATGGTTATGAGAAAATTTTGTGATATCCAAATGTTGCTCAGGATATGTACAGTATGTATGTAAGTTATAAATACTTCTAATATTCACGGCAAGATGTGGTTGCCCTACCACTAAATTGCAGCCTATACTCTTCTACCTATCCGATTTTTCATTTATTTTCTTGAGCAGCTGGTGGGTTTCCACGAAGCCACAATTCATTTTGTCTGGTTTTGTTGCAACACAACCCCATGTATATACTAGGAATGAAGTTAATCATGATTGCCAGTGCTACGGTAGCACAGGTTTTATTTCCTAGAAGTGTCTACTAAGTGCCTTTTGTTATTATTCTGGATCTAGATCTGCTCAGGCTTCTTGTTGGGACTGCCTGGTTAGTACGTCTCTTTCTATACGGCCCTAAATCAGGGTAACACTCCAGTCCGCTGGTAATGGTCAATGGTAGGGAGATATTCAGAGGCCCTGAGAGGCAATAAAGCACTTCAAACGTAACTCAACACATACATAGGTACACCTGCGTGTAGCACCGCGCAACCCACACAAGAATTCGACACCTTACAAAGCTCCAGTTGAGGGTATCGACAATGAAATTTCATTCCCAGTATAGTAAACAACCATGTGCTCGACTGCACAGAAGATTAACGCCCCGCTACAGTCTCCTAAAATCGTAGCCGCCCAACGTAGCACCTAGTACACGTACAATCGAAAGAAAAAAAAAGCGAGATCCGAAATAGAACAAGTAAATACAAAAATTTCAAGCAATGCAGTGCCAAATACATGCGAGAGAGCAGAGGGGAAGTAGGCCATGCTAGTATATGTGCCACTTGCAACCAGCGTATGGTAAGAAAATGACGGGAAAGTAAAGAAACACTGCCAGTGAGAAAGCTTTGGCCGGACAAGCCGGGACGAGATAAATGAAACAGGGATACTAGTACAAGCCGTCCAGGTGTAAGAGAATATGTGAAAGAAATCAGTAAAGATGCCCCTTGAGATACTTTAGAAGATAGAAGAAATAGAAGAAACCACTCCAAAGTCCCATTTTACCCAACATTCAATTCGTCATAACCAGAAGTCAACTGCTTCGCCAGCCCACCACTAGCCTCATCTCTGATTCCTGAGGCTCAAACTGATATGCAAGAAAAAAGTGCTAATATTAGAGTAGAGATGCGAGTCTGTCCTTTGTTGCATCGACTAAACTCGGAGATTCAACCAGCTTACGTCGTTTTGCATATCGGTTGCTCTCACACTTTCATTCCGTGAAATGCCTCCATGTGGGCGACTGCTGTCTGGATTGCCGTATCCATCTGGATAGACAGTCACTGCGCTCTCTGGGTAGATGCTGCTGGCAACTCTATTATCTGTTACGACCACCCAGCTCCGTGGGCTGTTTTGCACCTCGCCATATCTACCAGTAGAGCTTCCAACCATTCCGCCAGTGCTGCCGCCACCACTTCCAGTCGGATCCCACGTTGTCTTTTCGAGAATGCTCTCCGGAATACCGCTTGAGTAGCTGCTTGCCCCTAAACTTGACATAGATGCGTCCGACATCCGGTTTGCAGAGAAGTGCTGTGGATTGACATTGAGGGTGGCACCCGGTAAATCGAGTTCCAATCCTGCGGAGCGGACTGATGCAGCTGGCTTTCCCCCTAATGAGCCGGCTCTGCGTGGGTCAAGGGGCCTATTTGGATCAATGGCCGAGTCGTTTATATCGTAAACAGAAGACCGCCTGGTCCCTGTAGAGTATGTTCTTGAAGGTAAATTTACCAAGTTCGTAGCACTGCCCCCTGAGAAATACTTGCTCCAGCCTGAACCACGCTGTGGTTCTTGGGGCGGTGGTAAATCGTCCATCGGTCCAGTCTCTTTCATGAAGCCCAACCCACGATCCTGGAAGCTCATCTTTGACCGTGTGGTATTACTCCGCCCCAGTCCCGCCGCTCCCCTTCCCTTCTTGTATCTACGAAGATAGTAGAGAGCAGCACTAAGGATAAAAAAAGCACCCAACGCTGCACCCAAGACTATAAAAAGCAGCTGTATGTTATTTAGCCCCCTTCTTTGGGGTACTGGTACTGGTGCTGGGGTATTTGTGGGTGTAGGCGTAGGCGAAGGTAGAGTTCTCAGTCCACCATCTCCTTTCTCATTACCTGCCACATCGGCACCATCCTGTTGTGAAAATATAGAAGTTGGATCTTCCCAGCGGTTTTTCCGCATATGAAAGATGCACAAGGGGGCCTTATCGTCACCTCCACTGAATACCAACATACCCGCATCAGCAGTCAGTGCGAAGCCAGTGTCGGCTTTTTTGGGTGCATAAGTGCCGTTGTAGGTTGGCCAATTCGCTTCAGTGAGGCCTTTTTTACCCCCAGAAGAGCCCACAGTAGGCTCTTTGACCTTGGTTCTCGTGAATTTCACAGGCGATGTCGACATGTCGAAGGTCAGCAACATTCTACTCCCATCGTCTCCATCTACTAAAGTAGCTCCTGCCTTTCCAACTGGTAGCCCTTCCTTCAGTTGGATCCCCAAATCCCTCCATCCTTCTCGTGGACTGTAGGTAATCAAGTTGGTATTTGCAGCGCTCCCTCCAACAATCAAAGCCGAGTCGTTTCCCCAGGGCAACACAATAGGCGCCAGGAGCGGTGGCGCTAGCACTGCTGACACAGCCGTAATAACATATGGCGGAACAGTCTGAATGAGAAATGCCATTGCACTGGGGGTCCATTCATCAGGCCACCGTGTTCCAGAGAACAGCAAAATCTCTTGGGTGTCCTTTAAAAACACTGCCCCATGTTTCGTCATGTTATACGCAATAGGGTCAGCTATTGGAATAACTTCCCACTTTCCTGTCTTAAATGTGTACCTCTGCACTCCCTTATATTCAATCTCTGGTACCATTGTAGCATTCGATGATGTACCTCCTATGATATAAAGTGCCTCCTTGGCTGTATCTTGATGCGCATGGACACAGGCAGCTCCTCGAGTGCCAAAAAGCAAAGGAAGTTCCTTCCATTTCTCACCTTTCCCCAAATGTAACGACTGGAATGCATCACCTGTAAATGTATAGAGAGTTCCATTTACAAGAGCAGAGCAGTGCTGTCCTAAAGGTTTGTTGGGAAGAGGTAAGTCGGTGTGTATTGTAGACATTCTGAATGTTATCAAGAGGCCGGGTCGGTTACTTTCTGGATTTCCGCCACAGGATAGAAGATATTTGTAGGTCGAGGAATTTCAGCCAGGAAGACCTCAAATTGTGAAGGTTGCGTAAGCTGTGAGATTTATATTGTTGTATACACTGTGTTTGTCTATTTGCTACATGTGCGAGATCAGTTTGGTTCTATAGTTAATGCTTCCTATCGAATGTGGCATTAACTTACCATTACAGACAAGGCAAAACGCAGTGTAGGTTCCAATGGTGAAAGCTACTTACTGAAAAGCAGAATCGTCGTTTGCTTGCGTATTGTAAGTTTGAAGTGTGTTGCCAGAATGAAGGACAGGAGGTACGAGGCAGTTGCTGACAAAAACAACACCGCTGAATTGTAAAAATTCAAGAGAACGAACAAGATAATCTTGTCAGGATACCCACAGGAACTGGGCCAAACGATAGGACGGAAGGTCGGTGTCCTAGTAAATCAGAAACACTCCTTCCCCAGATCTAGCAAGAATCCTTCGGCTGGAGTTGTCAGGAGGGCAGCAGTAGTCGAAGGGAGAGAGCGACAGTGGTTCGAATGAAGGGAAGGTATCAGACCAAAACGCCGCTGGTACACATACACACAGACGCAGCGGCCCAACGAGAATGCACGGGAAAAGTCAATTTGGAACTACAGAAAAGAACGAAGGTAAGAACAAGCTGCTCTAGAGATCTGGCCAAACATAGATTCACATGAGAAATAGGAGACAGCGAGCAGAAGTGGAAGAGAGGCCGGGGTATCCTCAAAAGATACTGGGGTGGGGCAGCAGTTACGACAGTCTCCAGCTGCTCTGCTCACCATCTGCCGGCGCGAAACTTGCCCCTGTCCTGATAGTCCTGGCCCTGCATCAACACAGTGCACTGCTTCCCTCCCCACCCCTCCAACTATAAGTTGATGGTGTCCCCGCAGTCTGGAAACCAGCAGACTGGAAAGCCGGAGACACAATTGTGGCAGGGAGGCAGCTAACTAGCTGGGTGGAAATTGGTACTCATATACCTCGTGCGCCAGTTTACAGCGCGCTGTTGGGAATACTGGTCGACTGTGTGGGTGCCACCCTTTTCATATGTACCTATGTATTGAAAAAACGATATCATACTCTTACCAAAATCGCCCCCAATACACTCATTTTAACCACAGCAGTGACCAGCTGAAGAAACAGAACTGACAATCTCTCCAGCACGCACTTGTCTCTGTCTGGCCTCTTGGGCAGGTCTTCTTTCCGACCAAGAGTAAACATGCGTAGCAAATCAGGCGCTGAAAGCTGATCTGTAATGAAGAAAGGAGGGGCCATAGCTTGGGTCCAGTTTCGTGCCAGGGTCCACCTGCAGCAACGCAGGAACGCCCACACGCTCGATAGAATTCAACAGATGGACCAATCAGCGGCCTGTTGCCCCACAACTCAACAGTTGTTGCAATTAACCCCTGCAGCAGGCCACGAGAGTCCACTTCTGGGTCTTTTCGCTATGATTGAAGATGCACTCAGCCTCCCCTGGAAATATCAATATTGTAGGTTCGCTCGTTGGAGGATGTGATTTGCCTCCCCTATATAGAGGTCGCAGGACAGAAAAATTTAGGGTGGTCATCAGGACCAATCTCGCCAAGGATGTCAAGGATAGGAGAGTGTGTAAGTGTTTAATATCCAGATGAAGAAGATTAAGTACAGAGTGATGGGCGGCGATGGCGATCGTGGATCGGCTATCTTTATGTTCCTTGAAATCTCTCTTTGCGCCAAGCTGTCTATTATGGAACACCACGAGAAAGGAACTTATTGTCTTGACGATGTTCTAATTAAGTTTATCGCAGTCGATCTGGGGAAACTATTGGACGTCATAGATGTACTCTACATGTCAGTAGGTACTCTAGTTCTGATTCCCCCGCAGCCACCAAACAGCCTTCTCGCTCACGGATGTGATCGACACAACCCAGGGTTCAATGCAGGCCCATGGCGACGCGACATCTCAGTTTGGATTACCTAGTCTCCGTGAGACTATAGTACGTACTATCTACTGGGTCTATATCAGTCTATATAGACCCCTCTGAAAAAATGGAACCTTTCGTCCATCCAGTGGGGCATTTTGTGCACTCCTGGCTCATAACCTATTGACAATTACAGGCCATAGTTAGTACAAGGGTGCATAGAGAGGCTTAAATTGTGGATAGTCAGAGGGTAGACAGGCCTAAGTATCCAAACTCATGGTTAGTACTGATACTTGGCTCAGTAGGTCCTGCGACGCCGTGGCTAAGGCAATGACAGCAACCAGCTTCGCTCAACGAAATAGATGAAATCTATAGTGTCGCATGACTTTGTCGTTGGTCTGGAATTTGGAAGGTGGGAGAGGCCCAGATGAGTGAGAGGCGGCCATTGAAAAAGCATCAACATCATGTATTTTTATCACTTTATTCCATTCCGGACCCGATATTTTTGATCTAGTCTACCTGGTTTGTTTCCGATCTAGATGAAGGTATTCCTGATATGTGAATAGGACTCCAGTTATCGTCATCGATATTGAATTACATACACAGTAAGGGCGGCGTCCTGTTCAAGTACCCGGTATTCATGCGCCACGACCCGAAAGTTTTCGAGACCACTTGGGTATAAAATTCCTCCTCCTGCTTATTGTGTAAATTTTTTTTCGAACTTCGAAAATACGAAACGCATGACATATCTTGGCATTTACGACTACCGTATTAGGAAATACTATACACCAAGTGCCCGAGGCATTAACTGGATCCGAGGCAAGTATAGTCTGGGGTAGGCATCGGATTAAAAGAGGTATAGTAAGCTCAGCCTGTTAAATAAGCAACCGGACAGCGGCACTCCTGAGACAATATACAAAGGAACGAGATAGATTGGTATTCTAGCAGAGGGTGATCCATATTCGTTATCATATTGTAGGGTAGGTATAAAATAATCATTGTGTGAATGAACCTGCCTTCTGTACACAACTTCGTTGCCTCAGAAGCACCCACTTCCAGAATCACTTTTTTAACACAGCTGTACTGATTACCTTCCAGGGTATTTATTTGGCTGACTGTAGATGGCCGTACGCATATTTAAGCTACCACACAAAAATAAATCGGTCTGGGCATGAGAACACGTACGCGTTACCGTTTCCATACGGTGATTATAAAGGCGTGAGATTGTTTAAATTACATAACCATGCAAACATAGTCTGTTGGCGCCGGTTTTGTCAATCGTATGCTGAAAAGCTCAAGTGGTGAGGCTGATTAGGAAAGCTGTGGCCCGAATAATATAGGAGCCACTGAGTGAGGAGCAATGTAGGCCGAGAGCCATTCAAGTATTTCGTGTTGGCGACACTGTCAAAGCATGGGAACACGGAAACGCGGCAAACTGGGTATGTTATATTGCGAATTATTGCCGGTTTTTCCCTGAGTTACCCTGAACTCCTGAGCCAGGCACTTTATACACCCAGGGTTTACACTTATTGCACCACAATTGCACGGTTATTGGGCGCAATGTGGATTTACATATCACATTATATCCCCTAGGCAAATCACAATACCCCGCCCTCAAGAGGTGAAATACGTAAGGACATCTGCACCTACTCCATGCAAATTTATGTACTGCTTTCATATTCTATCAAACACCCGATCATCGTAGTTATCCTCACTTCACCACAACCTCCCTCACTTTGTAGCGTTCATAGCCTCCAAAACTACCCTAATCACTCCCTCCAACACCCTCCACATCTTGCTATCCACCAGCATCTCCGAATGCTTACCAAAATCTTCAATCACCGTCTCTAGCACCCCCTCTGTTGCAAACCTCCCCATCAGCGCCTTCTCCATCAACAACGTCTGCCTCGTTGATAGTAGGTGATCCGTAGAACTCTGCACAAGCAGAATCCTGTGCTTACCCTCAAAAAACTTCTTATAACCCTCACACACGGGGTCCTTTGCCGGGCTCATATAATCCCAGGGGTGGTGCTGCTGCGGATAGATCCCCATTTCTTTGGATATCACTCCAAAGGCCCCTTCGACGAAGACTCTGTAGTCGGGATACTCCTCAACCAGGGCTTTAAGATCGTAGATACCCCCAAGGCCGACCACCGCTCTAGGCAGTAGCTTGGTGCATGGTGTTCTCAAGCCAAGGGTTTGGAAGGAGAGCGTCGCCCCAGTGCTGTGCCCAATGAGGATGTAATGCCGCATTTGGTATGTATCATTCAGGAACCGCAGCGCAGCTTGCACGTCCTCGAGGTGGCCTGGGTGAGTGACAGTTTCTCCGACAGGGGCGTGGGTGGGGTGTGGGGAGAGGCGGTAATCTATAGAGGCGGCATTGAGGAGGGAGGTGGGGAAGTAGGTGAGGAGGTGCGTGAGGAGTGGGTGGCCTTGGGTTTTGGTTTGAGTGGGGTCGCGCCAGGCGCCAGCGTGGATGAAGCTGTGCGGAGTTAGGCGGAAGTGGTGGGAGAGGTAGTAAATAGGACCTACATAATCCAGAGAGCTTTTTCGGTGGGATTGGGGTACCAGACGTCGAGAGTGTGGAAAGGGTGTACGGAGGGGGGGTTGTAGGGGACGGTCTGGTATTGGTATTTGTTGGCCATCGCTGATGCTATACTCGAGACTATGGATATATGGGTATCAGGAAGGGAGCTTTTTGGTAATTTGGGGATACTTATCCCGAGCCAAGGCGGGCGGGCTGTGAGGGTGCAGCTGGGAACCCGTGCCCTGGTAATTCTCCACTGTGATATGAGCGACACAAGATGGGGATCTACTGTATATATTGAGGCGACTATTGAGTGTATATGAGGAAGCAGTACTAAGGTGTGACCGTGATATATTTATCCCAATTTATGGCCCTTCTACCGCTCATCAAGAAGTCTCTGCTTTTACTCGCTAAACCATGAAGCAGAGTAACATTTACAATGAAAAAATTGGTTGGAACAGCATACCACCACCACTTCCCACCGAGAGCCGAGAGCCAAAAGCCGATTCAGTAACTTATACCAAACCCTTCCCATTCTCCCACCTACCCTTCGCTACTGACTTGTACTCCTCTACAGACTTATCGCTTGCCTTAATTTCTCTCAACAATCCTAGTCCTCCATAGGCATTTTCCAGGGTGTATGTGTCCAAACCTCCCTTGATACTCTCCAACACGCTCGCTTCGATATCTGAGGTAGATTCGGGCTTGAGCAAGTGCTTTGCCCGTAGGCCACCAAGTAACTTAAATGGTGTATCCTTGTGCTTGGCGAGGTACTCACTGTTGAAGGCGACTAGGTCGGTGTTTTTTAACGGTAGGAGCGTGGGGTAAAACTCAGTGTCGATGATAGTTGTGACCTCAGCTGGGAGTGCCTCTGGTGGAGAGTCGATGGCTTTCTTAAAGGTGATGATCTGGGTATGGACTGTAGGATCTTCTGGAGCGAGCTTGGCTGCTGCCAATAAGCACTTTAGTGCCAACAGATGTTTCTCTGTGCAAAACCAGTCAGTACCTAGCCGCCTGTTCGGAATGGGAGAATACATACTCTTCCTGAGGAACACCTCAAATCCCTGGAGTTGTACTTCCAGCCTCTGGGGAGAAAGCTCCAATAGCGGGGTTAAGAACTTCATTGCATCACCCAAGGGGTCTGCAGTTTGTGCCAACTTCTCCCCCTTTGGATCGTCGTCCCCCTTCTTCACTCCTTCATCTCCAGCTGTCTTCTTCTCATCCTTCTTTGCAGCTCGCTCAGCTGCCTCCTTCTCTTGCTGCTTCTGTGCTTCCCGCTTAGCCTTCTTCAGAGCCTTTTTACGGTCTGCAGTGTTCATGCTGTCAAACTCGGCGCCCTCACCGCCATTGGCCAGGCTGCCATGAGCAAGGTGTGGCTTATCCGCAAGCTGGATGTAGACTTTGATGGCTCCCAGGGCTGCACGGGCAAAGAAGGGGTGCGAGCGGAGGGTGTTTTCCCAACGGATCATCTCGATATAAGCCCGAATTTGTCCTTTCCGTAGAGAGAAGGAGTGGAAGTCGAATTGGTCTTCTGTCCAGTCATCGAAAATCTAATTTTGTGAGCACATTGTATCGACTTGGTGGGGGGAAATTTGGTAATACCTTCCAGATGGAATGATACCTCTTGAGAGCAAGGCCAAACCTCTTTTGCCGAGCATAGGACTCTGCATCTTCCGTAAGATACCAAACACATTGCATCTCTAACAGATCACCTAGCGGCCCCCCGTTTGCCTCATTCTAACACAAATTAACGGCTGAAAAATGTAGGGGTGGGCCCTCAACGCACCCTTGTGAATAAACTCATTGTTTTCAACGCCTCTTCGCTGCAATTATTTCTTAGTTGGTACTTGGCACATTTGGTGTTTATGAATCGATCCTTGAGATCGCTTTCTCTCGCGTTGTCCATAATCTCCATTGCCTGTTGTAAATCACCCATGTGTTTGTGTATCCGTGCTAGAGTCATCTGGACCTCCACTGTCGGGGAGACCTCATTTGCACGGTTAATGTATTCTAAGGCCTTTTTCGAGTCGCGTGTTCGGTAGTGGTCGTAGTGTTGGGCAAGGAAATATAGAACCCATTTTATGGACCCTGCAGAATCGCCGTTGGCTTCCGTCTTCTGATTCTCCTTGGTCCCTGCTTCCTTCGCCTCGAGAAGCTTATGAACAAGCCGGGGGAATATTTCGCGCTTGACAGGGTCACGGTAGAGAGCCTTGATGTTGGCAAAAGTTGATGGGACACCCCGCTCCAGTAATCGTGTGGTGTATGCATCTGCTGCCGCTCTAAATTCGTCCCCTTCTAGGAAATCCAGAGGTACACGCTGGGGAGAGTCTGCCTTCGGGTATTTTTCTGCAAGCTCATCATATTTCGTCTTGAATTGTGACCTATTCACATCTTCTCCCATGGCCCAGCATTGCTCCAGTGCCACATAGTAGCTCCTGTTATCTGGGTTCCTGTTGAGCAGGGTCATGTATGTCTGTTCTGCCTCCTCCCAGTTCTTCAGCTGGAGGAGGTATTTCGCTTTTGACTCCAGGATGCTCAATTTGTCCAATACAATTTTTGAAATGTTATCCAAATCTTCTAATGCCCTCCGGATATCCCCCGACTCAGCGATAATCATATTTTTATATAATGCGGCCTCGGAGTGTTCAACGTAATCTGCCGTGCCCTTTTGTGGTGGCTTCTTCAAGGTTCCCTCAAATTTGGTCAAGATATTTTCTGCCTCAGAAAGGTTTCCAGCAAGATGGTATGCAATTGCCAGACCAGTCCAATTGGCCCTCACCTGTGGTCTCCCGTTCAAAATTGTCCTTCTGCTCTCAGCGTACCCGGTGAAGTCTCGCATTTGGACCTGGAGGTAAGCAAGATCTCGGAGGATCTGCTGTGAGTCAGGCTCGAAACGCAGAGCAAATTTGTATGCCTTGATAGCCTCATCATAGTTCTTCACACTCCGCCAGAGAAGCCCATATACGTGCCAGCATACATGGCTTTGCATATCGTGTTTCAGAGCCTCTTTGGCGATGGCAAAAGCTTCGTCATGCCGGCCAAGGCAGTTGATTATAAGGCCTTTCATGGCAAGTGTCTCTCCATGTTTGGGGTTCTTGCGGAGAATTTGCTGATATCGGTCAGAACGGTATGAATCGGGAGAGTTGGCTAGTCATACCTCCGCACATTTCAGTCCCTTCTTGTACTGCTTTGTCTCGTAGTTTTTGAGCACCTGGCGAAAGAGGGAAGCATCCTTCGATGCCAGCGGAGGTTGCTTCGGCATATTCGATGTAGGGGTGGGGCTGGTAGTGGGGTCGGGGTTGGGAAGTAAAAGAGACAAGTGCCGGGAATTAGCCCTTATTCCGCGAGATATGTCGCAAGAACCGGCCGGCCCCTGTACGTGGTGAAGTTCTAGGTTGATGTAGGAGCCACTGCGTGTAGTGTGCACCAAAAGTCTGGAAATTAATATCTGTGAATGCCAAGATCTTATGCTGAATACTGTGGTCGCAGGTGGTGGTTATGTGATAGGGTAAATAGTTACACGTAAGGACTCAACTTTCAAACGCCCGGGCAGCTGATTTCAGAGCTGTAATATATCCAGAATATGCCATTGATTGAACAACGCTCGACCGAGCTGAAGCAACTTGAGTTCAGGGTAATGATTAAGTCTTCGGTGTGCTTGGCTTATGCAAATTTTGTGGGTAAAATGGGTTTCTGTTACGGCCAAAACACATTTACCAATCGGCAGATTGTATGGTAGCTCAATCCTCCTATATTTTGTGTAATGGGTATTCCTTACAAGATGGCCATCCAAATCAAAGAATTAAGCGGACATGGTGGAGCGGGCAGTGGAATATAAAGTACATACTTGTATACAGGTACAGGTACATACAATCTCACTTTTGCAGCCTGGCAGATCTCCTGCCAGCAACCTTCTTCAAAGGAGCATCTTCGCCTTCACCCACTTCCGCTTTAGACTTCCTCTTGTTGGATACTGGGGCCTCCCTCTCCTCTAGGGCCTCCCTCTCCTCTTGGCCCTCTCCGACTTCTGCTCCCGCTCCTGTTCTCTTCGCTCCTTTCCTACCCCGCCTTTGGGAGGCTTCCTTCTTCACTTTGGCCTTTGGTGCATCGCTCTCAAGCCCCCCCTTATCACTCTCCTCACCCTGACTCTCATCCTCCTCTTTAACAGCTGTTTGCCGAGATCGTTTCTCAGGTTTGGCTTCTATTCCGCCAATTTCTGCTCTGATATCCGTAACTCCCTTCTTTTGCAAAGCTGGTACAAATGCACTAGTCCTACCTCCTACTTTCAAGAATTCAATCTTGTGGCCATTAGGGTGCTTCCCTCCATTCTTCTTTCCCTTGCCCCACCTATGAAGCATTAGCCAATCTTCAGGAAATTTATCTTGCTCTGCCTCCGTCTCCACAGCCAGCTTAGTAACATAATTAATGCTTTTGAACAAGGCATCCATCTGCTCTTCCGAGAGCGAATTTGTATATGTCTCGGGATGAATTCGGGCGTTGTACAGAATTTCATCAGCAATCCAGTTTCCTATCCCAGAAAGAATAGCCTGGTCGAGAAGAAAGGCTTTGACTGGAAGCCTCTTCTTCCTCAGTATAGCGAACAGCCAAGACTCTTCGATTTGCTCTTGGACAGGGTCAGGGCCATTCGACGCAATGGGCTCCGTAGTTCTGATATCTTTGCCATCCACGTCGACGAGGCGAACCCGCCCAAGCCTTCTTTTATCCACAAAGGCAAACTCATTGTCATCCTCCTCAACCGCAAGACTAAACTTTAGGAACCTCGGAGGCCATTCAGTTTCAACGGTAGTTTGGCGGTAGTGCGATGAAGGGTCTTTCTTGATATCCACCCAGCCTGTCATGCCAAAGTGCATGACAGGGTGGGGAGGAGAGTTCATGACGAGCCTAGGCTGGTCAGTCCATGATACATGAATTCAGCAGGTCTATACAAGGGCATGTATGACATACCAAAAGTATTTCCCCCATTGTTGTACTAGACAGGTTATTTTCATTAGTTACCTATCCTATATACAAGACCAACACCAAGAAGAACAAACATACCCCCAACAACCTTCTTCCCCTTCATTTTTGCCATGAACTCAGTATGCGTGGTATCCTTGAAGACTATCACATCTTCAACAGCATGCACGGCCGATATTGTCTTTCCTACTAAATGTTTGCGCAAACGGTTGACAATGCGAGCAACTTCTCCTATTTCTGGCATAGCCCTGGCTTTATACCATGTATATTTGGGTAGTCTGTCGGATAGAGACTCGTAAAAAGCTCGTCGAGGGTTACGCGAATATTGAGTGCAGCGGCCCCCATTTTCTTGGCAGTGATCCAAACATTTGCCCCGCGTCATTGGCACGACCCCTGATATATATACATAGATCACAAGCCGATATTTTACATCACTGTACTCAGCGCCTATCGGCATTGATATCAAAGTGGCAGGCTTCCTGTGGGCAGAGACGCAACAGCCGTCGCATTACTCATCCCTCACCTCCTCCACCACCCGGCCTTCCTCAGGTTCCCCCGAGATGCCCCCAGAGGGCCGGGCGACGGTCTTTTATCCGCCTCCGCTGTCGCCTCAGTTTTGTTTCTCAGCATCGACATTTAAACGTAAAGTTCTGTTTCCTCGGCTACGGATGAAAGGCTCACATGAACTACGATCACAGAATTCCTTCGACTCTCACGCAGCGCTATTGACGATACAATCACACAGAACCTCAATGTCCTTCACGCTCCTGCCAAAACTGGATTTTCCCCATCGTCAACCTCCCAGCGGAATGTTTACCCCCCACGTCACATCCTGCCCCTCAACGCTTGTCGAGACTTTACCACCAATGTTCTTTTCCCATCCTGGCAAAACCGGGTTGATGTTCTCAATTACTGTGCATCGGTAGCAACCTCCAGCGATCCTGACGACCCCGATACTCTGACCCGGCTAGCAGAGACGGAAGCCCACAGGGAGAGAGTGGTGGACGAAAGACTTGATCCGTATAGTGGGCAGTGGTTTCCTAGAGAGCCTCGGACAGAGATATTGGCAAATATGGTCCGCAATGAAAGGAGAGTAGAGGAAATTATTAGGGAAAGGACCTGGAGAATTGTTGGAGAAAGGTGCGGCGGATTGGAACCATTAGGCGGACAAGATTGGAGAGAGGCCTTCGAGAAATGGAGGGCGGGGAGAGTAGTTGCGAGTAGGAGTCCCGCTCCTGCAGGCACCAGGACCCAATAAGCCTCCGACACACGAGGATGATACTCACTACTCTCCTCCACCCTTAGCGAAATTGTACATAACGGCAAAAGCAAAATGAGCAGCACTTTAGACCACACGGCCTTTACGAATTTCAGGCATTGCATTGTGGCGGCATCGGGAATCGCTTCGGGATTAGCATCAGGATCGTCGCTAAGAGCGCCGTCGGGTTTGCTGCATATTAAGTGCATCTCGCGCAATCGACCTTGACTTTCGCACCACCAGTGGGAACGTTTATCAATGATGGAAATCAGTCTCGAGATGGCGCCTTTATCACTTACTTGTATCACATTCTTCGGAATGGCGTCTTTCATAGTTGGGATGATGAGATGAGATACGATGACCTCAAGGTACCACAGTCAAATAAGCTGTCGTCAATTGGTTTTACAGCGAAATCCTAGTAGGGTCCAAATATAAAACCTATCTTTTCTATCTCTACTACCCACCCTCCCTTTCTCAATAGACCTGATTCTGTATTGTATACCATTCCTTTTTCCTTGTGATAGAAATAGCTGCATCTGTACTCCCTTTGGAGTATCTCAGGCAGTCATTACCAGGGGCCTTCCATCTTACTAGCAATGCGTTCTCCTTATCCTCTCCAGAACATGCGGGAAGGTGGCTGTTCAACGGGTTCCAATTGGAACACCTCCACCTTGATGCCCACTGCACCACATCCACTTCGGCTCTCATCAACCATCTTAGGATGCCCCTTCACATCCTCGCGGCCAGTCTCTCCTGCAGAGGGAGACTTGGAGTGTCCGTCTTCATCAATCTCCGTACCCACAAGACGTATCACAGGCGATGTCTTCTTAGCCAAATCCATCCCTGCCGCCAACCCGCTTCCTCGGTTTCCGGATTCTCAGACTCTTGTCTCTTCACCATACCCAGAGGAATCGCATCAGCTTACCCTCAGCACTATCCCTTGGACATATCGGCTCCTCGCTGTCGCTCTTACACAGCTCACAAACACTGTTCCTACGTTTGCGACCTCTGCGTATGATCTATCGTTCAACTGGGGCACGGTGGTATCCACCGCCCGGGCATTACACAAGAAATACGAGCCTATCCCGGATGCTGTAGAAGGGAAGCCCCGGTCGCCAGGTTCTGAGCCAACTCCATTCCCACGTACAACAGCATATGTTATTGTATTTCGCTCCAGGCGGGAACTCCCACTCTCACCAGCTACCTCTGTCCGGCTAGGCGAGCTTGACTCCCTTGCGCACGAGGAAGCCGCGGCCTCGGGTGGGTTGCTGAAGTATTGGTTTGGTAGTCCTAACCCGGTCACAGGGAGGAATCTGGCGACGTGTTTGTGGGTGGATCATGAGCATGCGGTTGGGGGAGGTGGGGGCCCAGGGCATAGAGAGGCGATGAGGGAGGCGAAGGGTGCGTATGTGGGGTGGGAAGTAGAGAGGCTGAGGTTTGTTGTGGAAGAGGGTGCGGAGAGGTACTGGTTTGAGCCGTGGTAAGGTAGGTCTAAGGGACGGTGCACTGTGGAGGATTGTTTTGTGAACTGGCGTTAAGCGGGGTTTGTATATCATATTGTAGAGTATGTCCTCTCTCTGGGCTGGTGCATTGTTGTGCTTGCTTTTTTAGACCAGGTGCCCGGCTGCCCCCATATATACCATATGTACAGTACATCGGTCCTTCCCTAGCGGTCTGCATATTCATTGAAATAGAGGGCCTTGTAAGAAAGATCATTTCTTTGATCTACCCAAACAAAAAAAAAAAAAATTTCCCGTTTAGCCGTGTGTTTGGCGAAATCGAGATGCTGGTTCTGTACTTCCTGTCAATGAACTAAAAGAAAATGCATGCGTCAACCAGAAGAGCCACCCCCTTCCTACTCCAGTCGATATGGGGCCTTGTTTCACCGGATATCGGAGGGTGAGTCCGCAGGGTAAGTAATATTTGGGTGTACATGAAAAAAGAGGCTCCTGTACAAAACGGTCACTTTGGAAAATTGCTTGCTGGGATTATTACCCTGAACCCCGCCATACAGACACATGTACCTATATATATGTATAGTACTACTCAGCGCTTTTTTCTCATGATATAACCAAATGGTAATCCCTCACGTGGTATACAAGGATGTGGACATCGGCAAAACCCGGTCGGGGTCGGTGTAATTCCACCCCGCAACAAATACATCACCCCTTTTTTTTTCCAACAAACTTGAACCAATATTTTAAAATAATAAACTGAATGAGAAAAAAGTGAATGAATGAATGAATGAATGAAAACAGAGTAATCAACGCGTAAACCCACAACACAATCATGAAGTCTCGTCAAAAAGCAAAAAGAATGTGTACCCTACTCCAAACCCCAAGACACGTTAATCTACCTCCACACCACCCTTTCCCCCCTCTCATACTCCTCACACTCTTCCAAAAACCTCTGCAGTTCCTCCACACCCAAATTCGGTGCCTGCACCTGCTGCTGAGTCTGCTCTGGATACGGCGGAAACATGAGCCCCGCGCTACCCTCACTGTCCGAAAACAGTGGCGACAGCCCCGAAACACTACTCCCCTCAAAGAAATACTCGCCCATGCTGACAGGGGATGTATACTCCGTTCCATCCTCTGTCGTTTCCCCCGTCATCACCCCATCCCCATCCTCACTAACACAGCTGCCCTCAATCTCCCCCTCTTTCTCACTCAACATATCCTGCCAGTACAGCCCCGTGCCCTTGACTCTCTGGTGCGGGACCGTAACGGGAGATGTTGCGTGAAAGCGTCCCCCCTCAGATTCGAGATACGGCTTCACCTCCAGTGTAGGCATGAGTAGTTCGAATCCGAATTTCTTGTCTTCGCCAACCAGACCTCGGGTTACACCGACTTCGTCGCAAAGCCGGGAGACCGTCTCCCTATCACACCCTGCAAAGTAGACTCTAATGGTATCTTCCCTATCCCTCGCCAGGCTGACAGGTAAATCTCCCAATCTCCCCAGCTTCTGCAATTCACTCCACACCGTGGCGACATCGTTCACAATCTCGGTGAAGTCCTCGTCGAGTGCGGCCATGAACCCAGTGTTTCCAATTGAGTTCTTTGAGAGGTGTGAGAGCGAGGTGAAGGTAGGGGCCATGTGAAAATCAACATATGCACCAGGAGCGGTGCCGTCTTGGGAGAGCATTGCTGCGAGGTGTGCGCGGACAGATACTTTCCCGCCATTCCTATGCTTGCGGTACTCCTCTGCTGCGTTTTTCCCACCCATAGCCATAGCTCGCATAGCCTGCGCGACCTGAGTAATAACCTCCCCTGGGCTCGCAGGGCCATGGGAGAAAAATCTCACTCCTCCAGCGCCATTCCCAAGGGAGTAGCCAGACGCAGTTCGTGGGAATGCACCACCAGTAAGCCTCGGCCGGAGGGCAGTTGCGAACGGGGTAGTTTTAGTCATTCTGGACATTGCCCCCACTACGCGCCCCACGGTAGGGGCAGAGGAGGGGGTGGGCGTGTTGATGGTGGCATTGTACAGGGTGGTGCGGTAAGCGGTGGAGTACCATCTGCGTGCGACTTTGATGCGAGAGTGGAGGGTGTGTGAGGAGTGGGCATGGGCGTGAGCATAGGTGGGGGCGGGCTGCAGCTTAGATGCGGAGTTGGAGGGTTTGGGGAAGGTGGACTCGAGCCTGGACCGGACCTGGGAGAGGCCTTTTTGGAGTGCTTCCCTATTTTTGTAAGTTAGATTGGGGTACGAGGGATTAGTATGGCAATGTGGGAGAACATACCTCAGGAACCGGAGGGGTATAGTGACCCCTGGGGGCGCCATGACGGGCAAGCGAAAGAGTGGGGTTAATTATGCTATTTTGTTGTGATATTGTTGGTAGGTTGGTGTTGGGACACCAGCTTTTCAGCTGTGGTGATTTGGGAAAAGGTCGAGGGGCGAGCCAGGGTTTATAAAGTGCGTAAAGATTCCGGCTGTGGCGCAGCGTATTGGCGAGGCTGTGCAGGGCTAGTCTTGGCGAGGCTCAACGGGTATCCACAGTACAGCTGACATCCAACATTCAACAACAGCCAGAGAAGCCAATTGCAACAAGAACCGCTCAAGATGCAGAGCACGGTCGGTCGGTTCCATCTATCACCTTGCCCCGCCTCGCCCCGCCCCTATGCTATCGCTTGCTGACGCGCTCCCTGCCCCATAGACGACTCCGACACCCCCATGCCCACACACCACCCCAGCAACAACAGCACCCCCATCCCCACCCCCCACCCCTCTTTCTCCCCCACCGATGACCCCTCCCTCGACCTGACCACCTCCGACTCCCCTGCCCCCGCCCCCGATACCCCCCCACCCACCAGCACCACCCCCCTCTTCCCCCAGTCCACCTACCTCCGCACCCACGGCGGCATGGAAACCCCCCCTCCCTCCGCCGCCTCCCTCCACTTCCAGCACCAACACCAAAGCCAACTGCTCACCCCCGGGTCTACATCCACCCCCCCATCTAGTCAGGGCCAGACGCAGACACATATCCCACAACAACTACATCGGGAGAGTATTAGCATGAGTATGGTGATGGGGGGAGGGGGTGGGCAGATGCAGATGCAGGAGCTGTCGAGGAAGAGTATAGCCGAGGCATGGGCGGCGGCTGGGTGGGGGGGGAAGAAGATGGTGGAGGATTACGAGATGCAGAGGGATAGGCTGTTGGATGGGGCGTTGAGCTTAGGTAAGCTTGCTCCTTTGGGGTTGGGGGATGAATTGTATTGACGATTGGGGGGGGGGCGGGGGTATAGCGCTTCTAGGGGATGATTATGATGAGAGGGATATGTGGCA
>Ga0307514_10002414_pt1 | contig 19514 bp, 27 predicted proteins | sample 16_EM_MG_FD_203088 | JGI IMG/M metagenome (GOLD analysis project Ga0307514, IMG submission 203088) | Populus trichocarpa ectomycorrhiza microbial communities from riparian zone in the Pacific Northwest, United States - 16_EM | ecosystem: Host-associated > Plants > Roots > Unclassified | place... | reverse complement strand
CACCGATCTGACTGACTCGTTTTATTATAAGCATCGTCAAGCAGTCGGATATCTCGACCGTTTCCTGATGAAGCCTCGTTACAATGCCAAGCTGGGAACATGGCGTCGAAAGGCAATCTACCAGAGAGGGCGTCGCGTAGTTTTCAGGGTGCCTTGACTCTCAATCCATATCTATGGGAAGCCTTTGAAGGTCTTTGTGCTCTTGGTCTGTTCATTCTTTTTCCCCCCAAAAAAACAATTATTCTGATACATAGATACATACAGGCCCGACACCGGAAATCGACGAACTTTTCCCTCCACGGCCGTTGCCCGTGAAAAGAGCACCTCCGGAAGATGTTCCGTTGAAACCTATCGCGACAGGAGCTGGGTTTTTTACACCAGACACAGGAAATGGCGGCAACCTCTTTCGTTCATTTAAACTCGACCTTCAACAACCGCAACCTTTCCGAATGGGACATCCTAGAGATTCCATGTACGTGTCTATTGTTATTTGAAGATTCAAGGGTTTTGTCTTCACGGCTTTCGCGCAGAGCCACCAACGACTCGTCGTTCTACCCTGACAACTCCTTTCAAGCCCACCGAAACCTTCGCGTCCAAGCCAATAATCCAATAGTTCTGGCCATGTCTCGGCCACTCTCTTCTGCTGACGAAGCTGGCCCTGTAGCGAAACGACTGCGGTCAACGTCCACGCAACCACCACCGCCACCGCCACCACCAGAAGCAACAGCTACTACAGCAGCCACCACCACCGCCACCACAACCACCATCACAACCACCAAATTAAAACCAAGCAAGTCAAGTGTAGACGACCCCTCAATGAAAAAGGCACGCGCACGCCCGGCCTTGTCATTTGCTAATATCTTCTCATCGTCCAGTCGTCCTTCGCAGCCGACGACTTCATCTAGAATCCATGCTGTCTCTGGGAAGAATAATGCTCCGCCCCCGGTCGCAGCACATATTGTCACGCGACGAAGCTCGCGCTTGCAAAGCGGAGCTGTGCATAAACCTCATCCTTCCAAGGTGAATCCCTTTCCTTTCCTTTCTTTTTAGTATTTCGTGTTAGGTATTGGAGGACTGATCGCTGCTCATTATTTTTGCCTTTCTTTTTATTTGATAGACTCATTCAATGCGAGATCGAAGACGACTGCCGACGCTTGGACAAAATAAATCGACCGAGTCTGATAAAGACGATGAAGTCGTCGTCGAAGTTGCATACTCACCATCACCACCTTCTGCTGCACTTACACCGCAATCAGAAGAATCACTGTCGTCAATTCCTGTTTGGACTGCCGCTCAAGAGCGACAGGCTCAAGAAGAATACGAGGTTGAGCTAGCGGATTACTTTATTTATGATCTTATCCGTCGGTTTGCTCGTGCGACACGAGCGCTGGCGGCTTATGACTGTCAAAGATGCCTAGATGAGCTAGAACGGCTGCCTCATGTCCAACAGAACTCGCGTTTGGTTATTTCGATGGTTGCAAGGGCGCATTATGAGAGACAGGATTACCACTCTGTATGGGTCGTTCATAACTCTTTTCAAGGACATGAATTAACACCATTGATTTTAGGCGGCGAGAGCGTTTAAAACGCTACGAAAAGAAGACCCCTATCGACTGTGGGATATGGAAATCTTCTCTTCCTTGTTGTGGCAACTGCAGAATAGCGTTGAGCTTTCCTTCCTGGCTCAAGAACTTTTCAACATCAACCCTCGTTCTCCGCAAGCTTGGATCGCGATAGGTAACCTGTTTTCCCTGCAGAAGGAGCGTTCTCAAGCTTTGACGTGCTTCCGACGGGCGTTCCAGCTTGATTCGACTTGTGCTTATGCGTACACGCTCAGTGGGCATGAATCGATCGACGAGGACCTGGATAAAGCCATCAACTTCTTCCAGTCGGCATTGCGAGCCGATTCGAGGCATTATAACGCATGGTACGTATAGAAACCGTTTTTTTTTCTCACGTAGTTTTATTTATGTCAGGTATGGCCTGGGAACGTGCTATCTACGGATGAGTAAAGTTCGACTTGCGGAATATCATTTCCGAAAGGCGACAGAGATACATCCACAGAACGCAGTGCTGTTGGGATGCGTTGGGATGGTGCGTTTTATTGGGTGATTTGTTGCGCCATCTTGTGCTGATTTGAGGTGCTTTTTCTTTATTTGTTAGGCTGTGGAAAGACGCGGTGATCGGGTAGCGGCCCTTGCCCTGTTTAATGAAGCTGTCCGCATAGCGCCGGACAATGCACTTGTGCGATATCGGAGAGCGAAAATCTATATCTCGATACGGAAGTACGAGGTGAGTCACTAGGTGTGTATTTGCAAAAAAGCACAGGGACTGACCCTTTTTTTTTTCTTCTGCTCATTAAGGATGCGGTTGCGGATCTAGAGTTCCTGAAGAATGCCACGCCTGAAGAGTCGAATGTGATCTTCCAGCTTGCGAAAGTATACAGGTTGCTGGGGGATGTAGTGAAATCGGCGCAAGCGCTTGCGGCAGCGAGGGATATATCACCGAAGAGTATGAATAAGATCAAGAAGTTGCTTGAGACAAGACGGGATGATGGGGAGGACCGGATGGACGAAGGATAGAGATAGGTGTAGATTGAAATGAACCGGTTCGCAAGCTGTGTTTGGCGTGTGACCAGTTAGAACCGAGTCATCGGTTATTATAAAAAGTGAACAAATGAACGGGTTAAGACTTTGATTCCTCGTACGAGACTCAACACAAACAATGTCCGCCTGAGTCAGTCTGCGTCAACAACGTCTCCTAGTCCCCCTGGCGAACAACCAAGTCCGAGAATGGTCAACACACTCGTTCGCACATCCAAGAACGGCTCCCTCCTCTTTGAACCCGAAATCGTCTATCGCATACCTCAGTGCTAGTAGTAAACTCGTCGACCCCATTATGTCTCTAGACTCTTGCAATCTTTCCTCTCTCGCTCGAACAAAGCTGTCTTTGTCTACCACCAAGGACGTCAGTTTACACCGCTGGGTCTTGCTCAAAAATTCCATCTTGCACTCCCCACCCAACAACAACCCAGCTCGAAACCAGAGTGCGTACCGGATTGTCGACGAAGAGGACGATGATTCCGATGCGGAGGTGGAGGTGATTCAGATGAGTAGTGGTGGCGCGTTTATGTTTCCTGACGCGGGTCATTTCGTCAGCAGCCACAGTGCCGAGTCGTCTTTTTATGATGATGAGGCGCGGAGTTCAGAGGCGCAGTGGTTGGATTCGTTGTTGGAGACGTTGGGGGAGGATGAGGATGAGGATGATGGTTTTCGTGTAGATACTCCCCGACCTCTGCTCTCTTCTTCTTCTTCGTCGCTGCCGCTGCCTGTGGACGATGACGACTACCAACCTTATAGCGCTTTAGTTTCTCCCATGTCTTCTTCGGACGATCTGTCTGCCCATTCCAATGTTTATTATTCTTCTTCCATTGATGTATCATATCCTCCTCTTGTTCACCATGCTTATCGTCACCACCACCACCACCACCTTCATCCTTTTGATTCTTCGATTTCACTTGCGCCATATCAAGTTCCCCTTCCTTATCACGATGAAGACTTGCCAGATGCTATAGAAGACACTTCAGACGACGACTCGGATGCGCCCACGACGCCCTCCCTTGGCCGGTCCAGCTCCTCTTTATCTCTTGATCCTGCGTCTATCCCCCCAACCGCTGCTTCTGAACGCAATAGTAGACTCGGCCAATCGACACCTCGTGTCTATGTTGATTCCAACGATTCCTATTTCTATGCTTTCAAATCTCTGCTTCCCTTTCCCAGTGATGAACACCAAAACGACTCTTCTTACAATGCTTATCATCAAGCGTGTTAGGCGAATCTTTTTTCTTCTTTTTTTTCTTTTTACCTTAGCTACTTATTTTATTTTGTGCTCCAGTGCTTCCATCTGCTGAACCCATTATGCGTACTTTCATCACTCTCACTTGGCAATCGACCGTTCTGTTTCTTATCCTTTTTTGGGGGAGAGTGGAAAGCTCTCCTACGTCATATTCTGCTATGTCGTATAGAATGTTTATATTAGTATATAAATCTTACACACAACCTGTCAGTCAGTTGTCAGTGAATTCCGACTGCGCCAATCACACTCAAAAAAGCGCAACCCAGGAAGAAGAACGGAATCATGGTGCCAGCCTTTCATGTCACATTTCGGCCGAGGTTTCGCTGTCTTATCTGCGTAAACTTTTTTTCATCGGCCGCGGTCTTTTACCACGTAAATAGCGTCACGATAAGCCTTTTTTTTTCCTTTTTTTTTTTTGAGTAAACGGTCAAAGACGTCAAACTCTAAAACCATATTGTTAACATAAATTGATTACTAAACGCCGTTGTATTTTCCGAGTCAAACGGGAGCAGTGAAGGATCCGAATGAAGAATGGTGATGCCAGGGGGCTATGGTTATCCACTATCGCTAACAAACTGTATCGACATGTTGTTGAAAGCTGTCGGCCAGGTGCTTGATAAAGGCAATGGCACGTCCATTAACTGCGGCGCTGTTTGTGGATTAAGCGGGCACAGGGCACAGTTAAAAAGACGAATGTTTACCAAAATGCAAGACGTTGGGTGCGTTTGCCTTTAATTCGGCCGTTGACCTGCTGGATGAGATGCAAGATAAGAAAAGAGAAACGTCATAAGACGTAAAATGCTCATTACCTGTCCAAATAAGCTCCTAGACTGTTTCCTACCAGGAAAAGCCTCTCGATGTTTCGTTCCTCTGATCGATTCGCCTTGAGAAGCGCCTCGTAGAGCTCTAGATCACAGTGAGGCATAAAACATATCGTTGGAGTTTGGATCGTGTGATGATCTTGGTCTTGAGGTTTCAAGACGTTGAGTTGTAATTCTTCAAGGAGACTCGTATCTTCTTCGGTGAAAACCGGATCGTATATGGAAATGGAACTTTTCTTATTAACAGGTCTAGGGCTAGGGGGAGATGAAAAGGGAATACGCAACTACATTCAGAAATTTGCAGGTCTCCATCAGGAACGCAAGCTGTGCACGAGCATTCAAAGATGAAGTGGGGCTTCCAAGGCCAAGACATAAGACCTGAACATCTGTCCCGTCCATTGTGTTCGCCGCTGCCCCAGGTGCCCATGTGTCCCAAGCCATCTTGAGTGATTCTATTGCAAATAGAGATTATCATCGAGAACAAGGACGTAAAATTCCACATCCGAAATGCGAAATGCGAAAAAGTTTTTTTGATTTTAAAGTGAGAGTTTTGGTGTTTGACATAACTTGAGCATTGTGTGAACCATTCTCCTTCTCCGAGTTGCTCCCTGAGAGAACGGACGACGGACGGCAGGGTGTCCTTCTGCTTGCGTTTCCTACGGGACGTAGAGACGGGTTTGAATTCTGTGTATGGGAACGCGGAATTGTATGTCATGAGGAAGTTGGAAAAAAAAGGGAGATCGTCCGGGTGAGTCGCGAAAAAAGGATCATAGTGAACCAGTTTAGCTCATTGAACCGGCAAGTTACGCCTTTACCTTCACAAATTATTGCAAAGTGCCAAATCTTTTCAATATTTCAAATGTTGCCCACGTTGTACGTTACATGAAGGGGCCCATAGTAATTTCCGCAACACAAATGAAGCTTCGGCTAATGTGAAGTAAGTAATACTTATTACAGCTAAACGAGAGAGAGCAAAGTAAAAAAAAGAGGGTTCTACAGAGCCTCTGCATTCCCCGAAAAAAAAACCCGGAACCAACTCTGAGAATTACTCAAACGGTATGTAGAAGGTGGGGGGAAGCATTTCCCTGTATCACCTGGTTCGACCGGCAAAAAAAAAGGCACTTGTGCTCAGCTCTTGGTATTAGGGAACATATCCAAACAGGGATTAGTACCAGCGCTCGACAGGCGCTCTGCCCTCCCCCTTGGCCGATAGATCACAAGGTGAGGTTATAAAAGACTCGAGATGACTCCGAGTGACTCCTCTCCTCCTATTCCATAGCTCACGTCGAACTTTTTTATCGTGGCACATGCTGCCCAGGATATAGATCACAAGGTGGGGTTATCAAAAGACTTGACTCTGAATGACTCTTGACTCCGATATCAAATAGAAAAATTAGCGCGGGGGGCCAGGGACGCGTCGAACTTTCTATTCAAAAAACAGCACGGGTTTCTCATGTACCAAAGCAAAAAGAAGCCAAGGACTCATTAACCGATGAACATGTTTTCCCCGAGCCATCAAATCAACTAACCTCCTCCTCCACACGAGGCCAAAAAAACCAAAAACAGTTTTGAAAAAAAAGTTCTACAACATCTCCTGTGCCCACAGATCATCCCCCAAATACGTCACCGTCTCAACCGCGACACCCTTATTCGTCGTCTTCATGTCCTCCGTGTTGAGCTTCGTCATGCCCACTCCTACGGCGTGTACTTTGCCCTCGGCGTGGATCGCGACGGGGGATTGTGTGCTAATCGCCTGGGAGGCAGGTGGGAGGCGGCCGCCTGCGGATGTGAACCCTGGACACATCATATGGGCTCCTGCAAGTAAGAATCGGATCGCCCCTCGATCGACTTGAACTTGAGGTAGGATGTAAGGATCTGGTGTTTAATTTTTTTTTCACTTCAGCTTTCGGCTTATTTGATGGGATCTAGGACCCTTCCCCCCAGCCCCATAGTGGGACAATAACTCACACTTGTGCAATAGTTTTAGTGTAGGATAGATGTGCCCGTCAAAGTGTTGAAAGAACAACGGTTCCGATTTGACTGTATAGATCGAAACATGGTCTCTGCTGTGCGATTGATTAATAAAGAGAGAACTCCGAGAGAGAGAGGGGGATGAACGAACCACTTCACATGTACCAAGCCCTCTTTCTTGGGCCAGACTGCTTCCAATGTTTCGGGTTCGATCTTCCACTGCGACAACACAGACGTTCTGATTTGCCTTTGAACAGAAGACTTCACAGGCGTGTGTCCTGAGATATCGGTCGATGGCGAAAACCTAGGGCGTCAGGACTCAGAAACGTTTATTTATCAGATTATCAGAAAGATCGTTTACTTTTTGAACATTTGCAAAATGTTTATCCGCTTTAAAGGCCTTGAGATCGAAGAGAGGTGAATGTGAAGGCTTGAGTGATCGAGTGTTGGAGGGCGTTGATAACAAAGGATCACTCTTCTGAGATATAAACTTGATACTTCTACATTATTTCTCGTAATGATTACTGGTACATAGATAACTGTGATGATTTTAAAGAGAAAAGAATTTCCCGTCAACTAAAGAAAAAAGAAAAAGAAGAAAAAGGGTAAGAACAGCAAACAAGGAATTTTGTGAATACAAATTAAATGAAACATAGGATGGTAGGGGGTGGTGGTGGGGGGAAACAGGGGTCATTGCTTGAGAGGAATTTGAGACATACTTAAACCTAGATATTTCATGTTCCTCATCTGAAGGACTTTGACGCTCAAAAAGAAAAGATTTGCCCATCCAATAGATATAAACCTTTATCTCACTTTCAACAACCCCCTCGGATTCATCTCGAAAGCTCATATGTCCTCGTCTTTATCATCCAGTTGACTAGGCTTGAGCATACCAGGAATACGCATCGCAGCTTGACGTTCAGCTTCCGCTTTTTGTTGACTTTCGAGCTCTTTTTCTTCCAAATAAAGTTCCGCATTGTCACCAGCAGAGAACTCCTTGAGTTGAATGAGAAAGTCTCTGAGAGCAAGTTTGAACCGATTGATGTCGTTATTATATTCCACAAGGGCCGCGACAAATATTTGGATTTGTGCACTGTTCAAGATTTTCAAGAAAATGATTAGTTCAGTTACAGAAGGGGAAGCTCGGAACCAAACTGACTTTGAGACATGGGGAAAGGCGCTCTTCAACAGATTTGCCGTGTAATCCCTTAAGAACTGGGTGTTGTTGAGTGTTTCTGGGAAAGCTGCCGGATCATACAACGGTTGAGCGATGACGTTCGTGTCAACCAGTTGGTACAGGCGGGCAAGCAGTGCACTTTGCAGCTTGAATCCACTCTTGTGATCCGCATCAGTGAGCACGAAGAAAATATCTTGGAGGATGCTGAGGAAGTATTGTTGGAAAAATGCGTTCGTAACGGCAGGATCAGTTGCAGTAGCAAAGTTGTTGATGACTTCGAGACACACTACATTTGCAGACAATTAACTTCGTGTCCACATAGAAGGATAATGGGGTAGCTCACAATTAAGACCCGTATCCGCGATGTCCCGCATTGTGTGCTTGATCGCCCAGATGATACTGTCCATGAAAAGCTTGAATTGGTTCGGGGGGATGGTCAAAAGGGCTGCAATTTCACGTCAAACTCTCGAAAGACAGGCAACAAATGATAGTTTCCTTACCAGGGAAACAATTCAGATTGATCGCACGAAGAAGTTTGAAGAAGCCAACGCGATGTTCAGGGTACTCAGCAAAGTCTTGATTGATCATATTCAACGTCGGCTCGAAGACTGCCTCCAGAATGGCAGGCACTTGAGGCGTCAGAAGATGCTAAAAAGGCAGGCCTGGTGAGTTGACTTGTGTGGAGGAAGCTTCCGATACGTACGCCGAGTCTGGAAATAATAGACGCCATCACATTCAATACTTCGGCGTCTCGAGCTGTCGCGACATTGCAATTATAGTCCCCGAGAATAGCATCCAGCAAAGGTGGCATAAAGTTCGCATTCACAGCATCCAAGTCTTCCGCTTTCCTGACGTAAGTTTCCATAAGCTTCAACACCTCCTTTTTCACCGTTCGTAATTGGCGGACTTTTGGTGTTTTGGTTGCAATAGAACCTAATGGCGATGAAGAACTGGATAAACACTTTGTTCCATGTATAACACCAAGAGAAAAACCATACCCTCTTTCTGGATGGTGTCACTAACAATGCCGCTGACTGCCTTGTAAAGTCCAAGCATATCCAGGAAGATGCGGCCCAACTGGGGAAGATAAAAGCTACCAATGGACGTACACGCCGCGACATTGGTTTTAAGGACGTTAGCGAGGATCTTGATGTTATCCGGGCTAGAAAGTACGTCCATATTCTGAGCAGCTTGGGTCATCAACGAGTCCCACTAGAAAGGTGTTGATGATCAGAGTCTCAAGTATTGGAGCCAGAAAGTACGTACGGCGTTATTGGGAAGTTCCATCAACTTTGCAATAAGCTTTTCTTGTTGGGGTTTATTGGGTTGAGCAGAGATCATATAGCCAACTGCCTCGTAAAAGGTGTGCACCTTCAAACAACATATCAAGGATCAAATTTTGAAGGGTGAAAACACAAACGAACCTGCTGGGGAGATAAATCTACCGTAATTCTGTGCAACAATCGCAGAATTTCGTCCACAAATGGTTCCGTTTCGCCAGATTGATGCATCACGAAATGTCGCCTGCATTTCTGAGCTATTTTGATGAATGTATCGCAAGCCATGTCTTGTACACCCTCGTGTGTCTCGTGCATGAACTCAAACAACTTGTTTACGACCGTCTTGAGGAACTTCCAATGTGCCTTGAGGAACCGAGGGTATTGACCGACGATGTACATGATATCAGACGCGACAACAGCTTTGTTGTCCTTCCCCCTCTTAATTTCGCAGAGTCCGAGTAGGTCTTTGATAACGGTCACGAGGAAACGTTTCTCGGTATCCTCGTCTGAAATAACTTGAGTAATAGATCCAGTATGGAACCCAGAAACTTACTCATTGCGCCCGAGATTGAGCCAATAGCCCAACATAGAGTATTGAGGTTATTCCAAGACCACTCTGAACCATCTACTTGCTTAGCAAGCTTCTCGGTCAATATGTTTTCCGTGTCATTGACGTCAAGATGCGTCAGATACACCAGCAATTCACGCATGGACTTGTACAACACTATCGTGTCGCTTTCCTTCATGAACTCTCGCACAATCTCACCTTCATCGTTCTCAACGATGAGAACCTATTTAATAGCTTTAGATGGGAATACAGAGAGAAACAAAAGTGACAGACCTCCTCTGGCTTCACCATACGCTCAATAACCACCAAACGCAAATTTGAAAGAACATCGCTATAAATGTTCTTGCGTAGAGAGATGCCGTTCAACATGCTCGCTCCATTCGAGCTACCCAAATTCAGACCCATCAATAGGCCCGAGTCGCCAATGGGCAAACTTTGAATTTCTTCGTACAACTCCGCCACGAGTTTCAACCAGTACTCCAAACAAATTTTGAAAATTTCACGTTCATCTACCTGTGAGATTTTGACCATGTAGAGGTGGGCATTCAACAACACGTCGCGGTTTTGTTCTGACTCAACTGCCCGAAGGTGGTTGGACAAGAAATTGGCAAGAAACAAAGCGAGATTGAGGACGAGCTCCTGACCAGCATCTCCAGCATTTTGATAGGCCTGAGCAATGTTCGTGCTCGGAGGAATCATGCGATTGATAGAGGTCATGACCATAGCGAAGAGGATAACAAATTTAGGATCATATTCGGGCCCGACATTCAAGGCTGCAATCTCAGCCAGACATTTCAGAGTGATATTCCGAAATTCGGGCGCCTCAAGGAACTAGATAGGACGTCATTCAAAACGAACGAGAAGAGGGAGAGGGAAGAGAGGGAACATACGCGATTGAGCAAAAGATCGATAATAGTGGTCTCAAATATATAACCGAGAGGAATCCAATTCAGGAATCGAAGAAGAGTCTCCAGGGTAGCTTTGATCAGTGACACCTTCTGCGCCTCCTCGAGGACCTCAGAGCAGAGCTTGAAGATCTCAGAAAACTCTCCACACATTTGGTTCTTCAAATTCTTAATCTTCGCCTGTGTCATTTGCTCAGCGGAGAAATCGAAAACTTCTTCAGAGAGAAGTTTCAGTATAACCATGTTATTTTCGCACAGAGAAAGGTTTGTTTTCGATGATTCGACGAGCTCAGTGATAAAGGTCGGCCAATTGTGTGGCCATTCTTGCTTAAGGATCTAAAGCGAAGATATTGAGCGTGAAATTACGCGTTTGATATTGTGAAAGCACTGACTTGGACAAGTGCAAGATTGAGTTTGTTGATGTACGTCCTCTCTTTCCTAAATGAAACCTCGTCTGACGCAACTTTAACAGTTACGCCGACGATGAAATTCCGGATTCCTGTTGGAAATTAAGGTACTCGGAACTGAAAAATATAGTTCCGAACGTTTCAACAAACCTTGGCGTTGACCTTCCGGAAGGGTTTTCCATCTAGTCTGAATCAGCTTCTCTAGAATTTGTAGGCCGATATACTGTGTCACCACCTTAAGACACGAAAAGGAATGGACATGTTAATTTGTGAACGCACTTTTGCTTGGGGAAATGAAGAATTTTCAAGTATATCTGGCACTCGCGTCCATGATTCAGGGTGATCTTGAAATTGGGTAAGGACTTGCTGAGCAACCGCTTGCTAAAATGTAAAATCAGATCAAATCATTCGTTGATAACTAGCAGCTAGACTAACCTCCTGCCCTATTCCAGTGTAGAATGCCATGACGACCTTGTCCATTAGCCCAACATCGAACTCTCTCGAGAAATCAATTAGACTCTGCAAAGAAAGCATGAAATATGACAATGTTGAGGCCTCAATCACGACCTAATTTCATACCTCCATAGTTGCGCTAATAGTAGGATAATGCGCCGATAGAGATAGATGGTAGATAATAAGAAACCTGAGCGCGATTTGTCGAGTTCCACTGTTGGATTCGATGAAGTTGGGCAGAGGGTGATCAGCACTGACTCTTGTCACGTGGCCATACTTAGTGACTAAGTACTAACACGACATCAACTTCAATAATATTAGAACAGTACCTGGGATTGATCTCCCAGCTTTGACCTCCGGGATCCCTTCTGTCTTGCCCATGGGGAGCGAAAGCAGGAGAAGTCCCAAGCCATGTCCACTACAAAAGAACATCCCTGTATCCCCGAAATCGTCCATGCTTTGTGCCGTGATTTATTTCTGAAACAAGATCATGTAAGTTATCGTTGTCCTTCCAGCGAAAAATTCATGACGATTCCGGACCAGGAACTATTTCTTCAGAGACTTGGGATCGTCAATTCTTCAACCATCCTCGTAAATCATTTACTACCCTATTCATTAACTCATCTGCCAGTCAACCGCGATTTATATTCCAACACAGACAGACATTGTTGCAGACACATGCTCCAAGGGACTCTGGAGGCCATGATCGTCGAAGTCGACAAGGAAAACGCCACATGGCTAATTAGCGGAGCATGTACTGGAGGGATTTTTTTGTTAGTGCGTGGTGCTAAGTATGTTTCTGGGTCTGACATTTCTAATAGCTCGAATTGCCACCATTCTCGGATGCGGAATATGTAGTTGTACGGAACCCTGTTCAGGGCGATGATTCAACCCACAACAACAATCTATTCCTCCCTCCTTTCACCGATACTGAAACCTCAAATATTCGCAACCCATTCCTCGTCGTCCTCGATGCCAATATCGCGTTGCGATCCTTCAGAAGCAACCCTCTTCCACTGCGCCAGGAGGACATGGAACTCATCGATTTGACCGTCCAATTGGTGGAGAAGATCTTTTTCAAACCCTTGGTTGATGCTCTCGACAAGGAACTTCTCGACCTCCACAATTACCATGTAGCTGTTGCTCTACAAGGAGATGAAGAGGGTAAAGCGGGCGCTTCCAGACTGGGGCGAGTAGTCGAGAGACCTGGTTCTGGTCCTAGCCACGAGGAAATGACCGATATCTCATGTCCGGACAAGGTATAACTTGCAATTTTTTTAATCTTTTTATTTTATTTTATTTTCATTTTTGGCATCTTATGTTTTTCTCTCTGAGATCATGAGTACTCGGATGACGAAGACTCAGAACTTGGTTCGCAATTTGATTGTAGTAAGGAACACTGATAGGGGCCGTTGCCCCTTACACCAAGCTCAGATGTTGCCTTGGATCCCGTTGTTGACTTCGCTGAGAAAGTCCTCCATTGGATCCGTCGCTGATGTGCCTTGCGTCTGCAGCAAAACAACCTATGGATACGATGTAGTTGACAGACAACACCTGCGAACGTTCGTCAATATTGAGCCCTATCTGTCCTATCGTCCTTCAACGTAGCGATTTCTGGTCGTCCAATATACCAAACATCGTCCCTGACGACATCAGGGTCATTGTAGCTAATATACATGATTGAAGGACGAGGCAAACTTTGAACAGTTTGATTGTATACGTTCCTTTCCCAATTCTTCATTGACAAATGCCTTATCATCTTGCATGACAGCCGCCGACTTGCTTCCCTAGGTTCGTTAATCCCTCTCTATTACAATGCCCAACGGTTTACCATATGCCGACCTTGGATGACTTCTTCGAGAGAGGTTCGAATTTCGGATCTGGTATAGTTTTCGACCTGGCCGATCTTCTTGAAGTCTTCCCTTTCCCCGAATTTCTGTATGGCACACAGCGCGAAAGGCTGGAGCAAATTAAACAATGTGCTTTCAACATCATAGCTTGGTCAATCACAAACGCTATCTTGTGAACTCACTGCTATTCAGGACGTTGGCATCTTACCACATTTTTGTCTCTTCAATCTGCTCACAATTCTTACAATACACAACCATCTTTCTATTCTTTCTATTTGAAAACCCTAGAACCGAGTCCATAAACGATCGGAAGAATAAGATACTCGAGTCTCTTCCCAATCCGAATCGTTAAGCTTTACAAGGACTGCATTCCCAGCGCGTTGTTCTTCAGAAAGAACAGTGGCGAAGTGAGAAGTCTTGGACTGTCTTACCTAAGGAGCCTTCCAGCAGGTGAGATTTCTGGCCAGTTACAAATGTTCAAGTCCGTAGATTGCCCCTACTACGTCGATAGCAATCTTTATGTAAGTATTTTGTTGAATCTCCTTGTACTGTATCGGGTGTTCCTCCGTTGTTCCGACAAAATTGTCTTCGAGATCCAACAAAAATGATCATGATTTAGGAAGAGAAATCCAAGTTGTTCGGATTGCAGCTCGTTGGGACATCATCATGATATCCATAGGATCGCCGCAGGGCAAGTTAGTTACTGGTCGTGCATCCAACCTGTACTGGACGGGCCATGCCATGCCACTGAGACTTTTTAGTCCGGTTCCTTGCCGGCTCTGAAGGTCCATCTCCTTCACTGCGGAAATCTGCCAGATGAGGTCTGCGTACTTCTGTCCACGAACTGCGATTCAATCTAGTACTGAAAAAAGATAAATAGGACCAAATACCTCTTCATCGAACATGCTTCAGAAAGTCGCGATCATAGGTATTTATTGTGTTCAATATAAAGACTGACCTGCATTGAAAAAATTTTGTTTATAGGAGCAGGCCCAGCTGGTTTAGCTGCAGCAAGGGCTTTGAAGCAATATCCAAACCTTTCTGCCGTCATTTTCGAGGCAAAATCTACACTCGGAGGTTTATGGGGAGTATCAGAAGACCGAACACCCGACACAGGCATCAAGTGTCCGCCTTGGTTGAGAACAAATTTGTCGCGATTTACGTGCTCTTTTTCTGATCTTCCTTGGCGAACGACATCCAAACCAGGGAACGATACACATCCATCTCGTCTCTTTCCTAAATCATCTGAAATGCAACAGTATCTCCAGGATTACGCTTCCGGTCTGTCACACAATATATTTCATTTCAATACTCAGGTAACGCGCGTGGAGCACAATTTACAGCCAGATCAAAGTCTATGGAAGGTATCTTTCCTCCAGGGCGGTGGGGAGGAGACCAGTGCAGATTTTGATTTCGTTATAGTTGCCTCGGGTTTCTTTGCTGAACCGTGGATTCCACAATTTTTCCTCCCCTTCTCTCGTTTTGAACCCAAGGTCACCGCGCATGCTCCGCGAATTCTTCACAGTTCTGAATACGCCTTTGACCGTGTTCTATCCCTCTTCCCTTCTGCTGATACTGCCCATGAGGATCATCTGCCTAGGAAAAGGAGGATTGTCGTCATCGGCGGATCTTTAAGTGCGGTAGATGTCGTTTCCGATCTTTGTATCAACATCAACTCGATTCGACCGGCCTCTTCAGCTGAGAGGATTCCTGGGAGGCCGGAAGATATGTTGAACTTCTGGGAAGTCATACAAGTTTCACCTCGACCTTTTTGGGTCCTACCAAGGTTCTTACCTCACCTCAAAAGGATGGCGGGCGATACTTCTCTAACATCCCCTCCGAAATTCCTCCCTCTTGACTTGATATTGTACGACGCGTCGGGCCTTCAATACCGTCCTCCCGGCTACTCTGATACTCCTCCGTCAGAAGCAGACCAATTTTATCAGTCCAATGCGAACTGTCGTACTCTTTTAGGGTACAGATCAAATGCTCAGGCAGATCTCTCCCCTAACCTGGAAATCACGGAAGAAAATGGATGGATGTCGAGTCCGCCTTGGGTTACGATAAGCGACACGTATGCGAACTTTATGAAGGAGAAAAAGGCAGAAATTGTAATTGGACACGTCACAGGAGCTGATATCGCCAGCGATGCGAAGATCACACTGACTCTTACTCCGAACTCTCCCGTAGAAACTATCACTGAAGTGGATGTCATCATCTCCTGTACTGGATATACACCGTCTTTGGATAAATTTCTTTCACCGGATATACTCCATGCGATGGATTACTCTACGGCCTCTTCTTTGAATTCAGATCTCACCTTCCTACCGGCGATATTATCCCAACAAATGTTTTTGTGCTCCACTGGTCTTCCTCATCCGGCCACAACAACTATTGGATTTGTTGGGATGTATAAGGGTCCGTATTTTGGAGTTATTGAACTGCAAGCACGCTACTTGGCCGCGTTGTTCGCTGGCGAAGTAGAGTGGCCAGAGCAGGAAACTTTATCAAAGGACGCTGAGGCGATGAGGTCAATACGGCGCTCGAGAGAAAGGGAGAGGGTAGAGAACGACAGTAATAGGGAAAGGAATCAATGGAGTTGGGGTGATTATATGGGGGCAATGAAAGGTTTGGCAGAACAACTTGGAGTAGTGAATGGGACTCCATTTTCTACGAACAATTCGTCTGCATCACCATCGAAGAGCGAAATCGACCCAATCATTCCCGCCCACTTCTCAGGCCAAAATATGAATCAAGGTGCCTTGGAGTCAGTACACTCTCTGAGGGAAACCCTCGACTCTTCCTTTCTTTCTGTTTCCGTGTTTCGGGCCCTCCATGGATCATGGAAAGTTCACAGGAGGATAGTCTCACATTTAGCCGACGTTCCGGGAGGCGTCTTTGAGGGTACAGCAAACTTTTTACCGCGACGCAGTGAAGAATATGACTATGAGTATCTCTACTCCGAACTTGGGACTTTTACTCTTTCCAATAATCCAGAAATGAAGCTTGACGCCAGGAAGAAGTATATTTATCGATATGAGGAGGACAGAGAAGTTGTTAGTGTGTGGTTTGTACAGGGGGACGGTTGGACAGCCGATAATCTCTTTCACGAAGTGGCAAATTTTGATGGAATGGCAGCATCAACCACCACTCGATCTGCACCAGTGCGTGCGAGTGGTACTCGACACTTATGTGGACCAGATACCTATAACACTTCATACCACTTTTCATTTCTGAACTCTGGCCCCGAGCTTGAAAGCTTTACCATACGGTATAAAGTGGAGGGACCAAGGAAATATTATATCTCAGAAGCCACTTATGAGCGTGCTAGTCTCTGAGTGTGCCACAGGATTGGATAAGAGATTTTCCAGGCTGGAATATTCAGACAAAATATATCCAGAAGTTAATGATCAAGCTAGTAATCCAAGTGGTGAGGGATTTCCCAAGTTTTCTCGCTCAGCTCTGGCTATCATCAAGAGCTTTGACTGTCATATGCACATGAACGGTAATTACTCGCTAGCTGCCATAACTTTTGGAAGTCATGGGTCAAAATTGGGTGAGAAGTGTACAACTGAATGACTTACTCGCATTAATCAAATCACCACCACTCTCCTTCAAAACGCGGACTGCTTTTGCCCGTGAGCAGCTGACCTGCTGCATAACAAGCTCTATGTCTTTCGGATCAACACCGGTTTCATCGATACTAGCGTCATCCTCAGGAGCTTCGAGATCAGGAATATCGTCGTCGTCTTCATCACCGCCGGCCCCTGTATCAGCAAGGTTGGGAATATTGCTGCCACCTGATGAGTATTGTTGAGCAGCAGAAAGCTGTGACTGCGCGTTTGTGTCCTCAATTTTTGCTTCACCGAAAACAACGTAGCAGTCGCTGTTTGGAGATTTGTAGACTTCTGGAGACGCCAGCACGAAGAGATGCTGAAAAGATAGAAAATTGTTAGCAATACATAGCGCAAGGGTAATTCGTTTGTCTTGCTCACGTTTTTGGGCCTTCTCAGCGTCACCCGAGTGATACCAGACACCTTCTTCAATCCCAGTCCAAGCAAAGCCTTCCTTGCCTTACGTTCCGCCCGCGACTGGATCTTCTCGAGGGCAGCAGCGGAAGTAGGATCTTCCTCCTCGTTTTCGTTTTCGTGATCGTGTTCATGGTCAGATTGGTCGGACGTGACTTCTTCGATGTGGGCGGACATCTGTGGAAATAGCAAGACCCGACGTGTTCAGAAACTACTTGTTATCGGGTCTCGTCGACGAGCATCCGTGTAAAGGAGAGGTCATGGACACTGGACGCTCACAATGTCTAAGAGTATGTGTGCAAGTGAAACTTACCTCAATTTTCCTTTTGGTTGGCTATCAACGAGGCCAGCAGCGAGCTCGACGTGTCGGACGGTGAGACGTTGTTTGGTTCTAATATGGCCCGATTGGCTACAACAAATGAACCAAAGGGGCGCGTGAAAAGCGGATTTAAATCATGCCTCTTTGGCTTGCCTGAGGCCTGATGCATGATGCCTAACATCGCTTATCAAGTTCGGTCGACACTGAACAAGGATCCAGATGGATTGCCTTTGAATGACCTTCTTGCCGTCGTTAGCGAGTATGTGAATGAATGCGCGACGAGGGAGGAACTGGACGAGCGTATATTCCGGCTCGAGGAGGAACTTCAAGAGATTTGTCATGAGGGGCTCGTTTATGCGAATTTGGAATCAACGGAGATTTTCCTAGCTGTGTTGTACCACCTTGGACCAACCCTTCCTCCTACTTCTGTTATGTCGTGGTTCGACCTCGTCTTGCGGCCCGCTTTGCGCGAACCTAAACTTCCAACACAAGCTGTCAACCATGCGAAGGACCTTATCGTGTCATCTCTGCATAAAGCGAACAATGATTGTATAGAGAAGGTTAAGGACTTTCGAAGACGGCTCATGGACCTCTATCTGCTGGATGCTTTCAATGAAGGATCTGGAGAAGATATTCTTGAATGGGCAGAGCTAAGCCAAGAAGATCGACACAAAAGGACACAATGGAAACACAATCTTGAGGATATTCTTCTCAGGTTTGGGAATGAAAGGCCGGAGGTACGATGAATTTATTACAGATTTTGTTTTCCTTGCTTTGTCTGATTGCAACCTTAAGAATCTTTTCGATGAAATCGTCATTCATTTTGCTATACCCTCGTCACGACTACGACTGATCGCACTATTGAACATTTTTACAACCGCACCTTCCTTTTCTTCTGCTGCCAAAATTCTCCCTAAACATCCACTGATGCTTCACTTGCTTTATTCCCTCTTTTTCGACACCTCGTCCACCGCTGCTACATTGGGAATCACGCTGCTGGTAAAAGTTTTGCCCTTCTTGGCTGCTCATGCTCGTCACGACCTTAAAGCGATGCTTCCAAAACTTCTTGCCATACTCGCGAGGATCATGTGCTGGAAGGAAAGACCTGCGTCCAAGAATGAGGCGGATCTGGATGAAACGATTGATGCAGATTTTGAACGGGAGCTAGAGTGTGAGACGAATCCGGTTCCTGTTGCCAACCCAGATATACAATGGGCACGATTAGAAATGTCATTTCGTGCAACATCTCTTCCACCATCTTCACGGAATTATTTCACCATGCTATACTATTTATTTCCGTCAAACTTGCTTACATTTCTTCGGAGTCCCGCACAATATCTAATCAACAGTGGTGTTCCAAGTCCTTATATGGAAACTTGGGACCATACTTTTAATGAGGATAAAATTCATCGGCGAAGCAAGGTGAATCTCATCTTTACTATGTTTTTTTCTGCTGAAGTTAAACTCATTCTCCTAGGATTTGATTCAAGAACACAATTGCCATCCTGCGCTCATTCAGCACGACGCTGTCGCTGAACTCACTGAACCAGAGTTTTGGATCAAATATGAGATCCATCGCATCGTTTCGGAAGCAAGCATGCTCGATCTTCGTAACCTCGTTGTGGCCATGCGAGCGCGATATCATCCGACCTATCAAGAGCAGAAAGCCACATCTCTAACATCCACAACACAACTTTCTTCACCTAGTGAGGCTTCCTCGGGCACCGATTTCGACAGAAAAACTAACGAAGCAGGACATTCCCCGATTCCATGCGTTATACGACCCATGGATTCCTCCTCGGGAAAGGCGATTATTTCCCTACAAGATATGATTAACGCTACCATAGTTCTGAAGTCCAATCTGGACGTCGAGGTTGTTC
>Ga0307514_10002413_pt1 | contig 19515 bp, 26 predicted proteins | sample 16_EM_MG_FD_203088 | JGI IMG/M metagenome (GOLD analysis project Ga0307514, IMG submission 203088) | Populus trichocarpa ectomycorrhiza microbial communities from riparian zone in the Pacific Northwest, United States - 16_EM | ecosystem: Host-associated > Plants > Roots > Unclassified | place... | reverse complement strand
TAAATAAAAGACAAATGCCCTTTTTTGGGTATTTTTATTTTAAATATAAATGGATTTGACTTTTATTTGATCTATAAATGCACACTTCTAGTGAATTCCAATTGGTTGCTTGCTAATAGTAACAAAAAGAAAAAGGGTTTTTTTGTTTCATGTAGAAAGGAGCTTTTGTTCTAGTTCTCTATTAAAAATACTGATTCATGAAATGGAAATAAATATAATTGGCAATTAAATAGTTGAACCCCCGAAGTGCGAGCGATAATTTGAGACATAGAGATTTATCCTCAAAAAGGAATTTGTACTTGATCACGTGCGCCACGTTGCATAAATGTAATCCAAGTACTAGTACCAAACGCCCAGGGTCCACTTTCAGTGTCTAGTGTCAGATTATCCCTCATGTCAATTCAAGATCGTACAAATGAATTCAAGGCGTGCGTAGACTCAATACGCAACAGGTCGGCTTTCAGCAGTCGCAATGCCGATGCAAAACAACGTCTCATCGAAACCAAACTCTCTGGGAACAAAAGCGAATTCTCCCGAATGGCAAATGCGATTGGGAAAGACATTAGCAGCACGAATATCAAGTTAAACAAGCTTGGACAGTGTGCGTGACTTTTCTGTTTTACTCTTAAAAGACTACTGAAATAGCTTCATGGGAACAGTAGCGAAACGAAAGACACTGTTCGACGACCGGCCAGTCGAGATTAGTGTGGGCTTTCTTTATATACTGCTTTACACTCATTTTTATCGACGGAACACAGGAACTTACGTTTATCATTAAGCAAGATATTGCTAGCACCAATAAGCAAATAGCTGCTCTCCAGTCGTATGTTAAGCAACGTCAGAGTGCTGCTACTTCACCGGAGGCAAGGATGATCGACGAACACCACCACAATACAGTCATGATGCTACAGAACAGACTAGCAACCGCGAGCATGACATTTAAAGATGTTCTCGAACTAAGAACGCAGGTACATAACCTTGGATAGAAATACGCTTCATTGGTCTGATTGCACATCACTTTCTAGAACATGAAGGAGTCCAAAAGCCGAACGGAACAGTTTATGTATACTGCACAGTCAGCTGCAAATCAAGCACCCTCATGTATGTACCCGTTTTCAACTACGTTTCAAACCTCATCTTGATGTGCTGCTAGTGCTGTACAACACACAACGGTTAGACCCCATGGGCGACGGGAGTGGGAATCCTTACGATCAGAAGGGCAAAGGAAGAGCCAATCAAAATGGGGACGTGCTTGCTCTCGATCTGGATTCTGCTGAGGAGGGTACCTCCCGGACGCCAAATGGTTTTATGCAAATGCAGCTCGTCGAGCAACAGGCAAGTAATTCCATTTTTATACTTAGTTATCCTTTCAACTTCATTTAGGATTCGTATATTCAACAACGTTCTACAGCAATTGAGTCTATCGAGACCACCATTGCCGAACTTGGACAAATTTTCACGCAGTTGGCCAATATGGTTGCAGAACAGAGGGAAACAGTGCAACGCATTGATGCGGATACTCACGACATCATGGACAACGTTGGTTTGGGGCAACGCGAATTACTCAAATATTATGCCCGCATCTCGAGCAGTAGATGGTTGATGTTGAAGATATTTGGTGTTCTGATTGTTTTTGTAAGTTTCCGAGATGTCTTTTCGCGGCTCGTGCTCATGTTGCTTTGCCAAGTTCCTTATCTTCATCCTCGTATCGTGATTTCGTCATGAGAGTGGAGGGACCGTTCGTTACGCACATTGAGCACTTGTTTTATACTTGGATTATATATATTTCATCCGTATCCTTGCATATGTATTAAATTGATACCGATATCCACATAATCATGAAAGGCTAGTCAACTGGTATTGCATTAGCGCCCGTGGCCCATAACTTCACTCTTGACTTCGAGTTCTTGCGGTGTCCTCTACGACTTCGTTTGTCATCGACATCTCCAACAGTCCATGTTTTTCTTGTCATTGGCGTGTGTTCCAAACCAGATGTCATCGAGTGCCGCTGAGGTTTTTGTGGTAGAGATGGGCCGTTTCCTTCATGTTCCTCCACGCGCTTTACCTGAAACCAAAAATCAAACATAGAGCCAGTGCAATAAGTGGGCATCAAACTACCTACACGTTGTCCCAGCAAAGCCTTGTTTCGTTCTCTGACTTTGGCTAGCCTCGATTCGCTCTTTCCTCCACCCCCGGCTGTCAATTCCACATTGATTAAACGGCCCTCCAAATTTGACTGATGCAATTTCAGAGCTTGCTGAAGGGCGTTCCTATGTGTGAATTCCAGAAAAGCGCAGCCTTTTGACTTTGATTTCTGTCCAGCCTTGACTTTCGGGGTCAGCAAGCGGACACTTGGGAGAGGATCTGTGACAGGAGAAAAGGCAGGAACGAATAAGTGAGAAATACGACGAATATGTAGAGATAAGGCAGAACACACCACATAACGCAAAATGATTTTCTATCTTTTCTTTTGTCGTAGTGTATTTCAGATTGCCTTGAAAAAAAGTAAGAACAAATTGGAAAATCAACAGACATGGAAAAGATATAAGAGAAACTCACCAATAAATAAAATGAATTTCTGCTTTGGTTGGTTTTTCTGCTGTTCTTCGTCCCCCTCTTCCTCAGCTACTTTCTTCCGCTTTGTCTTAGACCTGCCCTCCACCTCAACACGATCCTCTCGACCCTCCGCCTTTACGCCGTCATCCTCTCTCATCCTCTTCTTCCCCTTCAGAACGGCGACAGAGACAGAAACATCTTCTTTCTCTGCGTCGCCTTTGCTTTTGCTGCCGCTTTTGCCTTTCTTGTGTTGGACCGCATCCCCTTCTTCGTGCCTGCACGTCTTGCTGTCGTCTTTGCGCGGAACTCCTTGATCTTGAGCTGGATCGCCTTCCAACCCAAAGAGAGCCTCGCCTTCCATGAAAGGGATCGCATTATATTCCATGCCAGAGAGTTCATTCCTGTGTCTTCCTTTGCCTTGTTGTCGTTTGCCGGTCTTGCGTTCACGAAACGCAAGGCCCTTCTTCTGCTTTTTTGTAAGTCTTTGGGAGGTGCTCATCGTGGTTTCCTTGAGGCAAGTGTGAGTCTACTGAGGCATTTTTATCGCGTTTCAGCACAGCTCATGTAAAACAGCAGTTTTCTTGTGCTTACACGACAATGCAACGAGGAGTTCGAATGCTGTAACTGTACAATTTCCTAAGCAAGATTCATTATCCTCGGCATTTTTAGCATTCCTTCCTCTTTTAGTAATATTTCTGTTCTATCGGTCAGATTCGTCACCAAGCATTTTATGAATGCCCTCAGGCTGTCCATTACACGGTCATACCCTTGCAGTTGAATATATACTAATCTGCCCCACCACCTGGAGCGAAGGTCTGGGACGAAGCAAGCCACAACCTTCAGACTAAATTCTCCGCCTTCCTTTTGCGGTTGTCCGGCTGCAAATGTTCAAGTTATGCAATTGGTAAATAATATCGATGAAAAGGTGCTTTACATGCAGGCCTGCCAAAAAGGATTCAGATGAATGAGCCGAAAATCGAGAAAGGTAGGCCATAGTGTTTTTTCTTACATTTCTATGTACTTTGCTAACGTCCATCTTTCCCCTTTACACATCCGTAGTTTCACGTATTCTACGTGTACTTTCGCGAAGTTCAATGTGCTTGTTCGCCACCGCTGGTATTTGCTGGTGTCCCAATTCGGGGACCCTGTCAATTATGGATGTCCAAGTCGTGCTTTTATCGTAGTGCCCAAGGCGAATGTTACGGTAGATGTGACACGACATGTTATTCAACACGACGAAGCATGGTAAGGTGAACATGAAAGACCAAATTCTTGTGCTGGAGTGACCGAAGTATGAGATTGTGAAAATGAGGGTGAACACAAGAGAAACTCTAACGACAAGGAAAGAAAAATTAGCCTGAACGAAATGCCCTCACGAAGAAAGAACAGAACTTACAGGTAGTAAGCTTGACCGTTCTGCAAGATGGATCTGGAAAATGCTGGAAGATGCTTCCCCAGTACCATGACATCAAACCCGTTCTTGACATTGGTCTCCATGTACACATTGGTGAAAAACGCCCAAGATGTCGCAAGGAATACGAGAGTATCGTTCACAGGCGGCAGTATTATACTAAATTTCACGTATGGCTTCAATTCGTCCTGTACACAGTACTTCGTAAAGCCAATATTCGTGGCTGAAGTGCTTATTGGCACTAGAATGCTGCAGCCAAAAACGCCGAGCCAAAGAAGAAAAAAGAAAGTGGTGACATGTTTGTTGTGGTTGTAGAGCGCAGAGACGCGGAAGACGAAGAGCAGAACGGTAGCTGGGGCGGTAAAGGGGTATATCACCTGTATGTTTCGCACTAATGCGCAGTCGCCAACGGGATTAGCTGCAGTATCTCTCAGCACAGAATTGGCGTAGATAGCAGCAGACATAGACTGACTTTGTACAACAGCGAGTACCAGGAGATAGGTAAGCGACATTACTCTGATAGTCTGTTTAGCTGTCTGTCAGGATCTCAAGAGAATAGGTCACCTTGAGATAAAATAAACGATAACGGAAACGTCAATCCGATAACAAGTCAGCATCTCATAATCCTCGGGGATGTGTAAACCGATATCCCATATCAGAGCCTGTAAAGGTCCATGGGCGTTTGATCAAAGTCTAACTGTAGAACTTACTGCCAACGATCCAATTGTCGCATAGACTTGGTTTGTTAAAATCTCAGATATCGCTGGTGGCAGAAATGCCAAGGGCGTGAATGGATTAGGCAGCTGGCTAGTCGCGTTCATAGTAGTTTGACACCATGGAGCTCTCTAACAAGTGTCAGGTCTTGAAATGCACAGGCGGAATACCAGCGTCTACCAGAAAACTTTGTATTAAAATCAGGAAGATCTGCGTAGAGGGAAGGTTGATACTTATACGAAAGTTGCCACCCCGTTTGCCCGCAAACTCCGTCGTGTATCATATTGTGATCTCCGTGAGTACCCGGTCGTCTTCTGATGTACTTTGCGAGAAACGATTCCACCATCTTCAGGAACTCTTTTAATGCGGCTTTGACTGCCACAGCAAGGCAACAACAGGGCCGCGCTGCTGGGGACATGGAATAGTGCTTGTGGTAAAGAGCGTGAACAAAAAAGAATCCGATGATTCGGTCAGGAATTGGAGACTGCGGAAGGGGATATACCTTGCAAGTAGACAAAGGAAGAGACCGAAACAATTTGTCTTTAGATCAATTAATGAATGAGGCCATGCTTTGACGAAATCCAAAATTGCTGGAAGAAACAAGAAATACCAGCCGTAAGTGTAGTGTCAAAATAAATTCATTTTGTTTGTGCTGAAGGTTCTAATGAAGAAGAAGATCTGTATTTCACATTATATTTGAGATGCAATTCAAAGAATTAGACATGTGTCGTACCCAAGAGACAACCCATTCACAGCTTCACCTGCACCCTGAATTTCTCTTTCATCGTCTCCTTCACCAGGTCTTCTACGATTGAGCGGTCTCAAAACTGGACTTGCCATACCTAAAGTGGCTCTGAGAGTGGGACTGGAAGATACGCCGATTCCACGAGAAAAAGGAGGATAATTGCTTGCAATCGTGGGCGAAGACGTCGCAGAGCTGGCTGCAGATATCGGAATTGCAATAGGGATAGCAATAGGAAGTCTTGAACCATTGGATCTTATCATTGGAGAGCTGACAGTTGAATGTGAATCGCGAAGGTACGGTATAGATGGGGAGACTGCGCGCCGCTTGGAACTACTGGGATAAGGATCAAAACGATCATCGACTGAGCCTTTCCTGTACATTCAATAACTAAATATTCATGATGAGGGCGAAACTCACGTTTGCGTTTGCTGGCGCGTACAACACTGCTAGCCATTGTAGGAGGAGGTGTTTGGCGCCATTGGTTGATTGGATAAGAGGCCATTGAAGAAAGCAAGGGAGATCCCAGAGGCTGGTAGCAGCAAAGTTAGGGCTTCTCTAAATTGATATACCACGCAGCGCACCATGTCAACATCCATCGCTGCGCCAAAACTTGACGAGGTCTCTGATATGCTCATACCTGCGTCATCTCCATAAACACTCCCTGCTACGCTTGCCGCGGGGGTGATTGTCCTACTAGAAGATTTTTGCATGATATTTATTGGTTGGCTTCCGCTAGGTGGCGGATTGGTCGGAACCTCCTCCGGGGCAGGCTCATCGTCGTCACTTGGCGTTTCCTCGCGAGTGACCTCCTCCCGGCCAGCTTCTTCTGGATAGCGCCCTCTGTCTGGAAAAGCCCGTGGTGTACGTGGTTGGGAGGGTAAATCAGAAACCGATGCGACTAGGCGCTGAAAGGCCGCCTCGGACTTAACCTCTGCATCCTCTGGCCGAGCCTCTTGAGCTAGAAGGGTCAAAATCCTGTGTTGCTTAAGCTTGAAATAATAGTTGTGACAATATAAATGATATTGCAAAGTTGAAAGCTTACAGAAAAAGCCAATCTTCTACTGAAGATTGTTGGGATTTCCGTCGAATCCATGCTGGCCTTCCGCCGAGGGGGTGTCAATGGTGGGGGCCGAAACGTTGATTTAGCATTAGAAAAATCTTCTTCACTCCCTTCAATCTTTAAGGGTGGTGTGTTTGTTTCAGAGCTACTAGAAGAATCGGTCATCATTTTGTCTCTCTCGTTCTCCGTCTCTTCTACAGTGACCGCACTTTGACTTCGTCGCCTTGCGTGGAAGGCTGAAAACGACGAAGCAAGAGGGTGCATTCTTGCTTCGGACACGTACCCTCCCTTCTGAAGGAGACTAGGACGGCGGAATCTGTGGAATAGATTATCATCGATAGTTGAAGTGGGGTTTGATGACGACGGCAGGGCAAAATCTGAAGATGATGTAGGGAGAGGCGGACGCGATGATGCCTTGGGCATTATTGTGCCACTGGCGAGTGAAGGGATGAACTAATGATTTGTCGAAAAGATTATACTGGTTGCTTATAAGAAGAAAGGCGTGCTTCCTTCATGTTATTCAGGGTCCCTCCGATATTCCAATTTAATCATGGTTACGTAGCCATTGCAACGCCATACAAAATAATTATAGGTACTTCAATTAAGAATATTTGGCGACAGAGACCTGCAGATGCTAAAGCAATTTGATCAAGTGAGACCACACTGCTTCTCCCACAACGTAAGTTGCACCAAGAATTTGGCCTGAACCAATGATGAGCTTGTAAAATCCATCTGAAGTCAGAACTTACCTATCAAGGCCACGTTACCTATTCTGTAGAGAGAATTGACCCTCTAATGAAGTCCGAATTAATAACCAGTCATCCGTAAGCATAGTACGTACTTTACTTGGATCACCAGTTATGTAGCCCTGAGTGAAACCAATTCGTCCAATGACAAAGGCCGCACAAGCAGATGCGGCGAAGCAGGGGCACTTCAGGCTTGCAAGAATAGTACTAAACAAAGAGTGAATGTTCTAGAATTCCGTTCATAAAAACTTGAACAATCATACGTGGTATACAGCACTGGAAGATATTCGAGTGTGTTCTGGTGGGCACCTTCATGAACAACTTCAGTCATGACAGTTGATGACTTGAGAGCTGCGCAAACATACGTTGGGCGCAATTGAACCGCATAGCATCAACTGATTTCTCCTGTTCCGCCTTTTCTGCATAAGCTGTTTGTGCAGGATTACTTTGGGTATACTGTATAGAACATTTCAAAGATTACTCACCTTGAGGATACTTGACGCCTGCGCGTTTTCGGTACTTTGCTACCGTCAAACTCTGATACGCGAGCAAATACACAGTGGAGAGCAGTGCTGCCCCGACATATTGAGTGCTGTAAAGTCAATGAATCATCCATCTCAAAGAAGTAGGACGCATGACACACCCTTCTGGGATACTGATAGTGAACGACATGGTGTTTTGAAGTGAAGAGAAAGCTGTATCCGAACATAATTTATACCATCACAGTGATTTGTAAAGGATATGACGAATAGTGGTACGCGTTAGCTTTGTAAGATCAAAATGGAAATAGAGAAGTGACCGTACGACGTTAACGGATGTCCACGCGTTCACGTTTACGAGTCATTCTGCCGACAAGTGAAACAACTCTCGTATACTGCAGTGTTGTGTGGACATAAAATCTGGGTATTGGAGATGTCCACCATGTGGAGGTGAGCGAACATGAGATTTCGTAAGCGGACACCCGCAACGGGCCGTTCATCTAATTTTTGGCTTCTTGATAACCACGACCAAAAATGCCAAAACGTCCAGCAATCGACGCATTATCCGAAATGCAGTCCTTTCTAAAGGCGCCGATCAGTAGTAAAAGGCGCGATGCACAAGTAGATGACGAGATAGGTGAATTTGAAGATGCATGGGAAGATGAATTAGAAAGCGACGAGTACGTTCATCCTAACGACGACGGTAGGAGTGTGTATGCATGATATAATTGAAAATGTCTTGATTATTCCAAGCGATGGATGTGGACGAGGGATTACCCCCAATCGAAGAATCCGAAGACACAAAAGAGACAAGTCAAGTTTTCATTCCTGGCGTTCACGCTCTGGGAAAGGACGAGATCCTTCAACCCGATGAAACGGCATACCTTATGCTGCACCAAATGGGCGTTGACTGGCCATGTCTATCTTTTGATATTCTGAGAGACAACCTTGGAGACGAACGTCAACGACTACCAGCAACTATCTATATTGTAGCGGGTACGCAAGCAGATGTAGCAAAAAATAACAAGATGGTCGTTTACAAAATGAGCTCACTCCACCGAACACAGAAGGACGGTAGTGAGTGAGTTTCCTACTCATTTCAAGACCTTACCAGTGCTAATTTTTCCTATCAGACGAGTCAGACTCGGACGAAGACGACGATGACAATGCCGATGATCTTGATGAAGATGCAGTTCTCGAATCAAAATCTCTACCACACTTGGGTGGTGTAAATAGAGTCCGAGCGCAGCCCACTTCAGCCCATCCTTTAATTTCGCAACCGTACCACGTTGCAACCTGGGCAGAAACAGGGAATGTGCATATTTGGGATGTCCGCCCACTTATCGAATCCCTTGATGTTCCCGGATATTCGTACGATAAGACTCGTGTTGACAACCCGATCTTTACAATAAAGTCACATGGTCGAGCAGAAGGTTTTGCGATGGACTGGGCGGCATCGGGTTCTTCGTCTTTGAGGCTTCTGACCGGCGACATACACTCTAAAATTTACCTGACAACATCAACTCCGTCAGGCTTCAATGCACTGGCTCAACCCTTCACATCACACACTTCGAGCGTGGAAGACATCCAATGGAGTCCATCGGAACCCACAGTTTTTGCCTCTTGTTCGGCAGATTGTAGCGTACAAATTTGGGATGTCCGCACGAAAGGCCGAAAAAGTGTAGTTGGCATCGTTTCGGCTCATGAAAGCGATGTCAATGTTATCAGTTGGAATAGGTTGACGTCTTACTTGCTCATTAGCGGTGGGGATGAGGGCGGTATAAAAGCATGGGATCTGCGGAATATAGCGAAATCAGGGTATTGTTTGTTTCTCAAGGTGATTCCGAAAAATCTGCTCATTGACCCTTTCAGTTCAACTCCACCTGATCCCGTGGCTCATTTTTCATGGCATAAGGCACCTGTCACTTCAATTGAATGGCACCCTTCCGAAGATTCAATCTTTGCTGCAGCAGGAGCAGATGATCAAGTCACTTTATGGGACCTTGCAGTTGAGCAAGATGACGAAGAGACAGGGGCGAATGAAACACTAGAAAATGGAGCAGTACCACCACAGCTGTTGTTCGTGCATCAGGGTCAGAAGGATATAAAGGAGCTGCATTGGCATTTCCAGATCCCGGGAACTGTCGTCACCACCGCATCTAATGGCTTTAATGTCTTCAAAACGATATCTGTCTAAAATCATTATGTTGATTGATCACTGCATCAGAAAAGTCGATTAGGAACAGCAAGAAACATTCTAAGTGGTTATTTCCTTTGCAAGGCTGTATAAGGCGATGTAGATATTCCTAAGGTCGCATAAATTTTGGCGCACAAGGAAAAGCTGGTGTTCGTCATGTTCCTGGAGAGCAAACTTGTATATATTCCTAATCAGTGAATTTAATTTGATGTTCAAGTGACAAATATACCACATAATCTTCAATATCAGAATATTCGACTATTTTCGAGCACAACTCCGCACGAGCGAGGTGATTCCTCCTAGTCATGTCCCGCATGTTGATGCCCGCTTCCTGTGCACGCTGCAACTCGGCGAGAAACACTGCCCAAAGCAAGATAATCTAATCATGGTCAAGCAAAGAGCTATTTGCGAACCTTCTCTTGCATGCAGAATTGAATCCGACAAGGGATCACCTTGCTGGTATCTGGTACCTCTGAATTAGAGATAAAGTGTCAGGTGAATTCCAAATTACCCATATGATGAGATCAGCCAGACTTGAGATTGGTCCTGGTGACGAGATCGATCTGTGAATTTTGCCTTTGAAACTTGGATCGCAAGAGATTACAAACCGTATGCTGGATCAAGGTCTCGCATTCTGCCTTTATCATAGAACGTGCCTCCTTTAATCCTGTGCAGGTAGTGTCAAAACTCCGGGTCACTTCTAGGGCGGGCAATGAACTTGAGAATCGTTTCTTGTCGTGTTCTTCAGAAAATCTCCTTTTTTTCGAAGGCGGTTCAGAGGGTACACCAAGACACTGGTCTGTGATTTCTGAAAGCATGACGCGTGAATACAACAGAGATCCAGGTCTCGAGATGTCGTCGATCATCCTTTGAAGATCACTGAGAGGCAGTTTGTGAAGTTATACGAAATTGGAGAAAGAGCAATTGACATTATCTGCAAGACCTTGAGATATCACTTCATAGGCAGAGAGATTCAAAAGCTCGCTTTTCGGGGAAAAATCCGAGTCACCACATCCAAGCCATTTTTCATAAAGTCCCGATACAAGCCCTGGAATATTTCAAGAATTCTGAGTAAAGCCTCTCTGTACGAGTCAGATTTAAGACCTCCAGCTGTGCATTCACGTTGGTATTCATTTGAGTTCTCGCAAGTTATAGTAAGAGTGTCTTCACGCGTTGTTTACAGATATTGTCCATTCTCCCTCACATCCGCATTCGCTCATAGTTCCTGGAACGCAATGGCCCAAGAGGAGAACGATGCCATCTCAGCATTGACAGGGTTTTCAATTAATCATGTTCTCGGCGACCTTTCACTACCCTCGGGAGATGGTCTTTCAAACAGACTTGGTATTTCTGGATTACCTACTTTGAAAGCCGACCAAATCTACAACAATAAATGGGTTGATGAAGAAGCAGTAGGACCAGAACAAGGTCAGGATTGGGAAGATGAAATAGACAGGGAAATGCGAGAGGAAGGTGCGGAACATGTGAATGTGAAGCAAGAAGAACTTGTACCAAGCGTGCGGCAAAAGGAGAAACGTACAAGAATTATCAAACGTTATGTCGAAAGGCCGAAGAGTGTTTATGAGCGATTTCCTGCTTTCGAGAAGGACAAGACTCTCGATTTTAGTGAGCTTTTCAAAGGATACACAGTGCACAAATCTCGGTTGTCGAAGCGCCCGTATCAGGGTACGTTGTAACATCTGAGTCTTTTTCACTTACCGAGTTCCGCAGTCGAGAACGTGTATGCACGTAAAAGAGATTATACCAAGGGTTTCCTGGATGCAGTTGTTGGAGACGCGAAAAGGCAGGTTGAGAACCAGCGTGTGGAGGAAGAGATGTCAGCTGGAAATATCGAAGCCGATCTGAGGAAGGCTCTGGAGGTGCGTCCTTGTTCGCCACAGTTGCTACCTGCATAACACTTTCGTAGGAACGTGGGCAAACGACTGTTCCCGTTACTTTGCCTTTGCACGACCGGACATTTGACCTTATTCTACTTTCAAATTGGGAGGACCAAATCATTTATGAACCCGAAAGTTTCACACATTCTACTTCATCTGCGCGTCCCCTTGTCCCGGAAGCTAAGCTTACTACACCTCTTAACAAAGTCCTGGAATCTGGTGCATGGACACAAAGCATTGTATGGGGGCCCAATGCTCCCTTCCGTGACTTCACACAGCTCGAATTAAACGAGGAGGATGTCATAATCGATGAAAAGCCTGGTGGGATTTCGCTTTTCAATTCATGGCTCGTGTTAATGGCTGGCTATAGTGGAGACATTCCGCGCTAGGAAGCGATTCAGGACAGACGCACAGGTTAAAGACAAATTCAATCTCTCGAACGACCACTACTATGAAGTTTCCAAGGAAGGGGGAAGACACCGGGTTCGTCAAACTTTTGGACAACTTGTTGTGGAACATGCCTACCCTGCTCAGAAGCTGCAACTACCATTCGTAAGTGATTTCATTGAAGAGAAATTAGTTTTTAATTTTTGCTAGTATAAAACTCGCCTATCCAAGCAAGAAGCACGTTCTTTCCATCGACCGGCACTCCAGTTCCCTTCCAATATTGAGATCCGATTTGGAAAAGTACGGACAGCGAAAAAAAAGAAGGACAAGGCTGGTCGGAAACTCGGGAAAGGCGGAAACATAGGCGAAGGCTTGCACCGAACCAGTGACCTTAGTCTCAGAGATACCTCAAACTTTGTTCTTTGGGAATACTCTGAAGAGCATCCACCAATTATTTCCAACTTTGGTATGGGCAACGTCCTCGTCAACTATTATCGCAAGAAAGATGAAAAAGACGATCATGTGCCAAAGGTTCAGTGGTCTCGCAATGCGTCAAGGCGTTCACTTACCGTCAACAGGGTGAACTCGGCTTCCCATTTGTCATGGAACCTCAAGATGAGTCTCCTTTTATGAAATTTGGCTACGTGTATCCTGGCCAGACGGTACCAGCCTTGTACAATAACCTCGTACGAGCACCACTGTTCCGTCAGAAACCATATCCAACAGATTTTCTGGTAGTCAGGTATAGCTTCTTCTGTTCTTCTGCTCTGAAATGCCGACCATTGGTATAGAAATACCATCAAAGGAGAAAGCAAATACTTCTTACGAGAAATCAAAAATCTGTTCGCCGTTGGTCAAACTTATCCAGTGACAGAAGTACCAGGACCACATTCACGGAAGATCACGAACACTATCAAATATCGTCTGCAGATCATTGCGTTCAAATTACTGAAGAAGAGTCCTGGAGAGCGTCTCAAGATATCTCGACTAATGAAGTACTTTCCAGATCAGAATGAGTTACAAATGCGGCAGAGGTTAAAGGTATGACTTGTTCCTGTGCGTTTGTGGCCTGGACTCAGTAGATGGTCAGGAATTTATGGAATATCACCGCCGAGGACCACATCAAGGTTTTTGGCGACTGAAAGCAAACTGGAACATCCCATCAGACGCAGAAATGCTCAAAATGGTTGGACCCGAACAAGTGGTACTCACGGAGAGCATGCAAATTGGGCAGCGTCACCTCCAAGACCTCGGGTACAGTCAGGCTGCGGAAGATGGAGACGACTCGAATCTCTCTGTTGAACAACAACTAGCACCTTGGATCACAACAAAGAATTTTCTGTTTGCGACGCAGGCAAAGGCCATGTTGCGACTGCACGGTGATGGTGACCCCACCGGTCGTGGCGAGGCGTTCAGCTTTATACGTATATCAATGAAGGATATTTTTGTCAAGGCCGGCGAGGACTACGAGCAGAAATTGGGTACGATTTATTTCCTGTCTTCGTTGGGACCCACTCATGCGTGTCACCACTAGCCGAAGCCGAAAATCGTCCAAAGTCTGCACACCGTTACAATGTCGCCGAGCAGCAGCAGATATATAAGTCTGAAATTGAACGTATATGGAAAGCCCAATTCGATTCGCTCAGTCGAAAGGATGAACCAAAACTGACGGCTGACGAGGAAAAGGAATTGCAAAAGAAGCCAATTACAGTTGGTCCCTCTGCTCGTCCTTCTCCGGCGTTGAGCCGGGCAGCGTCTGTAGACCCTCAGAGGGCAGGCAGTTTAGGACCCGAAGAAACCCGGAAGGTACTTAGGATCAAAAGGCTTGTAAGTACTACTTCAACCCATATAAATGGCCATTTCGGAATCTTTGCACCATAGATCGATGGTGTTTGGAGGACGGAAATTGTTCGAGACCCTGCAGTCATTGCTGCATATTTACGTAGTCGCCAACTGATTGAAGAAGAAGCTACAATGGCTGACACTCTTGCACCCACTGGTGATGCCGATAAAGATATGAGAGCGAAGAAGAGGTGCGTTGCAGTGATCCAGTTCTTCAAGCGTTCCTTATGGTCACGGTTAGGTTGGAGGAGGAGATTGCCCGAATGAAGAAAAACCAAGAGAGGCGCCTGCATAGAAAGAACGCCAAGATCGTCAAGGAAGGTGGAACCCCAATGACACTTAATCGACCTATCAAACCAGATACCACAGTGCGTAAAGCTTTACTTCCAATAACGGCACTACTAACGAATCTCTTTCTCTCTCTCCCAACAGCGGCGATGTGGACACTGCGGTCAAATGGGCCATATGAGTATGTTAATTGTCTCGACTTGCAAAGTTGTGGTCTGACCAAATCCTTTCCGCCACAGAAACTAATCGAAAATGTCCCCGTTGGGCCGAATTCAACAGCGGAGGTGCTCCAACCGCATCGACGCCTTCGGGTTCAATGGCAAGCCCGCCACCACCTTCCGCCACCCTTCCGTCAAGTCTCAGTGCTTTTGGTCGACCTGGTTCAGCTTTTGGACACCCAGCTGCAGTTCCATCACCCTTAGCGACAAGTCCGCCTATGACTGCGATGGATGATGATACATCCTCTTCCGCACCTAAAATTAAGCTGACCTTGAAGCGAGGTTAAAAGTTCTGTACATCATAATCTGCAATCCATTGTATCTTTCCCTTTGCAGTTGCGTGATTAGGTGGTTAAATTATATATGGGAAAGAAGTATCCTATAACTCCATGGCAACATTTTAATACCTCGTTTTTCTAACAAAGACCACAATCCATCGAAAATTTGCATATCCTGACAATGGGATAGATATAAGAAATGGTTGATATTGCAACCAAGTATGGGAACGTCCTAGATGTAGAACAACTTTCGACTTAAACACAGAAGCAAAATAATTAAAAGCAGTCCATGTCGCGCCATGGTTTCAAGCAGGAGTCATCTCGACGTCTCTCGTCGACGAATGCTGACTCATAAAGTTTCGATTAACGGACACCAACAAATTCAAAATAAAATCGGCGTGCATCTTCCTCTGCTCTGGAGATATATCATGAGTCGAAGCCCTATTCGATTCGACCCTGCCAACCAGTGAGCTGGGACGCTGTTGATCATCGTAATCAGATGCATCCGATGTAATGGAGTGTATGCTTGGCAGAACCGTGAACTGCATGCTCGGAGACGAGTTCATGGAACTATCGGGCGAAGAGTGTTGAGAACGGCCTCCTGGAGATGTACTCGTCTTCTTGAGAGGCGGAAGCCTGTACTGAACATCGCCTGTGAGAAGAGGATAAAGCGACCCAGATTGCAACGGTGCACTGTCCGCCGAGTTTGTAGACGCAAGCGGACGATGCAGCGCAACCGGCAACTTTGGCTCGACAGGTTGCGGAGGCCGTTCGTCTGTGGGCAAAGACTTGAGTGGGATCATCTGTCGTACCGCCTTGTTCATGTATTCCGGCGGTGCCAGTTGCGCCACAGATGTGCCGCGAGAAGGTCGAAGACAATCAAATGTGTCAAGAGGTAGCTGCGGTGGCGTATTCGTTGCAGGTGTCGACGCTGAGGACTGAGGCGAATTGATTTCCGAAGGAGGAGTCGGGTGCTGGTGGTGCTGATTTGAAAAGGTAGACCCGGTAGGATACTTGCTCGACCGGCGACCAAAATCACTTATAGGATAATTGCGCAGCGTTGCGTCGGGAATGTCATAGAAATTTCCGAGTTGGCCTGAGAATGCAGATTGGTTCGATCGCGCCGCCGATGAATTGTAACTGCTGCGATTAGAAGTTTGAACACCACCGTAAGGGGCGTCCGAGAAACCGAAATTGCTGGATGGTATTCCTGGCATGCCAGTAAGACCAAGCTGACTCAAAGTAGCAGGATCAAAGTAGTTTTCGGTTGACAGATTGGTTGGATGAGACGGAACCGTCGGGTAACGTGCAAGACCAGAAACATCCCTGCCAAGGGCTAGTAAGAACCCGTTGACTGCCGCGAGCTCCTCAGGCGTACGGATATCAAGAGAAACGTAACGAGGATTGAAACCAGAAGACGAATGGGTACTGCCGGAAATTTCATTGTAAGCCACATTGTTTAAACGCTCCGCCATACCTGATGAGAACATTAGTGGACTCTTGAGCAAACCACAATAGAGCTTCCACTAACGAGGATCATAAGACGGAGAGAAACGGCACTTTTTCACGTCGGAAAAAAAGTCATCCACATTGTAGCCGTCATGGGCTCGCTTGGTACCTGTCGGAACAGAAGTGGGGTCATTCCTCAGCATATCCCAAGAGGGGAGTGACGGATTGGTCATAAACATATCATGGGAATGGTGAGGATGTGCAGATGCATGGCCTAATTCAGGAGAAGGTGTAGGTAACAGAGGCGCATGAAATCCTGTCAGCGACGTTCACTTAGACCGACCTGTGGAGCACTACCAAAAAAGATTGTGACATACCGTCAGATGTAGTATGAGATTTCATACGAGTTTGGAAACCTCGTTGCTGCGGAGGAGCGCTGGCAGTGGGTGAGGAGGCCTTGCTTTTAGAATCAGTATCCCCTCCGCGCACGCGTGACACATAGGCCGGGTCAATGACAGTGATCGCCTTGGAATGTTTGTGTTGCTGGTGGTGCTCCTCTGTATGGATCTTTTCATGCTTCTTCAGATCCTGAGGTCTCTTGAAGGATTTCTTACAAATCTAGAATGAGAAACGTTAGATAATGATCAAAAGGAAGTAGGTGAGTTTTGATTTACGTCGCAGACATGCGGCTTGAGGGGTGTGTGGACTGAGGATCATTTAATAGATGACTAAAGTGGAATAAAAGGGATTACCTCTGAGATGGCTGGTAATGTGATCTCTTTTCGCACAGCTCGTTCCGCAGTCCTTCCATTTGCAGGTGAGACAGAGATTGTTGGTACTCTTGCGACCAACGTGGTCATTGCAAAGATGATTGTAGAGGGTCTCTGGGTCGGCAAAGGACTGAGTACAATCTTTCCAAAGACATTTATGGACGGATTGCTGCTGCTTGTGATCGTCTTGAGACTGTTGTTGAGGGACGGCAGACTTGTCTTCAGTCTGCTGACGGTCGTCGTCACTGTGAACAGCAACGGGCGAATGTGTGGTGGACGGGGAAGGAGGAAGCTGGGACATGACTTGCCAGGGATGCGCGAAGAGAAAGGATTGCTGGGCGCGATGCATGATTGTTTTTAAAAAGAGGGATATCTGCCAAGCTGTCAGGCCAAGAGCAAAGCCAAGATGGTCTTGGCACTGGCACCTGCCAAGCCCAGCGCGGGTAATCTTGGCAGATTATGTAATCTACGGTCTAGCTTTACAGCGTGTTGTCCGTTTCCACCTCATCATTCACTCGCAGCACTTTCACCCATTCCCGATAGTTGAAGTTCCCTTGTCGATCTGTAAATGACCCTTTGAATAGTCTGTCAATCTGTACTTGTGTCAATTTACATCCCTAATGCACGGATTAATATCTGCTTACTTCTTGTTCATTCATCCTATCTCCAATTTCACTGAGCCACTTCTTCATCTCATCCACTTTCACTGTCCCGGAATCACTCTCATCAAATGATCCGAATGCTTCCAAAAGTTCTGCTTCTGAATCAAACTCGAATAACCGCTCACTCATCATCGTGAGGAACATCGTGAAGTTGATACCTCGCTCCGACGAATTATTATCTTCATGTGAAGGCGCGCGATTATGTGTACCAGGCCGAGCACTGAGCAATTCATCCATCGTTCGTTTGGGTGGAGAAATACCTGACATACAAACAGCATTAAACCAGAAACAATGAGCAAACTGTTCACCCACCCAAACTCGTAAAGATCTCTCTCAAATCGCTCTCATTCACCCAGCCGTCCTTATCGTGGTCGATTAATTGAAATGCCTCCTTGAACTGCTGAATCTGGGGCGCCTGGAACAACGAAAACACTCCAGATGGCTCCCTTCGCGTCCGTGATTTCTGAGCTTTTGTCTGTTTGTTTGGCGTCGCAGTCGGCGAAAGGTAGTCAGGATATCGCGACATCTCAGTCTAGTTCTCGATAGCTACAGTAGCTACTGCGACAAGTTGAACATTCGTGACGGGCATCAAACGTGGGTGTGGCTGTGTTATCTCTTCCAAAACGGGCAACCTTCCAAAACACGGCATAAACGTTCGTGTTGGGCCAATTTATGTAATTATTCCTGTCAAATACCAATGCCAGTTCATAGTAATGAAGGTCGATACTTGATGGAGCTAAAACTTTCAAGCAAAAGGGACGGGTCACCAGAACAGATTGGAACGGAACTACAGGATGCAGCATGCATGTCGACAGAAATATCCGCCAAGCGGAGCCAAGATATGCCGCCAAGTCAAGACAAGCAAGTGGCTGTGATACCCGAGTGACACAATTCCTTGTCCGACAATTGCCAAGAAGAATGGTGACTAATGGTGATCATCACCTTAAATCGTGTGGGCGCCTGCAGGCGCTTGGTAACATCTTGGTAATTAAACTATTATTGCTTGATATTGCGACATTCGTGCACTCTCAAACTAATGTGTCAAGGATACTTTTGCGCTGATCATGCGCACATCAAAATTTGAATGCATTCTAGAACCACAATTGAATCAGACTGGACAAAGCGACCAACCTTTTGCATCTTAGCTATCATTTTTTGTATGACGGGAATCCGTTGCAGCCAAGGCAGAAACTAGACTACAAGGAGATACTAATGGTTGTATGTCGGGTGATTCAAGTTCGGGGAATGGCGAAGAGTTAGCCGAAAGTACAACATTTACAATGCGAAATACACCAGTACTAGGAGTAACCCAATCTTGAAAGTATAGTTTTAAAGCTTCAGAACTACCAAAAGTAGGCAATCAATAACGACGAAAGCCTACGAGAAAGGGTATATCATGAGAATCAACCTGGCCAACGATCACTTAGTTTTCTTCTTTGGAGAGGGAACAACCGGAGAACAGGATTCCGAAGCAGAAGGAGGCGGTAATTCTGGAGACGCAGGAGTAGGCTTGGAGCTTCCTAAATTGCTATCTTTCAAAGGCTTGCCATCATCCATCACTGTGAACTAGACGTAGCAAGAGTCGTCAGAATAGATACGTATCTCAACAATTTCCCCCCCAACTCACATAGATAACATCATCAAGACTGCCATGCTGAGCAACGGGAACGATAACAGGTTGATGATTAGATGAGGTATTGATAGAAGACAACCGATAAAAGCCTGGTTCGAGGCCCTTTTCAACAGTCGCGGTCAATTTTCCATTCTTCGCCGCGTTGTTTAATCCCTTAAAGAAATTGAAAATCTTGGGATTCG
>Ga0307514_10002412_pt1 | contig 19516 bp, 20 predicted proteins | sample 16_EM_MG_FD_203088 | JGI IMG/M metagenome (GOLD analysis project Ga0307514, IMG submission 203088) | Populus trichocarpa ectomycorrhiza microbial communities from riparian zone in the Pacific Northwest, United States - 16_EM | ecosystem: Host-associated > Plants > Roots > Unclassified | place... | reverse complement strand
TACAACAAAAAAAAAAAAAAAAAAAAAAACTGTGTTCTATATATGACCATTACACGGAGGACAGATCGTGTTGTTTCGTGCGAAAATCAAAGGGGCGGGAATGGGGCCGTCTCATAGCCTAAGGCTCCCTTCGGGAAAAAGACGTATAGACTCTAAAAAATAAAAATAAAAAAACACGGAGGACAAGTTTGCTACCAAAATGGCCCAAGATTCAAAAACTAGGCGTACTAAAATGATCCAAGATTCGGAGAACAGGCTTACCAAAATGATCCAAGATTCCGAGATTCGGATTACTGGAGTGGTCCAGAATGTCATACTTCAGTTAAAGCTTGAGCTGAAGGTTGACCAACAGAACGGGGAGAATCAACAGGTAGAGCGTCCAGTTATGTAAATGGGGATTGTGGCATAACACACACTCATCACACCTTCAAGTTAAATCATCTCCAGAATAAGCATATTACATCAAGGGTACGATCGAGTCACTACCTACCATCATACCCGTTCCTAACTACCATGAAAATGTCTCCCAAAGTGTCCAGTTGAAGCAAATCGATTTCTTCTGTATATATAACCCAAAGAAATGAAACTCCAGAAAAGGCCGCTAGTAATATGACAAAGAGAAAAAAGGCACAAAAACACCGTTTTTTTATCTGCCCCTTTAAATTTCTCACGAGATTCAGGTATGCATGATGTGTAGTGCACGTCAGGTAGGTGACTAGGAGCCAGTTCGGCGATCGTGATATTGCAAATAAACGTTGGTGGGTGGATGGTGGTATCGCAGGGACAAAACTTCCCCCGCACTCCCTCCTTCTTTTACCCCCCCAAAACGCACGACCACGGACTAGTCTTACAGAAGTCGTGATTTCCGTATATCCATTCCTAAGAACACCCACACCGTGCAAACCCTATCTCAGCACCCCCTCAAAAAGCATCTACCTCAACCTCCTAGCCTCACGCTCAGACTCGAGGAGGCAGAGGATGTCATCCTGGCGGACGGGGCCCTTGACGTTTCGGATGATGGACCGGGACTGGTCATCCATGAACTCGACACGGACCTGGGTAACACCTCCACGGGAACCTATTGTTGTATTATTGTATTAGTCGTGCCCTGTATATCATATATATGTTGCCAGGTACTAACCGGTACGGCCAAGAACCTAATCTCAAATTATTAGCTTCATTCCCACTGCAGTTTCATGGAGCAACGAATCATACCTTGGTAACTTTGACGAGCTTCACAGCAGACTTAGCAGAGGAGTCCATTTTCGACTGACTACCGAGGCTCCCCATGTCAGCATCAATTATTCAGGACCTAACTCCACGCTCCTTCCCCATGCCCCATATCCAAACTCGCATGCCGTTCCTTCCATCCACCTCCTCCCTGAACCACACAAATGTGCACCACAGCCAAGCAAGGAAAAAGGGAGATTCCGCACTTTGTGTAGTTTTGTCGTTAGACGTGGGTTTTGCGATGGATGTGCGTTGTTGTGGTGGTACCGTGATTGGATTATTGTGTGTACTGTACTGTAGCTGCAACTGTGGGTCTTGGCATTTTTAAGGGTTTGCCCTGATTTTTCCTCATCATCTCATTTAGGCTTGTGGATTCAGTACAAATTTAGTAGTGAGATTCTGACTTGCATGGTATGGATAGCGAACTTCTGCTTATCAAATCTTCGTGAATGCTATTATACATGAGAATGGTAACAAGACTGATGTATCTCACGCTAAACCCTCCATACACCTAGCCAGAAACCACCAAGAAGACAGTAAGAAAGTAGCCGACTCCGTAAAGGCCCAATGAAACAGAAACCCAGCATAGCCAAAGCTCATACGTCGTAAAACAAGTCGTCCGTGATTAGACATTCTGATAATCGATCTCAAGCAATCCTCGGTGGGCTATTTTCTTTCCCTCCGCTTGGGCTACCGCTGTAATGCATTGTCAGAACGAAGGAGCAGAAATTCGAACCTGTCATAGGAACTCCCTTACCTCCTGAGGGCCCTAGATCGAAGCTTCTCTATCAATTTTAGCATCTCCCTCCTTCCATGAGAGGCATCCTGCCTCTTCCCACTCATTGACATGTCCACACTCTGCTGAGCAAACCCTTGTAGTAACCGGTGAAGTAAGAGATGTTTCATGTTCATACAAACATGCACACCGCAGTCCGCAGTGTTTTCCTGCTGAGGTGTATCCGGAAGCCACATGAATCGCAGCCTTGAGCCAAGCAAGGCCTCAAGTCTCTTGGTCATATCTTTCGCCTGGGGGTCATTCGTATTCTGTAGAGAATCATAATGGAAGGCAACTCTGTCGACTACACCAACAACAAGAAGGCTCCAATGCGTGCCACCCTCTGCGACCTCAGGATTTGGATTATCATTTATTGGGATAAAGATGTGGGTGGCCTCTCTTAGGGGTGGGAGTGCTGCCGTGATGACTGACAGATCTGTAACTTCTGCTCCTTAGTAATTGCGCAGATGCAGTTCACAGATCCCTTAAACACACCTTGTGTACAAGCAATGAGGTATGATATCGATGGTCGTAGGAGGATAATTTTTGCGCTTGGGTGTTTGACAAGTTCAACATGTTCCAGGTACCTGCACTGGGGTAAGCTTCGGTTTCGACAAATGATCACAACAAGGATAACGTGTGAAGGTGGCATACTCTTCGTAAAATGCAATGTTCTATAATATTAGGTTAACACCGAAAATCTAGGGGGAACAGGGAGACGACATACATTATCTGTCAACCAATCGTCGGCCTTCAGGCAGTTAATGTCTTCAACCGTTACTATTTGCGGCCTTGTCAACCCAATTCGCCTACGGAGTTATTCTACGGGATACACACAGCAAACATCACCATCTTCGAAGCTTCCGTCAGTAGTGATTTCAAGTAATAGAGAAGGGGCACTGACAAGAGAAATATGGATCCTCTGGACTTCCCTACAATCACTTTATCAGCTCACACCTTGCAGAGAGAGCCTACACAAATACCCACATGTTCCCGACTGTGTCTCATCATAAAATTTCTCACTCTATCTCTCGATCCTGTCAAAGACAGAGAAGAACTCGTTAGGAAAGGCAGCTTGGCGGTTGGAAGGATATCTTGCTTCAGAGCCTCGGGATGTGGGAGCTGCTGCAAGCTTGAGGATGCTGTAACGCGGTCTTACTGGTCTTATAGTATGTCGTAAAAGCCGAATGGAATTTAAACTGATTTCAACGACAGAAAACTGAATTCACGATGCAGTATAGTCTGGTTGGCACTGCAGTAATGGTCGCCAGCCCTACTTCTGGGGTTGTAGAGAGGGAGTCTGGCCTAACTAACCTGAACCGATGATGTGGTGCCATGCAGCAAGTATGTACTATACTATACGGCTAAATCTTGGCGCACTCTTTCATACTCGGTATAGCAATAAATTATTGCGGTTTTTTTTTTTTTTTTTTTTTTTTTTTTGAGTCTATACGCCTATCCCCCGAAGGGAGCCTTAGGCTATGAGGCGGCCCCGTTCCCGCATCTTTAAAGAGTTGGGTTTACACACGGAACAAGTACAGTAGTTACATGTATGTATTCTGGTCTGTAAGCTGCATAGGCCAGTATGCACCGCAGTAATTTATCGAGTACACTGCGAGGAGAAGGAGAGAGGAAAAGAATCTCCAGTTCTACTCCTCGGTACCTCCCCTGGGCCGGACTTACTGTACTGGGCTAGAGCAGGTGCAACTGTTACTGGATGAGGCAGAACGTCATGGGAATTCTTGATATACCTATTTATTGTAACCAACCAGACCAATACTGTAAGTAGATATCGGAATAAATAGCACATAGCGATACATAAGTATGGGAGAAGAGGTATTCAATCTAGACAAATGTGGCTCTCAATTTTGTTTCGATAACTGATTGACAGAACAGGAACTGAGCTTGATACACAGCATTGAAACTGTCTCACTCCAGTGGTGAAAAATACCCACTGGCAGCGTATACTACCCCTTCTTCATATCGTCATGCGTATTTGGAACACCCCTTCCAGTAACCCACTTCCTAAAGAGCTTTTCCGGAAACCCAAAGGCTGGGACTTGCTCGCCAAAAGAAGCCTGAAACAATGCAGCGTCCGTTCTCTTTTGTTTCGTCAAACTGCTGAAGAAAGGTGCTCCCTTGCCATCATTTCCCCCAAAACTTACCTGCAGCTCTTTCGGTTAGTCTTTGCACTCTGGTAGCGGAAGAGTATTTGTGCATACCCGCCGAATCCTAGTATCATTATTTAAAGCCCTGCCCTCAGAGTTTAGGGTGGTCCAAGGTGTATTTTTATGTTTGGTTGACACTTTGTAGCGTTGCGGATGCATATCCTCTGCTGTAGCATCCATTTCCACGATGCGAGTTGCCGTGATGCCACGAGCTTCTGTAGGGTTATCTCTGATACCACTCTTGCTGGCCATGATTGGTGTCGGCAGAGCTGTGTTGCGATGGGTTTTGAGGATTGTTGAAGAAATGATGCAAAATGTACTGGTTATACTTATAACCCCCTGTGGCCTACGATTGAGCAATACGTCACATTAGGAGATCAGTGAGACTTAGTACCATCTTGAACTGCTTGGCCGAGTAACTGATTGTCCTCTAAAATAGACACATTCCAAATACACACCAGCCAATAATACTTACAACCCAATATCTTTAGGTATCGTCCACAAACTACCTTCTAGCAAAATAATAGTTTATACCAACCCAGGAGCAAAATTAAGTAAATTTATGACTTAACGATCCTGCAAATCAAGTCTGATCCATCAACAGAGTCACCTTCTCTGACCAACAGCTCCCCAACCTTTCCTGAATGTGGCGCACTGATAACCATTTCCTAGACACATGTTAGAATTGACTTTCCAATCGGTGCCTGATGCTCACCATCTTCATCGCGCTCAATACAGCCACTGGATCGCCTTTCTTGACATCGGTTCCTTCGTGGACACGGACTTCAACCACAACCCCAGACATGGGTGCACCAACATGGCTGCTGTCACCAGGATCGGCCTTGCGCCTGCTGACATTCTCCACAGCTGTTCGGTGAGGTTAGTTTCCCGTTTCTAGAATATTACTGTGGTAGCAGGGTACATACCGGCTTTCTTGTCATCAACAGTAACTTGTCGGACTTCCCCGTTCATCTCGAAGAAGACCTCCCTTTGCCCAGTCTGCTCGGACAACGGACCAACAGCCAGTAGCCTCAAGATCAGAAGCTTGCCCTTTTCGAGCTCAACGTGAAACTCCTCTCCGATCTCTGGTCGAGATAAGAAGTATTTGGTTGGTAGAACACTCAAATCTCCATACTTTTCAACAAATGCCTTGTACTCCTCGAACACTTTGGGGTACATATTGTAGGATGCAACATCGCATTCGGTAGCAGAACCAAACTTCTTCTCAATCTGCTTCTTGATGCCTACAAGGTCGACTGGAGGAAGTGACTTCCCAGGCCTCTCTGTGAGCTTCCTGCGCTGACCACGCAAAGCATTGGTTCGAAGAGGCTCAGGGAAGCCACCGTATGGTTGTCCCATAAGACCCTCAAAGAAGTCAAGGACGGAGGCAGGGAAATCCAGATTTGCTGCCCTGTCAATGACGTCTTGGTATGAAAGCTTATTTGATACCATGAACTGTGCAAGATCTCCGACGACCTTTGAGGTTGGTGTGACTTTTACGATGTCACCAAGAAGTTGGTTAGCATGTGTGTAAGCCTTCTTTGTCTCCGCCCATTGAGCCCCAAGACCAAGTTGAGAAGCCTGGAAAATGAGGTTGGTCAATTGGCCTCCGGGAATCTCGTGAACGTAAACCTCAGGATCAGGTCCAGTAAGACCAGCTTCGAAGCAAGAGTAGAGGAGTCTGAGCTGAGCCCAGTAACTGTCAATAGATCTGATGTGATCCACATTGAGACCGGGATCGCATTGGGTACCCTCCAATGTTGCAAGAAGGGCACCCACGCTTGGCTGGGAAGTCATACCAGACAGACTGTCAGTAGCAACATCCACAGCATCCGCGCCAGCCCAAGCGCAGGCTGCCATAGATGCAACACCAGTACCGGCTGAGTCGTGGGTATGCACATGGATAGGCAGGTCAGGATAGTTCTGCCGGATAGCACCAATGAGCATAGTAGCAGCTTGTGGTCTCAAAACACCAGCCATGTCCTTGATTCCGAGAATGTGGGTTCCCAAAGCCACAACCTTATCTGTGAGATCTAAGTAGTACTGTAGATTGTACTTCTTGTTGGGATTCAACATATCTCCCGAGTAGCAGATGGCCGCCTCCACAACACCGCCTGCCTTCTTAACTGCCTCAATACCCACTGCGAGTTGGTCGACATCGTTCAAAGCGTCAAAGATACGGAAGATGTCGACACCATTCCTCCTAGCTTGCTCACAGAAGTGGAATATGGCATTGTCTGGAAGGGATGAGTAGGCAACACCATTCGCACCACGAAGAAGCATCTGGAAAGGAATGTTGGGCACGAGCCTCCTCAATTTCCTCTGTCGAAAAGTCAGCATTCAAACCCTCTAATTCACGTTCAGTAGCGAGGATCACCAATCGGTCCCAAGGGTCTTCGTACAAAAACCTCATGGCAACATCAAAGGTAGCACCCCCCCAGCACTCCAAGCTGTATGCATTGGCATACGCATAGCTGGTGTGCTTCGCAATATTTACCAAGTCGATGGTACGGACTCTGGTTGCAAGCAGTGACTGATGGGCATCACGCCATGTGGTATCCATAATCAGTGTACCCTTATTCTGACGGATAGCTTTAGCGAAAGCCACTGGACCTTCCTTTAGCAGAATATGTCGCCATCCATTCTGGCAAGGAGAAGACACGTCAATGGCCTTGCCGCTGGTGTCCCTGAACATTGGCATGATGATTTCCCCCTTGAGCTTGGGCTCGCCTATTTGGCCCTTAATGCTGCTGCCGTTTACAGCAACATCTCCCAAATATGCCAAAAGCTTTTGAGCACGATTCTGACTGGTCATGAGAGCAAACAACTCAGGGGTATCATCAATAAATGTAGTCCAGCAGTTTCCAGAAATGAAGACTTCGTGCGTGAGAAGCGACGCAAGGAAAGTAATGTTAGTTTTGACACCACGAATCCTGAATTCGATCAGGGATCGGAGCATCTTTCTTCGTGCAATTTCATAGGTTGATCCATGGCAGGTACATTTGACTAACATAGAGTCATAATGGGGTGTGATAATAGCACCGGCGAATCCATTGCCACCGTCGAGGCGAACACCATTACCACCAGCGGATCGATATACTTCAATCTTACCGGTATCAGGTTGGAAGCCCCTGGAGGCATCCTCAGTCGTGATCCTACACTGGATTGCAAAACCGCGGGTAGAGATGCGGTCCTGAGTAAGACCAAGTTGCTCCAGAGATGCACCAGCAGCAATCTGAATCTGTGCAGCAACAATATCAATACCTGTGATCTCTTCCGTGATGGTGTGCTCGACTTGAATTCTGGGGTTGATCTCAATAAAGTAGTATCTGTTTTGCTGATCGACCAAGAACTCTGCGGTACCGGCATTTCCTGTGGCGCATGTCAGCCTCAATTGTGAACAAAACCTGGGCCTAAAGACTGACTGTAGTTCACAGACTTCGCCAATCGTACGGCATCATCAAGAATAGCCTGCCTGACTTCGGCTGGGAGATCTTTGGCTGGCGCTATTTCCACGACCTTTTGATGTCTTCGCTGGACACTACAGTCTCGCTCGTACAAGTGAACAACATTTCCGTTGTTATCACCAAGAAGCTGAACCTCGATATGTTTAGGCCTGTCAAGGAAACGCTCAATGAAGACTGTTCCGTTTCCGAAAGCAGACTTGGCCCTTAAGACCGAGTTAGACTCTCACCGCCAGAAGGTGGACTCAGTTCATCCTTACTCTGAAGTTGCCCGCATGAAGGCGTCACTAATACTTTCTCCTTCCCTAACGACTCTCATACCCCTTCCTCCTCCACCGAAGGCAGCCTTGATAATAACCGGGTATCCGTAGTGTGCGACGAACTCTTCAGCTTCAGACACTTCCGAGACTGGCCCAGGAGTACCAGGAATGACTGGAACATTATTCTTGATGGCAAGCCGCCTTGCTGACACTTTGTCTCCAAGAGCATCAATGACTCCTGGGGTAGGGCCAATGAACTGGGGTCAAGTTAGGCCTAGAAACAATTTCGTTTAACACATTTCGTTGACTCACAATCATTCCGGCCTTCTCTACCTTCCTTGCAAATTCGGCATTTTCAGAGAGGAAACCATATCCGGGGTGGATCATATTAACATCATGGGCAACGGCAATCTTGATGATTTCGTCAATCTGAAGGTATGCTTGAACAGGCGTGTATTGCCCCCGAGTTCCAATAACATAGGCCTCATCCGCCTCTATAAATCTTAAGCCTTAGGATATATCCGAGCAACACTAGTAATTGGGGTACAAACTTTGACGATGCATGCTGAGTCTGTCCTCATGGCTGTATATAGCAACGGTCTGTAGGGATAGCTCGTGGGCCTAGTAATACATCAGTATTTCCCCCTAATCGGAGCTCTGAGAGTAATTCTCACAGTTCTGAAGATCTATATCACAATAGATAATGGGTCAATGGTTGGCCTCACAATCAAAAGGTTCATGAAGGATACTTACACGAATGGGGATCTCTCCACGATTGGCAACTGAAATTCACCAGTATTAGTCAAGAACATTTAGATCTCAATGCATGAAAGGATCCGAACCGAGAATCTTCTTCAGGTGCATAATCTAAAAACTCCGATAGATTAGCCCAACCTCCTTTCAACCACTACCCCAAGGAACTATGGGCATACCGTAGAGTTCGCCCTCACACGCTGGATTGTGCGGGTGGTCGACGACTCTACCTCCTCGAAAACATCGCTATCCTGATAGCTCGACATTCTTGTCTGAGTTTAAAGTTCAGTACCCGAGGAAAATGGCGTGGGGAAGCTTCTTATATATAAGCAAAGCTCGGAGATAGCGAGGGAGGTTGATCAACAACTAGGGGCAGACTTGAAAATTTCCTTGGGGCCTGCGAGAGTTGATTCGGCGTGGATGGATTAAGGAGGGGCATTTGATAGGCACCCCGCTATGAAAGCCGATCTAGCGATAACTAGGGACATGGATAAGTATCGTTTACGTAGGTAAACATGCGCTTTGCCCATGTGAAAGCGCGTCTTTACCTTACCATACGGGGTATTGTGCTAACTAGACTATGTACGTCTTTATCTAGGTAGCTGGAGCAGAATTTACTCTCCTCTTAACAGAAATTAACAACACACCAACCAACCAGTACACCAGCAGAAAGAAAATATCAATGGCAGTCGGGGGAGGTTGGGTTCGATTTAATGCAGGCCATAAACAGATGATATATATGTACAGGGCAATATCCAGGCCTTAAAATAAAAAGCAAGCACTTGGTACAGTAGCCAGACTACCTATGTATACTAGCTCTTGGTAAGTGCCGGGCTGCACATCATCGCCGACAGCCTGGCCCGTGCAACCGAGTACATAAGGCAATTTGAAAAATGTTGCTGCAAAAGGGTGATCATATCCTATCATATTGTCATTAACTAGTATGCTATGGACATCGGGAATTTTAGGAAGAAAAAGTAGGGACACATAATTTGATATCTGTGTCCACATAGATGCAGACGGCTAAAGCACAACATAGTCCACCGTAGATGTAAAAAAAAAGAAAAAGCCAGGAACATATCCCTAATCCTCCATCTACACAAGTTCAGATCCCTTCAACCTAAAGCATCTGACCTGACCCCGGTACTCCCCGGCCCCCCGGGCCCCCAGACCCAATTAAAACCCCCTGTACCCAGTATTTTGGGGTGCAATGCCATTCGAGTATGATTGACCACCGTAGGAAGGACCTGCAGTGAGCAACAATCCAGTATTGATAATCGGAGAAGTGTCCTCCACCTGTTGCTGAACAACTTCCTTGGCCTTGCGCTCCTCATTGTCTTTCTCAAGCGCAGCGATCTTGTTTGACTGTTGTCGCATAGAATTGATCATGAATGGCTACCAAGGTTTTAATCCTCTGTTATAAGTATGGGTTCAATGGCACCTACCATAGTGTAGTCGTGTAGACCATGTCGCCAAGACATCTCCATAATAACATCAAGTTGGATGAAGTCATAACATGCGTATAACATAGCAACATAGCATTCACGACTGCCAATGTCGACAAACTATTCATCCCCCCATCAAAAAACATATTAGTATATTACATGAAGCTCGTATGTGTGATCACTTACATATCGGAGAAGCTCTTCAACAACATCCTGCTTGGTAGACACGGCAGCAGTCTCAATGGCATCTTTGAAGAGCCTATCTTGCTTGGATAGAGAGATTGATTGGTCCCATCGCTTATGCTTTCTATAGATGTTGGCTGCTATCTGGCGGAAGAACACAAGACTAAAAACATGTTAGATAGGAACTGGTTTCATGTTTGTAAGTAGTACTTACTCGTGTTTCTCCAGGCGCTGAGCAAGCTCTACGGGGTCATAATTGTCGTAGTTCTCCACTGAGTCGCTCAGAGTCTTGTAATCCTCTTCTTCAATCAACAAATCGTTGATAGCCTGGTTCACCACCTTGTTATTTTGGGACTGGACATTCAACAAGAATGGCTTGATAAGAGGTATATTGTCAGATTTCTGGAACATTTTGACAACCCGAGTAACATCAATCCTAGGGGAGAGAGAAGAAAGCAAGTCGGTAAGCAAGGACGGTTGTTCTTGGAGGTAGAAGTTCAAAGCCCTGTAATAGATCTCGAGGTTGGCGACTTTGACAATGATATCCTTGAACGATTGATGTTCCCAGGCATCAGCAGCCTTCTCCATCATAGTCAGAGCAGCATTGTCCCATTCGTCATAGTGGCAATAAAGGAAAATGAGCTCGGGCCATAAATGAGCTTGCTCACAAGCGCGAATGACTTTCGGAATGTTGATACGGCCCCAGAAGAGTTTCAAGTGCTCCATAACACGGTCAGGTCGATACTTAGTGAGCGCAATGCCAAGTTCTGTGAACATTCCCATGTGAGCACGCTCAAGACCAAGGCCAGACTCAAGAAGAGAAATCAACTCGTCGAAATAACCATTTCGCTCATACTGCTTGACGAGGTCGTGAAGCTCTTCCGCGTGTACAATTAGGTTCAAGCCACAAATCTGTGCCAATCTAAATTCCTTCTTCGCCACACACGCCTCATTGACTTGTTTCCAGACCTTGGTGCTATTTGCTTTTCGTGCGCACTCCACTGCGTTTTGGTACTCCTCTAGATAAACCAAGGTAGTCGCAAGCTTGGCCCAGTTTGAGATATTGGTGAAGAACACCTTAGCAGCTTCGTGAAGACCCTCCTCATACGCTTTATCACCACAACCTTCAATATCTGCAACGTTGGAAACATTCAAGAAATCCTCCAAATCGTGAAGTTTGTCAACTCTAGCAAAGCAAATCGCTAAACTGCTATCAACGAGTGGCTCGCGAAGGGTTTTCCTGCACATCTGAAGATACTTGATGAGATCATCAAACTTCCCGGCTCGGGTAGACATCTCGATGACTTCAGCAAAGTTGCTTGGGTCATTGGCTCGAATGTAAGAATCGATGGAATCGGTAATCCTCAATCCATCAAGCTGCGCTTTACCCAATCGGCTCCAGACCTCGGGCAGGTCGACACGGTCAGCATAGGCATAGGCGCGATCGATACTGACGATGTGCTCAATGAGGACATTGATGGCATCAGCATGTGCATCACTCTTCTTGTACACTTCAAACGCCTCCTCGAATAGACCGTTTTCAATGGCGATATTCGCGATATCAGGTCCATCAAAATTGCTAAGGCGATGGATGTAGTCCATCACACGACCCTTGTCACCCGTGACTGCTGTGAGAATCAAGAGATTCTGAAGAGCGCTGTTATCACTAAATGCCGATGGCTCAAGAATGATCTTCTCAAGAAGTTCAATCAACTCGCTTGGAAGATCATTATGAAGGAATGACTTCACAGCTATGGAGACATCTTCTGGGTCGCTAGCTTCAGGAACCGCGGTGGCAACTACTTGATCGATAAGTGAACGTCGATGGAGATTGTTAGGGCTCAGGACAAAAGTCCAAAGCTCTGCATCTCTGCGCTTCACAAGATAACGAGCCTGTTGCTTGAACATCGAGTTCTCGTTGGTGATTCTGACCAAGTCCACGTCGTTCTGACCTTTTTGATATGCAATGAATGCGAGGTATGGATCCCTCTTCTCGCAGTATTTACCGACGATCAGTGAATCATATTGGTCATTCTCCTTCAGAAACTTTTCTGGGTTGTTGTTGCTGTCGATATAGATCTTGGCCAGGGCGTTGTGTACAGCTGTCTGCTGAACATTACTGTTGACAGTAGCCTCAAGGAAAGGAAGCAGGAGCTTCAGACGGTTGCGCTGCTCAACCTCCTGGACGAGTTCGTCGATGGGAATTCGAGAGCTGTCGACGGACGCAAGTAATCCCTTGATGACTGTCTCATCACAGTCCACATCCAATAATCCACCAATAACGACTGGTGTTCTTGAAGGGTTTACCCTCTGAACATACGCCTCGATTGATTGCCAGAGCTGATTTTGGTATAGATAAAGCACTAAATCATGAGTGAAGTTGAACCTATCGCAAACAAGAACCAATGCCATCTGCTCGCTAAGCTTTGCCTCCTTAAGAAAGTTCTTGACCTTCTCCGGATTGTAGAAGTTATTATCGCGGCATATACGCTCAACCTCACCAAATTTCTGCATCTTTGTGGCGGCCTGAATGTACTTGAAGATGATTTCGGGATCCTCGCTCAGATTGACGATGCTGCCCAAGTAATAGAACAACCCTTCGGATGTCTTGTAGCTCTCAAAGAGCTCAATCAAGCGAGGAGGTCCAATGAGGTCAGAGTATTTAGTTGTAATCTTAATTACGACAGGGAGGTGTTGACGAATATTGACTCTGAGCATCTCACGCATACAGTCCAAAGATTGATCGACTGACAGGCGCCCAAAAAATTCTACTACCCACTCTTGAGGGAGGACAGTAGTGTTGACCAGTACTCGCTTTATTGCTACAGGGTCATCATAGTGCTCCAGTGCCTGCACAATGACATTAGCTATTAAAGAAAAACAGATGGAGAAATGGATCTTTACCCGCTGATGGAGTCCGGCCTGTTCACAGAGGGTGGCAATTCTGTGCTTGTCATAGTGAGAAAACATGCGCTCAAGTAGGATCGCATCAGCGACTTGTGGGGCACTCAGCAGGTTCATCTCTAATAGTCTTGTTTGAAGAGGTGCTTGGTCTTCCCGGTTGTCCTTCAATGCATCGAGTAAGAAAGCAGTAGCTTGCTGAACCATGTTTTGAGAGAGGAACACATCAACAACGCGGTCAATGTCAACCAGTGCTCCACCCTCCTCATTTGCAAGTTGCCCAGCAAATTCGGCTCCCTTCTCTGGATTAATGCGGACTATATGCTGCAAGAGAGAGGCATAGTCGGGGTTGTATCCAACTTTCCTAGCATAAGGAAGGATCTTCTCGAACTGGCCAGTCTCTGCAAAGGCGGCAACAACCTTCTGGGGGATGTTCGCCCGTAGATAGATACTGAGAGCCAAACCAATGTCATGTTGACGAACAAGGTCCCCTAGTTCTTCGGAACACTCCAGTTTGTTTTCCTTCAGCCATTTCTCAAGCAGATTTTTGCGGCTTTGTGCCAATACGGGCTTGATCAGTTCCAGACTCTCGTACTTATTCAAGCCGCCTTTGTCCAGTAGCATACTAAAATACTGTAGAATGACGGAAAGCTGTCCAGGAGGATTTGGTGCTGACTTGAACTTCTCAATTGTTTGAGGAGTTCTCAAGAAACCCCGAGGGGAGGTAGCGGCAATCCTAGCAGCATCGATGAACTTCCCTTGAGCATAGAGCTGATCAAATTGGTTGGACAAGAGGTCGTCTGCCCCAGCAAGGCCAGCGCGGGATGCAAGCTTGACAGCCAATCCAGCATTTGCAGGGTTCTGAAGGAGATATGGAATGATGTTGTTCTCATCGACTCCAACGGAAAGAACTTGGCCTTTGCGGTTTACACTAATAATGCCAGAAATTGAGTCATGTGGTGCCGTGATGAAGATAGTGTCAACCGAGATGCGATTCATAAAGATGCAGGTTCCAGTCTCAAGGTCGTACAAGTGGATGAACCCATATTTCGTGACGAGGAAGATGATAGAGAACCGAGACGAAACTTGCATAGCAACTGGGAAATCGTTGGTGGCTTCTGTGGGGAAATAAACGTCCACTGTTTTCTTTTGAAAGGCTGGGTTAGAGGCTTGATGATCCACTTCGACGATATGTAGCTTCGCCCCTGTTGCAGTTCGTACTGCAAATGTGAATAGATGTGTATCACTGGACGCATCATCCAATCGAATGTCTGCAAATGCGGCTGCATGACCCTCGATCCTTTGACTGAGGACTCTGTCTCTGGAATGTAGTTGCAGGGTACCAACGACCCTCCCTTGTTGCTGAGAAATACCTACTATAGCCATCCACTTTTCGCTAGAATTGACACGATAGTTGATAATTTGGCATGTCTAATTCATAAACTCATCAACAACAACCTCCAATCTAACGGGCTAGGGGCCAATACCTGCAGGTCTGTGTGACGATCAAAGACTTTCACTGGTGTTACTTGGTTTGCATCGGTAACATCCCAGTGATAGACACTGGTCTCGGTAATCAAACCCAGGCTACGTTCACTGATCCACTTCCAGAAGACGACATCCTCGTGCATTGTGTGAGACTTCAGCTTCTCCTTGGCCTCTAGGTTGAAGATTTGAAGGGTCCTCTGAGCTTTAAGCGCAATAATCATTTTGCTCCAATGCATGATAGCACTATCAGCTTTGATTGTTCGCCTAATGATGCTACCGTTATTGTGAAGGTCCACTATTATAACCTGGGCTGCATCGCCCGTTTGTTCCCGAACACAGACATAACGGTCACTCTCAAGTGTCTAGTTACACCGAAAATCAACAGACCGCCCAAATTTGGTATATCAAAGCACTTACACATGAAGTAAACCCTATTGATTGTTGCTGTGCGGTTGTTAGTCTGAGCGATTGCGGAGTGATGTGGGGTGCCAACCTGAATGCCTAAGCTCGGGAGCTAGATGGAAGTTAGCACAAATCTTTTCAGGTATCAAGCAGAGTCTCTTACATCCAGAACCTCTTGAAAAGCAATGGGCAACGGCTGTTGTGGTGCCATATTGAAAGTAAATTAGAGTTCTCAGGAAAGTAAACAAGAGTGAACCATGCACTCAGGTAAAGGATAGTCTCAAGTCAGGTGTAAATATGGGTATGATATAGATCTGAATCTGGGTCGGTAGGAGGTGGATCAAACAGTGGGGTGTTCAGTGGTTAAGCTACACAGTTGATTGTGATGTGGTACTGATGTGTCTGGGCAGGGCAGCTTACCTAAGATATGTATGTTTGTTGCAACCAATACGGAGGACTCATGTAGGGGCTTGGCATAAGACTGTGCCATGCAAAATCTTACAGATATCAGGGGGCAAGGCCACCAAGGCCACCAAGGCCAGCCAGCAGGCCTCCTTCCGCTCAGTGTTATATCCTCTCCAGCTATGCTATCCCTTCCGCTCATTCTCTAGCTATCTCCCCTGCTCAATCCTTCAGCTACTCCCGCCTGATACCCTCTATGTTCGGCATTGTAACTCGTGCTCAGGCTGTTATTTTGCGATCTCTTGGAGAAGGTCTTGCAACTATCCAATAGCAAACTGGAATTACTCCTAGACACATCCGGAATCTCCACAATGAAGCAAGAACCGTGGGTGGGAGCCTGGCACCCCCCCCAACATTGAAGCACATTAAACACCAGGTGTGTGGCCTGGGAGGGAAGCTGATCATATGTTTGTAGTTTCCGCTGCTGTGCATATGCCAAGGTGCTATGCATGTATTTGTACTGTATACATATGAATCACTGCATATGCAGGTTTCTCAAACTTTTTGTACAGTGCTCCGTAAGAGGGTGTTTTTTTTCACTTATGAAAAAAAAAGTAAAAAAAGAGATCCGAACCTATAGTCTGGTTAGCTACGGAGAACTATCGCTTGATTTTGTGGATTGGGGTTGGAGGAGTGGATGGATTAGGTTGGAGGAGTTGATGGGAGATGGATGATGGGGTGGGTACGAGGTGGAACTTGTGGTGGAACATGTATATATTCTCTTCAATCGAATCAAAATCATCACTCTTCATACTCTGTACAAGCTTGCCTCTCCTCACAACTGACCATGAGTGAACCTTGAGGGCTTGTCCTGCCTTCCTTCTGCCCCTCACGACTGACTGTGAGTTGGGTCTGTTTCATTTGTCTCACTACCTACCCTCTCATACTCTGGTAATCTAGAAGCACGTACTATGAAAGGTCCAATGGAATTCATCACCCGCCCCTCTTAGGAGAGCTCGCCCGTTGCCAGTTGATGGTTCATGAATGTAAGTATATGCAAACGTCTCATATGTAGGTAGCAAGTATGTCACAAGAATCCACTGGTAATAAGTAGAGGTGAAGGGAAGTAATCTCATATCCTCATGAAGCATGAGGGCATTGAGAAAACAGATATTAAATATCTAAGACATTACGGCCCGAAGAAGTATCTGAGGTCATGCAAAACGCCCAGTCGTAACAAAAACGTAGGGACAAACGCAAGCTTCATCTGCAAGCTGAGACGCGCATCCCAAAACCATATCACAACACGATTAAGCACAATGAAAAATTAAACAATTGAAGCTTATTACATGCGTCTACCCTAATTTAAACAAAGGACGCCATCCCCAAATCCCAATGGTGCATTATACAGTTGACAATGGAAGCAGCCGAGGGTTTTTTTTTGTCAATCATGCAGAAGCTTACAAGACCTAGTAGCATGTTAGGTGTCTGCGATACAGCGGCATGTGCAAACTTACCAAAGCAAGACCAGCAGCAACAACACCACCGAAGATACCTCCGGAGACAATATTGGCAACGGCAGCGCCGCTAGAGGTTGTTGCAGCACCGGTCTTGGAGGGGGTACTGTTACCGGTGTTGGTGGGGTAACTGACGTTACCGGTGGCGGTGGTGGTGGTGGTGGGATGAGTGGTGTTATCGGTGTCTGATTTCCAAGTGTGAGATCACGCCTCCTTATGCAAGGGACTTGAGATGAAACTTACGGCTGGTAGCAGCCATAGCGACGGTGGCGAGGGCAGCGAAAGCAAGAACCTTGAATTGCATTTTGATTGGTATAAAGGGTGAGAACTTGAAGAAGTTGATCGAAGTTATCGAAGTAAGTGTGGTTTAACGAGTGTGTGTTCGAAAACGATCGAGTTGACTTGACAGAGGTAAGGAGTGCTGTGTTCTGGGGAAAAGAGAAGAGCTGCCTGAGAGGGAGCAGATGCCTATTTATTTTACGCTGCTGGCAATCTGTAAAAGGGGCATGGCTAGATAGCTGCCGGCCCCAGCAGCCCAGTTGGGAAAGTGCGGGAAATTAACAATTTGCAATGCACGGGAAAGATAAGTAAGTGCAGTACTTACTACCTACATACCTAGGTACCAACCAGACTACTAGGTACCTACCCTGTCACAAACTTTTTGCACGCTTTTTCCCTGCTGCTCTACCATCCACAGCAGGGTATGCAGGGCAGGGCAGTAGGTTTGCGCCTCGCGCAACCAGCCTCTTCATTCCATCCGCTGAATTCCCATCTTAATGCGGCGATGGTACTTGCGCCACTACACCGACTCACTCAAAGTGGTCGCATATCTGATCTACCTATTCGCCACGCCAAAGGTCTGGGACCAGTCCAAGACCAGTCAGGCTGCTATGTACAGTCAGATTCATTTCTATGCTGACGCGGTTACGGTTCAGGCGAGGTGCTGTTTGGCGGGCACCCAAACCACTGCCGTGGGCAGGAGTTATTCTTGGGACCCCTGCTCTACAAACAGAGTTGGTAATCGTAAGCCCTTTGTACTTACTTAAGTAAGTATTTATCACTCGAAAGCGCAATGACATTCAAATCACGAAATTTGGAATCGCCATACTTTGCTCGAAAGGTTATCGGGTGCTGCAAGCCCGGTTAATCTCTACTCTTCTGCCTCTAGTGAAAACATATAACTAGGGGTTCGTGTTGAAAGAAAAACAAGGGTAAAGCTAGTTCCTGCTCTCACGAGACCTCGGAAATGAATACAGTTTGCAGCAGTCTCGGTCCTAACCTCCGTTGCCGTGAATCCCGGTACTACACCTGCAACAGCTCCAAATTTCTAGCCTTGGCACAACACTTCTCACTCTTGGCATCATCTCCTGATCCAGCCACAAGAACAAACTAACAACCCTGCCACCCCCCTGCAAGTGGCACAATTGTCCGCTAATTCCAATGGGAAATAGCTCCTGATTTGACAAAGAAGCATATCATAGTTACGGTTTTGTCGCAGTAGTCTGCCTTCGGTTGTCGCAGCAAGAATTCGATGGGAGCTGGAATACCTCAGTGACTGTGCCTTCAAATTTTAGGCCTCAGATAAAAACACATATCAGGGTATGTACTTGATAAGATACGCCTCATAGTCTGGGGCTCCCTTCGGGGGAAAGGCTTATAGACTCGAAAAAAAAAAAAAAGAAAAAAAAAACTATCATAGCTTACGTCCCTCTACCTCACAACCCTCCCTTCCTCCTAATTCGTACCTGATGTTACTGATGGTGCAAACCGTACCTTAGGTACTGTATATGCCGGAGACCCCAGTTTCCTCCCACGCCTGCGAACACCATCCTTATTGGAAGTCTTCGTTCTCCTTTTCGGGTCTGAGATTATAACATCGATTAGATCAACACTAGGGGTGGTCAGTTCTAAAGTTCATGCCAATGCCAAACTCTTAATTGATTAAATAAGGAACTCTAGTTATCTGTAACCCGCTTAGTCAGTCCATCATCACCACAACCAACTCCATGGAAGTTTACGAGTTCATAACAACCACACAATGGCTACCGACTGTTCTCGTGCCCAGACCGCGGGGGGGGGGCGGATCGGCCTGCGCCAAACTTTAGTGGCGGGAGTGAATGGGGGTTTGCCAGATCTCCAACAGCTTCAATATCATATCATCAGAAGGCTGCTGAGCTCCAGATGTTCCTTTATCATTTCCGCCCTCAACGCAGTGGTAGAAAACGTGCCTTGTTCCGTCTCATGTGTTTTTAGGCCTCTGGACAGTCCTGTTGGAAGCTATTGACTATGCAATGCAAGGCTGTCGGAAGGCAGGGCGTGTGTAGTCAACAACATGGCAGTCTTGCGTACAGTAGAAATAATGTGAGCATTGGTTGTGGGGATTGTAGCTATCCCCTTATTAGTAAATCTTTTAGTGATCCCAAAGTCCAATATCCTCGATTATGGAAATATCAATAAATACTTACTTCCCCCTCTGAAGTATTAACTGAGGTCAACGAGGTTGATGTGGAGAATCAAGAGGATGAGGA
>Ga0307514_10002411_pt1 | contig 19525 bp, 19 predicted proteins | sample 16_EM_MG_FD_203088 | JGI IMG/M metagenome (GOLD analysis project Ga0307514, IMG submission 203088) | Populus trichocarpa ectomycorrhiza microbial communities from riparian zone in the Pacific Northwest, United States - 16_EM | ecosystem: Host-associated > Plants > Roots > Unclassified | place... | reverse complement strand
TTTGAAAAGCAAGGGAGAACAGATAGTTCTCCTTCTTAGAACACAACTTGTGGTAAGCAATGGCTGGGCGGTTTCCAAACAGTTTTCATGAGTAATGCGTTTGTGTGTTTTTACATGGACGTCGAATAATGCACTCTAGTCAAAAGTAGAGTACAGGTGGGCTACTTTTGAGAATACTGCTTGCATCGCAGCAACGTACACGTTAGGACTCCTGCCTTTATCGACGTCCATGTAAAAACACACAAACGCATTACTCATGAAAACTGTTTGGAAACCGCCCAGCCATTGCTTACCACAAGTTGTGTTCTAAGAAGGAGAACTATCTGTTCTCCCTTGCTTTTCAAAAGCTTATCCCCAGCCGCACTTCCCTGTTTAATTCATTCTGTGTTCATTTTGATTTCCAGTACTCTTAATCATATTAATTTTGCTTGTCAGACTTTATATATATATATTCAATTTCAAAATCGGGCTAGATGTTATTACTAAGCTAGTTGAATGCGATCTGTGGGGTAGGTCTTTTTTTTTTAATAAAAAAACCATATCAATATCTTTAATTATGAACTTGCTTATGAATTATGATAATCGATATATATAATTACCAAATTGTATTATATGATTTTATAATTCTAATTTAGAAGGGTGTAATTAAAAAAAAAACAAGGACATGTATAACACAAGTTCCTTTTACTATAACGATTTAAAAAAAAGAAGATATATATATATATATATATATGCACCTTTTATATTAATAATAGAAGAAATGCAATATCATGTCGCCGTCACTAATTAGCACCACCACTCAACAAATATCGTGCTCCACCTCTTGCATTTCACGATGATTCAATTGCTAATCGAATCTGGGAAAAAATAAAAAAAATCGCAAGTCAAATCATATACGTACATTTATCAAAACATGATAAATGTATTTAACCCACACATGAAACTCATTTATTATATAGACTAAAAGACACTTAAACTAGACTTCAAATAAATAAGATAAATGTATAAAAACTCGATAATTCATGAATGTACAAATACATAAAACTAGTCGGCAACACCTTTTCATTCATATATTTTTCCTTTTTACACAAAACCAGCTTATTGCCGCGACATCCACCAAGATGCAACGGTAAAAAAGTCATTTTTCATTGAATGATAGTCCCTTTCAATTGCAATTCATTTTTTTGGTGTTCTTTAATGTCTGAATTTCAAGATATTTGCAAACAGTAAACATTTCTTGTGGTTCTAATACCATATGAAATGAGATAGTTGACATTAGATTTCATCAGAAAGATTTAAGTTTTAAATTGAATGACTCATTCTTACTGTTTTATAGTATTTAACATAAAACCATTATATGTCATTACTTAATAATTTAAGTTTTTTATTGAAATATTTATTTGATATGATATGAAAATTTAGTTGATTAAACGAAAACTAGTTTAAATATTATTATCTTCATTCTTTCTTATTAAATTAAAAATTATGTATAAGATAATGATTAACTTGTACAAGATTCAACTCTGAAGAAATTTCATTTGAAGAAGGGAGTTGAAGAGTAATATAAAACCATAATAACTTTATCTAACCATTTACAATTTTGAATTAAGATGCATACTTGAGTTTTAAAAGAAAAAAAAACCACAAATTTTCTCCTTTCTTGGATATCACTAGTCCATTGGGCCATGCTTTGTTACGGGTCAGATCAAAGTTTTTTAAATATAAAAAAAAATATAAAGAGTAGGGGATTTTTTTAGCAATTTCATTAAACCTGGGCAATCGGGTAAGTTTTGAAACCCCCTGACCCGACTTTTTACCTAGCATAAGTTTTCGATTAAACCGCACTAGAGCTAACTCAATGTGAATCAATTGATTTTCATAGGTTTAAAGGCAATCTGAATGACCGATAAAAGCATGACTTAGTATATAAAAAAGCATTAGGATGAAAGTTTTTTTAAGTATTGAGACGATGACATATTGGATGACCTCGGTCATCCCGCAACTCAGTTCATAGACTCAACTTGGTTTAATAACTTTATTTTTATTTATTTTTTACTTAATTATATGATAAAAAATAGAAGCTCGCAATTTCAAGCATTAACCCAAAAAATAAATGTTTGTTTGAGACTGTAAAACCCTATACAAAGCAAAAAAACCACTTTGAGAAGTCTATTTCCTAAAAAATCCAATATTGAAAGATGAAATCGAAATAATTTTTCTTTTTAATTATTATCAACATTAATTAAAATATCAATTTTTTTTAATTTTTAACTGAAGAAGGATGAAATTAAAAACAAAATCAAATTTGAGAAATTAATTAAAAAAAATAAAGAATAAAATCAAAAGAAAAATAACTTAAGGGATGATTTGTCATCCCGGAGGGTCAAACATGAATTTACAGGAAAAAAAAAAGAAAAGTTATCGACGATCCCTTGAATGAATGCGCCATATAGGAAGGTGTTCAAGACGAATAGAATAAAAAAACATGATAAGCACATAAAAATAACGTTGTTGAGTTAAAGGCTTTGTCCCCCCACAATTCTATATATTATTTATCTACCGACATCCTTAATTGTCTCACGCAATCATGAAAATTATTTTCCTGACTTTTCACGAGCAATAATGCAATGGAAATACAAGGACATCTTGGCAACTGGACCAGCATGGATAACAAAGAGTAACAAAACAACAAATTATGCTATTGGTTAGGCTACATACAAGGACATCTTGGCAACTGGACCAGCATGGATAACAAATAGGAACAAAACAACAAATTATGCTATTGGTTAGGCTTATTAGGCTTACTATAATGCATGCCGAGAACTATAGGAAAGCTTTTATACAGTGAAGTGTGATGGTAAAAGGTAAGTTCCAATATCAATGATGGATTTGGATGGCAAGAAATCAATTAATATTTCATGAAGAGTTGCATATTATGGAAAGCTTTATAGGAATGATAGGATTACCTTGTATATATCATATACTTACCTTGTATAAGATCATAATGTTGTGCAGTGCGTTATATGCTTGTTACTATATACAACCCTACATGTAAATATAAGAGGAGGGCTGCTAATCAGTGATAAAAAAAACCCTTCTGAGTTTAAAGAATTTCGGCCTATCAATATGATTCATGGTATCTGTTGCTATCTAATTTTTAACTCATGTTTTGATAAATTTTCAAAAAAAAAAAAGAGAGAACATGTGGCGATAACATAGAGCATCAATGCTAATATTAAAGAAGCAATATGTTAAGGAGATAATTACTAAATCATATATAATTATTGTAATATAAAAGACCATAGATATATGATTTGATTGGTGCTGGTTATGGAAAATAATTACTGCAATATAAAAGACCATAGATATAAGAATTGTTGGTGCTATTTATAAAAGATAATCTCTGTAATAATTATTGCAATATTTCCTTAAATAACACGTGTAGATATTTTCTATATAAATGAACCTCCAGCCATATGCAAAAGGAAGGGGGAGCAATTTTAAGACAAAAAAAAATTAGGGCAATCACAAAACCCTAAACCCATCTCTTTCAAGCCAGCCGACTATCTACCCTCCTTTGACAACAAAAAAAAAAAGCAGTCGCCGCCCAAGGAAGCCCTCTTCCTTCTCCTCTCAATTGACAAGAGCTCTCTTGCACTCTCTTTTCCCTGCCGCCAGCCAAACAGACCAAGAGGTAAACTCCAAACCACAGCAGCCGCATACTCTCCCTTCCATCTCCCCGATTGCAACTCCCTTTCACTGCCTTTACACTCGTCCCCATCTTCCTCTCCTAATCGCCCCCTCCCTTTAAAAAGAAGAACTAGAGCCGCCCCCTGCTTTTGATTTTTGCTCCCGAGAACCAACACAAGCCTTCCTCTTCTCCGCCCAATAGCCCACAGACGCCGTCCCTTCCTCATCCGCTAGAGCTGCCCACCTTTTTATCTAGCAGCGACGGCCCGCTCCCCGTCAGTAACGCCTTCTTTCCTGATAAGCACCAGTAGAGCCACCACCCTCCTCCGGTCTCCTCAATAATAACGACCAAAATAGTAGCCCGAAAGCCACCACCTTTGGACCCAACAACCAAATCTGCCACCATGGAGTAACCCTCGTTCATAGCAGATCACGGCCACCAAAGTAAAGGGTTTTCTTTACGGCAGAACCGTCTACGAAGGAGAAGAAAAGGGGAACCAAGAACATATATAAAAATGAAAAATAAAATGAATCGACTAGCTTGTGTTGCTTTTCTTTTGTAAGTGACATTGGTTCTCACAGCCGGCAGGGAAGGGAAGAAGGGATGAAGTCGTTCCAGATCCCACTATCTCATGGCGTTTTCCTCGTGGTGGCACGTGAACCCACGCGCCGCCAATTGTAGTGGCGCGTGGAACCCACGCGCTACCACTGTTCTTGCCTTCCCAAGAGTATTCCTCTGCAATTCCTGAATATTTGAGGGTCTATTTTGAAATTTCTAAATTGTATCATGTAAAAATGATGTGTGAGTGGAGCATAGTAAAAGTGGATGTGTGTGTATTATTATTTTTTTTTCTCCTTGCAAATTTTGAAAATATATGTGCATGGTTTGTTGTCTTTAATTGTGTTTCATTGTGATACTTGTTCTTTAAAAAAAAAAATGTTTTCCTTGTATGCTGCATAAGGCCAATATCCTAACATATTTCGAATTTGTTTTTTATTTAAAAAAAAATAAATATTCGAAGTTTAAAATAAAATGTGTTTTAGCATGGATTTCTTAAACACAAAAAAATATTTTCTTGCATTCTGGATTTTACAACATGTTTGTAAAACTTCAAAAGGTATTGGCCAATATTACAAAAAATATAAAAATCTTATTTTGGGGGGAATTCATCTATTATTCACCGTTAATATTTGGATAAAGAAATCCCAAAGGGATGAATATCTAAAATATTATGGGGAATAACTTGTTATTATTCACTGTTAATATTTGGATAAAAAAACCCTAAGTGGTAAATATCTAAAATAAATTTCTAGGAATAATAAGTCATCACACATCCTTAAAAGAAGCCTTGATTATAATTGAGGGCATTTTAATTTTTGACTCCACGATTTACGAGCCGTGAGAGTATGAAACACTAAGGCAAAAATAGACTTTTAAAGTGCCTTGAATTTCCTTAGATTTCTAAATTTTTGTCCCTCCTCCTTATGATTTACGAGTTGCAAACTCTTGAAATACTAAGGAAAAAATGAGCTTTTAAAGCACATGGAATCTCCTTGGATTTTTATCTTAATAAATTTAGTTTGAATCAAACACAGATTTCAAGAGATCTGCATTGGTTCTCCTTGGCACTTTGTAGACATATCTAAAGGTATGATCCATATTAGCCAAGGGTTCTTGCTTTTAGACTTTGAACCCAAATCCATTCATCATAACAAACCTATCCTAGGAAAACTAATTAAGAGAACACCAACACTATAGCAATTATAAGGCAAACCAAACACCAAGCAGCTTACCTTAGGTAGGCGTACTAGGGGTGCTAATACCTTCCCTTTATGCAACCAGTCCCTTGCCTTAGAATCTATGAAAGACCAGTTAGGGTTCCTAGTGATCATAATACTAGGTGGCGACTCCGTTTTTCACAAAACAAAGACCCCAGAATCAATCCCCACTCCGGGAAGGGTCGCCGCGACGTGTAGCTGTCGCGAGGGTGCGACAGTATCTATAAAATCAATGCCAAAATTCTTGCGTCTAGATTGAAGTCAGTTATGCAAGACATCATTAGCATTAACCAATTCGCTTTCATAGCAGACAACAATATAACAAATGGCTTCATAATAGCAAATGAGCTAGTCTGTGATTTGAAAAAACAAAAAGCTGAGGTCTGATATTCAAGATTGATTTCCATAAGACCTTCGACTCAGTCTCTTAGGATTACCTAGATGATATCATGGGCTATATAGGGTTGGCAGGAAATAGAGGAACATGATTTATGAATGTCTATCTTCCTCAGAACTCTTGGTTCTCATAAATGGATCTCATTCAAAAGAATTCTCTATTTTGCGAGGACGACATCAAGGAGACCCGATATCCCCTTTTCTTTTTGACTTAGCTGCTGAAGGCCTCTCGGTTCTTTTTTATAGGGCATCTATGAGAAACATTTTTAGAGGGCTACAGTCTGTTTCAGGACCTTTCCTCAGTCACTTGCAATACAAAGAAGACACATTAGTCTTTATCTCGATAGATATTGACCATTTACTTCAAGTCAAAATAATTATGAGATGGTTTGCTCTAAGTTCATGCCTTCACATTAATTTCTATAAAAGCTCTAATATTGGCATCAATGTAGAAGATCATTTGTGTTTGAGTTTGGCTAGGATTATTTTCTAAAGGCCTAACTCTCTTCTATGCAATTATCTTAACATGGCACTAGGGGCCAATCCATCTCGCATCTCCACCTAGAAACTAGTTATAGACAAATTTTATAAAAGGCTTAATCAGTGGAAAGGGAGGCTGTTAAGCATGGTTATGTGTTTATGTCTCATCAAAAGTGTTCTCAACTCCCTGTTTATCGATTTTATGTTAGTATTCATGATGTCGAAAGGGGTATGTAGATTACTTTCCTCCATCCAACGATGATTCTTATAGTGTGGCTGCACCAAGCAAAGATATTTTTGTAAGATCCAATAGAGACTGGTGATGCGTGATAAGAAACAAGAAGGCCTTGGTGTAGACTCCCTTATGTCAAAAAATAAAGCCTTATTGCTAAAATGGATTTAGAGACTTTCCTCTTCGGGTTCAGGTTTATGGAAAACCATTATTGTTACTTTGTACAATCCAGTTTTTTAGAATGGGATTCTAATCTTCAATAAGCACCCCTCCAAAATCTAAAGGGATATTATAAACATTCTTCAAACCGATGAGCATCATGTCTTCACAAAACATTGTAAGTTCATTGTGGGCAATGGAAAATTAACATCCTTTTGGCTAGACAATTGGATTGGAGATTTTCCTTTGAAAACCACCTTCCCTAGGCTATATCTTTTGTCTTCCTCAAAATCTTCTTTGGTGGCTGACATGGGTAGATGGATCAATATCTAGACATGGTCCCTGCAATGGCGTTGCTCTTTGTTCCAATTTGAACAAGACTATGTTATGCTTCAGGCTGGACAAGAAAATTTTGGACACTCAATACAAATGGCATCTTAAAAGTAAAATCGTGTTCCAATATAATGGATCGGCTACTCTACGGTGGTGCCCAGTAATTCCGGTCTTCAGTTTGGACATAACACGCCCCCACCAAAAATGCAATTATTCCTTTGGCTTCTTATCCAATACAAAGTATCCACTAGAGATTTCTTGTTTCAACATGACTTCCTTACCCTTTAGCAATCAAGATATGTATTTTTCAATAAAAGCCTGAAATCTTCAAGTCACCTCTTCATCCATTGCAACTTTGCTTGGAATATATGGATGAAATTCCTTTCACAATGGGGTATTAGTAGTGTTTTCCCAAAATCTTTTAATGATATATGCTACCAATGGTTTTCCATAGTGAAAGACAAACAACAAAATCTCTCATGATAGCTTCTTTTCTCCTACATTATGTGGAATCTTTGGCTTCATCGAAATGATGACGTCTTTAATGGTGCTACCCCAAACCATCAAAGTTGTTTTTCCATGGTCCTCCGAAGTTTCTCATAATGGCTAATGCTTGATTCCAATTATTTGGACCTCGTTGGCGAGAATGTTTATAACAACTATGATGCCAACGGTTCTGCAGAAAGGAGGAGTTGATTTCATTTGTTTTTTTTTCTTTTCCCCTATAATTTCCTTCCCATGTTTCAAAACCTTAAAAGCTTTTTTGCTTTCTTTTTTCTTTCCTTTTCAGCTAGATCTTCTGTAAGCTAGGCTATTATCTTTTTAGCTATTTTCTTAATAATACCATCTATTAACACAACCTCCTAATAATGTTTCTCATATGTACTAGAGAATGCAAATGAAACCTTATTTGTTGGGTCAAGGAGTGTCTATATTTGTTGATGGTTCTTATTCTTGTCCTTCTTCTAATGTTGCTGCCATTGATACAATAACTTCTATGCTTAATCCTTATTTTATTTCATGGAAGCAGCATGATCAAGTAACCATGCACGAGTGCTTTTCTTTCTTCTTTGTTACTGAAATTCTACACCTTATGGTTGATCGTTACACATCACACAGTATATGGAAGACCCTTGAAAAGGCTTTTACCTCACCATCACATACAAGGATTATGATACATGGCTCATTCCAAGACCTATGCCAAGGTGATGATTATGTTAGTACTTATCTACAAAAAGCAAAGGTCTTGTTTTATGAGCTAGATTTTTGTTATGCTCCTTGCGTGTATTTTTGTTATGCTCCTTGCATGTTTTTGGTTATAGTACCTCTCATTTGAGTTATAGATGTCTTAATTTGTCTTCCAATTAAATATACATTGCACATCATACTCACTTTCATGGAAATGTGTTTCCTTTTCATATTCTGAATAGACAACACCAATGCCTCCCTCATGTGTGACCATATCCCTACCAGTTTTGACATCCTTTCCATCACTTATGGCTTCCACATTGTCTCCACCAAACACAAACCCCAAGTCTAGTCCCTCATCTACGGCTTCCACCTATCCTCACACTATGAGAATCCCCATGGACAATCCATCAAAATACCTCACTACCTCTTCTCACACTATGACAAACCCCGTAGTAACTACCTCCACAGTTTATTCCAATGAGTAGTAGTCATAATGTTTCATCTCTAATCTACTCCTCTTTTCTTGATCACTCTCTATACATGGTTTCTGCTTCTTAAGTACCGTGTCCCTCCAATTCAGGTCACATTCTTCATTTGTATTATCTCTTATACCATAGTCTAGTCCAACATTGGGTTCTCTCTCATCTAGGTCTCCTCTTGGGTTAAATCCAGTGTTGATTTTTCTAACTTTAATCTTCAACAGGTTTCGGCCAGTACTTCCATTCCACAGTTGCCCTCTCGGTTGCATCCCATGGTCCTTCATATATGGCAACCCAAACATGCTAACCTTAATATGTCAATGCCTGTAGATTTTTTGCTTAAATCTTCTCCTGATTAGGAACCCTTTACTTTCAAAGAAGCTGCCAAATATTTAGCAGAGCAGTAAGCAATGCAAGATGAAATTAAGGCTTTCCACTCAAATGGTACATGAACTCTTGTTCCTTATCTTCCATCTATGAATGTTGTTGATAGTTGTTAGGTGTATAAAAGTAAGAGGCTAGCATATGGCAATATTAAAAGATATAAAACTCGTCTAGTTGCGAGATGATTTACTTAGTAAGAAGGAATTAATTATTTAAAGACTTTCAATCCTGGAGTTAAGCTTGTTTTTGTGAGTTTAGTACTTACTATTGTTGTGTACTAAAAAATAAAAAATAATAATCTAGTACAACAAAAACAAATAAACTACCTAAGATTTCTTATTACACCACAATTTGATGCCATTATAAGATCTTAAGAGGTCATTTCTTGTATAAGTGAAGTTTGAATCCAGAGTATGCAACCAAATAGCAACCCGATGAAGTATGGTGAAGAAACAATCAAACAAGCTTCTAGTTCCCTCCTCAAAAACAATTTTGTTTCTCAACAACCAAATACCCCAAGTAGTACTATTGGAGATTAGTCTCCAAGCTAATCTTTGAAATTTTCCTTGCACCATTCCAGGCCACTGTGGAAGTAGCGAGTCTAGTATGCTCAGTAAATAACATTGGATACCCCACCAATCCAAAAATTTCATCCAAACACTCCTAGAAAAGTTACAATGTATAAAAAGGTGCTCTAAAGTTTCCAAATCTGAGCTGCAAAAGATACACGAATCTTGTGTGGTAGGCAAAACATTCCGGTGAAGGAGAAAAGCTCTTGTACTAACTTTGTCCTAAACTGCCAACTAGAGGAACACCTGAACTTTCGAAGGGGCCTCTTTAATCCAAATGTTGGCTTAAAAAACTCTATCATTAGTAGAGGAAGTACTATCAATTAGGGTGCAACATAACTTAACTGAAAAGCTTCAATCAGAATCCATCGGTGGTTACTAATGTATCTTGGTAATACACCTATTTCATGGAAGTTCGTGAAGCAAAGATTAGTGGCTCGGTCTTCGACTGAACCAAAGTATAAGGCTTTTGTTGATGGTACTGTTAAGATTTTGTGGCTTCACTTTTATATCTTCGGGTTTCTCCTACTCCTATGACTGTTTTTTGGTGTGATAATTTGAGTGCTACTTATTTATCTGTGAATCCTATATTTTCAGGAGGAGGGCTGCTATCTATTAACACATCCTCCTAGTATATTGAGAAACCTTGTCTCCTATATCTCTTAACTTTGCCAGATTGGAATTCAATTATAGAGCTAGTTTTACATCGTCTTGCTTTATGGTTGATGAAGACAGTTGATGGAAACTTTATGTACACGGGTTTGGACTTGTTCAGAGGATAGATCCGAAGGTGTAGTGAATTTGACAAATAAGCAACCACCCTTCTAAGAGAGTGTGTTGTCTCTTTTCTAGCTTAGACAAGTTTTGATTAGACTTTTCATGGCTTACCCTTCTCCTTTGTATTTCAGACTATATGGTTTCTGCTTTGCTAGTTCACCATCAACTTCCTGGCACTAGCTATTATAATATATCCTCATGATTATTATATATATAAAAAAAATACAAAATAACCATTTAAATTGAAAGAACCAATGAATAAAATGAAAATAACATGGGTGTTCTTCTAACTATCCATTGCCTATATATATAACACCAAGACACTCCTAAACCAAGCAATCAACTCACAGAACAGGACTTCAAAAACTACCAGCAATGTTGAAGCCTCAAGTTTATCAACAATCAAACCCTACAAGAGCTCTCTTGCGATTTACCAAACAATTCATCCCTGGAAATGACCATTCTTCTTTCCATTTAAAACCAAGACCCAAAGCACAAAAACACTTTAAAACTGGCTTTAAACCTAGAAGTTCTAAAGCTATAGCAAGTCTGTCGCAGGATACTAAAATTAAGGTTAAAGCCATTGTGAAGGTGAAACGAAATGTTGGTGGGCTTCTAACAAGCCTAGGGATTGATCAAGGACTGAATGACATTCAAGACTTGCTGGGGAAAACAATCTTGTTAGAGCTTATTAGTGCCGAGCTTCATCCCAGTAAGTATTCAAGCCATAGCATAATATTATTTCAAAATTACTTTTTCCTTCGTTCCAATCCAAAAAAAAAAATGCATTTTTTTATACTGAACTTCATTCTAATCCAAAAAAAAAACAAATCATTATTAATATTGAACTTTGAGATCTAATTAATTTTGTGAAAAGAATCTATGCATGAATTTTGAGATCTAATTAATTTTGTGGGGATACAGACATGAAGCTTAGTTATATATCACAATTAATTTGGTTCCACATTTTTTTGGAAGAGAGTGAGCTAGAGAAGCCAACAATTAAAGGGTATGCACACCGGAGATTAAGCCAAGCAAATGAGTACGTCAAATATGAAGCAGGCTTCGAGGTTCCACTGGATTTTGGAGAGGTTGGTGCTATTTCTGTTGAAAACGGGTACCATACGGAGGTGTTCCTTCAAGAGATTGTCCTTAATGGCTTACCACAAGGCAACATCAATGTAACTTGTGGCTCATGGATACATTCCAAGTATAAAAATAATCGGAAAAGAGTCTTCTTCACTAACAAGGTCAGTATGCATCCGTCGCATACATAAAAGTACATAATCTTAAATTTTCTGCATTCTAATGGCCACATAAATCTTTTCAAAGAATGATCCAAATTCCTTTTTTTTTTTGGGTTTATTTTATACACACCCAATTTTGGATTCATAATAATGTCAAAAGATGGTAAAACAAAACAATTAAGTCGTCACTATATATATATAAGTGCTATATTTTTTCATAACAAAACACATTTGTCACAGATATTTGCTTATTTGTAACCAAATATTCGATCGCAAAAATGGCTTTTTTTTAAGTGATATAAATGTTATTTTTTGGAATATTAGAAAGTTCAATAGCTATTTCTTAGAACCCTTTCTATATTACTCTATAATTTTTGTTTTAAAGGTAAGGCTATTCAAGTACCGAAATTACTGGGCTTGTAAAGGTATCTTTCTTTACAGTCAACTAAAAACGTTAGGAAGTCCATCTAAGTGGTGGCTCAGTGATAATAGCTTGGGACCAAGAGGTTTGTTTACTCTGTGGTCTCAGGTTCGAGCTCTGTGGTTGCTCATATGATGGCCACTGGAGGCTTACATGGTTGTTAACTTCAGGGCCCGTGGGATTAGTCGAGGTGCGCGTAAGCTGGCCCGGACATTCACGTTAAACTAAAAAAAAAAAAGTTATGAAGTCGTCTAGTACCTGTGTACTACTCGTCGGGTACAGACTACACGTGATCATTTAAAGTTCAACTTCTTTAGGGACAAAATTTTGGGTAATCCTAGACGTGAAAAACAAATTTGTTGGACTAATCTCCAGTCCAGATGATGGTGAAAGGCCACCCAAATTCTGCACAAAAAAAAATAAAAATAAAAAACTACTGCCACCATTGTACTAAGATTTATATTATTGATTTCAAATTTTAATATAAATTTATTTTTTACGATCAATTTAGTGTGTGTGATTTGTGAAACAGTCATACGTACCATCACAAACACCAAGTGGTTTAAGAAGACTGAGAAAGGAAGAGATCATAATCTTGCGAGGCAATGGCCTAGGAAAACAGCAAGCTGGTGATAGAATATATGACTATGATGTTTATAATGATATTGGTGATCCTGATAAAAGTTCAGAACTAGCAAGACCGGTACTCGGTGGTAAAAAACTCCCTTACCCTAGACGTTGCCGAACCGGCCGGCCTCGAAGTGAGATAGGTAAGAAACATACGGATCGAGTTGAATTCTCATAATTATTTTCTGCATATCATGCTTGCATAGAGGTAATTTTGAATTGATAATTCCCTATTAAAAAAAAAATATCGCTAGGAATTTGTTCTTTATCTGCATTATAGTGCTCAACATAATGAAGGAAACTTACAGGAATATTTGTAAAGTCTTATCTTCTATTAATCTTTTTAATACAAGTTTAGGCAAGTGGGAATTAGTGTTTCCACTAGTCATTTTATTTCAAAGGGTATGAACAGCTGCCATCATGCATACAGATCCAACATCAGAGATAAGGAAAGGTGATTTCTACATCCCTAGAGATGAAGCATCCTCAGAAGTAAAGCAGATAACATTCTATGCCAAGACATCTGTCTCATTAATCCAAGCATTCGTGCCTTCTATAGGTAATGCCATTACCTGTGCTGATCATGGATTCGAATACTTTACATCAATAGAATCCCTTTACGATGAAGAACTTGAATTGCCTCCCCTTCCAAATGAAGGGTTGTGGAAAACATTGTTGCCCCAACTTTTCAAGGCTATCAATATCCCCAACGGAGAAGATATGTTGCGCTTTGAGATGCCTAAAACAATGAAGAGTATGAACACATTCTTCTTATCCTGGATTTCTTGCATATAAATCTCACTCAGTAATGGAGGTTTTTTTATTTTTTAGGAGATAAATTCTGTTGGCTTAGGGATGGAGAATTCGGTCGACAGATTCTTGCGGGTCTCAACCCATTTAGCATCAAATTGGTCATGGTATACAAAATAAATATGTATACAATATACTTATATTTTTGTTTAATTTACGTCGTGACGACTGCAAGCTTTGTTTGACAAGATGCAAAAGGTCATGCAACAATATTCATCCGTAATTGCTTACAGCAATGGATAAATTTGTGCAGGAATGGCCAATAAATAGTAAACTTGACCCTCAGATCTATGGACCCCCAGAGTCTATGTTAACTACAGAACTAATAGAGGCACAGATTGGAGGATTAATTAAAGTCCATGAGGTAAGTGCTGATTACAAAATCATAACAAAAATCCTACTGTGCTCTACATTCTAATACACTGTCATACATACGAGACAATATTCAGGCCATAAAACAAAGGAAGTTGTTCATCCTAGATTACCATGATCTCTTGTTACCATTTGTGAGCAAAGTAAGAGAAATTGAAGGAACAACGTTATATGGTTCAAGAACATTGTTCTTCCTAACCCCAGAGGGCACATTAAGGCCACTAGCTATTGAACTGACTCGCCCGCCGATTGATGGGAAGCCTCAATGGAAGCAGGTATTTACACCATGTGACCATTCCACTGGTTTGTGGCTTTGGATACTGGCCAAAGCACACGTGCTTGCTCATGACTCTGGTTATCATCAACTTGTTAGTCACTGGTACGCGCCTATAAATTCATTTTAATTTAACCAAAACTAGGCCAGGTTCAACAGTACTTCAGTAACACCAGTTTTGTTCGTTGGAGTTGTTTTTTTATTGCATTAACAAAGAGCTCATTAAGATGTTTACTTTTGCAGGTTAAGAACGCATTGTGTGACCGAACCTTACATAATTGCAACACATCGGCAGCTCAGCGTTATGCATCCGATTTTTAGACTTCTACATCCTCATTTCCGCAACACAATGGCGATCAATGCTCTTGCTCGAGAATCTCTAATAAATGCTGGTAGTATCATTGAGTCTTCATTCTCACCTGGGAAGTATTCCATGGAGATTTGCTCTTTTGCTTATGATCAGCTGTGGCGGTTTGACAATGAGGCACTACCAAATGACCTGATCAGCAGGTAACGTCACCAAGATTTTTGTTTCAAATCTTTGTACTGTCTGAAGCAATATCTTCAGGTTATAATTTCATTATCTATTTTGTTTAATTTCCAGAGGAATGGCTATAGAAGATCCAACCGCTCCACATGGCCTCAAACTTACAATCGAAGACTACCCTTTTGCCAACGATGGTTTAATCTTATGGGATGCCATCAAACAATGGGTTAGCGACTATGTTCATCACTACTACCCTGATCCAAGCTTCGTATCTTCTGACGAAGAGCTCCAAGCTTGGTGGACAGAAATTCGGACAGTAGGCCACGCAGACAAGAAAGATGAACCATGGTGGCCAGAACTCAGAAGTCCACATAACCTTATCGATATCCTCACCACTATCATTTGGGTGGCCTCAGGTCACCATGCGGCAGTGAACTTTGGGCAATATACATACGCAGGCTACATTCTTAACAGGCCTACCATTGCTAGAATAAAAATGCCAACTGAAGACCCCACGGATGAAGACTGGAATCGTTTCTTGGAAAAACCGGAATCTGTACTTTTGGAAACTTACCCTTCAAAACTTCAGGCAACAACAGTAATTGCTTCTTTGTATGTGTTGTCCTACCATTCTCCTTATGAGGAATATATTGGGGAGCATATAGAAGCATCATGGGCTGATGATCCAATTATAAAGACAGCTTTTGAAAAGTTCAATGGGAAGTTGAAGGAGTTAGAACAAATAATCAATCAAAGGAATGCTAACCCAGAATTAAAGAACAGAAATGGAGCTGGAATTGTGCCATATGAGCTCATGATACCGTTTTCTAAACCAGGGGTAACAGGAAAGGGTGTTCCATATAGTATTTCCATTTGAAATATTTTAAAACTAGATTACACTTAATGTTGATAAGATTTCTGTGTTTGATGAGAATATTTGGAGAAATTAACAACAGATATATCTGAACTTCACTTTTGTGTCATCACTTTTCCTTAGCATTAAAACATGAACTCAAACTAGCAAGCATTTCATATTTAGCAGAACAAATAAGTAAAATAATCGTTTTCTTTTCGATAAAAATGATTGGAATACTTAATTAAAAACTAGAAAACGAAAAGTACATATGCATTTGAAGTCAGATTACAGCGTTTTAAATTTGAGCTCACCTTGTACATTTGAAATATCAAAAGAAGGCATGACAACTCGTATCTTTTTACATTGTTTCATAAAATTGACAAATACAAACGGAAATACTGACGAAAAAATTACATCGGTATATTATAATGACCTTTACAGACAAAGTTTTTCATCCGTATCCATCGGTAAACACTGACAGAAAAATTCTCTTAGTGTATACCAAGGAAATGACAAAGGGTATTACAGTAGGATTAAAAAAACCAAATCGTGCAGTGACGTGATATTTTTACCGACAAAATAACTGATGGAGTTACTAACAGAATAATTTCACCGGTAATGCCATCATTGATACTTAATTTATGACCTGTCGATTGATTCTCCTTTCTCTCTCCTTCATTTCTCCTTCCTTATGCATTTTTTCCTGTAACAAATAGCCGTCATCCCCCCAATTTCAACACAATTCAACCTTCCACAACAAATTCGGCCACTACAACACTTAGTTTGTCAGTATTTGTGTTTTGATTCAAGTTTTATTGAGGATTCTCCATGTCGCACGGGTGCGGCATCACGTCGATCGTCCTCCTAATGCTATTGTATCAAGAAATGGGGGAGACAAAGAATTCTTGTCTTATTATAAGTGGAAAGAGGGAATGAGAGTCGTCACCTGGTATTTAGTCAGTAAGAACCCTGACTAGTCTAAAAAATCAAGCACGAGGACGGGTTATGTAGAGGGACAATATTAGCACCCCTTGTACGCCTTACCTAAAGTAAATTGCATTTTTTAATTGTTTTATTAAACTAGTTGTCTGGTTGTTAGGCTGTCTAAGGTTGAAGACAAGTCCTCCTCAATAAGGAAATCCTTATTTTATCAAATAAAAGCCTAATTGTTCTAATGTCAATATATAAAAAAATTATTTAATATCAGGAATACGTCTTACGCATAAGTTTGTAATCCTAGATACTAAAAGAAAACAAAATAATTTTTCTGGTATTTTTGAAATATGGACCTAATTCTCATGATTTTAATAAACTAGTTATTAAAGTCCAAAATGCATGTTAATACATTTTTTTTTAATTTTTTGTTTGAAAATATGATATGAATATGTTTTATATTTTTGAGAGACTTGGCCATATGCATGAAAACAAGATTTTTTTTTTGTTTTTTCTATATTTTATTTGGCAACATTTCGGAGAAATCGAGTATTTTAATACTAGATTTGTATCTTTACACTATAAAAATACAAACCAGTATTAATCAAAATTGGTAGAAAATTCTACGATAAAATCACAATTTTTTTAAAAGGATTTTTGGAATTTGTTTTGTTTTTAATTAATATATAATATCATATTATATAATATTATTATATTATAATAATATAACGGGATTGGCCGAACCCAATTATATGGGTTGAGCCCACCCTGGTTGGGTCGAGACCAGCCCAAAAGAAATTCGGCTAAGGTCGGCCCAACAAGTCCTTTACTTCTAAGGTGACTGGGTCGGACCTAGCGTAGTCATTTTGGTCTGGGCCATCACTGGTCTGACCAAGAAACAGTGGAGAAGGCAGAAGAAGGGGAACCTGACCTACGTTGGCTCACAGTGATGCTGGTGGCAGCGACAAGGAAAGTAGGCGGTGGTTCCAGGCGTTATGTAAAGAAAATGGTGGCTACTGTTGCGATTCTTTTTCTTCCCTGTGCGGAGGCACAAACTTCTTCTTTTTCTTTCTTATTTGTCTCTGTTTTCTCTTCTCTCTTCTATCATTTTTTTATTTCTTCCCTTCCCTTTCTTTATTTCCTTTCCTTGTTTTCCCCTGTTTTTTCCTCTCTCTTTGTTTCTCTTCTTGTTTCGTTCTTTTCCTACCTTTTTTCTCTATTTTTTTAATTTGTCTTTTCTTTGTTTTTTCATCCTCTCCTCCCCCTCCTCACTGCCTAGTGAAGGGGGGTATTTATAAGGGACAGGGGTAGAGGGAGCCACCCTACCCCTTCGTCACATGTCGAAGGGGTAGGGTGGCTGGGGCGGTCATTGTGCAGCCGCCTAGAGCCAACCACAGGGCTTATTTCCTTTGCCCCTTTCATCATGGTGGTAGGCCATGATGGGGTGTGGGTTGTGTTAGGGTTTCTGGGCAAGTGAGGGAGAGGGAGAGAGAGAGAGAGGCTCTGCAAATTAGGGGAAGAAAAACCTTATTCCCCTGCCTTTACACGTTTAGGAGAAGAAAAGGGTGTATAGTGCTGTCAAAATTACACCGTTTGCTTTTTTTTTTTTTTTGTAATGAACAATGAGTGAAGCAACATTTTTTTTGTACAAAATGTGTCATTTCATTTAAAAGAAAAAGGCGCCAAAAAGTGTTTATTTCCAAATTAGTCCTTAATTTTTAATTTATTCAATCAAGTCCTCAATTGAGATTTGATTTTAAGAATCAATTCAATTGCATCCCTGCCAAATCAAAATGTCATCCCTGAAGTTGGCCGCCATTTCCATTTTGGTCCTTGGTTTTGAATTTGTGCATTTTTACTCTCAATTGATCAACAAACTTTCAATTTCTTCAATTTCACCCCTCATTCAGCCAATTTCAGCCCTATTTACGTGCTTTTTCCAGTGTTTTGGATTTCTTCAATCAAATCCCTAATTGCCCATAAAACTTCAATATTTATGGAATTAAGCCCTTGATTTGACCAAATTTACTCTTAAAAATTGTAATTCGACCCCTAAACTTTAATTTCTTTCAATTAAAGCCTAAATTGAATTAAAAATCAATTTTTCTTACAATCAAACCCTTCATAAACTCAATTAATCTTTCAACAAAATCTAATTGAGTCCTTAAACATGATTTTGGACTTTTCTTTCTCAAATTAAATTTTCTTTGTCAATAGGGCCTTCATTAGTCAAAAATATACTGTTAAATTTCAATCCTTGTATTTTTGAACTTTCTCAACCAATCTTTGGTCATTTTCTGGGTATCCCTGTGTCCCCTGCTCATTGCTATATATATTTTTTTGTTTTCTTCCGACAATTGTTTTTTGATTTTTTTTCTTTTTTCTCTTTTTTGTGTGAGGAGCCAAAATGGGTAACAACACTCCACTTTTAGTAAATCTACCCTTTTTTTATTTGAACTCAATTTTAAAATATTTATTTTTTTTCGTATTTTTTGTAGTATATGTATTTTGTTTGGGTGTTGTTTTATAGTTTTTTCTCATACAAATTTGTTGTATGGATTTATGATTTGTACATGTTAGGGTTTATTTTAGATTTTGTAAAATTATAGTTGTTTGTAAATTGATGAAACTTATGTTGAATTTTTTACTTAGGTGTTTTGTGATGAAATAAATAATGGCTTATTAACGCGTCTGTTTTATATTTTGTCAATTTTATTGTCAAGTTGAAATTTTTGGTAATGTGTAGAAATTTGAATTTATGTATATAATTGATAATGAATTAAGAGTACTATTAAAATAGATTGAATACGTTTAAGCTAAATCAATATTTTTGAAAATTATTTAGTTAACGTAGTTAATTAATGCATGTTGTCATCATTATTTTATATAGGTTTGATATAAGTTGTCGCACGTGAGCGACGTCGCGGCGATCGTCCACCCACAAAAAATGTAATATGGGGGATATATATCTGGTCAATGTAGGGAGACAAGGAATTCGTTGTCTCTTAGCAGTGAAAAATGGTGTGGGA
>Ga0307514_10002410_pt1 | contig 19530 bp, 11 predicted proteins | sample 16_EM_MG_FD_203088 | JGI IMG/M metagenome (GOLD analysis project Ga0307514, IMG submission 203088) | Populus trichocarpa ectomycorrhiza microbial communities from riparian zone in the Pacific Northwest, United States - 16_EM | ecosystem: Host-associated > Plants > Roots > Unclassified | place... | reverse complement strand
CGTATCTAAATAGCAGCCCACAGCTCCCCACCCCCACCTACGCTCAGATATGAGCCCCCGTCCACGATAGTTTTTTCTTTTTGAGTCTATACGCCTTAGGCTATGAGACGGCTGTCTACGAGAGTAGCTTTTATCATCCTTTGGCAGCCCACCGTGCATAGTATGTAAGGTTGAATCGTAAGTATCATCATCACTCATCCTATCATATATGTGGTAGCAGTCAATTCCAATAGCGGAGCCGCATGTTGGTTCGAAGTTACGTAAGTATATAGCAGAATATCGTTTTAGTTTGCAAGAATCATGTTTGACAAATTATTAATATTCTTAGTACCCCCTATAAAGTCTCTAGATTATACATATCAAGGGAAATAACCAACATGGGAATTCGCCTCCGTGTCGACTATCAACTCCCGTGACGCCTATCCTTGAGATGGGTAATATTTGGCAGTCTGGTCACGTCGAGGCTAACTCATTGTGTGCCTCTCTCTGCTTGTTTGCCACAGCCATGCCTGCACTATATCTGGGGGTTCTCACTGGCACTTGGCACGTATGTGCCACGAGGGTGAACGTCGAGCTCACCTAATGAAAGGGGTATTCAAAACCTCGCTCCAACACAGGGTCCATTGTATAAATTTCATTATTGCTGTAACAGCAGAGGCTCTGCATCGTACGCTGATGGAGGCTGTTTATCAGCAAAAGTAACATTAAGGGAGACTATAATATATCTGCCCAAATTTAGAATCCCTAGGAGGACTGTGGGGAGGGGAAGGACCAAGGATCGTCACAGACTTCATATGAATATTGATAGATGGGCGTCGCTTGGTGGCCACGGTATCGACCAGAACCCCACCTGAAAACTATTCTGCTTTTCGCTATACCCCGAGCAACGGTACATGGGATCTAGAGCTGGAAGTGGGAGAGTGTGGAAGTCATTGCCGACCATGTTGGTAGATCAAGAAGAAATATTGAGGGCACGATCGGCCATACTTCACGGAGGATTTCATAGCAGCTAATCATCAAAGAGAGCACTGTTATATTAGTGGTATATGTAGGCCTGCTGTCCAGAAGAAAAAAAACCAGAAGAAAAAAAAAGAGTGTGCTACAGCCAGCTAGTATGAGTCAGAGCATGAATCATGCCCCTTGTTTGTTGGACTCTCCCTATTTCTATGATCCATTCTGGTCATACGACTACTCTCATGTCCGTCCTCATCCATAATTATCTCATTATATTATATTTATTCTCACAAAACACATGCTGTGTGCTGTTACCCTCATGTTTCATGTTTAATTCTGCCTCTCGATAACCAGATCAATTACATTTTCACACCATGCGTGTTCCAGTCACAGGGTGGGGGTATCTCCTACTTTCAACCTTCTCTCCACACCTGCTCACCCCTGACCGAGTATTCTCGGGCCCAGACCGATTTATTTTTGTGTGGTAGTAATAGGCACCCGCAGTAAATAGAAATTGCCTAAAAGCATCGATAATATCTGCTCACAACATAGCACACTACATTCGAATAACCAAGCTCTAGCTCCGAGTCCGTTCCGGTGCAAAAAAGGCAAAAGAGATAGTTCCGCCGGGGTTCGAACCCGAGACCTTTCGTGTGTGAGACGAAAATCATACCACTAGACCACAGAACTGATGATGCGTGTTTTCTGTCTTTGATATAACTTGGTACAATTGCCCAGAATAACACAGCTACGGCACCTTTTATCAGCTTGTGTCAACAAGAATACTTGCCCCGTTCTCCTGAAAACCACTACCGCATCCACTGGCGAATAAAGGTCCATGTCGGTTTTCAAGACATAGACCGAGCTCACGTTAAAGCCACTTGTTTTTGGCCTTGTATATCGAATTTCCTGCCTGAGCTCGGCCTATGTCTTGAAAAGCGACATGGACCGTTATTCGCCAGTGGATGCGGTACCCGTACCCAATCCATCTAGGCTATGACGAGAAACCCCGCCTATATGTAGATTGTCCAACCCCAGAGCCGGTCTCTGCTCCCTAAGAATGCCTTTCCTGGGCTGCGGTACAAGATAGAAGTAATTCTCTTGTAGATATGCCCCGAGACTAGGCACTTCCGGAGTCCACAAGTACAGTATATAAGGATAGATCAAGCCACATTGCCGAGGGCAGAGTATACAACTTGTATTAATTTGCTTCAAACAAGGCACAACCCACTACTTCATGGGCATGCTCGTACCACGAAAATAGAGCGATATTATCTTCCTGTGTGCCTTACTCAAGGTTAGTATGGCGGTTGGGATGTAGAAGAAGGGATGGAGGTTAACCTGAAATTCATTGGTTCCCCTAACTCATTGTGCATCAAGCAATCCTACTCTACAAAAAGCAACCCAATTTATTCCTACAAGCACGTGAGGAGCGCTGGGGTAGATGTTTTACCATACGGAATAGCAGCAGGCCCTCTACAATACCCTACCCTCCCCTTCCTGGAGATCACCGACAGGCCATTGCGGCTGCTCAGCAGAAAGGGGCGGGAATCGCTGACTCTTCTACATTGATGGGACCACCTCTTGTTCCTGCATCTGCTACTAAAAGTTCTGCCAACTTCCGACCCCGAACACCAGTTAGCAATGGAATCGCTACTCATTTACCCGAAGCAAGTCCAGCTTCCAGGGGGGGCAACACTCCTCGCCCTAGGCATTCACAGACTACTATGCGCAGCGAGTTCGTATCTCCATCTTCCCACCGTTCTTCTGTATCGTCATTTGCATCCGAGTTGGGTGAGAAATTCAGAATTAATGACGGGAACACCCCACAACACCAATTGCAAAATGATCCCAGAATCATCCAAGCAATTACCCAAACCATGATTGGAGAGTATTTATGGAAATACACGAGGACAGCTACCAAGAGTGGATTATCCACAAACAGGCATCTCAGATTTTTCTGGGTCCACCCTTACACAAGGACATTGTATTGGAGCGAACAGGATCCTTCAACTGCTGGAAAACAAGAGCTTAGGGCTAAATCTGGTACATATCGCCTTTATTCATTGATATGAGTGACTAATTACATGTATAATATCCATTGAGTCTGTTCGTGTCATAACGGATGACAACCCAATGCCCCCTGGACTTCACAGAAAGAGCTTGATCGTGGTAACTCCAGGAAGAGAAATTCAGTTCACAGCACCAACGTCATGAGATGTGGTACATGGTATGTTCTTGCGCACTGTTAGTCACCGTGACCACTTACTGATAGGTCGGACTAGGCACTATCCTAGCTACTCACTCGCAAGATCGAGAAGGAATCATTACCCTGAACTCAAGACTACCTGTCCATGAGTATGTAATATTTCTACTAGCTAACATACATATAGCTGATATTAGTGTCTGGTCAGAGATAGATTGCGCCATGCGCTATTTGCGAGGGAGACACCCCCCATTAATCGTGGTGTATCCCCCACACCATGGGTAATGAGAATCTTGTGGATCATTATGACCAAAACATTCAATTGGCTGGACAATCTTGCTAAATCACCTCTACTGCTGGAGCTTTTGGGAGATGATGAAGTTGTTTAGGTATGAAAGAGGTTCTTCGACTCCACGGGTCGAATGGGGGACGCAGGCATGGTAGGATGTAATAGCTATACTAAAAACCCTCGCGAATTTCCAGGATGTATAGGGAGTAGATAAGAGCCAAAAGTAAATTTTCTGGGGAAAGGGAATCGCTCTTTCCCATGGAAATCTACAACTGAAGCATCTCACCGCACAGGAGTCCGGATGCCCCTGTGGTCTTGCCCAGTAGAGCGCCCCAAGTGCTCAGCCAAGCTGACATGCTCTGCATCATCAACTTCTCCAATCTGGCGAGGCAATGCTGGAGAGGGTGCACCGCCTGTCGGACCGACAGTGGGGAGTCCTGCGCTGGCGCATGTAGCCCAATCCCTCTTACTGGGTACAGGACGTGTTGTGAGTGGGTGACTTGCAACTGCCTTTGCTGTCCCAGGTCAGTTGAAGGTTCAATCAGATAGAGCAAGAATCTTCACCTGTCGGCGCTCTACTATGGGAGATTATGACCTGCATAACTCTCCCTTTGAACTCCTCTACTGTCATCAAATATTTTTTCAAACTCGAATTCATCTCTGCTGGAGGTACATATCACACTAATACCCTGCAGACACTCATTATTAGTTACCAGTAAGTTTTACACCGATTAATGATTCTTTAAAAAAAAATAAAAAAAAACCCATGGAGAGAGCCTCACCAGTAAGGTTAGAGTTTTTCATCATAAAAAATTAATCTCTTATTGAAGCTATGAAACCGAAGGGACCCTGTGGATCCCGTACTCTCCCGCAAATCGTATCAGCCCCCTCCACAGTAGCTCAACAGACTCTAGAGGACTAACCATCTTGCCACTTTTTGAGCTTCTGCTTCTTTTGCTATAGCCGGAAGCGCCTTCGTTAGCTGCAGCAGACCCATCGGGAGATGTACATACCGATGCCCAGAGATCCCTGAATTCGTCTATTGGGGCAGCCTGAGATACAGGAAAATACTACGGAAGAGCTAAGAGACGATAAAGACTCTAGCATTATCCCCCCAAGTTCCCTTCAGAGCATCTACGATTTGAACATGCAATATCTGACATTCTTAGTATCGGTCTCATGGTCCCGAGCCTAATAGCCCCAGCTCCCGGCAATCCTTCATCTACTCCGTATATTCTGTTGGCAGAATAACCCTCATGATAATAATACAGTGTGGTTCATGAAATTATAATATCTCACAACCAATACACCTTCATCATGCACTAGCATGCCATGTGATGAAGGGTCAATAGTCAAACCTTCTCCGTCTACCTGTGGGAAAACCCCCTGGTAGGAATTGACAATGGGAGTGTTATTCTTGGGCTGCAGGCATTTTACGGCGGGGATGATTGCAGGCCGATGCCGAGCACAGCAGAGGTGAAAAAGGACGGTAAGGAGAACGGCTAATATCTCTCCCTGCCCCTTGGGGACCTCTTTTCTGGTGTGGTGAAATATTAGGAGTACTGTTAATATGATGAACTTCTCAATACAAGAGCCTGCGTAGGAGCTTAAGATGGATTTCTAATTACAGCGAGGCCCCCTCTGGATACTTGCGATTTTAGGGCAAAACTGGCAAGTTTTCAACCATAATCACTCAAAAGCAATTGGCCTGGATTGATTTATTATATAAAAGACTATTATATAATAGAAAACTGGAATATCGCTCCTAGTATAGGTGGAGCACTAGTGGTGCAAACTGAGTGACTGGAAATTTTGGTGTGGTCTTGGCAAGATTTGCAATATCTCAACCATCTAGGTACTCCAAGTGAATCACTCTGGTCAGGCCTATGATTTGTAGAAGGTCTAGACACCTTTCCGCCATATATTTGGACCTGGGAAACTATGGTAGGTAATTGGGGTCAAGAACAATTCAGTTTAAAAACCTCACTTTTGCTGTGGTTCCGCAAATGTAATGGAGCCCGCCAAGTTCTGTAATTTCCTTATGTAATTTTCTTATTGTTAACGGGGGTGTTCCTGTAAGTAGGGGCTGGATCGGCCCAGTGGTTGGGATAGTTCCTTGCTGGGTTTCCACTCAGGGGATGCGGTCCCCCGCCATAGTCTACATAGGCTGAATGCGAGTAATGATTGATTAAAAAAAAAAAGAGCCCCATGTAGATACAGATTCTAGAATGTAGGAAATACCCTCGTATCCATGCATACCACATAAGGACCACCATCCAAATGCGGAACAGGGTATCCCAATAAGGGCAAAAAAAATTTTTTTTTTTTCAGTCTACATATACGCCGTCCCCCCGAAGGGAGCCTTAAGTAGGCTATGAGGCAGAATAAGGGCGAATACTGGTGATGGGTGAAGGATATAAGCGATAGATTTCTGCCTGTATTTAGAGTTCCGTATTCGAAGAGCGCAATACTTTCAGCTATTAACCAGCAAGCTCAAATATATCTTAATTCCACTCTCGCAATTCAGTGACAATTTCCTCCGTTCATAACCTCCAGGTTATGGACCTGCCGCTCAACTGATGGATCGCGGCACACATAATTGGTTGAGATATCTGTCTAGTAATGCCAACGTGCGTCAAGAACAACTTCCTACGAAAGCATAAACCGACATCCAAATGCCAACTGGCTGTGCCCGGGAATACCAATCCTAAAATTTCCAAAGACAGTGCCGAGTTCTAGACTTGGGCCCACCACCACAAGCCCCGAACCACCTACCCACACTAGCTATAAGCAAAAATGTGAGAAAACCCCGCCCTACCGTATTTTTTGGTTTTTAACGACCCGGCGCTAGCAAGAATCTAACGTGAAGAGGCAGGATTGTCAGGCCTTCAAGCAACCAGACTACCTTCAAGCCACATCTAGATTGCTCGCATGGACAGGAAGCTTGATTTTGTATGGAGAAACTGCAGTAGCGCCAGGTAGTTAAAAACCCCAAAATACGGTATAGCATTCAAGGTTTCTGCGTCTCATTGTAGATATTGAAATCCCCGATCTACAATGGACTTGATTGGTTACCCTGAAATTCCTCCAATATGAATTTCATCACGTGATAGTTGCTCACATTGCGAGAAAAGCAAAGCCAAATCACACACCCCCCCCCCCAAGCTACCGTATTTTTTGATTATTTACGAGCCGGTGCTAGCAACAATCTACCGTAAAGTGGTGGGATTTTCAGGATCTCAAGCCACTCGCACGGACAAGAGCGTGGATTTTGTATATATGAGAAAACTTGCAGTAGCGCCGGGTCGTAAAAGAACGCTCCACCCGAATATTGGGCTAGAACTCGATGGCCAACACAACTTTGCACAATGGATCGTATCCATAGGACAGACTCTGTCACTATACGACCATGAGAATGGGATATAGTCACTGGAACAGCTAAAAACCCGAACGAAGAATCCACAACTGTCAAGGTCGAAAAGTCAACAGAGTCGAAAAAAACTCTATATATGGCAACAAGTTAACAATTTCGCGATCCTCGCTATTTATTCTTTGGAGTTAGCGATATGCACAAAAGCATGCGTCCCTAATCAGGAACGTCACGGTAATCAAAAGAGCTAAGCTGAATGCGATTAACGACTACCGCATCCACTGGCGAACAAAGGTCCATGTCAGTTTTCAAGACATAGCCTGAGTCCACGCTAAAGCCACTCATATATCGAATTTCCTGCGTGAGCTCGGCCTATGTCTTGAAAAGCGACATGGACCGTTGTTCGCCAGTGGATGTGGAAAAAAAGACTAGTCTGGTTGACACAACACCCTCACCTGGGAATCCGCTTTGAAGTTTTGGTGGATCCATAGCCCATAAGCCTATAGCACGAGCTCTAAGATAGTCTGGCCAATATATTTCTTTATCCCTTTAACAATTCCTCGTTCATAATCTCGTAATCTTACACCCGATACCTACAATGAACTAGTGGCCAAATACGAAGGCAAGACTGGTACCGACGTAGATGCCATGCTAGCCAATATCACCCGGTTTAATTGAGAAGACAGAACTAGTCTGGTTGGCACAAGCCCCCCGCCAGACGACAGAACCACGACCATTGAAGAGCATGTAGGTGAGATTGAGTTGGAATAAGGTAATCACGCAGCATGCAGCATCACGGGATATGCGGGGTGGATAGATAGATGGCCGCCGGGCTGATAGGTTAGACCGAGTGACAGACAGTTAGTTATTCCGGAGGATGGATTGTCTCCTATTCAAGAAATTCAGTTCTATTCATACCAGTACGAGAACCCAACGTAGAACCAGAATCAGTGAATTCTTCAGTTTGACGAGAGGTGGGACCTCATGAAAGGCGCCCTGGCAGGAGGGTTCTCAGGTAAAGTAAAGGAATTTACAGAAGTCTTAACCTATCTATCAAAACCCGACCAAGCAAAGACCGAATTTCTACTAATATCACAATCTCGTAGAAAATCTTCGTACTAAGGAAGGATACATATACGGAGATATCCCGACAGGTCAGATTATATGTACCTGCAAGACAGAAGGATGGGCAGAAAAAGGGGGGCACAAAGGATGAGCTCGTGGTGCTAAAATAGAAGGAAAAAAGAAGGTCGGCACCAACAAAGTGTGCAAATACTGCCTAGACATCAAGGGCTGGAATCGGCCATACTGAGAACAAATGCTGTACTGAAAATTGAGAGGCCAACAAAAAGGCCGAAAAGGTGGAAACTGAAAGTGAGGACGAAGGAGTTCTTTGAACAAAAGTAGGGAAGTTTGAAAAACGGGATGGGTATTTCTGATATGATACAGCCACTACCCACCAACCAACAAACCGGCATTCCCCATAAATACCAAGCTAGGAGAATATATTGTGTGAGTATATGACAGCTCAGAAAAAGAATAACATTATTTTCCGGTCGAGCCATAAAATTAAAAATGACTTTTAATCTTTCTTCTAGTTCGCCCTGAAACTTAGTGCCGGCCATTAAGGACATCATATCCAATTGGTAGACGGTTTTTCCTTTCAAATAATCAGGTACTTGCTCTTGTTTAATTCTTTGGACTAATCCTTCGACTATGGCCGTTTTCCCGACGCCGGAACTCATCTGCCATATGAAAGGAACACTTACCTTCACACATAACGGCAGGACACTCGAGTTAGAGCGATCCCACACATAGTGATCTTGTTAGTGGACAACGAGTAGCAAGGGAAAACTCCAGGCTGACGATAGAAACCGATGGACCAGGAGGCCCCATTTTGGTCAAGGGAAAAGAACTCTTAGATCTGAAAATTGATAAATGTGGATAAAAGCTGATTGGCATGCCAACGTTAGAAAAGCCACACCAGAAAAATCAAGGATATCCATGGAAGGTATGGACAGATTTCATACAATACCCTCAAAACTCTCCATGAATACCCCCAAAATGCTGGAAAGCCACTTGGTGCGAAGCCTGTGAGAATAGCAAGGCCATCAAACCCCTATCGCCAAAATCAAAGGTTAAAACAATTTCTTGCGCGATTGCACTGCAACCTGGTAGGAGCCATCGAGCCACCAACGCTAGGCAAGCAATAACGATACCACCTAGTGGTAATATACTCGATACATGTCAGCCAAACCACTCAGAACAAAAGACCAGACGACAGATGCGTTGATTGAAATTAACACATCGAGCTCGATAAGCGAGGAAAACCATCGAGAATGCTGGGAATGGAGCTAACATGGAAAAACGATGAAGTGATACTAACACAGCAAGCTTTATATTAATTTAAGAGCATTGATGAGCAAGACGTTCCCACCAAGGGCACGCTACCACTGAATGCCCCGAATTACAAGACAAAAGTCCCAAACGAACCTATGGCCGACCAAAAGTGATACTAATCGCTAATAGGAGAGCTCCTATTTATCGGGAGAATGGTCAGACCCGAGATACCCCTCCATGTCAATCTCTTCGGAAGAGGGGCAACAGAACCGTCCGAACAAATCATGTGAACAGCACTCCAGGTTCTGCAATATTTAAAGCCGACACCATACGAAGGGGTCACTATAAAGACGCCTCGAGAGAAAAGACTTTCGCTAGAGATATACGCGGATGCTGGAGAAGGAGCAAGGTTGCAGAGCGAGGTTCTGATGACATGGGGAGGACAGCTTGTGGGATTGTACAGCCGGAGGCAGGATATCGTAGCCCGGTCAATAACGGAGGTGGAAGTACATAGCGGATTGCGAAGGGGCGAAACATGCATTGTGGGGGCAACAATTCCTGCGAGAGCCCCACACCAGCCTTGAAATACCAATCTTGAAACGGACAGCGAAGGAGGATACAACCTCTCGTAATCCTCCGCTGCAGTCGCCACATCGAACATCGATATCACTACCTCCGACGGCAAGTCCTATCGGAGAAGCTGGCTTTACATATCATCTTGGGGAAAGAGAACCCAGCCGACATCCTGACCAAGCTCGCTCCGAAGAGCTCGATAACAATTCTACTGGATGAACTGGGTCAATCTCCTAATGGCTAATGAACCACCGACGGAAAACCTATGCGGACCAACCCCTGAAGGAAGTCCGATACCCTCCGAACAAAGCTGAACTCTAGAAATGCCAGTGCTAGAACAGATAGAAAGCTAGTTAGACGAACGGATGCTCGAGTAGGGGAGAGTGTAGGAAATACCCTCGCACCCATGCATACCACATGAGGGATGACAAGCATCCGAATGCGGAACAGGGTATCCCAATAAGGGCAAATATTAGGGATGGGCGAAGGATATATGCGATAGATTTCCGCCTGTGTTAAGTGCTCCGTTCAATAGAGAATTCCTTAGAGTTCGAAGCGCGCAATCGTTTTAGCTGTTATCTAGTAAGCTCAAATATATCTTTATTCCATTCTCTACATCTATGTAACCGAGGCTGTGTCGTCGTGTCCATAGTTGTCCGGTTGGCGTCGTAGTCGGAATATCCAAATTTGAACCGTACGCGTGTACGGTGGTCTGTAAAACGTTTCAGTGCCAGACGTAAATACTTACTACATTTGTAGTCTGGCCCATATGCTGTGGTTCCTTCCTGAAGAGGTTAGGTTTGATACATGGGCATATATAAATTGTTTTGCCCATTGCGTACCCAGCTCCGATTTCACTGCTATTTGCGTATATATTTTCATAAAGAAAGTGCAACACGGTGCATATCACATCTATATACACATAATTAAAGTAAGGAGATTGAATTCAACACTTGAACGTAAGTATCTTTATTCCTTCGCACAGACTCTAATACTTGATAGATCACTTACCTATACCAATCTCCAAATGTTTTCCCGCAAGTCTATACCGATACCCCCTGTTAGATCGAATGCCCCAGTGACAAAAGATCCAGACGACCAACACAGTCACTCTATGTCATGACCAGAATTGTCCACAGGAGTACTAGTAGTGGTAGGTCTGAGCCAGCATTCCTTAACCTACCCGCTAGGCCTATTCCAGTACACTTTATCACACACTACTCATAGTCTGGCTGGCACCGCCACTTAATAGTTTTGGCATGGTTACTAGTTGCCTAGTTTTATGCATCACGGATACTTTGGTTATATATCTATATATATGTTGGGTCGTGCCTGCGCTGCCGCTCGAATAAACCGACTCTAACCCACCAGCTCAATACCTCCAATCCCCTCCCTGCCCTGTTAGCAACTTAACGTTTCCCCGTCGGTTTCATACTATTAAACATATATAGTACTTACTCAGTATTAAATCAATTCAGGGGTCAGCTGAGCTCTACCACCTGTTTTTTCAACACATAACATCCACACTTCTTGAGCACCTTCGAGCTTTCACCCTTTAGGTTCTCGACTAGCAGTGCTATATAGATCCGGTTTATGATGCCCTAGAGAGGATATTTGCATCCTTATCGATCTGATCTCGGATGAATAAAATGGGGTAATTTATCCAACCTGCTCAGCCACATCTCTCCTCATATCCAAAAGTTGCTGAAATCATACCTACTTATATAGCCATCATCAGGAATTCAATTCAGAGCGTCCTATAAATGGCTGGAATGTAATACCGTAAGCCATATTGCCCTGTTGACGACGATATATTATCAGTCAAGCCTTGGGTTTGTAAGACTAGTCCCATCTATGTGTTGATACATATATCAATCAATCAATGCATATTTACCTGCTGAGTAGGTTTTTCTGCCTATCAGGTCGTTAAAATTACCACATCTAGCAACCACTTTCCCCCAGGTCTTTTGGCGCTTCGATAACTTTGAGACTACTTCAAGAACCTTGCAATCTACTAAAGTATCCGTGCCCAATTCCCCAGATCTGTCAAACACTCTTATTAGATTTGTATGGATTAAGTTAGTCTAAGGTCAGGTACCGCGTCCGTATGCAGGCGTTTCCAATAACCTCCATTCAGTGGATTAACTTGGCCGGATCAAATACCGGAAGATCCGTATGGAATGTCTTGCAAAGGAATTAAAACATGGTAACATGTACAAGTAACATTGCTAGGGACTATTTCCGGACCCGTATTGAATGAAGGGGAGGACTTGGTCAGTTACAACTTCTGTGCTCTAATCCGAAGCACTATTTTTGAGTAACAGATAGTATTTATTGTACATACGGACAGTATCGTATACCTTGTCTGAAATATGTGCTTATGAAAACGTACACCATGAATGCCGTCGCCTCAACTAATGAGCAACCTCTGCGTTCTACCTTCGTTATGGACTTGGGTACCTAGACCCATATATCTTTACCCGCCTCGCATCCTCGAGGCCATCCCCTTGCACATACCACGATAGTTCATGGGGAGGTCTCTGCTCGCCTCCCTGCTGCTGAAGTGCAAAATTCCCCGATTCAGCAACAATCCCATGACCATCAACCGCTTTTCATACCCCTGCCAAGTCGTGTGGGACATGTGGGACCCTGATATCCGGGGCTAAACCCTGCCAGGTTAGGGTCGCCTGGTCAGCAATGCGCCCCCTTGGTGTTGTCTCATGTGAGCATCTCGCTATCCGATCAGCCACTGGACGAAACAAGCGATCTCAGGTGTGTTGTAGGTACCTACGTAAGTACCTCCAGCTTGAAGCGTCATTTGTATTTTCTTTTCGGGATTTCGAAAATTTGAAATTCAATTTCGGCTCGCGAGGGGATCTCTGTCATACATACTGTATGTACTACCTATTCGCCCGCAAGCAGAAGAGTAAGGCAAAGCTCACAGCAATCAGATCTAGAAATCACATATGTATCTTACGTCATGAACTGAGTACCTAGTATTTTTTGTTTGTCAGGAGGACAGGTGACCACCCCACTCTTTCTCCCCATTATTGTACCGGTACCTACTACTTAGCCTGAGTGTATTAAGTGCTCAAAAAACTATCGTAATCTGTAAATTCCTGCCCGAGTTGGCACCGCTCTTTCCGGCTCCCGGCACCAAATTTATTACATTTCTCCACCTTTATCAAAATCGCGAACATCAACTGTGTTCTCGTGCCACTATCGAGCGAGGGGGAAAAAGCAAAATTAAGAAGGGCATCACTACCTACAAGGCCACAAGAAGTGATCAGCAGCACACCCAGTTCGTCCCTTGCTTGCTTTGAGCTGTGGCCGCTCGCCCTACATGCGCCTCCAACGCAAGACACTGCACACTAAACAAGTTTCTACTGCCCCTATTTTCCGAAGGCAGGCCAGGCACCTTGCTCAACTCGTCGCGACACCGCCGAGAGGAGCCAACGAACAATCATTTCTCTGCGACACCTCGACTCACTCTCCCGCCTCGACGTAGCTGACAGGGCAAACAAAACGTTTTCCAGTCACAAGTAAATAAACAATACCATCAAACAACCGTGACCTTAGTCTGCTCCACCTACCGACTGGTACTCCCACGACAGATAGACGAGGCAGAATTCTTTCCCCCTGTCTCTAGTCGCCTCCTCGCTCCTACCTTTGCGGGGAATTTTGAGCCACTCCATCTTTCGTCCTTTCCCGAGACACGAATTTCGTTAACCTACAAAAATCATTAATTTTAATTTTTATCGGCTCACTTCGATTCGAACATAGCCTCGCCATCTCCGGCGACGTCGACTGTTCCGGTTTACGCTGATTCAGGTTACGAGCTATAGCTACAGAACCACAGGCCGTTCAACACTTCACCGATTCGACCCACGGGCACAACCAATCTGGAAGCAGTTCCTCCTGTTCTGACGTCGCAAGCTGCGCCGGGAAAAGCTATTGCAGGATAATAGCTGCAGCGTTGTGTGTGTGTTGATCACGGTAACGAGGGATCGATTGCGATTATTGGCCCATCATGAGTCTGCTGGAGTATGTATACAGGCTCACTCATCCTATTCTCGCTGATGCCTTTGTTTTTACTTTGCCCAGGTGTTGGGTTGTTTGCAGTACACATGTGATTTTCCGAGGATACTGTTCTTTGCCACCCATTTCCGCTGTTGACTTTGGCTGTCTGCATTTATGATTTTTATTTAAATCTCTTGCACCTTATAGCTAACTTCCACTCCCCCATTTCATAGGTTACTCTGCTGCTTCCCCATCTCCGATACCTCCGAACCCACAACTACCCGGGGCAAACTCGTCATCTCTAACCCCACCCTCATCCACGGTGGAGATGCCACCCGAAGTCTAAACCTAGTCGACATAAAAGTTGCTGCACGGGAAAGAGTCAACTCTGGAAGCTCGACAATGACAGGGACCACAACGGCGACGCAACCGACAGTGATTGGCGTTGGTGGGGGTGGAGGAGAGCAGGGCAGGATATAAGATGCGTGAAACTGGTAGGATGGAGGTGGATGTTAATAAAAGAGTGAGGATGAAGCGGGATGGCAGCATTCGTATATATGCGTACATACTTTCTTTGGTCCTTTCAGTTTTTTTTCTAGTTTTATCATGCTCGGTTTCGGGTAACGGTTCTTTGATTCCTTCTTATTTTTGGTCACGTGTCCTTGTCAATGTATCAAATCTGCGTTTCTATCTCTCGCGCGTCTGTGTATGTGTGTTGCGCCTACGTTGGCTCGTGGGTTTCACAGGGTGTTTTATTTCATAAATCTTCTCTTCTTTTCTTCCCCCCCCTATTACCATATATCATATCATATCAAGGCTGGTGTTGGTTGGCTCTCTCACCGAAATTAATTGTTGGTCTATCTGCATGCATGTGTTCGTGCACAGATATTGCAATTGATATCCTCCTTCCGATATAAGCGACTAGATAATATCTTGGGGATGGATTGACATGATATGGGGGTTTTGTGCCCGCTACTAGGTTTAGGCAGTTTTGAGGTGGGGAAGGGGTGTACTGGGAAATGGGAGTCCTGGAGTGTTGGATATGCCTCCCACACGTTGACCTGACTGGAGGTTGGTCTCCATCCGCGGTCGATGGGCGTTGGGTGCTCATTTCTAGGATCTCAAAAGTGTTTCTGGGATGACATTTCACGAGTTACGATTCACCTATTAGCCAGGACATCGCTCTACAGGTCTCGCCAACCCAACTTTGGTACTGGAGCCGGTATAATATGCAAGAGTATCCCCAGATTGACCTATTAAAGATTGATATTTTAACATCATCTTGTCTTTGCACAGCAGCGGCATCAATCTGGTATATCGTCGGCTGGGGGGGTTCTCGGGAGGGATGGTTCAGTACTTACCCGTGTACCCACCCACTAAAAGGTCAATAGCCACAACCTGGAAGTTCTCCCTCTTACAGCATCGGTACCCTCCGCTTGTCCACAGTCGCCTCCATGACCAAGCAAAAGTGCATCCTCATACATCGAAATCTACATCACCACGCAACTATACCCCTGTTAACACTTATTCCAATGCACAAAGTATCTTGTTTCCACGCCTGTTGCTTTATATTGTAGGGTTGGTTATATCACCCAATCGGAAGCATGTACAAACCTAATTTTGCTGGCTAAGCTTACGGGTTAAGTTTCCGTTTCTCATGCATGAGTCTTGGAGTATATTTTATGGAATAATTGTATGTGTATGATATCTTTTTCCTTCGTGTATTAGATATTGGCTTTACGGCAGATATTTCGTAATGAATCATATCTCCTACCTATTGGCACATTTTTTGTAACCTTAGGTTGGCTTTATGGGACTACCCAAAGACGATAGGTGGGGATTTCTGTTAGTCAGGCTGGATCGAAGAGTTCACAAGGCTATGTAAATAAACAGCTATGTCTTAGTAGGAGGCCAGTCATACTTGAGTTTGTCTCTATAACCTATCTCAAAACTTTGGGAAGCAGAGAGCTGTAACCTTAGTATCTACATCTAGATATGAAGAATGGAGTGGGCAGTGGAGAGTCAGTCGCTACCAGATATATAAATAGTATGGTTCTTGCTTGCACTGACCCTGTTGGCCCCCACGCCCCTGCAGCGGGGACTATCACATTTGTGGAAGAGTCTCACGGGGGTAGGCAGAAGTTGTGTAATGTAGAGGGAGATGGGAGCCGCACAGTCTCGGGTGGCTGGGTAACCGAGTGAGCATAATATTCCCTCTCCGCGCCTGGTTCCAACTCACATAATAATTTGACGTTTTGCATCCGTCAAATAAGCGTGGTATATGTATTAAGCAAGGAACAGTCGTATTGAGTTTTGTTAACAGCATGATTTAATAAGTTCCAGCAAAACTCCAAAATTTGGTTGCTTTCAAGTTCTAGTTCTTCGAAGGTAATTTAAATGTGATATCCTAAGTGGAAGGGTCAAGAGTTAAAAGAGTTATTATGTATCTAGAACTCCGCGATAGGACTTCTAACTGATGCAAATACTAGCTTAAGAGCTGTAATTTCTAGAACGTACCGTATTACTGAATTCTGAGATTTCCCTGAAAGATAGTGTACAAACGGCTTGGGCGATCTAGAACTATAGATTCTTCTTTGAGGACCTGCGATATATATCTAGAATCTCATCTTATATTACATATATCCCGTCGAGCCCGAAACCACAATGGATTCATGTTGGCCTGGGTGTTATATTCGGTGTCTAATGACAAGGCAGAGAAGTTGGCACAAACTATAGCGGGATTGTTTCGCCCTAAGAGTGGTGGAGTGAGGGATACTTTATACTGATAAATCGCTGAATAAATCGCAGCGCACGCCAAGATCAGGCTAGAGGTCACGGGTACGAGAACAGGTAAATTCCGGAAGTTACTCTCGCCGAAATAATTAGTGACAGATACAAAGAGTCTTGGCACGAGATCAGGAAGTTACTAAGACCCAGTACTTATCATATTACGCGAGGCATTGTTGACTCCAGTCGCTGAGTAAGCACTTACCTTTAGTATATTAGTAGGTGGCAAATACAAGCCAGTTTTGCAATTAGTTATCTTCCTGACGGGCGTTTTTGCAATAGTTGAATTCTGAAGCTGACCAGATGAAGAGACAAATTTTTTTCCTTGCTGATGTACCTATGTATGTACTAGCCACTCTATGTTAGACTTTTAACGTTACATACAGTACCATACTTTTTGTATTTACATGAATAAGATTGCGATGCCAAGGAGAGGAGCAAATATATAGCCATAGCCCATGGGAGAGAATACTAGCATTCCGATATATGGATATATATAATGCTCACTCCGGTAATTTGAGTTAGTTACTTCCGGAAATCCAAGCCTAGCACCAAATACAATTCTTTTAAAATTGCCCAACTGACTCCCACCACTGCCTGCTAAATGGTTATCAATATCCCGGGAACTTGAAGGCTATGAGGGGTATCGTAGAAACGAGTTAGCAAGCCAGAGAGCGGTATGTACCACTAATAAGAGGACTTGCACTACTATGGGTCGATATGAATCTAATCTTCATACAACTATCCCGCCAGCCACTGCGGCGTCTTCCCCCCATGGCAGACAGCAAAATTCGAGACGAAACAAGGCGAGAGATATCGTTTATGATGTCTGTTAACTTTTACTTCGTAATATTCATCGAGAGGGATGGTGTTGGGCTAAACAAGGAAGGGACTATACATTCTGGTAGGTATAGTGCGGGGTTGTTAATTCAGTGCTGGCGGCTGCGGACGGGGAGGGGGGAATGTATAGTCTGGTTGACTGTAGGGATATGATTGAGAGAATTTGGGTTAAAACTTGCCGCTTATTTGGGCTTTCAAAACAAAGAGATACCTATATGGCTGAAGTCTTGATAAATGCAAATAGCAATTAAAAAAATAGGCTTCAGGGTTATTTTTTTTTTTTGAGTCTATACGCCTTTCCCCCGAAGGGAGCCCTTAGGCTATGAGGTGGCTTCAGGGTAATTAACTTACTGATGTACGTCAGTCTATGCATTAAGGATAGGTAGTATAGGTATATGTAGTACTTAACCCAAGTAATTACATAGGGCCTCCTACCTGTGGGGATCGGTATTATGGTCAGCTAGAGATCGGCTCAGGGGAAGGATGGTTGATCTCTTGACAGAAGCTTCACTTCAGCCCAGGGGCTCACATGGCGGTTGCAATTACTCAAGCTTCATGAAGTGCCCTGACATTTCGCCGTGTACCAACCTAGCATCTGGCCAGGCTAGGTACATGTATGCACTCTGTACGAGATATTGCATCAGCGTACCATCGTGTGAAGAACCCCGAGGCACCCTGATTGTAGGGTCATACCTACACTAGGTCTCACCCTTGATTTTGGTGAAGTATTGGTAAGTCTCGGAATAACCAGTCTCCCACAATTTTGAAGTTAGTCGTGCCTTTAAAGACTGCTCCCTCCTGAAGACAACTCAGACTTTCACCTAACACCAGACATTTTCCGTGCCTCATACCTACCCTTGCCACGAAAACACACAAAACGGACAGCTTCTACACTGAAGTTTTCATTTCGAGGCCTGGTTACAGTACTACCTGTTCCCTCGTCACGCCCATTAGGCTTGCGTACTTCTCCACCGATGAATACTCCCCAGCCTCGCCACATGTCAAAGGCTCTGAGCCCTCAGCCGGCTAGATACACCAATGTTTCCCCAACCAGTCTGACCGGGGCTCAACGCTCCCGAGTTGTAAATGAACTCATTGTGTTGGCCGTCCTCATCAGCATCATTGTGCTCATGTTGTAAGTTTTCTACCTGACGACGTTGAGTTTGAGGGTTAAACATAACTGACATGAATAACGAATCTAGGTTTGGGGCAACCACCGTATACTTTAACTATCGTTATGCCAAAAGCGCAGAGCGTAAACGCCAGCGCGAAATGTATGCGGTGAGTGAAGAACAGCAGCTTGAAATATGGGAGGTCCAGCGGGATATGTTTTGAGATGGAGCCAAGGTGAACAGGGTGGGAGGCGGGTTTTCTTTTTTATGATGAGATGGTTTGTGAAGTACAATTAAGGGGTTCCAACTTCCATTGTGCGATTTGTGCCTACTTTGGAGCTAGAGACTCGATTCGGGCTAACCGAATCTTTAGCTTCCACACATGCGTTACTAACCCGATATATCCCTTGCCACTAGGATATACACTAAATAATTGTTTATGACTTTTGCAGACTCACTAAGGACTCTCTCAAGCAATAACTTAATTAGTAGCGCTATTGGTAATTATCACCATCTTCAGCATGAAGCTGAAAGAAGGTCTCAGTTGTGGCTATTATCTTGTCTCCGGGAAATTAGAACATGTTGACTTTGGGTTCTGAATTGAACTCTAGTACCTGCAGCTGTCACAGGCACTGACTCTACAAGTGCATGCAGTGTTATACATATACAATACTAAGTGATATAATCGATATCGAAATTTTCTAGAAATAGGGAATTGCACATGCCAGCCAATATTCATTGTGGCATGGATTAGGTAGCCATGTATCCCCCCCGTAATCACCCCAAAAGTGGGAATATCTGATTAAGGTGGAATGTTTCAGATGATGCACAGTGGCATATCAATCAAGGCCAAGTCCAGGTACACTGAAACAAGAGCATTGGTCATGGGTGGTTCTGTTTGTCCCACCACCTGCTACCTATTAGTATGTAGAAGCCCGAATTTACAAAGTCTTTCAGTTTCCAGACTAGAAACATGCCTGAACTCCATTCAGAAAAGAGTACTCTGGGGCCGTCATCTCCGCACAGTGACCATAGCTCT
>Ga0307514_10002409_pt1 | contig 19533 bp, 17 predicted proteins | sample 16_EM_MG_FD_203088 | JGI IMG/M metagenome (GOLD analysis project Ga0307514, IMG submission 203088) | Populus trichocarpa ectomycorrhiza microbial communities from riparian zone in the Pacific Northwest, United States - 16_EM | ecosystem: Host-associated > Plants > Roots > Unclassified | place... | reverse complement strand
ACTTGTTTATTTTGTTTATTTTAATTAGTTTGGGCTAGTTTTAGCTTGGGTTGATTATTATTTAAATTGGGTTTATGTGAGACCCATTAGGGAAATTAGGGTTTTGGCTTGGAGTTTAAATACTCTTTAGGAATAATTTTAGGTCGGACTTTTGATGATATTTTCAGCATTGTAGCCGACTTTTGGTTGCTCAATCTCGTTTCTTGATTGAACTTTCAACTCTTCAAAGAATTGACCATTATTTGTTGTGAATTTATACTTTATTTGCTCGTCTCCAGGTGTAGGCGTTGTGATCGAGTTGGTTTATAGTCTTGTTGCCTTGGAGCAAGTCTTCCATTGTGATAAGCTCATTCAAATCTCAACAAATTTGGGTTAGATTGATCTTAGGGTCGCAAATACCATTAAATTCTGCTAGGGTTCGCATCAAAGAGAGTCTTTGATAACTCTTGCAATCCAGTCTCTTTTGTTTTTCGCAGATTCCAGGTTCTGTTCTACATGATTTTGCACTTTCATGAATAGTTGCTTACCATTCAGGATGGCTGCTAGTATTGCTTTTCAGTTTGCTGAGGTTGTTGATGCTTGTCTTGCTTTGGTGTTGTAGCTAAGAGCTCTTTTTTTGTTCTGGTTGCCGCTTTAGTCATTCTCGCTGTTTATATTTTTTGTGCCATGTGTTAGGTTCGGCACCTTGTCTTTGATTAGGTTCCTCATCTAACCATTGTCAGCTAATTCTTTTCGCTTGATAATGCTTCTTTTTGGTTTTGGTGTTTTGTTTAGGGAGTATGTTCCCTCTTTTGTAAATCTTGTATATGAATTTACTGGTTTTCCAGCCTTGTATATTTTTTTATCTGATATATTTACTTACCTTTGATAAAAAAAAATTATTGTGGTTGATATGAATAATGATGTTTTGTGGGATTGAGACCCAGGATGGCTGGGTTGAATTGACTTAGGAGATGCGGGATATTAGAAGTGTAAACAGGTTGTATGTCGATAACTTGGGATCTCCCGATATAGGGGAGACTCTACCGAGATTTTAGTGAAAACTTCGGTAAATTTTAATATGAACACCATGTATATATATATAAATTAATTACTTTGTTTATCAATGAACATGAGATTGTTGTTTTATCCCAGATATGGGGATGTTACACATACAACTGCTCATTAGGGAATGTCTCTCTTATTGTTTTGGTTTGTATATCCTCGGGCCTCAATCGGCTCAAATGATCAGCCACATGGTTTTCGGTACCTTTTTTGTCTTTGATCTCAAGATCAAATTCTTGTAAATGCAAGATCCACCTAATCAATCTTGGTTTGGAATCCTTTTTCTTCAAAAGATACCTTAAAGCTGCATGGTTATTAAAAACAATGACTTTTGCACCAAGTAGATATGACCTGCATTTTTCAAGAGCAAACACCACTGAAAAAAGTTCCTTTTCAGTTGTATGGTAATTGCATTGCGCTTTGTTTAACATGTGGGAAGCATAGGCGATAACATGCAAATTCTTCCCTATTCTTTGCCTAAGTACAACCCCTACCGCATAGTCACTCGCATCACACATTATCTCAAAAGGCTCATACCATTTTGGTGCTTGGATGATAGGGGCAGATGTGACACGCCTCTTAAGCTCATCATGGGCATCTTTACATGCTTGATCAAACACAAAATTCACTTCTTTGGCTAATAATTTGCACAAGGGTTCTGTAATCTTCGAGAAATCTTTGATAAAGTGTCGATAGAAACCTGCATGGCCAAGAAGAGAACGAACTTCCCTCGCACATGAGGGGTAAGACAATGATGAAATGACATCTATTTTAAGTTTATCAACCTCTAATCCACGCGAAGACACAACATGCCCAAGAACTATTCCTTGTTCTATCATAAAATAACACTTTTCATAGTTCAAGACAAGGTTAGTTTCAATGCATCTTTTCAAGACTAAAGATAAACGTTCTAAACACCTATCAAAAGAATCACCATACACCATGAAATCATCCATGAAAACCTCAATTATTCTTTCAACATAGTTAGAAAAAATACTCGCCATGCGTCTTTAAAAAGTTGTAGGTGCATTACAGAGACCAAATGTCATTCTCCTTTATGCAAATGTACCAAATGGACATGTAAATGTAGTCTTTTCTTGATCTTCAGGATTAATAACAATCTGATTAGATCCACTATATCCATCAAGAAAGCAATAAAAAGACTTACCTGCTAAGCGTTCAAGCATTTGGTCCATGAATGGTAATGAGAAATGATCTTTGCGTCTAGAAAGATTAAGCTTTCTATAATCAACACACATTCTTCAACCACTCGAGATACGAGTAGGAATGAGTTCATCATTTTTGTTCTTTCCCAACGTGATTCCGGTCTTTTTGGGCACCACATGGATAGGCACCACCCATTTACTGTCCGTGATGGGGTAAATGACTCATGCATCTAATAATTTCAAAATCTCAGCTTTCACTATCTCCATCATAGGCGGATTTAACCTCCTTTGCATTTCCCTCATTGGTTTCACATTATCCTCCAATAGTATGTGATGCATACACATCGAGGGACTAATGCCCTTGATGTTGGCTAAAGTCCATCCAATGGCTGTTTTGTGATCGCACAACAACTTCACAAGTTTTTCCTCTTGCGCACTTGTCAAACCTTTTGCTATGATAATGAGAAGTGTATTGTTGTCTCCAATGAATACATACTTCAAATTATCAGGCAACGGTTTCAACTCTAACTCAAGGGCCTGTAAAATAGATGGCAAAAGCTTTTTATGTGAAAGTACTAAATCAACAAAGACATTACCATGGGGAACGATTTGCAAAGCTTACAAAGCCAATGTTGATTCCTGCATGGTTTGGGGAACATATATGTGCCTCTCTATCTCTTCTATCTTGGTAAAATCATAGCTATAGCTCAAAGCTACGCTTAATCCATCCTCACAATCAAAATCAAAAACTTGTTGCACACACTTATCAACTTGGTCATAAGATGTGATAGAATAAACATTGTTGTAAGGATATTTCATTGCATCATGAAAATTAAATTTAATCTTTTCATCTCCTACTTCCATAGACAAAGTATCCTTACCACAATCAATTTTTGTATTAGCAGTTTTCAAGAATGGTCTCCCAAATAATATAAGAGTGTTGTTTGATGCATCACAAGAATCACGTTCCATATCAAGAATATAAAAGTCGCATGGAATAACCAAACTATCAATCTTGACTAGGAGATCTTCTATCACACCAAGTGGATAAACAAAACTATGATTCGCAAGTTGTATTACAAAGCTAGTTTTAATCAAAGGCTCAAGACTAAGAGAATCATAAACATGTTTAGGCATAACACTAATGGATGCACCCAAATCACATAGGGCTCTTTTCAAACTAGCATTACCAATAACACATGGGATAGTAAATGCACCTGAGTCTTTTTGCTCCAAAGACATATTCTTTTGAACAACAGCAGATACAACTTCACCCATACTCACTATTCCGTAACCTTTTAGCTTGTATGCTCTCTTGGTAGTACACAACTCCTTTAAGAATTTAGCATATTTGGGAATTTGCTTGATAGCATCAATCAAAGGAATGTTGAGTTCCACTTTCTTGAAAACCTCTAAAATCTCTTTTTCTTTGTCTTCTTTCTTAGACCTAGAAGAACTCACAGGAAAGGGGGGGAATTATCTTTAAACTGGAATTCATTGAATTAGGACTTACCTTTGAAGTATTGGTCGTTGTTTCAGTTTGTGGAGGAGGAGGAGGACGTTTCTTCTTTATACTCAATTCGGTTTTTATCTCCTATTCTTCCTCCATCTTAATTTGTTTCGACCTTCACTCTTCAAGTTCTTTCCCACTTCGCAACGTGATCACACTAACATTCTCTTTTGGATTCAATGTTTGGGAGGGCAATTTTCCATTCATTTGTGGCTCCAATTTCCCTACACTTGAAGCTACTTGCCCCATTTGCTTCTCTAAGTTGTGAATGCTTGACCTTGATTCCTGTTTAAAAGACATGACATTTTATTGCAATGTCACTGTATTAGAAGCCAAGGTTTTCATCATCTCAGGAAGATCATCACTCGATAACCCCATAACATTGGAATTTGTGAATGTAGGGGGTTGTCTCACTTGATAATTCTATTAAGGCTGAAATCCATGGAACTATCGACCTTGATTGCCTTGTTGAGGCGGGTTCCCATAGCATAAGTTTGGATGATCTCTATGCTGGGGATGTCCATTGAATGCTCCATCAACTGCATTAGCTTGTTCAATGTAATCTTTTTGCATTGTTGGGCACATATCCGAAGCATGTCCTTATAAGGAGCATATGCTACAAACTTTCACCTACTGTATATTTCCACAAGCCAAAGAACACATAAGAGAAGTAAGATCATTAACTTTATTCTCAAGGTTAGAAATACTTGCCTCATTTACTCGTTTGCTTGGGAAGTCTCCACGCGTGCCAAATTGTTTCGAGTTGGCTGCCATATTGAGATCAATTGGGGTGCAGCCTCGGGTGTCTTATCTACCAATGCCCCTCCACTTGCCGCATCAATGATACTATGGTCAGTAGGCAACAGTCCTTCATAGAAGTATTGAATGAGCAGCTGCTCGGGTATCTGATGATGAGGGCATTGAATGCATAGTTGCTCAAATCTTTCCCAATACTTAGAGAGTGTGTCCCCATGAGATTGTTGAATCCCACATATTTCTTTTCTTATATTGACAACTCGAGAGGCTGGGAAATACTTTTCAAGGAAAATCTTCTTCATGCCATTCCAAGTTCCAATGGAACCTAGGAGAATAGAGAAAAGCTACGCCTTTGCTGCCCCTTTTAAAGAGAAAGTGAAAGCTTTCAACTTAGCCTGTTCTTTGTCAACTCCGTTCGGTTTCATGCTAACACAAACCATATGGAACTCCTTAAGATGAGCAAGTCCATTGAATATTGGCAGTAAATGTATAAAACCAAACTTGAGCTCGAAGTTGGCATTGTTGTCGATGTTTATGCACAATGGTTGATTCTCCATGTTAGGAGCAGCAAGCTCCTTGAGTGTCTATTGTCGTGCAACAGTGATAGTGTTGACGTGAGCTTCCTTTCGTAACCTGCGTAAAATGTTCTCTATTTCGAGATCTACCTACACTTGTCTTTGGTTAGTAGAACGGGTTACAGGCATAAATCGTCAAGAAAACTCAAAAGAAACCAACCACACAAAAGATTTAAAGTTGTGTAAATTGAATGAAAATCCTACGCTAAAACACAAAAATTGCCTAAAAACCCTAGAAAATAGTGGAATTTGGCCTCGATAAAGTGGGGCTAGTGGTTGATGGCGACTAGTCTAGTTCAGAACGTTGTTTCCCTTCAGGAAACAAAAGGCTGAGACCTAATTCCACCAAAAAATAGATTTTGAACAATAACTCTACCATACTGTATAGTACCAGCGCAAGCAAAAAATTTGTTTCTTTTTTTTCAATAAAATAAATAACAATCATAGCACAAGAATCAACTAAAATCACTTCCCCGACAATGACTCCAAAATTTGTTGCGGTGTCGCAGTCGCACAAATTAATTACCGTAGCTTAAATAAACAAGTTAGTATAGAGCAAGCAAGGGGTCGATCCCATGAGGAAGTTTTAGTTCAGATTTTTATGTTATACGATGTGCAATTGGGGGGGAATGTAAAGTTATATATGCTATGCTATAGTAAATAGAAAGAAACAATCAATGATAAATCAAAGAAAACCAAAATTTATCAAGAAAACAAACATTGGTCACAAGTAAACGTCCACCTATAGAAATCACAATTGATCATGGAAACAAAACGTTAATTTATACTCTAAATATTTATCTTTTCTTATGTTGATTAGTTAACAGATCCGCTATATAACTAATCCTAACCATCAAACAACCACAGTATCAAGATAGATATGAGATTGGGATATCATTAACTAAGAATCAAGGAGCAGGATGTACCGAAGACTGCTCTTAAAACTCGATATGGGCATTATGAATTTTTAGTAATGTCATTTCGATTAACTAATGCCCCTGCAATGTTAATGGATTTGATGAATCGGGTGTTCAAATCCTATTTAGATAAGTATGTGGTGGTGTTTGTTAATGATATCCTAGTATATTCAAAATCTTCAACGGATCATGAGCAATACTTAAGAAATGTTTTGCAAGTATTATGAGAAAACCAGCTGTATGTTAAACTAAGCAAATATGACTTCTGGTTAGACAAGGTAATTTTCTTGGGACATGTAGTTTCAACAAAAGGCATATATATAGATCTTAGGAAAATAAAGCTATATTGAAATGGGAGAGACCCACCAATGTGACTGAGATTCAAAGTTTTCTAAGGCTGGTTGGGTACTATAAGAGATTTATAGAAGGCTTCTCAACTATAGTCTCTCCAAAGACCAAATTAACTCGAAAAGAAGTTAAGTTTGAATGGTCTAAGGAATGTGAGATAAGCTTTCAAGAACTCAAGTAAAGGTTAACAACTACTCCAATACTAACATTACCTAAAGGACAAGAAAGATTTATAGTGTGCAGTGATGCATCAAACAAAGGACTAGGATGTGTGTTAATGCAAAATGGAAAGGTAATTGCTTATGCTTCAAGGCAATTAAGACCTCATGAAGTAAACTACCCAGTGCATGATTTGGAGTTGGCAGCAGAAGTCTTCCATTAAGAATATAAAGATATTAGTTGTATGGAGCCTAAGTATAAATTTTTATAGATTATAAGAGTTTGAAGTACTTAATGTCACAGAAGGAATTAAATATGTGGCAAAGAAGGTGGATAGAATCGATAAAGGATTATAATTGTCTTATTGATTATCACTCGGGGAAGGCAAATATTGTAGCAGATGCCCTAAGCAGAAATAACAAAGCTATGATTGGTGGAATGGTGGTCACTAATGTAAAGGAACTGATAGAATTTGGGCATTGAAGACACAGATAGGTATGGGACTTAATGGATCTTTACTAGCACAAATGGTAGCTCAACCAATGCTATGGGATAAGATCCTATAAGCTTAGAAGAATGATACGGGAACGAAGAAGATAAAAGGTGAGATAAAGCTAAAATAAGAGACCTTATTTGGATTAAGGGAAGATGGAATCCTGGCTATGAAGAAACATGTTTATGTACCAAATGATAAAGACTTGAAAGAAAAAAATTTAACGGAAGCATATGAATCATGGCTTACAATACATTTGAGGAGCACAAAAATGTTCAAAGATTTAAAGTAATATTATTGGTGGCCAGGGATGAAGAAGGAGATAGCCAAATTTACGGCCAAGAGTGCTATTTGTTAACAAGTTAAAGTAGAGCATAAGAGGCCAACAAGAGAACTATAACCCTTACGAACAAGAACTAAAGAGACTTGATGCAAAAATTGACTTAGTTGTCAGTAAGAATGGAAACTAATGTGTTATGATGGGACTAGTCATCTATGTAAGTGATGGCTAATATGGTAATAAACTTCATCAGATTTTAAAGGAAGACTTGGATTATTTGTATGATTACTTGGTTTCCATTAAAATGGGGACCAAGGTGGCAAGAGTAAACTTTACAAGTGAACTATAAAGCTTCGTAATGGAGAAGTCATCTAAGAGTAATTAAAGTTGTATGATATGTCTAGAGATAATTTCATAGAAATTATGGTGATATGACATAGAAAAAGTAAATTCTATATATATATATATATATATATATATATAATTGGTATTAATAAATAAATTATATTACATTGTTGTAGGTCCTTCTCATATTATAGGACAACCTTAATTCTCTTCATTTTAAGGGTAGTGTTCTACAAGGTATATTTTGGTATTTGGTTAAGTAATATTCTAGTTCATTAGAATTTGAAGTTATCTTTTTGGCTTGTAATTAATATAAAACCATATACCACTATTTTGATAATTAAATATCTTTTATGTATGTATTTAAAATTCTAGTATGCATGTTATAATATGCTTTATTTTAATGACATCATGTATAAAAAGAAAAGATGTATGACATTGTTATTAGAATGAGAAATGGAGAAGGTATAAGTAAAAGTGGATGAAATGATGAGAAATTGGATTGTGATGAAGAAGGTCCAAAATGATTGGATCATAAATATGTATGTTCAATTGTGTTTTTGGTTGATGTTGAAACTTGGAAAGATCAATTTACAGAGAAGACTCTACTGAATTTTTAGTAGCTATTATAATAATAATAAGCTTAAATTGTTATTAGGATCGATAGATAGGGATAATGATGTTTAAAAAAAATAAAAAATAAAAAACTTACCTGTTTTTCAATGAATATGACGTAAATTAAACTGAGTGTGTTACAAAAACTATCAAAGAAGATGATAAACAGTGGTTGAATGACACATCATTCAATCCTTTCATTAAATTCTAGTGACGCGTCATCTAGGTTAAACCCTAAAAATTAGGGTTTTTAATTTGGAATTTCACAAATTTCAATGTAGTCCCTATTCTTTCAATTTTTAATTGCACCTGTAATTGCAACCCAAGTTTTAATTCCATGCAATTTCACCCATGTCAAACTCAATTGTCAGCCTCAAAGTTCAGCATCTTTTCCAATTCAGTCCTTGGTTCACGATTTATATAAATTGACCCTTAATTGACCATCAAACATTCAATTGTCTTCAATTTGACCCTTGATTTTGCTAATTTAAGTCCCTTAAGTCTCACGTCTTTTATGGTTTGATCCTTATTTCTTCAATCAAGTCCTTAATCGCTTATCAAACTTCAATATTTATGGAATTGGGCCCCTGATTTGACCAAAATAGCTTTTTAAAATTGCAATTCAATAAGGCAAATTATCCAGTCCAATCCAAAACACACCAAACACGGGACAAGAGAGTTATTTGTCTAGTCAAGTCCTGGGGACTTCAATTCCTTCAAATTAAAGCCCAATTTGAATTTAAAAAAAAACACAATTTTCCTTGCAATTAAGCCCTATAAAATTCCAATTGAGTTAATAAACATCTAATCTTGAATTGTTCTTTCCAAATTGAATTTTTATTGTTAATAGGGCCTTCATGAGTCAAAATTGGACTGTTAATTTATTAACTTTGGATATTTTGATCCTCTCCAACTAGTTTTTGGAAATTTTCTTGACATTCTTCATGTTTTTCCCACTGGTGTATTTTTTTTAAACTTTTTAAATTTTTTTATATTTTTCTTGGTATATTTATATAGGGGTCCCAAAATGGGTAACAACATTAGCAGTGGTAGTACTATACTTGTTAATAAATTGAATCTAAATATTGTTAAGCATGGTAGACCTTATAAGCTTCGATGGTTGAATAAATATGGTGAAGTTATGGTGACTAAACAAGTTTTGATTTCTTTTTCGATTGCAAAGTATAAGGATGAGGTTTAGTGTGATATGGTTCCTATGCATGCTAATCATTTATTATTAGGGAGACCTTGGCGATTTGAGAGGAAGGCCAAGCATGATAGATTTAAAAAAAGGTATTCTCTTGAGAAGGATGGAAGGACATACACACTTGCATCATTGTCACCTAGACAGGTTTATGAAGACCAATTGAAATTGAAAAAGAAAAGTGAAGCTGAAATGGTAATACAACAATATGAGATCGTGGTTACAATGCAAAAATATATACGAAAGTGGTTAGTAAGGTGTGGTTATTTGAAATTATTACTATTTTCATATAGTGTTGTTGGAGGCAAAAGTTGGCAAAAAGAGAGCTTTGAAGGCTTAAACAAGACCAATTAAAGCTGAAACGAGAATGCAATGCCAAGGAGACAAATAAACCATGTGAGGTCATAAGTCTAAAGAGTTAAAATAAAGTGAGACTTAAGGAAAAAATAAAAGAGGAGAAAAAACTCGAATTTGGCTAAAAGAGAAAAAAAGTCAATTGGAGTCGAGAATGGAGAGAAGAAAATAAGGATGAGAAAAGAGAGAAAGATCAAGAGTATTTATTTTACTAATAAGCCTATGTTTTACTTGTGTATAAGGAGACATATTTTAACACTAACAATCTTGATTCTTTTATTCCCAGTGTTCCTACATTTGTTTTACAGGATTTTGAGGATGATATAGGACAATCAAATTTATATTTAGCTTAATTTGTCCTCCTACACAACTTTATGCCAACAAGCATAATTTTTTTTATCTAAATATTGGATCAAGTTGAAATTGTTCCAAAAGTTTTCAGAGATCATTTTTTTATCTTGGGATAAAATTACAAGTCAATCAGAGTTTGTTAAGGCTCTATGATAAAGGATCGAAGTTGCTGTCTAGATTTAGCTATGTATTTCCTGATGAGATCCATAGTGGTTTGCTATTGATATAAGATACGATCAATAATAGTATGGTAAAGTATAAACATCTTATTCTTAGAATTGATGATATTCTTAATGAGTTGCATGGATCTTGTATGTTTAGTAAAATTGATTTGAAAATCGTTTATCATCAAATAAAGATTAAAGAAGGTGATGAAGGGAAAAATAACTTTAAGACTAAATATAGATTGTTTAAATGGTTAGTCATGTTATTTAGTCTTACTATTGCACATAATAATTTAATGAGATTTATGAATAATATATTGTGTGCATTCATAGTGTCATAACCCATTTCTGGGTTATTCCCCAATTCACATTTTTTTTTCTCTCTTAAAAAAATAAAATACAAAAAAATCAAAAAATATTATAAAAAAATATAACATTGAAAAAAGGATGCCAAAACGTTCAGAAAATGATAAAAAAAAAATTGGTTGAGGAGCTTTAAAAATACAAAGATTGAAATTTGATATATTTTATTTACTGATGAGAGCCCTGTTGACAAAGAAAATTCAATTTGAGGAAGAAAAGTTCAAAATCAGATGTTTATGGACTCAATTAAATTTTATTGAAGGCTTAATTGAATTTATAGAGGGTTTGATTGCAAGAAAAATTGATTTTGAAGTCAATTTAGGTTTTAATTGGAAGAAATTAAAGTTCTGGGGTCAAATTATAATTTTTTAGAGTGAATTTGGTCAAATCAGGGGCTTAATTGCATAAATATTGAAGTTTGATGGTCAATTAGGGACTTAATTGAAGAAATCCGAAACCAAGGACCAAACAGGAAAAGGCGCGTAAATAAAGGGGCTGCAATTAAACCGAATCAGGGGGTAAATTGAAGAAATTAGAAGTTTATTGATCAATTAAGGGTCAAATTGCATAAATTCAAGACCAATGACCAAAGTGAAAAAGGCGGCCAACTTCAGGGCCGCTATCTGATTTTTGGCAGGGATGCAATTGCATTGATTTTTAAATCAAAATTGCAATTTAGGACTTGATTGAACAAATTACAAATTGAAGACTGATTTGGACTTTGACATAAGTTTGACGTCGTTTTCATTTAAATGAAACAACGCGTTTTGGCTAAAACAGCATCGTTTCATACACTATTAAAAAAAAAGAGCTCAAAACGGTGCCGTTTTGAACGGCACTGTAGCCTTTCTTCTTCCCCTGGACGCGCAGAAAACAGGGGAAGAAGAAAGTTTTGTTCCCCTGTTTTCACCGTCTTTTCTTCCTCCTTTTAGTTCAAAAAGACGCCGACCAAAGACCTTATCTTGCTTAGCTGACTCGTGGCCTCCCACGTGTTTGAGAAATGGAGGAGACGTGCCTCCTCGGGCAATAGTCGGGCGACAGTACAATGGCCACCCCAGCCATGTCTCTCCCCTGTTTTCCTATAAATACAGGGGAGACAAAGAGAACAAGAGAGGGGACGAAAAGAGAACAAGTGAGGGCACAGAGGAGAGCAAACAAAGAGAGAAAAAAAAAGGAGAGGGGGAAGGAGCCGAACAGAAAAGGGAAGGAGCTCAAGACTGAAAGAAAAAAGAGAAGAGAACATGAGAGAGAGAGGACAAGAGAGAAAAGGACCAAAAGAAAAAAAAGAGATGAGAGGCGGAGAAGAGAGCAGAACAGAGAAAAGAAGAAGAAAAAAAAAGAGGCTCTCGCCTCTGCACAGCGAAGAAGAAGAAGCCAGCAGTGCGCCACCGTGCCCCCCAGCCGCCACTAGCAGCGCCGTTGCAACCACCACGGCCAGCAGTCGCCAGCGTTGCCACCGCTCCAAGTAACGGCGCCTCCCTCTTCCCTGTTTGTTAGCCTCGTCTACATTTGCATGTAGAACGTGAATAAATCACGTTCTGCAGCAAATGCAGAATTGGCTGGTTACTATACCTATGCATAGTAACTAGCTTATTTGGTTATAGGTTGGAACATCAGCCCATCCCACGTGGCTTGGCTGAGTCTAGCCCACAGCATATGGGTCAGGTTAGGCCCAGCCCAGAATGGTTGGGCCAGGTCTGACCCAGGTTTTTTTAAAAGAAAAATTCAAAAATATTTTTCAGAATTTTACAATTTTCCCGCTTATTTTTTTTTTTGTCATTTTGATTAATATCGGTCTATATTTTTATATCGTAAAGATACATATCCGATATTAAAATACCCGGTTTTCCTCAACTTAAAAAAAATTTAAAAAAAAAATATTTTTGTGTATATGGCCAAGTGTCTCAAAACTAAAAAATCATATTGTGTTTTTCATACACCAAAAAAAAAAACAATGTTTTAGCATGCATTTTGGCTTTAATAACCAGTTTATTAAAGTCAGGAAAACATTGGCCAAAAATTTTAAAAACAACAAAAATATTATTTTGTTTGTCTTTTAGTATGCAGGATACGACATTATACGTAATACGTATTCCGGATATTAAATTCTTTTTTTCGGACGCTAGAACAGTTAGGTTTTACCCCATTAAGATAAAAACCTTCTTATTGAGGAGGGCTTTTCTTGAATTTTAGACAGACAGACCAACAATTAGAAAATGCAATAAGACCATAGTTTTTTTATCAGACATTAAAACAATGCAGCCTACCTTAGGTATGGCGTAGTTGGGGTGCTAATACCTTCCCTTTACACAACCAGTCTCTGTACCCGATCTCTGAGACCAGTTAGGGTTCCTAGTTACTAGAATACTAGGTGGCGACTCTCATTCAATTTTTTTACTGATAAAAGACAAGAATTCCTTGTCTCTCCACATTTATCAAATAGACCATTACATTTTTCCCTGAGAGTGGTGGACGATCGCCGCGACGCTGCACACGTGCGACACATAGGTAGCTTGATTGTTGATTACTTTGATGATATTCATAGTAAAAATATAGGTAAGCATATTGAGAGTTTATGATTTTTGTTTAATATGCTACAAAATAAATTGTTATATGCTAATCTATTACATTGGGAAATTATTCAACATTTAAAATAGTTTATGGTTTAACTCTGCTAGATTTAATTTCTTTACTTGTTGATGAAAGAGTTTGACTAAATAGTAATAGAAAACGTACAGGTGATGAAAGCATTGTTTAATAAAGCACAACAACATGTTGAGAAAAATAATGAGAAGTATGCATTCCAACCAAACAAAAGACAAAAAAGGGATGTCTTTGAATTGGGAGATTGAGTTTGTATGCATATACGCAAACAAAGATTTTCTTAACATAGAAAATCAAAGTTGATGCTTAGAGAAGAAGATTCATTTAGATTCCTTGAAGGAGTCAATCCCTTCAAAAGTGGATCTATAAGGTAAATATAATGTTAGTGTTATATTCAATGTTTCTAACTTTCTTTGTATGATGTAAGTGATGATTCGAAGTCGAATCCTTTTGAAGAGAGAGGAGATGATGTGATCTTGGCTACAACATTAAAAAATCCATTAAGAGTGTCTATTAGGACTATTCTAAGGCCCAAAACGAAGTGGATCCAAGAAGATTTCAATAGGCTACGTTAAGAGACTTTGGTTAAAAAAGTTCAAATATGTCAATCTAGACCTTTATCTACTTTTCGAATCATATATGAAGCTATATGAGGCGTTCAGATGTGATTCGAATTGGGTTAGAAACTAGACATCTGTACCTTTTTAAAAATTTATCTGGACAAGAGAAAACGACATGTTTAAAATTTGGCCTAGAATCTGCCAACGAAGTGCAAAAAACAAAAAAGACATTGTTTCCTTAAGATTTATGAATTTCATTCACTACAAGGAGTTCTTAATGCTATTATAACTTATATGGCAGCCTTTGGCTTACTTATTTTATAAGGATTTCATATCAAATAAGAAAAATTAATTGGTTAGAAATTTATTCTTATTTTACAAGGCATTAGGCTTTTGTTTAGTAAGGATTCTTTAACAATTATTTTTCTTGGATATGTTTTATTGTTATATGTGGCAAAGGATGAAAAGTAATCTTAGACTATTGTTTTATTATTTTAAACTTGATTTTAATTAGTTTGAACTTTATTTAAATTAGATGTATGTTTGAACCATTAGTTTTAGGGTTTACATATAAATACTTTTATGTAAGGATTTTTATGGAGTTAATGTATTTTTAAATAAGGTTGTCGCATATTGTATGTCTTTTTCTCTTTGTGTAGTTGATTGATTTTGACACTAAGTTCTTGATTAAACATGCAAACTCTTTAAAGGATTGATCAACTTTGTTGTGATTTATACTTATTGTTCGCGTCTCGTTATAGGTATAGGGTATGAATGATCAATCACATATAACTTTGGTTCTCTAAGGTAAGATTCTTGTTAGGTCAAGTTGTAAATTTTTCTTGAAACCTCAAATTTACAATTTAAAGGACAATTCCACATTCAAATTTTATAATTGAGTTTGAATTTTATTCGAAAGACTGAAACCTTGTGGTGATTGAGTGATTATCAATCTTTTATACTATTTTGTTTTGTTATATTATTTTTTAGATATGAAATATTTTTTTAACACTTTCCTTAACTTGTAACCAAGTTGCTTTGGCTCCTTAATCTTTGTTGGGATGTTTGATTTCTTCAAGATTGTGATATCCTATTAAAAATAATTTATGTCCAAAAGTTTAAGCTTTTAATATTGTATTTGGTACTTTATAATCTTGATGATGAGTAGATGGTTAGAAATTTGAATATTATCATCTTTATTTTCTGTAATTAATTTTAAAATAGTAGGCACTAGATAATAGTAAACATAAGTATAAAGTTTGAAGCCTAAATTTTTATTTTATTAAAAGAATGTTAAAAGAATAATATAAATTTATTTTAAACTATCATTTAATAACTTAATTTATGATTTTATAACACTTAGCATTACCGTAAAAAAAAAAAATTAATTTTCAAAAACAAATTTCATGGAATCAAGTTATTAAGCTAAGATCTAAATAATAGTAAAATTCGAGATTTTCTTAAATAATTTATTTTGGTTTTGCTCCTACAAAATTCCAAAGAATTCTGGAACTCCCGCGACCAGTATCCTATTAAGGCATGAATACTAATTAACAAATAAATCCCAATACTAAAATAACAAATTAAGAAACTAAAAAGCGAATTGACTAAAAACCTGGCAGAGTATATTACAGTATATATCACTTAATTAACTAAATAATGAATTAATTGATGTTCTATCAAATCAGTACCCGGTAATACTTTATTTTTTTAGGTTTTGTGCTTCCATTATGTGCCACTTGATCCCCTACTTACCGACAAAAACACCCGATGAATATGTATTATGTTACTAGTGTCTATCTATAAAGATGGACAAGTCTTACTCGAAATATATTTCATGTAAACTTAGACCCCGGCTCCATTTACACTGAAATTTCAATAAATTTTGATTTTTTTAATTTTTAATTATTTTTTTATTTTTGGATCATTTTAATATACTGTTGTTAAAAATAAATTTTAAAAAATAAAATAAAAATATTATTTTAATGTATTTTAAAAAAAAAACACTTTAAAAAGTAACTTCAATTACACTTTCAAGCATACCCTTGAATTTTAGTATCAACCTTTTATATATATATAAACCAATTAACTCAAATCCCATATTCTATATAGATAATGCATAAATTTGGCTTTGCTAGTGCAATTCCCTTTTATTATACAACTTAAATACATTGCCTATCTCATATGGCATATATTAAAATTGATGCATGCATATGCTAACCCTTGTTTGGTCGATAAGCGATAAAAACCTAATAACAAGTACATTAAAATGAGAACATATATATAAACTAACCCAAGGACCTGTCCTGATCATAATATTACATAATTAAACTCCTTATTATCTCAGCTTCAGGACTATCAGAATCAATTGTTGCCAAAAGCTGAGACAATCGCTCACTTAAATCATCAACCTCCCTATGCAAGTTCTTGATATAGTTGCAAGTTTCTTGTAGGACCTTAGAAGCTGATACCTGCATATCATATCATATCATATATTTAAAAAAGTCAAAATTCATATCATTCAAGAACAAGTATATATAAACCCTTGCTAATTATTAATTAACATTATTATTGGAGAGATTATAATTCTAAATGTCTTGCAAACTACCAAATTGTCATAAATATATGCGTGTTATTTATATTAGTCTAAACCATATAGTAGGAACTAGTAATTACTACTTTTATCCATAACATTGACATGATGTAGCCAAAGGGTATGGACCAAATTGTCAAAAACAGCAGTCAATTATAAGACCATAAAATGCATTATTCGGCTCTTCCTTTGGGTGGTCCAATCCAACAACGAAAACTGTGAAGGTCAAAGAGAACTTGGATAGCTATGAAAATACTTTCCTTGATGGCCGGGTCATAGTTCAAAATGTCTAGAGAGTGCAATTATTATAACTGTAATACACTATTCTTGTCGAACATGCATCATGTGCAACATTACTCATGTATTTCTCCACCTACTTTCCCCTACAAGATTTCATGTCGCTCTCTTCCTTCACTGTCATAAAAGAGAGAGTGAAAGACAGAGTGGGGGTTAAAGTACCTTATCGGAGCGCCTTTGACGAATCTCAGGGAGAAGCTGGCGTAATTTGGAGACAAGGTGGATGATTTGATCATCAGTGATCCTTGGAACACTAGACTGCCTTGACCTTCTGCTAGACATGCCTGCAGCCTATAAACAAAATTTTGGCACGTGTCTGCTTCAAAGTTTTTGAAACCCAGCTGGTTTTGGTAAAAGGAAGAGTGTTGAAGAACCCAAAAGAGCAAATGGGAAGGTATATCGGCGGTAAGGGAAGATGAGAAGGAAAGTAAAGATAGAAGGAATGTGTTAGATGTAGTAATTAGCTTAGTTAGGGAGGTGAAGAAATGGAGATAGTGATAAGAGAGTTATAAAGAGAAGGACCACAAAAGCAAGTTAACAGGGTGTGTGTGTGTGTGTGTGTGTGTGTTAGAGAGAGAGAGAGAGAGAGAGAGAGAGAGAGAGAGAGATGCTGGATGTGATGAAGACAAGTGCCTTGGAGAAATAAGTGGACTAGGCTTGATGTTTTATATTTTTTTTTAAGTGAAAGAGAGAGAAGAAGGAGACCATGTACTTCTTCTGTGTGTTCCCAACACGGGGTTTGATCTCAAGTGGGCTAAGAGAAATGTGTGTGTTTTTCTCAAACAAAGTGGGCCTTTATGTGCATGTCTCGATACACAACACCATGTGATCATAGGACATTTCTCATCACCAATCAGGGACTTCCAATCACTGAATTTCATACAAAATGTCAATTTGCCACATTATGCTACTACTCCACATGTATCCGTAAGATTCATGAAGCCTACATTTCCAGGCCTTTACTCAATTTTTTACCAATATTTTTCTATTAGTACAGAGAATTTAATTATTTTTTTTATGAAATAACACAGCTGTTAAAAAAAAATGAACTAATATGATTTGTGCTAAGTTTCAAAATATGAAATATAAAATGGTTGCGATTGAAAAATACAACATTTATATAAATGTTATATTTACAAAATATAACTTTTTTAAATGTTACATTTTAGAACCGCGATAACCATCAAAACACTAGCAACCTTTGTATTTAATTGTTTTAATGAAGGGAATTACTTATCGTGCTTATCTTGGTATATTTTTAATAAGCGAGGGCAGTTTGGAGACTTAAGCTAAATAAAAATTATCCATGGGGTTTGAGTACTCATGATTGACCTTTTGGAAGTGACATAATCATAATATTGTTTAGATTAGGCTTCTTTACTTATAAAATTAAATATTGCATAAAAACTAGTTTTTAATTAGCTTGTAATCAAAATTTCTTTTGAATTTATGATGAATTACATAATAACTATGATTTTTGTTCTCATTTCATCATTGTAATTAATTTTTTATCAAGCATTTTATAATAAAAATTTCATTTGAATTTAGAAAAAATTTAAGTTGATGTTTTCAAAATGAAACTTCTTTAAATGTCGCATTTGGTAACCGCGACAATCACCAAACCACTTTTTTCCCCTAAAGTTACCTATAAACACTAAACCTTAACCCTATCTAAAATTATAAAAAAATCATAACTAACAAAATAACAACATAAAACTCATAATTAACAAATTAACATAATAAAATACATCGATAACATATAAGTATGTCTATCTATCCACGTTATTGTATTCTACTAGATGAACAGGTTCATCAATAACATGACTATTTTTTGTTTGAGTGGCCTCATTCTCAGCCACGATATCATCAAGAGTTAACGTTTCTCTAAAGCTTACAGGTGCATTACGGTAAATAGTGAACCAAGAAAACACATAGATATATCCTTCGTTTTCTTCATCAAAATTAAAAGCACAAAGGCGACCTCTCAACCCTCTCATATCAATAAGCCAACATGATATTCATCAAATTCATACATTAAAGGTTCCATAAATAAAATGCATCATTCAACATATATTCATTCTAAAAAGTTACAATTACTTCTAGTATTTTGAATCTGTTACACATATTGCTTATATTGCAAGTCTTTTGCTAGAAGAACCTACACGGGGTCTGGTGTGATGACCGACATGTTATACCAATATACCAAATCATATACTTCTCCTATGTAATCATATGATGAATCTCGGTAAATACCTCATTACTTCATGCATCCCACTATGATATATAAGTTCCATGGAAGTTTAACGAGTTATAATTGTCAATTTTACCTTGATAATTTACGGCGTGCAACTCATTTCCCATATCAATGTCAACCAGAATGTGTTTCATGTAGTCAAACTATCGCATTACTCGATTAGAAAAATATAGCCTAACCATCTAAAAAACCCTAACAGGACCACTACAGTCTATTTATCTATCCTGCTAATGTAAACTATAAGTGCAACTATCAATTTATTATCTTTGTACAAAGCCTAATTTACCTACAATACACGTTTCAAAAATAACGACAACACATGTTTTTTAACACATACCTGGAAAGGATGCTGCCTATCTAGCTCACTCCAATATAATTACAATAAATATGTAGGATTACTATCAAATACCTTAATCGCATACCACCTAACATTACAAATCACAAGCTTATTAGCTTTTTTTTCAAGTCACATTTAGACAATATAGTTGCATATAATTATTTTAAACATTGCATTACCTAATGGGAGTTGAAGTGTAACTTATATAATCTAGACAGTCATAACTTGCTTCCTTAGAATTTAA
>Ga0307514_10002408_pt1 | contig 19534 bp, 24 predicted proteins | sample 16_EM_MG_FD_203088 | JGI IMG/M metagenome (GOLD analysis project Ga0307514, IMG submission 203088) | Populus trichocarpa ectomycorrhiza microbial communities from riparian zone in the Pacific Northwest, United States - 16_EM | ecosystem: Host-associated > Plants > Roots > Unclassified | place... | reverse complement strand
ATCACCATTTGTCAACAAGGTTGCGCCAGGAAAGTGATCCATATCTTGGACTTGTCGATTGTGCCAAGAGAATCGTAGAAGAAGAAGGGTGGACAACCTTGTATCGTGCTTGGTGGGTCACATTATTGGGCGGGTTAGGGAGCGCATTTGCTTGATGTATAAACATTTCATTTGATGATAGTTCACGTCATGTGTTTGATTTGTCTTACTAATGTCTTATGTTACAACAACACTACTTTCTAGCTTCGCTCTGGAACACTTGCTGGTCAGGATCACCTTTTGAAAAGGTAATTCCGTCGGAATACGGGATTTGGATAGAACCACGGTTTCCCTGGTCAACCTATGTGAAAGAAGCACATTGATGGCGTGCCCAGAACGATATTGATCGTTTTAAAAGTCCTGATTCTTTGGCAGCAACGCCTCTAACTCTGATACGATGGTTGAGAAGAGAGGGCCAGCAACTGTTAAGGGGCATATCTAATCAGACCCCAAGCGAAAGGCGAATTGTTGTAGCGTTCTATAGAAACGCACGACATATGCAAGTCGAGCGTACCATTTACGAGTCATGACACATGATGGTATTAGCCTCCTAATCCCAATGCAAGGCTTGACGAAAGATCATACGGATCTTTAAGGCGAACATTCCTTTGAACGTGGTGCTGATTGAGGCGGACGGCTTCGTGTTTGCCGCTAAGCTGAATGCGCAGTCGGCCAGGCCTCAACGAGTCCCAGCAGTCCAGAAGATATCTGACAATTCTCACCTTCTCTGTTGACTATCGATCGTTTCCACCTTCGACAGTTTGATGGGTCCAGGATTCAGACTCGTCGATCGAGACAAAGACCCCAAGTATATTCTATGTTCCACTGGCAACGCGTCTTCGGAAGTCTTTTGCTGACGCGTTGATAATCGCACTTGAGTCGAAAAACAAACGTTTTATCTGTCTTGCAAATCGACGTCAGGTTTCTCGGGTGACTTAGCAGAAATCGAAAGATCGCAGTTGATATCGGAAGAGACGTTCGCAAACGGAAAGCGAGTTGCTCTAGTGCTTCAGCCAAAATCCGGTATCGTTTGGGTCTTCGAGCCAGCACCTCACGCTCTGATATCGGCATTGTCGTGGAAGGCAGAAGAAAGTGAAAAGTTGCCCAAAAGAGATAACAGAACACGTGTTCTCACTCGCAGCCAGCGCCTCGAGACTGTTCGTCATGTCGTGATAATTGGAGGTGGAATATCTGGGCTCGCATCAGCTCTCGCCCTTCACGCACTCGGTATATCCTGTTCCATCTACGAAGTACGAGGTGTCCCATCCACTCTTGGTGGAGCGGTCAACCTCACTCCGCCTCCGCTGCGCTCTCTCGACCACATTGGCATCTTGAAAAATCTTCAAGGCAGGGGAGGTATTACTCGGGCTATCGAGATATTCTCCACCCTGAGTGGTAATCGGTTAGGAGAGCTTAGTTTTAGGAATGTGGACAAAATTGGATACCACGCTCTCAGGATCTTGCGTGCTGAACTCCAGCAAGGAATGATCAGTGCATTGGAAGAAGCAAATATTAGAGTAGAATATGGGAAAAAATTGGTGGGGCTGAGGGAGACAACTGAATCTGTTGAAGCGACCTTCGAAGATGGCTCTGTGGCGACAGGCGATATCCTGCTTGGATGTGATGGAATCCATTCTATCGCCCGTTCCAAATTAGTCGACCCCCTGCGTATCCCGGTGTATTCTGGGGTCGCAGCTGCGTATGGCCTACTCTCCGCATCATCCATATCTTCTCCGATCCACTTCGAAGACTGTTCCGTGAACTCTTCCCGCAAGGGATCGATTCTCGCTGCCTTCTGTGACCCGCTCAAGCAACGGTTGTATTTTGCAGCTGTGATGGAAATGAAGGAGCAAGCGGGCCGTGAGGGTTGGAAGGTCAAAGGCGGTGACCAAGACTCTACAAGGGAAGAGATTCTCTCTCGGTTCGGGGACTCGAAGATGGCCTGTTTAAGGGAGATGATAGAAAACGTCGAGGACCTCTTCCTTTATCCAGTTTATACCCTCCCACCTAATGGGAAGTGGTCGTCGGTGAGAGTGTTGCTATTGGGTGACGCAGCTCATGCCGTGCGTTGTCTTTACTCTCAATGAAACCACAACCTGAACTGTCCACGATCAGATGCCACCTCAAGGAGAGAGCATGGGCCTTGCCCTGGAAGATGCCATCCTCTTTGCTCGCATTATCGAGTGCAATCCCGGGGAACCGATCTCGGCACTGTTCGCAACATATGAAAGCCTCCGACGATCTACAATTGATGCTGTATATCAGGAGGCAGTATTCCGTTGGGATGGTCTCAAGGACAAGGGCTGGCTTGCAAGGCTGGTCATAAATTTCATGACCCCCATTTTCTTGTGGTGGACAAAGAACGCGCGAGAGGATGCCTGGGGTGCTGATATCCGAGATTTAGTCCCAAACAAGATTGTCTAACGACTATCATACGTACATTCAAGATCGCTCCATAAGATTTGTAGGGTTGAGAGTCAGACGGACCAGTGTTGTGCCAGTTCCAGAACTGTTCGCACAGTAACTTTAAGAACAGTTACATTTTGGTTAAGAACAGTTATTGTTTGATAGGAACTTGTAACCGACTCCTAGGAAATTCATCTTCTGCGTGCGGTCCGCTCGGTTGATGACAAATTTATTGATCTGCTTATACTAATAGAAAACCCATAGAAAACCTCAAAGTTGTTCAAGGCGTGGATCAGTTAGGTGATGGTTAACTTGACTGTTCCGAACTCTAACTGTAGCCTTAACTAGAACTCATAACTTTGCTTACTAACCGCACAACACTGAGACGGACTCCGGTGTCACTCGGAGTCTTAAAATTTGATATCCGCACCGGGTTATTCCAGGTGTCTCTTGGCTTTCTTATTTTCGACCAAGACGCGTTAAATTTAAATTTTCAACTACAACATGGCTTCCCACTTAGTGAGTTTTACGCTCTAATTTACTGGATTCTGATCAAAATGTTGCATTTTTGCAGGCTAACATCTTCGGTACTGAGCAAGATCGTGTTAACTGCTCTTTCTATTACAAGGTATGTTATTCGGTGATGTAGTACTGTAATTACTGACTGTTTTCTTCTTTTCAGATTGGCGCCTGCCGTCACGGAGATCGTTGCTCAAGGAAACACATACGACCTCCCTTTTCGCAGACTATCCTTCTTCCCAATGTGTATCATAACCCTGCTCATGACCCGGTTTGCAAGCTCACCGAGAAAGAACTCCAAGAAGGGTTTGATGCTGTATATGAAGATCTCTACTGTGAATTGGCTAAATTTGGTCATCTCCTTGAGCTTCATGTAAGTCTCCTTTCTCTTATTTCATTCTAATCATATCCTCACGAAAACAGGTATGTGATAATGTTGGAGACCACCTAATCGGCAATGTTTATGCTAGATATGAATGGGAAACGGAAGCACAGGCTGCAGTGGACAACTGTAATGAGCGATGGTATGCTGGTGCGTTAATAGCATCTTACAACAAAACCTTGTATGGCTGACTAATAACAGGTCGACCACTGTACGCGGAGCTATCTCCTGTGACAGATTTCCGCGAGGCTTGTTGCCGTCAGAATGAGAATGGTGAATGCAACCGCGGAGGTTTTTGTAATTTCATGCATCTGCGACTGGCATCGGCGGAGTTAGTAAGGCAACTTCACCATGGTCAGAGGCAGGAAAGGAAATTGAATCCATCCAAAATTAACCAAGGGAGTGGCGGCTGGGAGCCTCCCAAGAGGGAAGGAGGACGCGCAAGGAGTGCCAGTCCGAAACGAGGTGGAAACTCTGGTGAAGACAGGTGGACAAGGAAGTGAGGGTGTGCACAAAGGACTTGTCACCTCTTCCGTCGTAGATTATCGTGATAGATTATTGGTATTGAATGTTAGCTTCACACAAGCCAGCCCTCACTGGTTAACGGTTTACTTTCGGAAGTAGGCCACTGGGTAACAAACCTTGAAGGGCATTAATGAGTATATATTGAATCGCATCCCTGAATGCATACCGGTCAACAAATGGTCTCACTAACTTGCCAGATAATGATAATGACTTGACTCGAGCAAAAGTCTCCACATAGATTACCACCGGTGAAGGAAGGCCAAGGAGCTGCGGAGGCTTAGCAGAACTCCGTGCCTGGAGTATATGAGAACTTACCTTATTTACAAATACAGCAAGACAAAGAACGAAACAGGTTCCAGGTCCATTCAATATAAGGACATCTGCAAAAGCAGTACGTTGCATCCTCAATAAAGGGAGTACAGTAAAGTGGTAGAGACAAAAAGCAAGCGAACGTGCTGCAGTGAAAGGCGTTGTCCAGGGGGTTTGATGAACTTTTCGTGCACGAGGTACTGTAAGAATGGTGCACTGCAGATTGTCAAGAAAGGGTGATTCTTGAATCTCTTTGCTTCCTCCACGTTTGAATTCCAGTTCATGAGCTTTCTGAGCACTTAAAACGTCTCCATCGGATACGAGATAGATTCGACGGCGGTACCGGCGGCAGTCAAGAGAAGAAACGAGCGTCAGAGCTTCACTTGTGTGTCCTCCTATGACTCGATATAGAGTTAATTCAAAAAGGTTCTTCAAAATTGTGTACCTGAACCCAGGAAAACCGCAACTGTACATGTCGCAGAAGGCGGACGCTTCAACAAATCCTTTTTCTTGTTTGGGAGAATTGCATACAGGCGAAGGATGAATATCAAGAGCAACGCTTCAAAAAACCAGACCATCCTCTCTAAGTAGACGAACAAAGCAGCTTGAGCGCCGCAACATTTGCGATCCGGTCCGCGCTTTGCCGTCTCTGCTGTTTTCTTGAAATTATCAACTGTGGGATGTCGTCCACGTCGATCGATACACAATGCGCGTCTGAAATACGTATCGCGGCAAAGGAATGCTTAGACAGGGGCCTGGTAGTGGCCGCGAAATGGTGTGTTCACCATTGCGAAAGTGAATTGCTTCATCCAATCGATTTAGGTGTTCAGAACTTTTGCTATCTATTCCATCTGTGAAGAGGAACTCATTCACAACTACTCATCCGATATCTGCCTTTTCAACCTCTACTCCGGCAAGATCACAAACCCCACAGCCCAATTCAGCATTTGCGAGCCAATCGCCTATTGCTACACAGATCCTCTCACATCCGACCGTTCAGATTGTACCTGCAGTTGATTCAAGTATTTACCCTTCGTACCCTACATGGGAAGCCATGAGAACTACGGAGTCCATTCTGGAAGTGGAGGAAGAAGATGTACTTCAGGCTGCTCGCGCTTGCTTCGAGACAAGGAACTTCCCGCATGTCATTCATTTGTTAAGGGACTGCAAAAGTTCAAAAGCAACATTTCTCAGCATATATTGTAAGTTCATTGTGAGTGTTTGAAATTTGAGATAAATTCTACGTGATTTGAACCCCTGTCAGGCAAGTGAAAGGAAAGCGCAAAGAGATTGGCACAAACTCGACAGTATGATGCCTCTTTCTTCCTAATCTTGTAACTAGAAATGCTTATAGACAACCGGCATCAACCCCCAATACCAATTAATCAATCTTTGGGAGAACTTTTTGAACTTCTCAAGGATGCGATTGATCCGTGGCTGCTTTTTTTGTACGTTCAGTCTGGCTGAAGAAAAAAAAACCCCACACTGATCGGTTTATTGTTTATTTAAGAAAGGCTTTGCTGTTATCACGATTGTCGAGACGTGAAGAGTCTATCGAAAATGCATTGCTCTCAATAGCAGGGTTCAGTTGGAATTGGTCCGCATGGACCCTACTAGCAAGTTGTATTGCTGATGGGGAAGAGGTTGTCTGAGTCTACTCAATCGATTTCATTTTCTGACCACCACTTTAGTTATCATCTTTGATTCAATTGGTTCCTTTGCCTCCGGACCATCCCCTTGTGCAGATGTTCCAAATTAAGACTCTGAATGAACTCCACAATCCCTCAGAGAACGAACTGCAGATTTGCGATCGTTTACTTGGTCCCGACTTCTTTCCAAACAGTCTGTGGCTTATGTCGATGCGAGCACATGCTCTATATCATCTCCATGGTTGGTCTGAATCATTCTTTCGTAATTTTGAGCTTATTGTGATGTCGTTAGAGTTTGGCCAGGCCGAGGTTCAGTTCGACAAAATTCTAGCTATTGATCCCGAGCGCATAGACGACATCGACATTTACTCCAATATACTTTATGTCACGGATAATCAGTTAAAGCTCTCGAAAATTGCTCACGAATTCCTTGCACTTGACGGGGACCGCCCAGAAGTGTGTTGTCTCATCGGTGAGTGAGCCATCTTGAACAGCCGCAAAGACGCAACCATGAGCGATGATTAGGCAATCATTACTCCCTGCGTTCTGAGCATGAGAAAGCTGTCAAGTACTTCCGAAGGGCCACGCAGTTGGATCGCACATACCTTGCGGCTTGGACATTAATGGGCCATGAATATGTTGAGATGAAAAATTCACATGCAGCCATTGAGGCATACCGCCGTGCCGTAGGTAAGTTCGATTCGATCTTCGTCGCGCCATTCAAAGGTTGATTGCCTGCAGATGTCAACAGAAAAGACTATAGAGCGTGGTATGGGCTTGGACAAGCATATGAATTGTTGAACATGCATCACTACGCACTGCATTATTATCAGAGAGCTACTGCCTTGAGGTAAGAAAAATAAGGTGCCTGGTTTGCATCGTCGGAAAGTAATGACGGAAACATCAGGCCTTACGATGTAAGACTATGGCAAGCAGAGGGAATGTGCTATGAAGAAATTGGCAGGTATATACGGTTTCCTAGTTAAGAGTTCGCATTGACTTTCTTCTTTTTAAACCAGATTCAGAGAGGCCATTGAATGTTACAGACGCGCCTTGATATCTGCAGATCCTCATGAAATCACCCTCTATCTCAAGCTTGCCAAGGCTCATAAAACTCTTGAAGAGTACGCAGAGTCAGTAGCGTACCATCAAACCGTTGTTCAGATATGTCAAGCAGACTGTACGTGCAGCTGCAAAGTGTATGTTTACTCTCATGTTCATATTTTACCCTTAGCTCGACCGATACCGGACTACTCGAAATCTATTCTCGAGATTTCAGAGTATGAAATGAGGCTTCCAAGTGGCAATATAACACTGGCTCGAGATTTACTGGAACTTGTTGCCTCTAGTAATGCAGAGGAGGTCACAAGAGCAGCAGATCTTCTCAAAGAAATTAAGGCCAAGTTGCAAGCAGCTCAGGAACAATAAAAAGCATTCTGGCTATGCAGTGTTGGCCCTTGGGTATCAAATGTTTACGAATCACCTGTATTCTTCTACACAGATTAGCTGGTATTTTGTTCAAATTGTTTGGGCAACTTCAGGCCACTGAGGGTCACGTGTTCGTGACAACTCTGGGTGCAAACTTCAACAAACCGATTGCGCTGCAGATGTCGACGGGCTTTTCAAGCTGTTTCAACTCTCCTGCCGCCCAAAATGTGGCGAATTATCACTTGAAAGGAACTATTACTGCTCTACCATACAATCAACTCGCGTCGTCGTCGGGAACTTCGTTCATATCAACGTCTAATGCAAACGTAGAGTCAACTGTCAATCCACTTACTTCCTTGAAAAAGGAGGTGAATAGCAAGAGAACACCCGAAGAACTCGATATTATACATGAAACAGCAGAAAGGTGAGGTGTTAGGTAATCTTCTTTACGCGATTGTACATGTTCTTTTTCGTCAGATTCAAAGGACGTCTTGCCCAAGACCGAGCAGCAATTCTACACCCTGATGTGGACTCGCCATTCGTCGATGAATTGGACGTCATCAATCGCCTCCTTCCTTACCATATATTCCAACAACCTAAAGATGATTTAAACAGGTCAATTTCCGAATCCGGAAAGGGTAAAGAGAAAGCGGATTGTGAAGGTACAAAAATTCTTATTCTCGATTCTGAACTTGATTTAACCCCTTGGTAGACACCAAATTTGCTTTAGAATGTTTTAGTAGACGTCAGACAATTGTAGAACGTTGGCGAAAGGTCTTGATTAAATCTGGGAAGGTAAAACAATGAAGTCTTTGAGTCTGTAGCGATCATGACACCGTTATTAGCGTTCTTCTCCTGATGATCAAGCGTACTACCTTGCACAAGTCGTTCTAGACTCTGACCGTGCCGAGAATGCCTGGCTTGCAAGCGAATTACGCAACGCTCGGTTGCAAGCAGAACGCATAGAACGCGAAAAACGCACTTCTGCTTCCACATCACGCATGACACAATTCCCCTCAGCGCCCCAATCCATGATACCTGCAGTGCAAGCGCAGTATTATCGTCCTTTCCCATACGCCTACACCCAAGCATACGGCACTGCACCTGCTTCAACGCCAACTTCAAATGTTGCAACTTTTTCTGCAACACCGACTTCCATGGCACCAACAACATATTCTCCGTATTTGCCCAATGGTGCTATTCCCGTGCAACTGCCTGTCGCTTCTTTACCTGCGTTACATGCCCTTGGTATCGTCCCAGTTCCAGCTGCTTCACTACCTCCAGAAGGACAACCACAACCGGCGGCTGTTCTTCGAGGGTCTACTGCCAATGGGACTATTCTGAATCTTGAAATAAATGTGTCGCTGTTACAGAGCGCTCAAATGACTGGGTTGGCGATGGTTTTGAATTCTTTAGTGGCAAGAACTCAGACTGTGGCCGCAGCAACCGCAAATGCAGCGACATCTACCACTAGTATACCAAGTACAAGTACAGTTACTGTTAAGCATACCGACACTAATAAATCTAAGTAGCTGCTGAAGCATCTCGGATTAATTTTGAAATTTGAGTGTTCACTGAATTCATGGTTGTTCATGTTTCCTGACATGGAAATTTCAACAAATAAAGTATTTGATGAAGTCACGATCAATCACATTAAACTCCCTTCCTTACTGTCTAGCAATCCCTGCTGCTTGGTCATACCAGGTTTAATATGACTTCTGATTCGGTTAGTCAGGAGAGAGGTCGCACTACACATCGTAAAACAAGTAATGCAGGCTATATAACTATACCGTCACCAATTCCTGGCAGTCCGACCTCCCTCCTGAATACCCCTGCAGATGGAGAGGGATTATCACCTACTGAAATCACTCATCTCGATGCACACGCTAGTAATGACCGATTCTATGGAACGTTGCCCTTGCCGCGGCGTAGACTTTTGAACAGGACATCTTGGTCAAATGCAAGAGGCAGCTTCTCCAAGCTTCCACTTCTAAATACTTTCAGGCGAGCGACACTGGGCGATGTCCGTGAAGCCACGCCACACTCCGCAAGAAGTAGGGTCAGCGATCTGTCGTTTGCTCGCTACAGCATGCGACCGAAAACGATGTATGACGAACCGCTACTCAGCGCAGAAGGGGACGTCACCGATTCGGATGCCAGGGTCAATGGAATTCGAGTGTGGTACACCTCCTACACGTCCATTGACTGGCTTCATGACGCCATCAAAGACTCCTTGCGTTTCTCGAGGCTCAGGCGCCGCAAATCCCTGAGGTCTCGCGCAAGGCTCATGTTTGACAAGAGCCTAGGATGGATCATTGTCACCATAGTGGGCTTCCTCTCAGCTGTTGTTGCATTTTTGGTGATTCGCAGCGAGCAATTTCTGTTTGATTTGAAAGAAGGGTATTGCACAACGTCGTGCTGGAAAGCTAAAAGATTTTGTTGTCCTTACTTAGCTCCAAGCGATTTTATGAACCCGCATCCCGGACAGCCCTGTGCTGCCTGGAGACAATGGCATCAGGTCGGAGATAACGTTAACAACCTTGTTGAATACATCTCGTACACCATCATCGCAGTAAGCTCACATTCATTCATATGGTAAAGTGATATATTTACTTGAAATTAAAGATCCTACTCGCTTCCGTCTCCTGTATTCTTACATTACTCCTCACGAAGTCAACCACTTTCGTTAGTCGGAAGGAACCGGGGACAGTGCTTCCGCCTATTCCTGAAGATGTCAAGAACGGCAGAACGACTGAGTCAAAACGCAAGGTTATGTATTATGTATGTACTAGACCAAGATACCTGCACTCTAGCATTGACCCTTTTTTTCCAGGCTGCTGGTAGCGGAATTCCAGAGATTAAAACCATTCTATCGGGTGAGATTCACACGTGTTGTACCATTTGCGCGTCCTGACAAAATACTCATCACAAGGTTTCGTCATCCACGGATATCTTGGTGCAAGGACACTTTTTACCAAGGCTATAGGGCTGGCATTCTCTGTTGCATCCGGCTTATCTTTGGGCAAAGAAGGACCATTCGTTCATATCGCTAGTTGTGTTGGAAATATCGTAAGTCGTATTGCAACTAAATATGAAAACAATGAAGGTGATTTGGTTCATCTCCTTACATTCATGTAATATCTAACGTCTCGGCAGCGAAACGTCGAGAAATTCTCAGTGCTGCATGTGCAGCTGGTGTTGCCGTAGCGTTTGGTGCCCCCATCGGAGGAACTCTCTTCAGCTTGGAAGAAGTATCTTACTTTTTCCCCCCAAAGGTACGAATCCGAAATGAGGTTCTTGTTCTTTCTCGCTGAACGAAGTTGTTTCCAGGTGATGTGGAGGAGGTTAGCCTTCCAATCTTTTTATGTTTCGATCGGGTTGCAATTCTATTCTTAGCTTTTTCTGCGCCATGATTGCTGCGATTACTCTCAAGATGCTTGATCCCTTTGGAACTGGGAAGCTAGTATTGTTCCAGGTCACGTATGATAAGGTTCGTTTTCTTGTTCTATCTAGTCTTCCGTGTGATCAAGACCACCATAGGATTGGCATGCCTGGGAACTTTGCCCCTTCTTCTTGATCAGTGTTTGTGGTGTAAAGTCTTAACTAATTCGACTTTGCTAGTTGACTTCTAACAGCAAATAAATTTAGGGCTTGTATGGTGCTTACTTTTCGAAGCTTAACTACCGCTGGAGTAAACACGTTCGTAATACGACGTTCCTAGGTACTCACCCGTTAGCAGAAGTCGTTCTTGTGCGTATTTGGAGGTCTCTTATCGTCATTGCTTGACTCAGTCCTAGATAACCGTCTTAACATCAATGCTTTGTTTTCTCAACCCATATACGCGGATGGGTGGGACTGAACTCGTTTACAATCTCTTCGAGGAATGTCGTCCTAGCGATACTCGTTCTGGCTTGTGCATAATTGACCCTGGTTCATTCGAAAAAGTATGGCCAATTGCCAAGTCCATTTTGGTCGCTATGATCGTCAAGGGAGGCTTGACGATTGTTACCTTTGGTATCAAGTTGCCCGCGGGTATCTTTATACCGACTTTGGGTGTCGGTGCATGTGTCGGTCGTCTCATGGGTATAGCGATGCAATGGTTACAGATAAATTACCCGAACTTACGAATATTCAAGACCTGCGGAGGAGATGCTAATTGTGAGAACCTGCATTGTAACAAGTAATTTTGGCTGAAGCCTGTCCACATGATAGGCGTTGTCCCAGGGTTATATGCGATGGTTGGAGCCGCTGCAGCACTCTCTGGTGTTACGGTATCTATCACCTTACTTTTTGTTGGGTTGTCCCTCACCCCTCATTTAGCGAACAACTGTTTCACTGGCGGTTATCATGTTTGAACTCACAGATACCCTGACTTACGCTGTTCCTGTAATGTTGTCTGTCCTTGTTGCAAAGACTGTTGCAGATGCTTTGGAGCCTAAAGGCATTTACGACCTTGTCATCGAACTCAACCAACTTCCATACCTTGATTCTAAACATGAATACCTATGGCAGAATCTTCAAATAAGCGATGCAGTATGTGTTTACTATTATGTCACTTCATACCACCTTCTAATTCTACCGTCAGATCCAACGAGACGTCCCAGTCATCCACACAGATCAGAAGAATACTGTCTACAGTTTGAAGGCACGGCTTCTGAGTCTCACTTCTTTAGGTGCAGACGATAGTGGGTTTCCAATCCTACAGCGAGGCGGCGACGATGGTACGCGATTGCTTGGGTATATAGGCTCCAATGAACTCGATCATGCTTTGAGTGCGTACTGGTTGCCTGATCACAACATGTTAACACGTCTATTTACAGGTATGGTACCCCCTGATGTCGACGAGGAGGTCCACTTCCACACAGCATTCGGCCACCATTGGGCATCTTCTTCGGTGTCGTCACTGCAAGAGTTTGGGCAACCCTTATATCAGTCAGATCCCTTTGACTTTACCCCTTACATGGATCAAGTAAGTTGGAACGACTGTTTTGCCGACTGTGGGCACTAATGCCTGTCAGGCCCCTCTTACCATGGCAGATAACTCTCCCATGGAACTTGTTCACCGAATATTCGTGAAACTTGGAGCGAGGTACATTGTAATAACGGATACAGATGGCATTTGTATGTTCATTCATTTTGATCTTCTTAAATAGATTGACGAGGGAAATGTTCGCAGACCAAGGGCTGATTGACAAAAAGACCTGGCTTGCCTTCCTCAGCGAATTGGAAGAAAAGTCTTGATGCTGCATCGCCCGTCTTGAGACTCGGATACCTGTCCCATTGTACTAAAATATTTGTTATTCTATCCTACATCGTTTATATAAATACTTATGCTCTTCAGTCACGCTTCCTTTGTTTGGTTCAGAAGGATGGCGCCAAATATCACTTCGCTTTTCAGTTGTACTTGACTATCATGGCTTCAGGCTTGGGAGTCCCTGTCAAACTACTTCACGAATCTTTAGGACACATCATTACAGTTGAGCTAAAAACAGGTCAGCTCTATAGAGGGACACTCGCCGAAGGTAATTTGTTTGCATACTCCACTTTCCAAACTGATTGATTCGTTTTTTTTTTGAATCTTTTCAATTCATGGGTGCTTCTGAATCCTATCAGCTGAGGATAATCTTAACATCTCCTTGAAAAACATCACCGTCACGGGACGCGATGGACGTGTATCCCAGCTTGATCAAGTTTACATTCGGGGAAGCATGATTCGTTTCTTTATCGTGCCGGATATGTTGCAAAACGCGCCAATGTGAGTGTCCTTTTTCCTTGCTTTCCATCTATGATCCGTTCTTTGAAACCACAGTCGACGAACTAATTCTAATCGCTTATGTAGGTTTAAACGGGTGGGACCGAATGCTATGAGGGGCAGGGGTATTGGAACTGCACGAGGACGTGCCACAATTATGAGAGGTAGGTATCCTTTTGAGTTTGAGCATTGACTCTTCTTAATTGCCGTTCGATTGGTGTTATTTTCAACAGCCAACGGTATGGTTTTCCTCTTTTCCGTCAGGATCGTCTCTGTAACAATGAATTCTATGTAGCCCGACGCGGACGTGGTGTCGCTCCGCAGCCAAGGGGGATCAGGCGGTAACGAACTTTGCGATGGCGATAGCAGACGTCGTTTTCGTAGATTCGAGTATCTATTTCAAAAATCGCAAAATTGTATTGCCCTGGCGTTCCGATTAGCTATGCGTGAGATCCGCAAATTTGTAACTACATATCACCTCTGCAAGAACTCCCTTGAATTAGCCCAACGACTTGAAGCAAGCCAAAGGAGCAGTCTACAAAGAAAAGATGTTCAACGTCACTCAGCCACTACTCGCATTCTCAAACTTGTCATATGTATTGAATGTTTTTGAGAGGGTGAAAACGGACTTTAAGATCGCCAACGCCACCGACAATCACAAGCACTGATCAGCATATTGCATTGCTGGTTAAGACTCGCTTATTAAAAGTCGCTGACCCTGCCCTTGAAACTCCAATCGCCTCCTGAATCTGCCCCACATTGTTTAACAGGCTCCTGCTTTGGACCGCCCTCTTCGCCAGTTTCTGGGTTGACATTTCCTTCAAATTGCGGCGTGATTGGCTTGTGTACGTCTGAATGGCCGGAAGGATCAACATCTGAATCGGTGGATAGTTGAGCTTTGCGCAAAAGATCTTCAAACTCTCGTTGGTCTTCTGCTGGTAATGGAAGGGGTTTAGGGTGGTTCATGGAGACATATCGAGTGGTAGTTATGGGCCAGATTGTCTTGGGTAATGGCCTTGGGAGAAACGAAAAGTAACGGATTGACTTCATGAGCTGTTCATCTTGAAAGTTGAAATTCCTACAATTGTATACCTGTCACGTGTTATAATGTACCAATGTGATGTATTTGCTACTACTCTATCGAAATGTACATGAACTGACATGGATCATACAACTGCGTGATAGTAAGTGAGTTCATAACGCCAAGTCCAGAAGAGACTACACATACGGAGCACAGCATTAATACAGCCGTCGTTTTCAGGATTGTTTGTAATTTGCGCGTATTTTCCAAAAACAACCTTGCCGCCTGTTGTAACAAGTCCAAGTTCCGAAACGTTGACCTCAATGACAGTGCCTTTGGTCATAACACCGAGTTGTGTGTACATAGGTGATTGCGGGTTTTTCTTAACACCCAATATTTGCAGTTGGAAAGTCGCCTTCAGGTCGGCTGCCCAAGAATTAGGCGTCAATAACTTCTTCAAACATTAGAAAAAGGCGTACGGTGTGTAACGTTTGCTTTCTTGTATCGCAAAGCCATCGGCCGGATGAACCTTTCCAGCTTCACAGGTTTCCTTGTAAAGCCCTCTCCAACAAATGTAGCTTTCGTAACCATACGTTTCCATGCCTTGCTCTTGCTTTTCCCTGTCTTTACAACCTTGAACATCTCATCCTCTGCAATCCCTCTAACTTTTGGCAATGGAACAGCATACTTCGCGGCTTTGTCTTTCCGTTTCTGCTTTATTGCACTTGATAGAGCCTTCGCATCCCTCTGACCTTCACGATCGAGAAGGTAAGTCGGCAGCGCACCATCGGGCACGGTCCCGGAGTCTGGTTGCTTAACGTTCCGCTCATCGTGCGCTTTGAGCGTCTTTTTCATTTGAATCTTCTCAGCATGACGCTTAGCATGCAATAGTTTGGCCTTGAGACCAAAAGCCTTCTGAGCGAAAGCGGAGGATTTATGAGCTGCGCGAGCTTCACGTTTTCGTCTAAAACGATATTCGAATGGTAACTTGATTCGAGAAAACCGTGGATACGCACTTCTTCTCATAATAATCTAGACGGCGGCCGTGCCTTTTGATATGCTCCTCAATATACTCATTCTGTTTTGAAAAAAATCAGACATTGCTAACTCATTGGTATGTCTGTATTACCTGAGGCTGTGATGAATGAAAATATGAGCACTTTATGTTAAATCAAGTAGAAACGGGCTTACCATGATGAGAAAAGTGATAGAACGTCTGCTAGATTTGATCCAAATAATGCTCAACACTTCCCCGTATAGACTCGGAATGGTAAGCACGTGTATATAGCTCTACCGTTTCCTCATCGTTATGTGGCAAGAACAGAACAACCTGTACGGTGCCTCATCTTCATATTATCCTAACCAACAGTCGCAAGATCCCCTGCAGTTTTACGGACAACCTCATGACTACTACGCTTCATCAAGACCGAGTCTTGACGGTCAAGTGCAGGGTTCAATGGGACCAATGCCCGCAGGTTTTGGAGGTAATATCCAGTCGCAAGGACCTTGGTGGACAGCTTTTGGTACAGGCGGATTTGAGGGAGAACCACCGCTGTTAGAAGGTAAGCACAACACTATACCTTGGGTCATTCTCTATTTTATATTCTTAAACACAGAACTTGGGATAAACTTTTCGCACATACGCGACAAGTCAATGGCAGTGCTTAACCCACTAAGCCGTGTCGACGAGCGCATCATGGACGACGCAGACTTGGCTGGTCCAGTTTTCTACTGTTTTTGCTTCGGTATTTGCCTGCTCCTTGTACGTAGTCGCGTCTATGTCCACGTATTCATTCACCTGATTTGTTCCGCAGTCTGGCAAATCCAATTTTAATTACATCTATGGCGTAGGCCTTGTCGGTTCGGCTTCTATTTATACCCTCTTGAACTTAATGTCTGAGCGGGGGATCGACGCATACCGAGTTGGTTCCGTCCTTGGTTATTGTCTACTACCGATGGTAGGGGTTGGAGCAATCAGCGTTGTAATGGTCTTAGAGTGCGTACCTTGACCCGTTTCTCCACTTATGGCAACTCATTGCAATTAAGTGGAACCTTTGGCTACCTGCTGTCCATCATATCTATTTTATGGGCAACCTATGCTGCTTCGGGAATTTTCGTTGTCGTCCTTCAAATGTCTGATCAACGACTCTTAGTAGCATATCCTATTGGACTCCTCTATGGTTGCTTCGCTCTTCTCAGTATTTTCAATGGAAAACCAATAGATCGGTGATCATGATGTTGCATTAATTTAAAAAAATACAGGTACACTAATCTTCAGACGAAATTAATAAGTTATCCTGTCTGGCTTATTTATGTATTGACAATCTCTCCGAATTCTGGTTGTTACCGGACAGTAACTGTCTGCTGTAAAGTTTTAATAAGACGTCCAAGATTTCTTCCAAAGGAGCAGTTGCATATTCATGCACATACTGCGGCAAAGAATCCTCAAGGCTGAATCCAGCTTTTTTCATGAAGAATGGGTGCATGACATCGGGTGTGGCTTCGCCCAACTGCCTCATGGTGAGCCGTTCAATTTGTCGATTTCGAGATTTATACACCAACGCTTTTCTCTTGGCAGAAGGCTGAGAAATAGGAGAATCTTCGGCACTTGCCTGGGCCACAGGAAAATGCACTGGAGAAGAGGATCCCGATAACAAGGAGACAGGCGAGATGAGATTTTCTCGCACAGAGGCTGGAGTATGAATCTCCTCGACAGATGCGAGGTGAGTAGATGGAGGTCCAGATGGTGAAAGGGCTCCACTTTGCCTAGAGGAACCTGACAAAGGATCGCCAAGCGAGAGGGGTTCTGGGACCTTCCTCTTTCGTTGTGGCCCAGGACTGATCGCTGTCGAACTAGCACTCATGGATGCTCGCCAATCTTCGCTTGCCCTCACTTGGTCCATCTCCCGAGAAAGATTCTTCCGGAGAACCGTTAGCCAGGCATACAAGGACATATTTAGAGTAATATAGATGTCCTCAAATGCTTTCATGCCTTCTCGACGAACGAATGTGCTGAAGAAATCATATATGAGAATTCTGGCAAAGTCCCCTATCGATTCTTCGCTGATCATGTGCATTTTCATGGAAGGCAAGCCGAAGATGTTTGCCTCGCTGGCGTCTTGAAATAAAGCGGCCAACCATTCTCGTCCGTCTTCATCGCCCGATTTTTCAAGGCGCTTGTAGACCGGGCGGACTCTGTTGTACTTCGAGACGACCATAGAAGCAAAAGATAGGTGTAGATCGCGCTTTCCTGGTGGAGAGTCCGACCCGACAAGCCCATCCAAGTGAGCGCGGATATCCTTGCCCACGAGCTGAGCTATTTCCAGATCCCTCATCGTCCGGGGAAAAACAATCAAACGCAACAAATCGAGGCGAACGTTCATATATTGCCTCACAATGAGAGAGACTCCAGTCTCCTTGAATCGATTTCGAGCAGAATGTAGCATTGCTTCGCCAACAGCGGATAAAGGGTTGTCCGGTTTTGGTGTCCAGGTAATGCGGAATGTTTGAGACTCTCTAAATGCTCCCTGGCGTTGGACATCAAGGTTTGCCTTGAACTTGTTCATGTAAGACAGCAACTTCGGAATGGTTCCTACTGTGATGACCGCTACGATTTCAGAACAAGAGATGGTGAATGTCAGGTGGACAGGCCGAGATTCATCGTTGACGGCAACTTGTGTTTGTGACCAGTCATCAAAGACTTCCACCTTCAGAGGTTCGGCACTGATAGCAATTTTGCAACCAGGTCAGAAACATTACAAATGTTTAAAAAGGTTTCGTACCGATAATGCAGCAATTTTTGAAGATCGGATTCAAAATCAGCAACTAGGGCACCACTGGTCAGTCGGAGTTCCAACATGCAGCTCTTTCCTTGATCCTCTTCACGGAGTGCCCCCTCAGAACGACGCATAGTTTGGAAAATACAAGAAGGTACACGCGCATGACCGGAGATGTTCCCATTTGCTGAAATAGATACGTCGGCGATGTAGAGGAAGACTTCATTGAAGTTGTCTGTAAGAGATGTCCTAAAAATTATTTGGTTCAAATTAAGATTGAGTTTTGAAACCGATTGTCCGAGATCGACGTCCAGTGCGATGTGCCTAATGCGAAGTAGAACTGCCGTCGAGAAGCCCCTAGTTGAATGTGCGGTCTCTGCAGAAATCGATTTGGTTGTAAACCTTGATTCGACGCCCGCTTGGCTGTCCAAAATTGGAATCCGATCCAACCATACTGCTTTGAAACACAAGATATCTTGCAAACGGGAAAATCGTACACCGCCAAGGAACTCGGTGTCCACTACGACTGATACAGAACTCACGGATTCTCCGTCATTAAGTGCTGTTTTCGTGAAGGAGACAGAGAAGGTTAAATTGCGGGCGTCTAGTTTAACACAGTCTTCACTCAAGAAACCGTGCTTTAGACCAATAGTGAGGCCGCCAACACTGCCCGAAAAGAAGACCTTTCGAGCTCCTGGAGAAACATTGACAATGAAACCACCGCTTTCCCAATTGAGGCCGGCGACCACATTCACGTCCGGTTGGCATGTCAGCTCCAACGTAGATTTATCGATACGCAAACTGAAGGAGATTTGCATGCTTGAGACAAAATCCATCTCCTGGTGCCTATCGAAAGGGGTAGGAGTGGACTCAGCACCGAAAGGAGGAAGGGCAGTGCGACAGCTGATTTTCCGCAAGCGAGTCTCAATCTGCGAGACAAGTTCGGTTAAAAACGGGAGTAAGGTGGGCCGAAGGGTGTTTTGACTCGAGAAAACTGTACTTTTAAACACGAGAAGTGATGGTTCCAATTCCGATCCCTTGGTCAATTTTTGTGATGCGGGTGTAGCCCTGTATTCGGTCCAAACAGAGACAACAGGAAGGTTGAATACTTCAGCACCAAGGTCCAGAACTTGGTCATCCGAAATGTCCCATTTCTGTGAGAAGGGCGTTCTGCTTTTGAACTCATCGCTAGCAGATGCACTGAAAAATCTGACTTTGCCGCTTAGGAAAGTCAGTTCAGCAAAAACATTAGATGTCGGGACAGCCGTATAATGCCTTTCTAAAGGCGGCTGGACACTTGCTGAGATGGAGATGGCGGAAGTAGGGGTTCGAGGTGTAATGGAAGACAGCCGCTCCACGCGTTCCTTGCCCTGTCGATATACATCGATCAACGAAAAAACGTAATTCGGAATGGTTGAGTCGACGTCGAGAATGAACCCGCTGACAGTGGCTTTAATCCACAACTTCCTCGACGCGCCCGAAGTGGAGATCCTAAGCTGAGCTTGCATTTCTGGGTATATGAGGCAGTTGCGACTTTGGTGCTTGTCCGCAGCGAAGTCGTCAAGAGATGATTGCTTAAACCTTGAATACTGTCAGTATCGAACTACACATCGAAGTAAGCTTTTACTTAGGCACAAATTGGAAGGATAAACGTTCTATGGTGGCTTGTCCTGTCTCTCCACGACTTGCCGTAAAATCGATGGTCTTGATACAAAAGAGGAATGCTCG
>Ga0307514_10002407_pt1 | contig 19546 bp, 23 predicted proteins | sample 16_EM_MG_FD_203088 | JGI IMG/M metagenome (GOLD analysis project Ga0307514, IMG submission 203088) | Populus trichocarpa ectomycorrhiza microbial communities from riparian zone in the Pacific Northwest, United States - 16_EM | ecosystem: Host-associated > Plants > Roots > Unclassified | place... | reverse complement strand
ACGCGCGTCGTCGTGTCGGAATGCCGCGCCGCGTAGAATCCCGAGAATGTCGAGGACTGCAGCACTGCGAACCGTGCTGCACCACGTGATCGGGCTTCGGCCAATGGATGCAATCGCCTACTGCGACTCCCAGATCGAGGCAACCGCAGACGCCTGGCTGCACTCCCTCCGCTCGTTCTCCTGCTTCTTCGCCCAGGACTTCACGGCCGCCGCCGCGAGCGCCGCAGTCGCTCGCGACACCGCTGCCGACGACGAGTCGGCCGTCTTCGCCCTCGTCGCGACGGCGTGGGCGAGCGCTGGATCCGGTACCCCCGTGGATGGAGATGCGCACCTCGACGCTCTTGCGGCCCTTCCCCGTCTCGCCACGGTCGATCGGGATCGCCGCGCCTTCATCGAGTACCTCCTCGCCGAGTCGTGCCTCGGCTGTGCCCGACTCGACCTTGCATCGCGGGTAGTCGACGCTATCGATGACGTGCCAACCGACTTCCTCGCCGAGGGCGGGCAACCACACCCCTACTCCGTCATGATGTCGGCGATGCGCGCTCGGCTCCTTGGGTTCCAGGGCCGGGTCACCGATGCCCTTGCCCTCATCTCTGCCGTGCAGGCCAGGCCGGGATCGACGGAGGAGCTCCTCGTCGCCGCCACCACGTGCCTTCTGCAGGGCAACAACGCGAAGCGCCAGGCGGTGCGCTCGATCGCCGACCGACTGGAGCAGGAGCTCGGGGAGCCGAACGACTACATCTCCGCCGGTTGCTACATCCTCGTCGCCTACGGATTCATCGCGACTGCCGACATCGCGCGAGCCGCGGCCTTCGTGCTCAAGGCGGGCCACACCGCCGGCCTCGACTGCCTCTCGATCATCGACCGCGCACTCGGACTCGAGATGCTCGTCGCCGCAGCGGCCTTCGAGGGCGATCTCGGGGCGGCGCAGGCCTGGCGCCTCCGGGCGGCCCCGCTGCTCGACTCCCCCGTTGCCCGGTCGACCGTCGAGAGGCTCAACAGCAGGGTCGCCCTGTTGGAAGGGGACGCCGCGGCCGCCGCCGAGTGGGCGATCCTCGCCGTGGATCACGCCAAGGCCGACGGGCGGGCGATCGAGGCAGCCGAAGGCGAGATCGTGCTCTCCCGAGCTCGAATCGCCCTCTCGGAGCGCGGCGCCGCGAGCGTGGGGCTTGAGGCAATGGCGGCACTCGCTGCGTCATCCGGTCACCTCGCCGCGCAGAAGTCGGCGGCGCGGGAGCTGCGGGCGATCGGTCGCCGGCTGCGTCCCGTGCCGGGGAGCGGCTGGCAGGGACTCTCCGCTCGCGAGCGTGACGTCGCCCTCCTGGTGGCCGAGGGCTTCGGAAACCAGGCAATCGCGGCAGAGCTGCACCTCTCCGAGCACACCGTGCAGGCTCACGTCTCTCGGGTTCTCGCGGCCTTCGGCGCGGCATCCAGGCTCGCTGTCGTTGCACAGCTCACCCGCCTGCTGCCCCGCGACCCGGATGCACCCCCGCCTCCCGCGCTCACCCCTCGGCAGCAGATGGTCGCCGACCGCATCGCCAACGGAAGCACCAACGAGGCGATCGCCGTCGAGCTCGGGGTGAGCGTCAAGACGGTCGAGAAGCACGTGAGCGAGATCCTGCGACGGTGGCAGGTCGCCTCCCGCATCGGGATAGCGCGGGTCGCGCTCACCGCTGCCGCCTAGACGCGACGTACCTGGCCCAATGAATAAGCGGCAGCCCTACTGCGCTCACCCTGGCACTGTCGGATCATTGGCGCATGACTGCCTTCCCGACGCTCCGCCATGCCCCCGCTCTCGCCCTGATCGCCGCCGTTGTGCTCACTGCCTCCGGCTGCACGACCACTCCGAGCGCTGACAGCACCGGCGGGGATCCGACGACGGAGACGGCCACATCCTCGCAGGCCGAGGCCGGGAAGGGCCCGGCCTGCGAGGAGAACACGAGCGGCGTCGAGATCTTCTCCGGCGATGGCGTGACGAACGCACCGGAGACCGGTCAGGTGTGGGGCGACGGCTCTGAACTGTCGTTCGACTACGCAGGTTTCATCCCGGGCGCGACGCTTGGATACGAGATCAGCTACGTGCAGGACAACGGTGCCGTCATCCCGGTGACCGGCGGGTTCTTCCCCGAGCCGACCGGAACGACATTCGCGTCGAGCGACCTGTACTTCGACAGCACGTCGGAGGGCTACTTCGGCATCGTCTATGTCACGATGACGAGCAACGTCGAGTTCGACGGCGACAAGTACACGGGAGACACCACCGACGTGGCGAACTTCTGCGTACTGCTCGCTACCAGCGAGTAGGGCCGACGAGGACTAGCGGTCCTTCGGCTTCGCCTTCTTCTCGGCGCGCTTCTCTTTGAGCGACTTCGAGGCGGCCGTCTTCGGGCTGGACTTCTTGGGGGACTTGTCAGCCATGCGGTTCTCCTAACCGTCGATGCGCTTGAGTACGTGCACCGGAAGGGCGATTGCAGCGGCTACCGCGAGGATGCCGCCGACGAACATGATGCCTTCGAAGCCGACCGCGTAGAAGGAATAGGCGAACAGCGCCAGCCCTCCGATGAAGAGCGCGATAGCAATAACGAAGGCGAAGACGTTCATGCGCTCATTCTAGAGGGCAGTCCTACGATGAGGCCGTGCCACTCTCCGTCGTCATCGCCCCTGATTCTTTCAAGGGCAGCATCACCGCGCGGGATGCCGCCGCCGCGATCGCCGTCGGCTGGACGACCGTGCGTCCCGGCGACGCGATCACGCTCCTCCCCCAGGCCGACGGCGGCGAGGGCACCCTCGACGCTGTCGAGGCGGCCGTCGCCGGGGCCGTCCGCCACCGGATTCAGGGAGTCACCGGCCCAGACGGAGCGCCGGTCGACGCCAGCTGGCTCTCGCTCCCCGATGGCACCGCGGTCGTCGAGCTCGCGCAATCGAGCGGGCTGCCGCTGATGCGCTCGCTCGATCCCCTCGGTGCGACGACGCGCGGTCTCGGAGAGGTCATCCAGGCGGCGCTGGAGTCGCGACCGGATCGGCTCCTGGTCGGGCTCGGCGGCTCGGCGTCCACCGACGGCGGCACTGGCGTACTCGAGGTGGTGCCTGCAGTGGACATCGACGTCGTGCTGCTCACCGACGTGACTGCTCCCCTGCTCGGGCCGACGGGCGCCGCCGCGGTCTTCGCTCCGCAGAAGGGTGCGACACCGCATCAGGTCGTGCTGCTCGAGCAGCGCCTGACGCGACTCGCCGACCAGCTCGGCGGCGACCCGATGACGGCGGGCGCCGGAGCCGCTGGAGGAACCGCCTACGGTCTCGCGACGGCCTGGGGCGCACAGATCGAGTCGGGAGCGGATCGCATCGCCGAGCTGACGGGCCTCGACCGCGCGCTCGCCGGCGCGGATGCCGCCATCACGGGCGAGGGCCGCTTCGACGCGCAGTCGACAACGGGCAAGTCGGTCGGCCGGGTGCTCGCCGGTGCGGAGCGGCACTCCGTGCCATGCGCTCTCGTCGCCGGGTCGGTGGACGCGCCTTTCCCCGGCTTCTCGGTCTCACTCGCGAGCCTCGCGGGCTCGCGGGATGCGGCCATCGCCGACCCCCGAGCCTGGCTCATAGCCGCCGGGGCCAGCGCCGCTCAGTCGGTGGAGCTATGGGCCTCAAGGAACTCGTAGAGCTCCTGGTCGTCCACCCCGGGAAAGGTGCCGGAGGGCAACGGGGAAAGGATGTGGGCGTGCAGCTTCGCACTCGACCACGCCTTGCCTGACCAGAGGTCGCTGAGGGCGGCATCCGGTCGCTTGCAGCACGACTCGTCGGGGCAGCGTGAGCTCTGGCGGTTGGTCGTCTCCCGGCCACGAAACCACTTCGAGTGGACGAAGGGCACCCCGACGGTGATCGAGAACTCCTCCTTCTCGCTCGATCCGGTCTGCGTCGAGTCGAAGAAGGTTCCCTCTGGCGTGTCGGTGTACTGGTAGAACTCCGTCGTTCGGTTGGTGCGAGCGAAGGCCGCGCGGGCGCTCCAGCGCCGGCAGACCAGCTGTCCCTCTGTCGACCCGGTGACATCAACGGGAAGCCGGAGGCCGTCGTTCTCATAGGCCTTGTAGACCGCCCCGTCGCCGCCGACCCGCAGGAAGTGCACGTTCATGTCGAGGTAGGAGGTCGCGAGGTTGGTGAACCGCAGCGCCGCGGCCTCGTGGGTCACTCCGAAGGCGTCGCGAAAGTCCTCGACCGCGATGTTGTGGTCCGCCTTCGCGGCGAGGAGGAACTCGACCGACTGCCGTCGTGGCATGAGGGCCGCGGCAGCGAAGTAGTTGATCTCGAGTCGCTGCTGGAGGAAGTCGGCGTAGGTGGCCGGTTCCGCGTGGCCGAGCAGGCGATGGGCCATCGCCTGAAGCGCCATGCCGCGCAGGCCGTGCCCGCCGGGAATGGAAGCGGGCGGGAGGTAGATGCGCCCGTTGGCGAGGTCGGTCACCGAGCGCGCTGAGTGGGGAAGGTCGTTGACGTGCACGAGCTCGAACCCGAGGCGCTCCGCCATGCGGCTCACCGAGCGGTGCGTCAGCGCCCCGGAGACGTGGCCGACCTCGCGCAGCGTCCTTTCCGCGAGGTCCTCGAGCTCCGGGAGGTAGTTGTCGACGGTGCGCATCTTCTGGCGTAGCTCGGTATTCGCACGACGGGCCTCCTCCGGGGTCGCGATTGCCTCGCGAGCCCTGCGCGCGAGCTCCCGGTGGAGTCCGACAAGGGCCTCGAGGGTGTCGTCGCCCATGCCACGACTCGGTCGAACGAGCGGGAGCCCGAGGGAGCCGTAGATTGCGGCCTGCTGCGCGCGGTCCAGCTCCAGCTCGAGGGCACTTCGATGGTCGGGCGGAGTCTCGTCGAGCAAGTCGCTTACCGCGACCCCGAGGGCCGCTGCAATCTCGTTGAGAAGGCTGAGTCGCGGCTCACGTCGCCCGTTCTCGATCAGGGAGAGCTGGCTGGCCGCCAGGCCTACTCCGACACTGGCGCCGAGCTGGTCGAGCGTTAGCCCTGCCGCGGTGCGGAAGTGGCGGATCCGTCGCCCGATTGTCGCGATGTCGCTCATTCTTTGACGTTAGCGAAAGAATCGATGTTCTTTCTACCTTTTCGCTCGGTGCATCGGTCGAAACTGGGCGGATCATGGAATTACCGCTAGTTCTTGCCAAGCGATTGGGGCATCCATGATCACCACGACCACACCGCGTGACCTGGCCACCGCGCCGATCGGCACGAGCGACCGCCTCGCCGTCTGGGTCGACCAGATCGCCGCCCTGACCCAGCCCGACGCCGTCGTCTGGTGCGACGGCTCGACCGCGGAGCGCGACGCGCTGCTGCGCACGCTCGTCGACAGCGGCACACTCACCCTGCTCAACCCGGACCGCCGGCACTACAGCTTCCTGGCGCGGAGCGACCCCGACGATGTCGCGCGCGTTGAGGACCGCACGTTCATCTGCAGTGACGACGAGCGGGACGCCGGCCCGACCAACAACTGGCGCGACCCCACCGAGATGCGCGCCACCCTGTCTCGCCTGTTCACTGGCAGCATGCGCGGTCGCACGATGTACGTGATGGCCTTCTCGATGGGCCCGCTCGGCTCGCCCTACTCCCGCATCGGCGTGCAGGTCACCGACTCCCCCTACGTCGTCGTGAGCATGGGCACGATGACACGCATGGGAACTGCCGTTCTCTCCGGCATCACCGACTTCACCCCATGGGTTGCCGCGGTGCACAGCGTCGGAGCCCCGCTGGCCGACGACGACGCTGACGTGCCATGGCCGTGCAATCGAGAGAAGTACATCGCGCACTTTCCCGCCGAGCGCGAGATCTGGTCGTTCGGCTCCGCCTACGGGGGCAATGCCCTCCTCGCCAAGAAGTCGTTTGCCCTTCGAATCGCCTCAACGATGGCGCGCGCGGAGGGCTGGCTCGCTGAGCACATGCTCATCATCAAGGTGACGAACCCCGAGGGCCGCGTGTTCCACGTCGCCGCCGCCTTTCCGAGCGCGTGCGGCAAGACCAATCTCGCCATGCTCGCCCCGACCCTGCCCGGATGGACCGTCGAGACGATCGGCGACGACATCGCCTGGCTGCACCGCGGAGAGGATGGCAAACTGCGCGCCATCAACCCGGAGGCGGGGTTCTTCGGAGTGGCTCCCGGCACCGGTCCGTCGACCAACGCCACGGCGATCGAGACCCTGTGGGGCAACGTGATCTTCACCAATGTCGCGCTCGACGATGAGGGGGATGTGTGGTGGGAGGGGCTCACAGAGAAGAAGCCAGCGCACCTCCTCGACTGGCAGGGCAATGACTGGACGCCGGACTCCCCGTCGCCTGCCGCGCACCCCAACTCACGGTTCACCGTTGCGGCCTCGCAGTGCCCGTCGATCGCCGACGAGTGGCAGGACCCACGGGGCGTCGTCATCGACGCCATCATCTTCGGCGGTCGCCGCGCGACCAACGTTCCTCTAGTGGTGGAGGCACGGGACTGGGAGCACGGCGTCTACCTCGGCGCCACGATCTCGTCAGAGCGCACGGCGGCCGCCGAAGGCACCATCGGGGAGCTGAGGCGCGACCCCTTCGCCATGGCGCCGTTCTGCGGCTACAACATGGCCGACTACTGGTCGCACTGGCTCGAGTTCGGTGCGAAGCTGCGCGCCACGGGCGGGCTGCCCCGCATGTTCCAGGTCAACTGGTTCCGCAAGGGCGATGACGGCTCGTTTCTCTGGCCAGGCTTCGGCGAGAACCTTCGCGTGCTCGACTGGATCCTCGCTCGCGTCGATGGAAGGATCGCGGCAACCGACGGCCCGCTCGGCCTCGTGCCGCGACGCGAGGACTTCGCGCTCGACGGCCTCGACCTCGCCGAGGGTGCGTGGGAGCAGCTCTTCGCGGTCGACCCCGACTCCTGGGCGAGAGAGGCAGAGTCGACCCGCGAGTTTCTCGAGGGATTCGGCGCAACGGTGCCCGCCGGCATCCATCGCCAGCAGCAGCAGCTCGAGTCGCGACTCGCGAACGGCTGACCTCCCCAACCTTTTGCCCGCCCTGTGCGTCTAATAGGGCAAGGGAAAGGTTCGGTCGTGTCGGCAGTTGAGCAGGAGGGGCAGAGCCCCGCGTGGGAACGCGTCGTGCAGCGACTCGTCGCCGAGCGCGGCGAGGCCCTAACCCGCTACGCCTTCTACGTCTGCGGCAGCCGGGAGGACGCGGCCGACCTCGTGCAGGACGCCCTCGTCAAGACCTTCGGCCGACTGCGCAACGGCTTCACGATCGACAGCGCGGAGGCCTACGTGCGCCGCGCCATCCTCAACACCTGGGTCGACCGCGGGCGCAGAACCACGCGGTGGCGTCGCATCGCGCACCTCAACGCGGCACCGGAGATCGAGGATGCCGCTACCGCGGACACCGAGTCGCGTCTCGACTTGCACGAGGAGCTTCGCAAGCTCAGCCCACGCGAGCGTGCCTGCCTCGTGCTGCGCTACTACGAGGACCTCAAGGTCGACGACATCGCCGCGACCCTCGAGCTCAGCTCCGGGGCGGTCAAGCGCTACCTCAGCGATGGCCTCGCCAAGATGGCGGTCTCGCTCGCGGCAGACACGGATGAGGGAAGGAACTGACCATGGCATCCGAGCCCTCCAACCTCCGGCATCTCTTCGGCGAGACGCCGACTCCGTCGATCGACGTCTCCAGCGTCATCCGCCGGAGTCGCGCGCGCCGCGCTCCTCGTCTGCTCGGCGCTGGCGCCATCGCCGTGCTCGCCGTCGGCGGCATCGCCTACGGAGGGTTCTCCGGTCTCGCCGGGCTCGACGGGGCATCCACCGCCTCGGACTCCGGTGGAGCAGCGCCGATGTCGGAGAGCAGCACGAGCAGCGAGAAGGATGCCCAGACGCAGTACTCCGTCGGGGATGAGTGCGGCGGTCCTGTCACGGACCTCGCTCCCGGCGCGGTGAGCGCCGAACTCGCCGTGTCGGACGAATCGACCGCTGCCGTCGTGACACTGACGAACACGGGCGCGACCGACATCGTCGGCGTCGGCACCGGGCCTACCGTCACGCTCACGCGCGATGGGACTGTCGTGGGGCGAAGCGACCCCGCCGTGCTCGACTTCGATCTCGAGCACGGCGAGTCGGAGGACTACGACGTGGAGCTGGGCGTGTGGTGCTCTGCTGAACTGCAATCCGGCCAGGTAGAGGCGCGAGTGACGTTCCAGCTGCCAGATGGCTCCGTCGTGGGTGCCTCACAGCGCGTGACGCTCGGCTAGCCGAGCTTGCGGTCGTTGAGCAGGTAGAGCGCGCCCGTCACAGCGAACAGGATCGCCAGGATGAGCGAGAACCAGACGGGAAGGGCGAGCGTCGCCGCAAGGAACGCGAGCGCCCAGATGGCGCCGACGATTGCCGGCACGAAGAGGATCCAGCGAGCGGCGCCCTTGGCAACGCTCTTCTTGTACACGGCCCAGGCGGACACCAGGCCGCCAACGATGATGAACAGCCCGGCGAAGACGATCGCGATAGCGGGCAGCGCGACCAGCTGGGCGATCGCGAGCAGCACCCATCCAGCGGCATAGACGACGAGAGCGGCCTTGCCAAGCACGTACTTGCCAACCGCGCCGTTACCGCCGGTCTGCCCGAAGGCGACGATCACCAGGCCGGCAGCGAGGATGAGGAAGGCGAGCGCGAGCAGCCACGGAAGCGATCCGACGAAGTAGGCGATCAGCCAGAGGATGCCCGCGATGAGCAGAGCGGATCCGCCGAAGAGCCGCCAGTTCGCGGTTCGTGCAGTAACAGCAGCCATAGAAACCTCCAGTTGTGCGCTGCCCTCTATGGACCGCGTCGGGCCCAGTCTGGCAGCGGGCACAAGCGCGCGGCAGTGTCTCTCATCGTCCACTCCCTTTCGCTATGCTGCGCTCGTTACAATCGCGAGTGGACGCCTGCCCCCGCAGGCCAGCCCGCCGGGCCGCAGCCCGGCCAACAGGAAGGCACGGTCATGGCCAAGCAATCAATCCTCGGGCGCATCGCGCAACTCGCGAAGGCGAACATCAACGCGCTGCTCGACGCCGCTGAAGACCCGCAGCTCATGCTCGACCAGATGGTGCGCGACTACTCCAACAGCATCGCCGAGGCGGAGAGCGCCGTGGCGCAGACGATCGGCAACCTCCGACTCGTCGAGCAGGATCACCGGGAAGACATCGAGGCCGCGGCCGACTGGGGTCGCAAGGCCCTCGCCGCGAGCGCCAAGGGGGACGAGCTGCGGGCGGGCGGCAATGCCGTCGACGCCGACAAGTTCGACAACCTCGCCAAGATCGCCCTCGGCAAGCAGCTGGCCGCCGAGAAGGAGGCGAGCGACGCCGAGCCGTCGATCGCCTCGCAGACTGAGATCGTCGAGAAGCTCAAGCACGGCCTCGACGCGATGCGCGGCAAGCTCGACGAGCTCAGCGCCAAGCGCGACGAGCTCACGGCCAGGGCCAAGATGGCCGACGCCCAGCAGCAGGTGCACGATGCCATCAAGAGCATCGATCTGCTCGACCCGACGAGCGAGATCAGCCGCTTCGAGGAGAAGGTGCGCCGAGAGGAGGCGAAGGTGCTCGGCCAGCAGGAGCTCGCGGCGTCGAGCCTCGACGCCCAGTTCGACAGCCTCGAGGACCTCGACAAGGAGGCGGAGATCGAGGCGCGGCTCGCCTCGCTGAAGCTCGGCGCCGGTAGCGCCCCCAAGGCGGTTCCGGCGGCCGACTAGCCGTGAGCGCGTCATTCGTCGTCGTTCCCCAGTGGCAGGCGTCCGGCTCCGACCGGGCGATGCGGCTCGTCGACGGCGCAGAGGCGATCCGCGGTGACCTGCCGTCGGCATCCACCGTCACCGTCGACGTGCCCCTCGAGGCCGGCGATGAGCTTGGCACCGGGGTCTCGCGGGCGGGTTCGCTGCGACTCGTGCACGAGCGCACGCGCGAGGCGCTCGCCGCGGTCGACGGGCTCGCCATCACGATCGGCGGCGACTGCGGCGTATCGCTCGCGTCGATCGGCTACGCCAACGAGCAGCGCGCCGGCGACATGGCCGTCGTGTGGCTCGACGCCCATCCCGACCTCAACTCACCGGCGACCTCGCCGTCAAGGTGCTTCAACGGAATGGTGCTCCGGGCCCTGACCGGGGATGGCGCGGAGGGGCTGGTTCCCTCGCGGCCGATCGACCCCTCGCGCATCATCCTCGCCGGCACCCGCGCCTTCGACGATGGCGAGGATGCCTTCATCGCCGACAAGGCGATCACGATCCTGAGCGCGGCGCAGCTCGCCACCCCCGACGCCCTGCTCGCCGCGATCGCGGCAACGGGGGCGACATCCGTCTACCTGCACATCGACGTCGACGTGCTCGACCCCGCGGAGATCACGGGCGTCGGAAACCCGGTGCCGTTCGGGGTGACCGGGTTCCAGCTCGTCGACCTCGCGCGAACCGTTGCCGGAGCCGTCGAGATCGCGGGTGCGAGCATCACCGAGTTCGCTCCCGTGTCACCGGAGGCCGCCATCGACGACCTGCCGACCCTCCTGCGCGTCATCGGGGCGATCGCGGGCAAGTAGTCCTGGCGCGCACGCTGGCTAGCATTGAAGCACTCTCGAGACACAAAAGGGGCACCAATGACGGACAGCCGAATCACGATCGAGCGCGACGGACACGTGCTGCTCATCGGCTTCAATCGCGTAGACAAGCGCAACGCGGCCGACTATCAGCTGCTGCAGGAGCTCTCGCTCGCGTATGCGGAGCTGGAGAACGACCCGGAGCTGCGTGTCGGCTTCGTCTTCGCCAACGGCGACCACTTCACCGGAGGCCTCGACCTCGCCGATGTCGCTCCCCGCATCGGCGCCGACGGCCTCGACATCACCGGCGACGGTGGCATCAATCCGTGGCAGGTGTCTGGCCAGCAGCTCTCGAAGCCTGTTGTCATCGCCGTGCAGGGCACGTGCCTGACGCTCGGCATCGAGCTGATCCTCGCGAGCGACATCGCGGTCGCCGCGCAGTCGACGGTGTTCGGCCAGATCGAGGTCGCCCGCGGCATCCTTCCCTTTGGCGGTGCGACGATCCGCTTCCCCCGAGCAGTCGGCTGGGGCAACGCGATGCGCTGGATCCTCACCGGCGACAGCTTCGATGCAGCTGAGGCGCTGCGCATCGGCCTCGTGCAGGAGGTGGTGGCCGACGGCGAACAGTACGCCCGCGGTCGTGAGCTCGCGGACCGCATCGCGGCCCAGGCTCCGCTCGCTGTGCAGGCGGCTCTCGCCAATGCGCGGCTCGCCATCCGCGAGAGCGACACTGCGGCAGAGCAGGCGCTCCAGCCAGAACTCGTGCGCCTCGCCTCAAGCGAGGATGCCCGCATCGGCATGGAGGCGTTCATGACCAGGACGCCCGCGCAGTTCATCGGGCGCTAGCGCCCGAGAAGGAGCAGAACCCCTCCCACCACGAGCCAGACCGCCCACGCGGTGTAGCCGATCGCCACGACGGTGCCGGCGAGGTGCCAGCCGCTGCGCTCGTTCGGGCCGACGAACTCGAGCGCGCCGAACAGGAGGCTCGCTCCGATCACGGCCCCGGCGATGACGAACGCGAGAGGTGCGATCGGAATGACGGCCACGGAGACCACGATCGTCCAGGACGCCGTGAGCAGGTACCCGAGGTGCTCACCGACTGCAACGCCGAGATAGCGGTTTGCCACGTCGAAGACAAGGTCGACGGTCTCCGGGGCACGATGCCGCTCCCGCGCAAGATACGGCACGAGAAACGGCCAGCGCACGAGTCCAAGGGCCTGAACGAGGGCGGCGAGCACGCCGAGCGCCGCGCTCACCGACGCGAGGGGTCCCTCGATCACGGCGGCAACGCCGAGCGCCACGGGCACGAACGCGACTGCGCTCATCGTGAACGCCCACCAGATCAGCACGAGCCGAGTACCACCGGCAGCGAATCGCTCAAGAACCTCCGACGCGGGCTCGCGCAGGATGCCTGGGTAGGAGAAGGTCGCGCCAAGTAGTGCATAGAACAGCGTGAACAGCACGGGAACTACCGTCAGCAGGACGCCGGTGACGGTGGTCATCGCGCGCTCCGGCGAGCAATGACCGAGACGGCAAGAAGCACGAGGGTAGTGAGCAGCGCGCCGCTGGCTCCGTAGACGACGAAGCCCGGCTCGTCGCTCGTGGCCACCACCCAGCTCACCGCCCAGCCGGCCGTCCATGTCGCGGTCATCAGCGGGATCCACACGGCCGGATGGAGCGGCGGGCGGGCGAATGCCTGCGTGGCGGAGAGGGCGAGACCCTGCACAAGCGGTCCGGCAACCGGAAGCAGCACGGAGGCAACCGTGCCGACGGCGAGACCGAGGGCGGTCGCAGCTGTCCAGCGAGGAAGCCGCGTTCGGAGTGCGAGCGAGCTGGTCGCACCGATGACGATGCCGACGAGGGAACCGCCAACCACAGCGGCAGGCACGGTGGTGACCGGTCCGAGCAGCAGGGATGCCGCCAGACCTGACAACGGAAACGAGACGAGGAGCACGGGCCACGCCCACCAGCGGCGTGTCAATGGAGCGGTAACGGTGGTCATGCGAGTACCATAACATACATGGTACGTTATGAGACGCCGAATTCTTCCCCGGCAAAGCGCCGACAGCGCAATAGCATCACCCGTGACGAGATCGTGGCGTCTGCTCGTGCCCTGTGCGAGCGCGACGGAGTCGCGGGCCTCACCATTCGCGCCGTTGCCGATGCCATGGGTGCCTCGCCGATGTCGCTCTACAACCACGTGTCGACGAAGGACGAGTTGCTCGACGGTATCCTCGACGATGTCATGGGCGATCTGTCGTTCACCCGCATGGACGCCGAGTCATGGCAGCAGGAACTCGAGCGATTCGCCCTCACTCTCGCCGCCCACCTCGACAACCACCGCTGGGCAGTTCTGCCGCTCATGAGCCGACCCGACCCGGGCGAGCGCACGACCGCCGTCGGGGAGATCCCCCTTGCCGCTGCCCTCCGGGGCGGCCTCTCCGCGAGCGTCGCTGTCACGGCCTTCGCCGGCATCCTCTCGCTCGTCTACGGTCGCGCGTCGTTCCTCGCCGCTGCCGACCTGCCGGGCGCCCAGAAGCCGGCGGAGGTGGATGCGCGGATCGCCAGCGCGATGGAAGACCGGTACCCGGCAACTGCCACCGTCGCGCCAGAGCTCATGCGGTACGCCGACCCGGTGCACCTCGAGCGGGGCGTGCGAGCTCTCATCTCGGGGCTGACGCAGACCATGGACCGCGCCTAGGGTGGATGGCATGACAACCGACTACGACGTCATCATCATCGGCGGTGGCGCGGTCGCAGAGAACGTTGCAGACCGCGCGGTGCAGGGCGGCCTGACCGCCGTGCTCATCGAGAGCGAGCTCGTGGGGGGCGAGTGCTCCTACTGGGCGTGCATGCCATCCAAGGCGCTCCTGCGCAGCGGCGCCGTTCTGCGCGCGGCCAAGGCGGTCGACGGAGCGAAGCAGGCTGTGACGGGAGACCTCGACGTCGCAGCCGTGCTCGCGCGCCGCACGAGCTTCACCCACGACTGGGACGACACGAGCCAGGTGGAGTGGGTCGCCTCCGCAGGAATCGACCTCCTGCGCGGCTTCGGCCGCCTCACCGGAGTGCGCCAGGTGGCTGTCACCACTCCCGACGGCTCCGTCATCGCCCTGACCGCCCGCCACGCGGTCGTGGTGAGCACCGGCTCCGACCCCGTGCTTCCCGACGTCAACGGGCTGGCCGGCGTCGCCCCGTGGACGCCGCGTGAGGCAACGAGTGCCACGGCCATCCCCGACAGCCTCGCGATCATCGGCGGCGGGGTCGTCGCTGTCGAGCTCGCCACCGCCTATGCGGGCTTCGGCTGCGCCGTGACCATCATCGCGCGCAGCGGGCTGCTCAGCGGCCAGGAGGACTTCGCGAGCGCCATGGTGACCGAGTCGCTCGAGAAGCTCGGGGTGACCCTCAGGCTCAACACCACCCCGGTCTTCGCCGCGCGCGATGGCAAGGTCAGCCTCGACCTCAGTGACGGCACGACCGTCGTCGCCGACGAGGTGCTCGTTGCCACCGGCCGACAGCCGCGCACGACAGACATCGGACTCGACTCCGTTGGCATCGCGCCGGGCGAGTGGCTCTCCGTCGACGACACCATGCTCGTCGAGGGAACCGACTGGCTCTATGCAACGGGCGACGTCAACCACCGCGCCCTGCTCACGCACCAGGGCAAGTACCAGGCACGCATCGCCGGCGACGTGATCGCGGCACGCGCGGCCGGCTCTGCCGTCAACGACGAGCCATGGGGATCCCACGTCGCGACGGCCGACCACGCCGCGGTGCCCCAGGTGACATTCAGCGACCCGGAGGTCGCATCCATCGGCCTCACGTCGGAGGCGGCACGCAGAGCGGGCAACCGCATCCGTGTCGTCGACTACGACATGTCGTGGGTCGCGGGGGCCTCCCTGCACGCGGACGGCTACGAGGGGCGCGCGCGCATGGTCGTCGACGAGGACAGGTCGGTGATCCTCGGGGTCACCTTCGTCGGACCGGACGTCAGCGAGCTCATCCACGCGGCGACCATCGCTGTTGTCGGCGAGGTTCCTCTCGCGCGACTGTGGCATGCCGTGCCGGCGTACCCCACCGTCAACGAGATCTGGCTTCGCCTGCTCGAGACCTACCGCAGCGAGGCGTAACCCGCGCGGGTGACGCGGGTACCCTGAGGTATGGCCACCCCGATCCGTCCCCTCAACCCGGGGCGGTTCGAGCGGGCGATGCAGCGGTGGGCCGACGTCACGGCCTCCGTTCCCGGTGCACGACGCGTGCTGCTGAGCCCGATCGTGGCGCGGCCCGGGTACTGGTTCGCCACCCTCGCGGGGCTGCTCTGGGGCGGCGTCCTCAGCCTCGGTCGAATCCGCAGTGCCGGCGGTGTCATCGTCGCCCGCAAGTGCCCGCGCTGGGCGTTCGGCCGTGGAGGCACGACCATCGGCGCCGTGTTCCTCACCCACGACCTCGTCAGTGACGACGTGCTCGAGCACGAGGCCGTGCACCGCGCACAGTGGAAGAAGTACGGGCTGGCATTCATCCCGCTCTACATCGCCGCCGGGGTTCCGGCGCACACCAACAGGTTCGAGGTCGAGGCGGGCCTCACAAAGGGCGGGTACACCAAGTGATTCCAACAGCAGTCATCACCGGCGCGAGCGCGGGCATCGGAGCGGAGACGGCGGCGCGACTGCACGACCTCGGCTGGAAGCTCGCCATCGTCGGCCGCAACAAGGAGCGAACGGATGCCGTCGCTGCATCCGTGGGCGGCACCGCCTTCTACGCCGACTACGACTCCCTCGCCGACGTGCGGAGCCTCGCCGCTGCACTGCTCGCGAAGTACCCGCGTATCGACGTTCTGCTCAACAATGCCGGCGGTCTCACCTCGCCGCGCGGGCTCACAGTCGACGGGCACGAGCGAACCTTCCAACGCAACCACCTTGCTCCGTTCCTGCTCACCGGCCTCCTGCGCGCGCGACTCGAGAAGCACGGCGGCCGCGTCGTCTCGACCTCGAGCATCATGAACCGCATCGGCGAGGTGCGTCTCGACGACCTCCAGTGGGAGCACCGCCCGTGGCTCGGCGGCTGGAAGGCCTACGGCACGGCCAAGCTGGAGACGGTGCTGTTCGCGCGGGAGCTCGCGCGGCGCTCGAGCCTCGAGTCGTACTCTGTGCACCCCGGCTACGTGGCGACCGGGTTCGGAACCGACTCGCGGCTCATCCGCATCTCGACGGTGCTGAAGTCGGGCGGCTTCGGCATACCGGTGGCAGAGGGGGCGCTTCCCCTCATCCGGCTCGCGTCTGACCCGTCGGTTCAGGCGGAGAACGGCTCCTACTTCGACCGGCTGCACGCCAACGGCCCGACCGCCCGTCAGGGAGACGACCTCGGTCTTGCGGCGGCCCTCTGGGACCGCAGCGCGGAGCTCGTCGGGCTCTAGTTGGAGCTCAGCACGCGGGCAGCGCCCTCGGAGGCGATCCACGCGTAGACGCGGTGCTCCTCTGTGCCGCTCACGGGCAGCATCTCGCTGAGCCACGCGTCGACCGAGCGCTGCAGCTGCTGACCCCGCTCGCGCAGCAGCCAGCAGATGGCGAAGCGCCCAGGAGCGGCGATGACCTCGATGTCAGCGGTCGAGTCGACCTCGACGAAGATCTGTCCACGCGAGCGTGCGGGCAGGGTCGAGAGAATCAAGCGGATCGTCTCGAGCGAGTCCGACGTGCCGGCCAGCAGGATGCGGTCACCCTCGCCGGGGTTCCATCCCGTCTCGCGGTCGTCGAAGATCATGCTTCCAGTATAGGCATGCCTTACCTAATAGGTTCTGACCGCTACCACTGAGATGGATGCCGCTTCTGCCACCCGATGCGACGCTCCAGCTGGGCGCCGATCGACAGCAGGGTGTGCTCGGCGCCGGGCCGGCCGATGAGCTGCACGCCCATCGGGAGGCCGTCGTCGGTGACGTGCACGGGCAGCGTGATGGCGGGGAGTCCTGCGACGTTGGCGAAGCTCGTCCACGGGGTGTACTGGCACTGCTGCGCGAAGTTGCGCTCGGCATCCTCGCTGTCGTACCAGCCGATCGGCCGCGGTGTCATGGCAAGGGCGGGGGTCATGACCACGTCGAACCGGGAGAACTGCTGGATGACGCTGCGCTCGAACCGCGTGAGCGTCGCGAGCGCCTCGGCGAGGTCGCGAGCGCTGAGCTCTCGCCCTCGCTCGACGAGCCAGCGCGTGAGCGGCTCGAGCAGCGCGAGCTGCTCCCCCTCCACCGGGATGCCTGCCGCGCCCGCCTGCCAGATCGTGCGGAAGGCGGATCCGTAGCTGTCGTCTGGCTCCAGCGCGTAGTCCTCCAGGCCATGCCCGATTGCCGCGAGCTCATCCACGGCGACGGCCAGAGCGGCGGCGGCCGAGGGCGACACGGTGATCTCGTAGGAGCTCTCCCACGGGCTGGAGGTCATCACTGCGACCGAGTATCGACCCTCCCCGCGGAGCGCGGCGTTCGAGTACGCACCGCCGTCCCACGACGCTGCTGCGGTCGCGTACGGGTACGGGACTCCTTCGATGAGCGCGTCGAGGAGCAGGGCCGCGTCGCCGACCGACCGCGCGATCGGACCGTGCACGACGAGACCTGCGGTCGAGAGGAATCCTGACCCGGAGGGCACCCGGCCGCGCGATGGCTTCAGCCCGACGAGGCCCGTCGCCGCGGCGGGGATACGGATCGATCCCCCGCCGTCGCTGCCCGGGGCGACCGGCAGGAGCCCGGCAGCGACAGCGACGGCCGCTCCCCCGCTCGAGCCGCCAGCCCCGAGCGATAGGTCGTAGGGATTGCGCGCGGGCGGAGCAACACGCGACTCCGTATAGCTCGGCATGCCGAATTCCGGGGCGTTGGTGGCGCCGAGGGAGACGGCTCCGGCAGCGTCACGCGCGAGCACCCCCTCGTCCGACTCCTCAGCAATGTGGTCGGCGAAGGCGCGTGAGCCGAAGGTGACGCGCGCGCCAGCACGGCCCTCGAGGTCTTTGTCTCCCAACGGGATGCCCCAGAGCGGCAGCGAGCGGGGAAGGTCGGACTCGACGTGCGCTGCGCGGCGGAGGGCCGCATCCCTCGTCACTGTTGTGAACGCACCGAGAGAGCCGTTGAGCCGGTCGATGCGGTCGAGGTAGTGGGTCGCGAGCTCTGTCGGCGAGATCTCGCCTCGGCGAAGCCAGTCGCCCTGCTCGCGGGCCGAGAGGTGGTGCAGCTCGAACATTCTTCGAGCCTAGGTCTTGACAGCGGGGAGGTCAGCTGGTTGGTTAGTTACATGAGTAACGAACCAGCTAACGGACGGTGTTCCGAAAGCGGGCATGGCCGTGGATGAGTCGCGACCGATCTTCCTGCAGATCGCGGAGCAGATCGAGAACGACATCGTCGCCGGCACCCTCGCCGAGGAGACACAGGTTCCCTCCACCAACGAGTTCGCGGCGTTCTACCGCATCAACCCGGCCACCGCCGGCAAGGGAGTCAACCTGCTGGTCGACACGGGGATCCTCTACAAGAAACGAGGCATAGGAATGTTCGTCGCCGACGGCGCACGCGCACGACTCGTGGCGACCCGCCGCGAGCAGTTCACCACCCAGTACGTCCGCCCGCTCGTCGAGGAGGCCGCCAAGCTCGGCATCTCCCCCGACCAGCTGGCAGACCTCATCAGGAAGGAGGAGGCCAAGTGAACGCCGTAGTCGACGTCACCAACCTCACCAAGAGATTCGGCAGCTTCACCGCTGTCGACGGCGTGAGCTTCACCATTCGCGAGAACGCGATCCACGGGCTCCTCGGCCGCAACGGAGCGGGCAAGACCACCATCATGCAGCTGCTCACCGGTCAGGACTTCGCGACCTCCGGCGACATCCGCGTCTTCGGCCAGTCACCCGTCGAGAATGCGTCGGTGCTGCAGCAGCTCTGCTTCATCAAGGAGAGCCAGAAGTACCCGGACGACTTCAAGCCGAAGCACGTGCTGCGATCGGCGCCGTGGTTCTTCCCCCACTGGGATGCGGAGTTCGCCGAACAGCTCGTCGACGAGTTCCGCCTGCCGACGAACCGCCGTATCAAGAAGCTCTCCCGCGGCCAGCTCTCGGCGATCGGGGTCATCGTCGGCCTCGCGTCGCGGGCGCCGCTGACCTTCTTCGACGAGCCATACCTCGGCCTCGACGCCGTCGCTCGGCAGCTGTTCTACGACCGCCTGCTGAGCGACTACGCGGAGCACCCCCGCACGGTCATCCTCTCGACCCACCTCATCGACGAGGTGAGCAACCTGCTCGAACACGTCATCGTTATCGACCAGGGTCGCATCATCATCGACGAGGCGGCCGACGACCTCCGCGGCTCCGTCTCGAACGTCGTCGGCACGGCGGCCGCCGTCGACGCCTTCGCCGCCGGCCGCGAGGTACTGCATCGCGAGGGAATCGGCGGGCTCGCCTCCGTAACCCTTTCCTCCCTCGGCGACGCGGACCGCGCCGCCGCCCGTGCTGCAGGGCTGGAGCTCTCTCCCGTCTCCCTCCAGCAACTCATCGTCCGAAAGACCCAGGTCTCCGAGAAGGAATTCGAGCTGAGCGCATGACAACCACGCACCTATCCCCCACAGCCGAGCCCGTTGTGACGACGGGACTCTGGAACCGCATCAGCGCGGTCGTCAGGCTGCAGTTCGTCAATCCCGTCACGGTCCTCGTGATGCCGTGGGCGATCCTGCTCACGATCTTCGCCATGAACGTGATCATCTGGGCGCTCATCATGGCGAACCTGCAAGACGGTGTCGACCGCGCCGACGTGGCGGACGGCTTCCAGTGGAGCGGCGCGTCGACCTTCATCTTCGTCTACATGATGGTCGTCGCCATCCAGTCGATCAACGCGACGTTCTCGCTCGCGGTGGGGTTCAGCGTCACGCGACGGGACTACTACCTCGGGGCCGCGGCAAGCTTCGTGGTGCTGTCTGTGATCTTCTCGACGGGCCTCGCCCTCCTCGCTGCCATCGAGGAGGCGACGGGAGGATGGGGACTCGGTGGCCGCATGTTCA
>Ga0307514_10002406_pt1 | contig 19549 bp, 25 predicted proteins | sample 16_EM_MG_FD_203088 | JGI IMG/M metagenome (GOLD analysis project Ga0307514, IMG submission 203088) | Populus trichocarpa ectomycorrhiza microbial communities from riparian zone in the Pacific Northwest, United States - 16_EM | ecosystem: Host-associated > Plants > Roots > Unclassified | place... | reverse complement strand
TACTAGTACTGGCCACTGAGAGCTCTGTTCTGGAGGTATGATAGGCGGGTCGAGACACTGAAGTCTTCTGTTGTCCTGAAGGTCGACAGTTCGATTTAAACCTAAGAGTGATCAAGTCTTAGGGGAAGAAGGTTATACTTGCTTAATGTAGGTCAAAAAAATGTAAATGGTGGCCTATTTAGATAGCGAGTACCCAGGCCTGCTGGATACTACGAACTATCTAAGTAGGTACGTATCTTGAGGTTCTGGCTAATTGCACAAAGGCAATGAGACAGGAGCTCGAGATAGAGAGAGTTCAAAGAGTTCGAGATTTCGGGAATAAAGAGTTGACCAGAATAGCGAGTATTGATTGTTACTAACTAATATGATAGGTAAGAAACTGAGTGAAGAGGAAAGGCATAATGGAGCGTGGAAAACAGCCTCTTTAATAGAGAACTAGAACGTCCAAATGCGGAAGTACAGGACTCATACCAGATGAGTCCAACAGTAGTCATAATGACGCAGTCATTATGAGCAACGCTTAGAGTCATAAAGAAATAACCAAAACGTCATCAGGAGCGTAAGCTGACGTTGAGATAACAACATGAAACCTAGCCTCCAGCCTGGTATACAAGATGACTCATAAAGACTCAAAAAACCCGAGAATTGCTCATACTTGCTTAATCAAGTCATGACGCAATTATAACGCTGTAAGAAAGGCGTGAACGTAAGGAGACAAGCAGAAATAACATGATAAGAAATCAGGGAAAACACAGATTCCTTACAGGGGCTATTAAAAGCTCTAAAAAAGCTGCGAGTCTACCTATATGGAGTACGATTTGTCGTGGAAATTGATGCAAGGACGCTGGTGTATCAGTTGAATTTGCCAGCATCAGATCTACCGGGATCAGTGGTGACCAGATGGTTGCCATGGATAAGACTCTTCAATTTCGACATCTAGCATGTCGCAGGCAAAAAGCACGGAGGTCTCGATGGTCTATCAAGAAGAAAACAAAGCGAGGATGATTCTGACAGCGATGATTCTGATGAACTCGACGAGTGTATGGATGCTGATTTAACGCATACATATGCACAAATATCAGAATCGAACGCATGGGTCAACAACGGTGATGCGGAAAATAATGACATGCCTGACGAATTGAGAAGAATAAAACGTTACTTGTTAACGCTAGAAAGACCAGATGGGATGACAGATAAAGCTTTTAGAGCTTTCGTACAATATGCGACTGAGTTTTTGGTTAACGAGGGATTGTTATTCAGGAGAGCCAAGCTGAATATGCCGCCAAGGAGGGTCATTTGGGATAAAAACGAGCAAAACAACATAATTCAGCAACTGCACGATGAGAGTGGACACAGACGTAAAAAAGGAACATACCAGAAGATCGCATTACGATATTGGTAGAAAGAACTCTACCGCGATGTGGAAAAATGCGTGAAAACATGTAAGGAATGCGAAAAAAGATCGCCAATCAGGGTAACCGAGAAGCTACACCCTACTTTGGATAACGCGCTATGGCAAAGAGTGGGATTAGACGTGATACATATGCTAGCGAATGAAGGCTTTTCCAGAATTGTGGCCATGAGGGAATATCTGAGTAGATAGGTGAAGGCTAAAGCGCTAAGGAATGCTGATTCTAAGAGTATTGTGTCTTTTATACATGAATGGATTGTTCGATTCGTAGTCCCTGGAATAATCATACACAATAATGAGGCAGAAAACCAAAAGATTACGAAGGTTCTAATTGAGCGCTATCGCATAAAAAACATCTGCATTGTGACATACCATCCGCAATCTAATGCATTAGTTGAGAGAGGTCATCAACAAATCGTCGACGGATTAGCTAAGCTAGGTCCCAAATAGGTCAAAAATTTGCCGCTGGTACTGTGGGCAGATCGAATTACTACAAGGGCATCTACAGGATTTACCCCCTACAGGCTCGTATTTGGACAAGACTGCGTTCTCCCTATAGAGCTCACTGCTGCGAGCTGGGCTACAGTGAATTGGAATCGAATAAAAACCAGAGCAGAGCTATTGGCGGCGCGGGCTAGACAATTAGAAAGAAAGGAGGATGATGTTTGCGAAGCTCAGCAAAATATTCGGAAAAGCCGCCTAAGAAACAAGGCATATTTCGATAAAAATCGACGCGAGAGGGTTGACCAAATAGGGGTAGGGGATCTAGTGCTCCTCTATAACAGCGTACTAGATAAGCAATGGTCCTAGAAGTTGAGCAACAAATAGCTTGTACCTTATCGGATTAGGCAGATCGCACAGGATAGGGGGACGTATTTATTGGAAGAGCTGAATGGAACGAAATTGGAGGGAATATACGCTGGGGATCGAGTCAAGAGGTTTCATCCCAGATATGGAGTTGAGGATGAGGATGAAGACGAGGATGAAGCAGAGAGTGCAGATGAGGAGGAAAATTAGGAGAATTAGGAGAGCTAGGACAAGAGTCGCATAAAAAGCTCTACGCGACTGTTGTGGAGGTTGGACTGTTGTAGAGGATCAGCTAATACGGCGTTTGATATTTAGGGATTTTTTTGATTTGTTGATATTGAGGGTAACATTTGATTTAAAGGCGTTCTTTGAGTTTTTGGTTAAATGAAGAATCGCAGCTTTTACGCGACTAATAAAGCACGCTCCTTTTATTTGTTAGGTTATTACGCAATTCTTTCTTCTATTTTCGTTCTGGAATTCAGTGGAGTGGAATTTGGTGGAGGTGACAAATCAGTTGGGAAAGTTCAGGGTAACGGCAAATCGGGAATCTGGACGTTTGAAGAATGTTCCACGGCAAACAACGATTTCGAATCAGAAGCTGATAGAACGCAATCAGTCAGCAATAGAAGGTTCTAAGATGCCAAGAATGCCGGATTTTGGATTTCGCCCCTGGATTTCACCCACTATATATAGGGGGTCTCCCACCAATTCGCACCTTCACTCCTACAACATCACGACGCCACTAAAAACGCAACAAAAACAAACACGCAAAAATGAACACCAAGGTTGCCATCGTCACTGAAAAGCTGATTAAGAGGAGCCAGGGGCTCAGGGAACGTTACCAAAGCGAGCTAGGAAAACTGAGCGGCCCAGAGAAGTACGCTCTGGCTGTGGAAGTAGCCCGGCTGACGCAAGAGCAACAGGAATAGATCTCGTTCGCGGCACAGGTCCAGAAGGAAGTTATTGAAGCCTGGACCGATGCTGACTACGCAGACATGGAGGTAGACTGCACCACAACCGACACCGAGCTCGGCTTTACCACAACTTTACTCCCACTGGCGGACTTGCATGCCGAAACCGAGAAAAGGAAGGCAAGAGCAAAGGAGAGATTGGAAGCGACTTGGGGCGAGAACTGGGAGGACGAGTTGGGGGACCTGATGCCTCCATGGCCTGCGGAAGAGTTTCTTCGGGGGCTCGCGGTATTCTCTGAGAAGCATGTGGACTGGGCGGTGGCAAAAACAATCCTGCAGGACAGGATAAATGTAAGGAATCTGTGTTTTCCCCAATTTCTTATCATGTTATTTCTACATATCTCCTTACGTTTACGCATTTCTTACCGCGGTAGAATTCCGTCATGACTTGATTAAGCAAGTATGAGCAATTCTCGGGTTTTTTTTGAGTCTTTATGAGTCATCTTGTATACCAGGCTGGAGCCTAGGTTTCATGTTGTTATCTCAACGTCAGCTTACGCTCCTGATGACGTTTTTTTGTTATTTCTTTATGACTCTAAGCGTTGCTCATAATGACTGCGTCATTATGACTACTGTTGAACTCATCTAGTATGAGTCTTGTACTTCCGCATTTGGACGTTCTAGTTCTCTATTAAAGAGGCTGTTTTCCACGCTCCATTATGCCTTTCCTCTTCACTCAATTTCCTACCTATCAGATTAGTTAGTAACAATCAATACTCGCTATTCTGGTCAACTTCTTTTCTCCCGAACTTTTGAACTCAATCACTTCTCGAACTCTCTATATCTCGAGCGTCTGTCTCAAAGCCTTCGTGCTCTTAGCCAGACCCTCTAGATCGTATCTACTTAGATAGTCCGTAGTATCCAGCTGGCCTGGGTACTCGCTGTCTAAATAGGCCACCATTTACAATAAAACAGCGGCTGGCCGCGAAAAAGACGAGGAAGGTCACCTGGTTAATGGCTAGGGATATCTCGGCGAGGTACAAGGAAAAACCTGTTGTGGGCCAACAGGAAGAGGAAGAGGCGGAAGGCGGGCCTGCTGCTCAGGTACCCATGATAGAAGGGGGGTCTTCCTCGTCTACTGCCTCAGAGAGTACTACTGGGGGAACCCAAAGCTCGGAAGCTGAAGCTGAGGCAGGGAAGAGGCCTATCCCACACGAATCCTCTGCAGTTCCCCCAGGGATTGCAGAAGACGGATCCGCAGCTGGAGCTAACCTGGCCTTGGGTACGGTTATGGAGGATGCCGGTGGTGAGAGGGTTGACGATGGTAGAGCGAAGGAGGCAGAGGCTGGGGTTGCGTAGCCCTCACGAAAGTGCAGGAGGCTTGCCACGGATGGGGTCAGGGTCACCGAGGAAAAGAGGAGGAGATTGGGGGTGGCAATCTCGGTGGTAAATCTGGATCTTGAGGAGGGAGTGGAGGAATTAAAGCGGGAAGCCCATAAGGAGGAAGAGAAGGACGATGCACTGGCGGTGGAAGAGGCAGTTAGGGTGCTCTTCGGTGGGGAGAGACCTGATAAAAGCACCGCAAAGCGGTTGCTAAAGAAAATGATGAAGGTACTGCGGGCGGAGGTTGTGGAGGAGGAAGAGGACGACTAGCTAGAAGTGTCCTCTAAAATAAAAAAAATAAAAAATAAAAAAATATTGGTTTTTTGTTCGCAAGAGGTCTGCGAGATTCTTGAAGGGGGGAGGGATGTGAAGCAGGCGCCAGTTTTTGCGAGTTATGTCATTTATTTAGTTTGCACTAAGTGTGTAGAGTTATCACGTTATTTTTAGACGTTCGGTTAGTTAATTCCGGAAGGTTGTTTTATTCCGGAAGGTTGTTTTATTTCGGGAGGTAAGGTTATGCCGGAAGGTTCTTTGTGCTGGAAGGATAATTAGGTTTGTTTTGTTTTGATGGGAATCGTGGTATATATTCGCATCGCTTACGAGAGGTTTGGAGTGTATCATCTCGATCATCATCGATCTTTCGCATATTGGAACTTTTCGCAGGAGGAACTTCAATGCTCGCACGAATTGTGGAATAACGCTCTTATTTTTACGCTCTTGGGATTTTTGTACCTATCGGGAGGTTCTATTTGGGTGAACGCTCTACCAGATACTCTACTTAAATCAAATCAACACTCTTTACACTAGGATACAGGACTTGTGGTGAATTTTCGATATATCTAATAATCCTGCCACCTCTAATGCTTCTCCGGAACTCACATAGCCTATACTAGTCTACGGACAAAAGTAGCGGCCTCTTCATACCGCTACCCTATGTCAAGTCTAAATTGGTCAAAAATTCTTGAACCAAATCTAGCTTGTAATCTCCATCTGAGTCCTTCACCCTCTCCTACCACCACTCTGGATCATACATATTCTCCCACATCCCCCACTTCCATCCAATTTCCTCTCCATATATACAAACCAGGGTAACGTGTCATCCTGTTTTTGTGTACCTCCTGCACTTCTGGCATTCGTCGAATTGATCAATGTCCAAGACATGTTACCAGGCTTGTAGGTTGCCTTTTCCAGGATGATAGGGAACATAATTGACTCTTGCCTTACAGTTCCATTTCACTACTCTTCCCATTCCTGTCCTCTTGACCTTCCTCTCCTCTGCTCTTCTCCTTTTCTACTCCTCCTCTCCATGATCACTTTATTCATCCCTTCATCTTCATCCTCTAACTCAGCCCCCAATTTGGCCATTTGGTCTGCTCTCTCATTGCTACTAGTTCTGACATGTGCCTTCACCCATGCAAATCTGATGGTATCTGGTCCCAAATTTTTCTGCCTCTTTCGCACCTCTTCCACAACCTCTTTTAACTCCCTTGTCTATACCCTGCCAGTTCTTCCAGCCTTTCATACAGCTGCAATTACTGCTTAAAAGTTAGAAAGTAATAGTATTTGCTAGTTTTCAGGTACTATCTGGATTCCTCCCCTTATCCCCACTACCTCCCCATCCCATACTATCACTAATTTCCCCATCTCCTCTTTTGATCTTGCTAACCCCTCAACATGCTATTCTCCTCTAACTCTGCCCTCCTTGCTCATGCTACTATCTGTGAAAACCACAATAGACTCTTCTCTGGCTTTTTTAATGGCCAGCTCCTACTTGTCTACCTTCAAGTCTTTATTGGCTTGGAGTTTCACTTCTGGGATTTCCCTCTTCTCAACTCTTCCTCCAATGCTCAACCTCTTGTCCCCTTCCCCTAGCTCTGCTACTTTATTCCAAATACAAGACATGACTGAAGTGAACTCGTCACTCTCAGCTTCTTGCTACTGCACTCTACAGTCTTTCCATGATCTTCCCCTTTCCCAATTTGTACTCTCTTCTATCTCAGCTGGATATATTGGCTTGCCAGGTCTTGACCAAAGTTCTCTGAGTGTTGTTGGATCTTGCATCATCTTTCCTAACAACCGTACTTGTGCTGCATCTAATGCCATCTTCAGACTTTCTACCCCTACAATTTCCCTGACCAGTTCATTGCATGCTTCTTTAATTGAGTTGATGCATTTGGTGAGTGCCTGATTATTACGAACCCTTACCGGAACATAAGTAGTGGGACTGGTATTGGAAGTGAGAGTCATGCTAGGTACTGACATGAGTGTCAAGAATGGAGAAGGACTAAGACTCACATATATGCAAGTCTTCAAGGAGCAAGTACAAGAGAACAGGACAAAACACATGGTATCAAGATAGGAATAAGCGACTTGAGTGAAACTAGAGTACAGGGTTCGAAGACAGGCGAACAGAGTAGTTTGGGTTATAGTAGATAGAGTACAAGATACAGAAGTGTATAAAAGTGGCTGCATGGAGAGAAAGGAAGAAGAATGTAATATCCTTAGATACACTTTCCCAGCATACTAAAATCCAAGACCTAGTACGAGATTACATATTAAGGAGAACAAGATAGAATGAGATAGAAGCAGGTAGAACATAACACAAGAATATTGCATAGCCTGAAGACTGTAGAACTTAGGCAATAGTTTTTTAGTATAGTGAGATCATGAACTTCCTAGAAGATGCTAGTAGGTTTCAGCTTCCAAGTTGTGATAGCTGGGATATAGTCGATTCTTATACAAGTCGGGTTGAGAATCGGGTACAAGTTCGTTAGTGCGAGAATAAAATCCCCAGAAATAACATAAGCAGGTACAGGTCCTACTGAGTCATGACGAGGTCAAGATGCACATGGAAGTATGGAGACAATTACATGGGTTGCCAATATAATACTGGTGCTGGTAGGTCATGAGTTAATTTGGGGTCAGGGTCGGGGTTTGTAACAGTAGCCCCTCCTCTAGGGATAAGCCCCTGTGAATCAAGGTCGAGTTCGTCATTATGGATAATATTGGGGTTGAGACAGGTTCCACTCATTTTTATAGAATGTGGGGTCAAGGCTTTGTGGGGTAGCTGGTATAGAATTGTTTGACCATACTAGGAACATTCGCAAACAGGTCAACAGGTTCCCAAGTAAGCTAGTCAGAGTCTACTGAGTGAGCAAGATATTCAAGAGTTCTATCATAGAAGCAGAAGTCTATAATCTCATCAACTTCCTACTCAGGTGCATCATCGATAATGATCAGGGATAGCGCAGATTGTACTTGTCTTGGCAGAGGGTCTGTAGTAGCAGGCTCAAGTAGGGAGACGTGAAAGACTGAATAAACTTTCATGGAGGGGGGTAGGTCAAGCTTATAGGCATAAGAAGAAACCTTTTGCAGGATTCAGAATTTTCCCAGGCACTTAAAGTCGCATTTCATAGATGGGCGAGTTATCTTAACATTGCAGTGGAGCAACCATACTTCATCACTTACTTCCAGTTTCAATAGAACAATCCAAGATTTATTTCCTTGTTCAGAGTAGGTTGCTTGAAGCTAGGTCATCTCAGGTCGTAGGTAGGAATTGAGCTCAGAAAGGTGATCAGCATATTCCTTGATCACAGAAGATACTAGAAGCTTGGCAATAGGGTTTAGGTTGATTTGTTAATGTGGGTTGTTACTATACATGGCTTAGAAGTGCGTAATTCTAAGGGCAGCGGACAGGGTATTATTATAGGAGAATTCTGCTATAAATATGAGTTCAGACTAGTTATCCTGTTGGTAATTGCAGTATCCTCACAGATATTGTTCTATAATTGCATTAACTCATTCGGTTTGGCTATCAGTTTGTAGATGAAAAGCCATAGAAATCTTTTGCTATATGCCAAGCAAGTCTCTAAAAGTATGGGTAAATGAGGAGATAAACTGAGTACCATGCTCAGAGACGATTGAATGGGGTAGTTCATGCAAGTGGAAGATATTATTCAAGAACAGGCGAGCAATTCCCTTCAAATTAACTTCAGTTATAGTTGGGATATAATATACCATCTTGGACAGGTGGTCTACAATCACAAGTAAAGCATCGAATCCATTCGAGATGGGGAGTCCTGTAATGAGATTGAGTGAAATTGATGACCACTTTCTGAATGGGACCTGTATAGGCTTCAAAAGGCCATATGGGCCATAATGTATAGCCTTGATTCTAGCGCAAGTATCACAGTTTTGTATATACTGTACAATATTTCAGCATATTTTAGGCCACTAGTAATCTTGGGATACAAGTTCACAGGTCACTGCATGTCCAAGGTGTTCAGCTGCAAGGTGGTCATAGTAGTTTTTCAGGATTTGGAGGTAAAGATCAAGTAAGTCAGGCATGTATACAAACTTGTTAATAAGAAGTAGTCCATTTTTGTATTGGCACTCTCTAAGAGGTATGATTTTGTGGAGCTTGGTACTATTCCATAAGGCTTGCAGGATTTCCTGGCCGAGCCTGTCATGTTCAAGGGCATACATGATGTCACCATCATGGCAAGTTGAGACAGCAGAAAGTGAAAATTTTGCTATGGGAATCAAGGCTTGTACAGGGTGAGCATGATTATCTCCCTCTTTAGGGAGATCTCCAGATCAGTAGGTGAGAGCATCAGCTTTGCTGTTGTCTTTCCCAGGTCACAAGAGGATCTTGAAGTCATATTGGGCGATTTCCTGGGCCCATCTAGCTTGCTGGCAAGAGCGGAGAGCCTTTGTGGTGAAGGTTTGCAAGTTATAATAATCTGTAAGTATCATAAATAGTCAGAGTAGTTGATACAAGTAAATATACTATTTTTAGGGAGTATTGATAATGGCAAGAAGTTTCTTATCTCCAATGCTATAATTGCATTCTGCAGGTGTCATCTTATCTGAGATAAATGCAACTGGGTAGAGAATGAGTTTGTTGTTTTTGTAGTGCTTCTGGGACAAGATTCCAGAGGTGACATAGTCAGAAGCATTGGTTTCCACTAGAGTCTCAAGTTCAGGGTCAAAATGGTGGAGAATGGGTGCAGATATGAATGCCTTTTTCAAGGCGTCAAAGACCTGCTCATAGGTTATATCCCATACAAAAGGCACATCCTTGCATAATAAGTTGAATAGTAGTTAGCAAAGATGCAAGTATCTGTGGATAAAATGATGGTAAAAGTTGGCAAATCCCAGGAAGCATAGTATATCCTTTATAGATTTTGAAGCTTCCCAGTTCAAGACAGCATTTACCTTCTAAGGGTCTATTTCGAGACCTTGTTCTAAGATGATGAAGCCTAGAAACGTAGTTTTTTCGATGGAGAATTCGCATTTCTCAGGTTTAATAAATAGCTCAGCTTCTTTCAGCTTCTGCAGGACCATACGAACTCGTTTTTTGTGTTCCTTCAAGGTTTGAGAATAAATCAGGATATTGTCAATATAGCAGACACAAAAGATATCGAGATATTCATGTAGAGTGTCCTTTATAAATATTTGGGTGATGCCAGGAGAATTGGTAAGCTCAAAAGGTATAATGACAAATTCAAAGAGGCTGTAGTATGTTTTGAACGCGGTTTTCCATTCATCACCTTCTTTGATGTGTATCTGGTTGAAACAGGCTTGGAGGTCAAGACGAGTGAAGTATTTGCAACCACGGATTTGGTTCAGGGTTTCTTCCATACAAGGTAAAGGTGTACAATCTTTGACTGTTATATCATTGAGAGTATGATAGTCAATGCATAAATATAGTGATCTGTCCTTTTTCTTAACAAAGAGGATTAGAGAGGTGGTGGAGGAGGAGCTGGCACAGGTAAAAGATTTAGAGAGGTTTTCATCAATCCATTTACTTACTTCCTTGAGCTCAGAGTCTGATATTAAGTATATATGACCGAAGAGAGGTTTGGAGCTCTCGATTAATAGTATAGCATAATCGACATATCATAAGGGAGGCAAGATTCGAGCTTCCTTTTCAGAGAAAAGAACAAGGTAATCGTAGTAATCCTATGGCACAAGTTCTTTTATGAGATTGTCACTTTTTGACACACCTGTTACTAGGGTTACAGGTGTGTCGGTAGGGTCATTGTAGAGAGCCATGAGGCAGAATCGTGAATCAGAGTCTTTAAGAGCAACTCGGAGAGCTACTCACTATCAGCAAGAAAAAATTGCTATCCAGACACTCTACTAGTGTGTCCCGATGCCATATTATGTCCCCTATGCCTGCTGCGTTTGCTGTGTCCAGACGCTGTCCTACTGACCTCACTCTATCTTCACTACCAACCTATTTCCTTGTTCCTTGCAACTCCAACTCCTGGTATTTATTCTCCACAATCCTACTCGTCTTCTCAGCTTATTCACAATGTTATATCCTACCCTCATCTATTTTCAATGGCAACTCATTTCCCTGTCGCCTGCAATTCAAACTCCTCATATTTATTTCTACTAACGCACTCACACAATCTCTTACCTCCTGAATTCCTACTATTTATTCCCTTCCATTCGCAATGCTTTTATCTCATCTGACATTGCATACCTCTATTATCTTCATCATTTTGCAATCATCTGTTCATATTCATTGGTTTTTCACATTTGTTTCCCAATGCTTGCTAGTGGTTTTCCATGAGTGCAGCTCTGCGCCCAATGCCAGATTGCCACCTCCTCGCCCACATTTATTCAGACTTTTGCATTATACCAATGTTTTTATTTTTTATCTAGTTTCCATCATGTATATCATTCCACATATCTACATCTATCCAGTTGTTGACCAAATATAACTCTTCCAGATTCACTGGCACCAAGTATGCTATTCTCTCTATATCTGCTACTGCCACTACATGATTTGATATTGAAAGTCCTACTCATGCTATTTCTTCTAGTTCATTCAGTGTTGGAGAGCTGATAATACTCAGCAATAATACATGTGCTAGGCAGTTACTCGTGTTAGCATATAAATCTCGAAGTTTAACCAGCGCATTTAATCTACCAAGGACTCTCCTATCTAGTGCCTCTTGTGACTTTGCCTTTCTAGTCTTGCAGCATTGGACAAATACCTAGTCACTTCTTTGTTCCCGTTTTTGGAACAATTCCAGGTCGGTACAGTGAGTATGATGTATTGTATAACCATCATCATTAAAAGTAGGTACGGCAACTTGGAGTATGTTGAATGGCTCCAGTGAAGCACTTATCAAATGACTCAGTTTGAAGCCTAGGTTATTTCATGCACTATATAAGTTATTGGCCAGATATATTATGCTGAGAGACCGCACGCCGGGGAGTTGATACTCAGTCTCTAATGAGCTTAGATTATATGTGTGATGCATACTTATCCGTCCTTGGAGTTTGCTTGATTGTTATAAGGAATCTATGATTCCTACGATTTCTTATCTTGTTATCTCTGTTTATTCCCTGCTGTTTACGTCTTTTTTACAGCGTTATAATTGCGTCATGACTTGATTAAGCAAGTATGAGCAATTCTTGGGTTTTTTGAGTCTTTATGAGTTATCTTGTATACCAGGCTGGAGCCTAGGTTTTATGTTGTTATCTCGACATCAGCATATGATCCTGATGACGTACTTGTTATTTCTTTATGACTCTTGTTGTTACTTATAATGACTGCATCATTATGATTGCTGTTGGACGCATCAGGTATGAGTCTTGTATTATCATATTTGGACGCTCTGGTTCTCTATTAAAGAGACCGAGTTTGACCCTCTGTTGGTCTTTTCTTGTTCACTCCATTTCCTTTTCATCAGTTTAGTTAATAACAATCAATACTCGCTATTCTAGTCAACTTCTTTTCTCCCAAACTTTCGAACTCAATCACTTCTCGAACTCTCTATAGCTCGAGCGTCTGTCTCATAGCCTTTGTGCCATTAGCCAGACTCCCGAGATCGTACCTACTTAGATAGTTCGTAGTATCCAGCTGGCCTGGGTACTCGCTGTCTAAATAGGCCACCATTTACATTTTTTTGACCTACATTAAGCAAGTATAACTTCTTACCCCCTAAGACTTGATCACTCTTAGGTTTATTTCGAACCGTCGACCTTTAGGACAACAGAAGACTTCAGTGTCTCGACCCGCCTGTCGTACCTCCAGAACAGAGCTCTTAGTGGCCAGTACTAGTATTCCGAATAATACAGACTGCCACTTCTACAGTCTTATCCTCCACCTTCTTGAACTGAATAGCTCATGTTAAGAGCAGAATCCCTATGCTAGCATCTATATCTGAACGCAGGAATATCAGAAAAGCAACATGTCATTTGTAGAAGACACTAGGTCCAGTCGAAGACTGTCTGGACAGGATCCGGAAATGCCTCCCATGATTAAGCAACCTTCCTTACACCCATCAAGAACTGCATCTAGAAATACTTCTAGATAGCCAACAAGAGAACCCTCGCCCGATCCTGATGATCAGTATCTTCAGGAGCAAGCACAACAAGAATACGAGGAACAGGATGATCCTGTGACTCCTCCTCAGATTCAGAAGGGAAAGGCACCTGAGATTCAAGTTATTCATCCCACTCCAAGTCATGCAGCTCCTGAACAAGAATGGCAAGACGATCCTCCTGAGCGACCTCCTACAGATGACGATTTAAAGCAGTTAGCAGAGTTATACCATAATCTCACCAATTTGCAGAGGAAATGGGACCCTAAGACTCCCATGATGGACCCTTCACCAGAAGGAATAATTCAACTCCCTGTAACTATCAATGACTTAGTTAGGGATAATCCAATGCCTTCGATGGCAGGAATGTATCCTAAGACACCAAGAAAGCCTTCATGACCCTCCGCAGTATTCCCAGCTTCCAGATCTGCTCCCAAGAAACTTGCTGGATATCTATCTAGAACTGCGAGTGCATTGGGACTTCCGAGACTTAGTACTAGTCTATTTGGGACCAGCAATCCCACACCAGCTCAGCCTGCTCCTACATTATCCCCTTCTGCAGCTCCGTTACCTACACAACACCCTGCAAACTTTCCAAGCAGCTCAACCAGAACATGGCATATGTCACTTGGGTTTCACCAGATGCCAAATGTTACCCTGAACTCCGAAAATCAGAATACGTCACAACAGACACCCCTGCCTCAACAGACTCATGATGAGCCACTACCAGGGGTCCACCAAGAAGGGTATCCTTGCCACCAGAGGGCGACCCACCAGATGACTCATCCTCTTCTGACTCAGAAGTGTCACTTCCTGATACCAGACGCACTCCCAGGGGTCGATCTAGAAGATCCCAGACTGCAGATACTGCACATACCTCAGCTAGTTCCACGCTAGGATCTAGAAGCTTGAAACTTCCGAAATTGGCAACCAATAATGGTAAAGGCAAATACAAGACTGCTGCTGTATTTGATGCATGGGTTAGAGACTTGAGAGATCATCTCGAACTTGCAAAGATGCATCTAGAAAGTAGTTATGCTATGATATGGGTTGGAATGCATCTACATGATGGTACTAAGATGCTTCACACACAGTTTAGATCCAACGAAGACATAAAGAATCTGGGAGTTGAGGAATTCTTGAAAGCTCTCAGACAGTATTGTATCCCATTCACTAGCAAAGAAACGCTCTGGAACGAATTCCAGGCAATACGCCAAACACAAAATGGCAGAACGCTGTCTATTCAGGATATTGCCAACAAAATCAAGCAATATCAGATGCAACTTCCCCGCATATGCAATTGGCAATGCTATCACCAATTACTTGAAGCTATGGATGCTCCGCTGTTAGAAGCTGTTCGACTATTCATAAATGAAGATATAGATTGGGAAAAGCTTATTGAACAGTGTGAAATCCACGATTCTGTTAGAAGAATCAACAAGAACTCACCACATAGTTCTTCCAGACCTCACCAAAGACCTCGTCTGCAATCCAAGCCTTACATACCTACACCATCTACGAATCCGTCATTCAAACCAATCATGGGATTGATAAGAACAGGAAGCCTACTCCAACATTATCTAGATTTACACTACTTACGCAAAAGGACCAAGAGGAACTTACCCGAACGAGAGGCTGCTTCTGGTGTAGGAAACCAGGACACGTGTTAAAGGATTGCCCAGATAGGAAATGAAAGATCTCGAGTGCAGCAGGTACTCTTGACAAGGAATCCCCATCTAAGATTATGACTGCAGCTCAATCTATTGTACAAAAGGCTGCTATACCACCTACGAATGGTCTAGGGACCACGCCGGTCCTAGACTTAGTTAAGGAAGATCTTCTTGTGACTACCAAAGTCAACGAGCACATTGCTAAGATCCTGGTAGATCAACAAACTACTGGTACAGACCTTATCAGTTCCACTTTCTATACACTGCATAAGATTGCCCTGTATAAGATGAACCCGCCCGTCACATTGCAGATGACTATGAAAGGGTCGAGAAGTTCTCTCACTCATTATGTCATAGTCCAGCTCGACTGGTTAGCATATCTTGAAGAAAGAACCATGCTTGTAGCTACTCTTAAAGACTGGGATGTTATCCTAGAATCTCCTGCTCTGAGGGACATGAAAGCTGTAATTAACATGAGTACCATGACAGTTTTAATTCAACCCCATGAGCAGGCATGCTTCACTCTACAACAATGGATCCCAGTCTCAGCTAAGAAAATGACAAGGAAGAGGACGCAACCTGCTTTCCCTCCTCCTATCTATGCACAATCCGCAAACCAGATTGTGTCGGCAGCTACCACACTGAAGGAAAGTGTCAATCCCTTTGACGAGTTTCCAGATGTATTTCCAGAAACCAAGAAGCTCGATTTACCACTATTGAGACCAGGTATGGACTATCGAATTCAGCTTAAAGATCCTGATCTCAAGATCAGTCCTCAATATCTTAAGCTTAAGCACAAGTTCCTTCCACAGCTTTTTGAGAAGCTAAGACACGAACAGAAGTCAGGCCGAGTGTACAAGCCTACATCCCCTGATCAAAGCTGCTCCGTTATCTTTATGATACACAAAATCGACAAGCCTGATGAAGCAAGGTTGTTGCATGACCTTGTGGCTCGAAATGATAATACCTATGATGATCCACCGAATGTCCATGATCAATCTAATATCATTAATGCAGTTGCCAATGCTAAGTTCCACTCTAAGATTGATCTTAGTGATGGATATTACAACTTATGTATTATTCCTGAGCACGAAAAGCACATCGCATTCAAGACACCCTTTGGGGTATACAGAACTCGAGTCATGCAGCAAGGTGATAAGAACGCACCTTGGACGTTTCAGAATGCTATGAACACCCTCTTCCAAGACAGACTCGGAGTTTTTGTCTACATCTATATTAATGATATCTTCATCTTTAGTAAGACTTACAAAGAGCATGTTAACTATGTCAGACATGTGTTGAAAAAGCTACAAGATAATCAGTTCTACACTGATCGAAAGAAGTCCCAGTTCCTGCCTGAAGAGTTAAGAATTCTAGGACATGCTATTACTAGAAGAGGTATACAACCAGTACTAGGTCGAGTTAGGAAAATACTTGACTGGCCTACCTCTTCTAATGTCAAGAAACTTCGAACTTTCCTTGGTATGGTTAATTACTGCTCTCAGTTTGCCCCACAATTAGCTACTATAAGCAGCCCATTGACTGCAATGGCGGGATCTACCACGAACTAGGATTGGATACACACACATCAGAAATCTTTCGAATTAATTAAGCAAACACTATCTGTTGACCCAGCAGTTAGGCCACTGGATTACAAAAGTGCGGATCCTATATTCCTTGTGACTGATGCCAGTCTTATTGGCACAGGTGCATGGGTTGGTCAAGGACCCAATGTTTCGGAAATTCGACCAGCTGCATTTCATTCAAGGAAGTTCAATTCAGCACAGCTAAATTACTCGACTTTTGATAAGGAACTTTTGGCTATTGTTGATGTACTGGAGCACCTTCGAGCTGTGCTATCTGGATGCAGGTTTACCATCCTTACGGACCACAAACCCTTAGTGACATTCCCCAAGCAGACTGAGTTGTTGGAAAGACAAGCCAGATGGCAAAATATGATCAACAACTTCATGTGTACTATCCAATACATTGATGGTCACAAGAACGTGATTGCAGATGCCTTCTCTTGAGTCTTTATAAATCCAGAGGTTCTCCCTACTCTGTCAGATTTTATGACTTTCAAAACTGACTCTCCAGAACCTCCTGCCTCTACCAATATCCACGCTTCTATATCTGCTCCTGCACTCTCCGCAAATAGCCCTCTACATCCATCAACTTCAGCTATACCTATCATCATGTCTGCTGCATCCACCACTCGAGCAATAGCAAAGAAGATTGAGGAGACCCCTCGCCGTCGTCCTCTTCTTGAGATTCAGATTCCTAAGCATCAGGAGACAGGTTCTCCTCTTGCAATTGCCGTTCCTGCAAGTCCTGCTATTCCGGCTTCTCCTCTTCCTGCTCCCACTCCTGCTCCCCTGTCTGCTGTGCAGACAATTGAGCAACTTGTAAAGGCTGATCCGGAGCATTACCAGACTAAGAAGATGCAGTTACCTAGACATAACCCCACAAATGAAGCTTCCAAAGAAGCCGCTGCCTGGCATGCAACTCACACACTCATGCACTACACTGCTTGTGATGACCCTACCTGTGTCATTCACCACTCCGCTTATGAGTATAGAAAATCATTCACCACTTGGAATCACTATCAGTACTGCAACAACAACGGACACTACACTGGCTCGTATCCTGTCAAGCTTCATGATAATGAATATACAGAGTCTCTAAGGCTTCCTCTGCAACGCTTGCAGCCTGGCATACTAGGCTGGGTCTTGCAAATGGAAAGTCTTCCTAATTTATCATAGATTTCCGTCGGTCTTCCAGCCACTCCCTCGCAGTCTGCTACACCTCCTGGGGCTCCTATGCCGCCTCTCGATCTCGATTACGACTCCTCTACTTCTTCTGAGACCATGAACTCGTCTTCTCCATCTGCTGTTATGAAGTTGGCTCCTCATCCTCGTTCTCCAGGACCCAACTATTCATCTGATCCCGAAACTCTGCCCTCTTACTCGCCAGTCCCTAAAGCACGAGAATACGCCTTCCGTCCTAGGATCGTATGCAACGATGGTGCAAATGAGACTACAGAAGAACTCACATTCAAGTTATTTAATTCTACTGATCTAGATATGGAATCTCGTCAGATTCCTATTGATGGACGCGGAAATAAGTCATGGGAATACTTGCGAGCTGTGGCCAAGGAGAACTTGGATGACTTTGGAAAATACCTCGGTGTTGATAATATCTCTTATCCTGAACTCGTTCCTGAATTACAACAGTAGCACACTATGCTAATTCAAGAGTATCTTCATGACAAGCTATTCCAGAAGATACTCAAGCAGTCGAAGAGTTTTGAGCAGGGATACATACTCCAAAACGGTATTCTGTACTTCACCATAGATAATCAGATATGACTATGCATACAAGATTCCACGGACTGCAATGAACACATTAAGAATGGCCTCCTCGATCGAATCCATACGTCTTTAGGCCATGCCTCATACAGCAAGACCTACCACGCACTCGCTTCTCACTTCTATTGGCAGAATATGGCAAAAGATACCTTTGAATATTGCAGGACATGTGATATCTGTCAGCTAACCAAGCAGTCAACTCAACGCCCTTTTGGACTGCTAAAACCTCTACCTATTCCAGACATACCTTTCATGCATATATCGATGGATTTCCTATTTCTCCCTCAAATAACCAACCAGATAATGCAGGTTTCGTACGATCATGTGTGGGTTATTGTGGATAGGTTCTCCAAATACACCATCATTCTTCCTCTGCCCCTCAACTATACTGCAGAATATCTAATTAATGTCTACTACAATTCTATATATCCATTCTTTGGCTTGCCACAGGATATTGTTACTGACAGAGATATTCTATTTACCTCGATAGCATAGAAGAGATTCTGCACAGTCAACAACATCTCCCAGTCTATGTCATCCGCTTACCATCCTGAGACAGATGGGCAATCCGAGATTGCCAATAAGTTCATTATAACAATCTTGCGTTCCAAGTTGTTAGAGCAAGGACTAGACTGGCTGTCTGCAATTCCTTCTATACAAGTTGCTATTAATATAGGAATCGATGCTTCTAGGGATGCCGCCCCTCATACTCCCTGCATTCGTTTCACTCCTAAGTTCGAAAAAGGAGTTGTTGTTCCTGCCACCTCCCTCAGACCTGATATGATCTCCAATGCTCTCTGGGATTCTGTCAAAACTAAACTCGTTCGCAGTCGTGTTGCAATGACGCAATAGGCCAACAAACGCCGCCGTCCCTCTCCTCCTTACCAAGTTGGAGACTTGGTTAAGGTCCTCTCCTCCTGCTTTCCAAAAGACAGTCAGTTCTCGAAACTTGAACCTGTCTTTATGGGACCATACAAGATCTTCCGCTGCTTCCCCAAGACTGATAACTATACAGTCGAGATTCCCTTTGCCCCCTCCGGTTTTATCACGGTCCACACTTCTCTTCTGGCTCCCTGGTTGGAGAACCCAGATGACAAGTTCCCCTCCAAGACACATACCAATCCAGGTCCTGTCAACGCTGATACTTCTGCTCCTAGATACCAAGTCGAACGTATCATCAAGCATCGTACCTGAAAGAACAAGCAACAATTCCTTGTCAAGTGGCTTGGTTATAAACATGAACATAACTCCTGGCAGGACAAGGATGATATTGATAGCGATGCTATCAAGGCATACTGGGATAAAAGCAAGTGGTCTGGCAGGACACAGCAAAGGCGTGCTGGGTGTAGGAACCATCCCGGTGTGTGAGTTGTGTCTTTTATGTTGACTTTTGGTTTCGCAACTGGGTTGGGTTTTCTGTGATGGAATTATTGGGATTTCCGCATTTTTTTGTTTTGGGCCGGCACCAAAGTTTCTTTATCTTTGGCGATGAACCTTATGCTTCTACGTACATTTTATGATTGAGTTTTTATTTGTCTTTCCCTCTTCTCTTGTTGTTTCAAAATTGGGGGACTTCCTTTTATTGGAGTAGGATATGTGGGTGTGAATACAGCGTGTATACTAACGTAAATGTGAACGTCAGTATTAGTGGGAT